>Ga0316600_10000047_pt1 | contig 112379 bp, 100 predicted proteins | sample OWC_soil_day5_CT_FD_207652 | JGI IMG/M metagenome (GOLD analysis project Ga0316600, IMG submission 207652) | Wetland soil microbial communities from Old Woman Creek delta, Ohio, United States - OWC_soil_day5_CT | ecosystem: Environmental > Terrestrial > Soil > Wetlands | place: USA: Ohio... | reverse complement strand
TGTGGGCGTCAACGATGTGAATTTCAAAACACAAGAAGCACTCGGAGAAGCCTATGAGACAATGCTTTCGGACAGGAGTTCGATTCTCCTCGCCTCCACCAAGTGAATATGCAATATGGAGAGATATTGCTGGAATATAAAATGAGCCGTTAAGACTGATAAGTGAACTCCCCCCATAAGTTAGATTTAGGTCTAAATTATGGGGGGGAGTTCAAAGGTCTTAACGGCTTTTTTGTGTTAATGAATGATTAGGTAATTTGTGTAAGCGGATGAATACACAACTACAATAGGCTAGTGGAATATTAAATAGTGCATTATTTTAGTAGAATTTTTATTTTTTTATTGAAAGGTAAATTTAATATAGATATATTTTTTTGATAATCGTTGAAAGTTGACAAACTAACGATGTTAGTTTTATAATTAACTTCATTAGTTTATATTGCCTTGACAATAACGTTTTAGAAACTATTCATGTAAGAACGAATGGATTTAGTGCTACGAACATTCATAATAAATAAGATAACAGTGGAAAGTTGGTGATATTTTTGTGTACACGCGTTAGATTGGACAGTCAGACCATCGTAGCCGCGGCGGCGGAAATTGCTGATTTGAATGGCTTAGATAATGTTACGCTTACTGCCGTAGCAAATCAATTGGGAGTTCGCAAGCCTTCGCTATATAATCATATTAACGGATTACCTGAATTAAAAGGACAATTGGCGATTTGGGGTACAGATCAACTCCGAGTCAAAATAAGTGATGCAGCTATTGGTAAGGCAAAACATGATGCCATTGAGGCCATAGCTGAGGCCTACCGGTTATTTGCCAAAGATCGACCAGGTTTGTACAAGGCCATCGTATCATCCCCAGACCGTAATAATCTAGATCTTAAGGCTGCCATTCAAAAAATGATGGCGGTAATTTCAATGGTGCTAGAACCATATAATTTGAGTGATAGTGATAAAACTCATGCAATTCGAGGGTTACGTAGCTTGATGCATGGGTTTGCATCTTTGGAAGAAGCCGGATGGTTTGCTGCACCTATAGACCGAGAGGAAAGCTATCAAAGGCTAATCAACATATTCATTTGTGGTATTGAGTCTTCTTGCTAAACAATTTCTGCTATCTATCACTATTAGTGATCGATAGCAGAAATTGTTTCTAATCTGAACCAACTAGAATTTTAGAATACGAGGATATTATTATGGAATTTTGGAAAAAGAATTTATTTGTGTGTTGGTTTGGCTGTTTTGCCACTGCTGCAGGCTTAAGCCAGATAGCTCCGGTTTTACCTCTATATATTGAACATTTGGGAGTGCAAAATATTGAAGAAATCGAACAATGGTCTGGGATTGCATTTGGTGTTACCTTTATCATTATGGCAATTGCTTCGCCAATTTGGGGGCAGGCTGCAGACAGATATGGGCGAAAACCCATGTTACTTCGTGCCAGCTTGGGAATGGCTATTGTCATAACTTGCATGGGATTTGTACAGAATGTTTATCAATTGGTTGGGCTGCGGCTAATACAAGGCGCCGTCTCAGGCTTTGTTTCCGCTGCCATAACTTTAATTGCAACCCAAGTACCAAAAGAGCGTGCTGGATGGGCATTAGGTACGCTTTCCACCGGAGCGGTTGGCGGCATGTTGCTGGGGCCGTTAATAGGTGGTTATCTCGCTGAAACATGGGGATTTCGCAGTGTCTTTTATGCTACGGGTACATTGCTAATGATCGCGTTTACGGCATCTCTTTTATTTGTGCAAGAAGAGTTCAAGCCTCCCACGAAAAATGTACTTTCTTTTCGTGAAGTTTGGAATCTGATACCTAACCCTCGAATAATGATAACTATGTTTGTGACTACGTTTATTTTGCAATTGGCATTATTGTCTATCGAACCGATTATCACAGTGTTCATCACACAGCTGCATGTCACGAACCATGTTGCTCTCATTTCTGGTATGGTTTTTGCTGCTTCTGGACTTGCCAATATGTTGGCAGCCCCGCAGCTAGGAAAAATATCTGACAAAATTGGTCCTCATAAGGTAATACTAGTGGCACTTATTGCTGCGGGATTGCTATTTATTCCACAAGCTTTTGTAACAAATCCTTGGCAATTGATGGGACTTCGTTTTTTGTTAGGTATAGCCGCAGCAGGTTTGTTGCCTTCTATTAATACCTTGATCATGAGAAATGCACCGAAGTCTGTTACTGGCCGTTATTTTGGCTACAACCAATCCGCCCAATTTTTAGGTTCCTTTGGTGGCTCGCTGCTCGGTGGTCATACGGCGGCAGCTTTTGGAATTCATTATGTATTTTTTGTCACTGGTTTCTTATTATTACTCAACGCATTATGGGTTTATACAACACTATATAAGCAGGTAACACTGCAACCTAAGTAGTGGCTATCTTTCAACTCAAAAGGATTTCAAAATTTTACTTGGTAGAATCTAATACATAAGGTAAATATTGATTATTAAAAAGAAAAAAGGTGGAATATCTTATGAAAGATTTAACTAAAAAAGTTATGATATTAGCAATGGTTGGTATGATACAGATAGGATTTAGTGCAGCTGTGTCAGAGGCTTCATCATTTCAAAATTTTAATCAACACAAGGCTATACATTTCGATGATCGGCATGAGGGCACACAAGACCAAAATGATCCTCAATGGAAACCACAGCCTAAACCAGAAGAACCACAACAGCCTCAACCTCGTCCAGAACAACCTCAGTTGCAACCGCAACCAGAGCAACCACAGCCACAACCAGAAACTCCATGGAATCAAAACTAATTTAGTCAGCTTCTGATTTATGTCCCACTATTTCCTAACTAATTTTAAACGTATTGAAATAGTAATAATTTTGTTTGTGCTGTGATAAAATGCAGATTAAAGGGCGATTTACAGGGGCATCGATCGCCTCCACAAATTAAATACTGAATACTTATGAAGTCACGAATTTCGTGGCTTTTTTGCTTTATGCGTGTTGGAAATTAGTTAAAAATTTCGAGCTATCTGCAAACTGTCTTCGCGATTTTTCCTAGGCAGGTTTGAAATCCCCTTTCCTAGAACTATAGGTATATAACACAGGGAAGAATGACAAAACTATGAGAATGACAAATGAACAGCAATGCAAAAAAAGGTTGCATACTGATTCTATTAGTATATTGAGTCGAATCTTATTCCTAATCTAGGAGGAGCGTTTATGCCAAAAGATATAACGCACTGGGCGATTGCAGCGACAGCAAGAAAAAACGTACATTATAAACGTATCAAATGCGTAATTGATGAGAACTATGCCCCGTTTTTAGCAGGAGCAATTGCCTATGATATTCCGTACTATTCTAGAGGTAAATCTTCTCGTATTTTGGCGAAAAAGGCTGCTGAACTCCACGGGGTAGAAACATGCAAAGTCTGGAAACCTATAATAAATTTACTCCAGAACTATTCGAGAGACGAAGACGGTGACATTCCTGATGTTATTCTTTCCTTTATACTAGGGTGCATTAGCCATGTTATTATTGATAGCTGCTATCATCCTTTTATTTATTACTTTACAGGCAATAATTATGACGAAGATATCCATAAAAGAAACAAAGCGGTATTTAAGCATCGGCAATTCGAGTCTCACTTAGACTTGTATTATCTACGAAAGCTTAACTACACTGGACCCACCAGCGCAAAATATATATTCAGTCAATTACGAGGTTCGATGATGACTGATTTTTTATCGTTATTGTATTTCAGTAATAACGTTGACAAGAGAATCGAAATGACGCAGGAATGCTTAAATGACTATATAAAGACCCAGGGATTATTCAATAATAAGATTTTGAAGTATGCGCTGAAACTTGTAGGTATCGTAAATGTGGAAATGAGGAAACGTAGTGCATTATTTTATCCTAAAACCATTGCTGCCTCATACTATCGACTGTTTGAGAGTAGCAGTCAATACAGACATCCTATTTCTGGGGAATTAATCGAAGCCTCTCTTGCTACGATTTACAACAAGTGTATTGCTGATATAGTAGAAAGTTTTTCCAAACTCGACTGTTGCAGGACTCGAAATGAATATATTGAAACCATCCGTAGATTTTCTGAGGTCTCGTTAGAGACTGGAAAGGAATGTACAAGTCCCTCATTAATGAAATATTTTTCGGATAATTCTAGATAAAATAGGTAAGGTTCTCGGAGGAAACCATAGTATTGCTATTGGAGCCATCTCCAATGTACTATAACATTAATGCTATTTTGTTATTCAGAAAGGAGTAGCAAATTGAAAAAACTATTTATTGTGAGCCTCATTTTAAACTTACTTATAATACCAACGTGTATAATAATTTTAGTGAAAAATTATTGCCCCAAACAAGCTACAACAACGATAATGGAATCAGCCAATTATAAATATAGACTTGATATGTTTAACACTTTGCCTATAGAAAAAGAAAGTATCGTATTTTTAGGTGATAGTCATACAGAGCGTTGCGAGTGGGCAGAACTTCTCCAAAATTCAAATATAATTAACAGGGGAATTGATGGTGACACTACTGAAGGTTTATTAAGTAGAGTCCATAATATAACAATATTAAGGCCTAATAAGATTTTTATTATGATTGGTGTTAATGATATTTTAGCTCATACCCCCTCAGTAACAACAATAGAAAATTACAGACAAGTAATAGAAGTGATTAGCAGGGAATCGCCTAATACTAAAATATACCTACAAAGCGTACTACCAGTATCGAAATCTATAAATAAAGAAACTAATGATAATATCGTAGCTTTCAATAACGAAATACAAAAATTGGCACAAACTGATAATGTCATATACATTAATCTGTATGATAAATTTTATACACAAGACGGACTAAACGAAGCATTAAATTATGATGGACTACACCTAAATGGAAAAGGATATTTATTGTGGCGTGAACTTATAACAAATTATATAGAATAAAAAATTCTTGTTATTCCTAATTGTTCAATTAATATGCCAATACCTCATAGCCCGTTTCCGAGAATGTCGAGGGGACGGGGTTATTGACATTAAAATGAGAGAGAATATAAAATAGGGCAAAAAAGAGATGAAATATATATAGTTTGTGAGCTGGAAATATAGTAGATATGCAGGATGTTGATAGCCAAAGGAGAAATGCATACTTAAGCAGAAAGATAAGCTGTCGATAACCCCGTCCCCTTGACACGCGTCCCCTTGACACGTTGTCAACTTTAGTGTAGAAAATAATGAAGTACTGACTGGATACGCGTATGCGTTCTGGGTGGCACTTATTTTTATTTTTTCATAATTTGGTAGCAGGTTTAGTTGGTACTGGTCACGCCAGTTAGCGTTATTGCGGTATTTGATAAAAGTGATATAATAAAATTATATAATTTAGGAAAACAACTTTTTGAATCTTTTCTTCTGACAAATTCATTTATAAAAGAGGGAATACATTATGAATATAAATGGAATAGAAACACAATATCAAAATTATGCAGTGGTTGGCACCTCTAGAACAAAGAGTAGTAATAGTGAAAGTAAGTCTAATTCATTCCATAATGCGATTGTGAATTGGGAAAAACGAATCAAGGAAGCTATTGATAAAGAGCAGGAAAACGACAGCAACGGCAGTATTATGATGTCAGAAAAGAAATGGCAAAATTTAATGAAAAAAGTGGATTATGCGATCGATACCGTAAAAGACAATAAAAGTGAGCAGGAAGAAGAAAAAGAACAGAACGGCGCTTTATCGTTCTCGAACATTTCCCAAAACACCTCGGCAAACGAATAGGCAGATAAGCTGGCGAGTAGAAGCAATTGAGAGACTACAGAAAATTTTGTGTAAATAAATATGGAAAATGTTCCTGAAAAATAAAACATGGGGATAGGGATGGTGTTTACTAGAGAAGAAGTGAAACAAGATCCTTGTCCCCATGTTTTATTCGAAATATAATATGATATAGATAGTAAAATTAAAAAGTTTCTTTATTAACTAGATATAACTATTTTAGAAAAAATTATATCTAGTTAATAAGGAAACCAATAGGTACACAAAAGACGATGTATAGAGCATGAAAGGTGGTTTAGCAGTGAAGATTCTCATAGTCGGCCATTTTACTGAGACCTCAAAATCAAATATTGCAAGGTATTTCCCGAAAGACTGGGACATTGTAATTGTCCCGCCCGGAAAAGAAATGCTGCATCATATTGAAGATTGTCAGGTAATCATACCTGAACATATCAAAGTGGATCACAGTCTGCTTTCTATAGCAAAAAAATTAAAATTGGTACAGACGGGTGCAGGATTTGATAATGTAGATATCGATGCCTGTACGCAGCTTGGCATTTGGGCGGCCAATGCTGCAGGAGTGAATGCACAGGCAGTGGCCGAGCACGTAATGGCACTGATATTGTCTTATTATAAAAACATACCGTTTCTTGATTCATTCATGAAAAACAAGATGGATGAAAATCAATTGGACTATACAGGGAGTGAATTAAGGGGCAAAACGATTGGAATTATCGGCTTGGGCGCCGTCGGTAAAAAAGTAGCTGAGTTTTGCAAAGTTTTTGATATGAATGTGCTGGCTTATGCTAGGAAGGCTGTTATACAGTCTGACAGTTTTGTGAAAATGACGGATTTCGATAATCTTGTAAGCACGTCGGATATAGTAAGCGTACATATACCCCTGAATCAGCAAACCAAACAGCTGATTAACAATGCAGTATTCAAGAAAATGAAGAATACCGCACTTTTTATCAATACAGCTCGCGGTGGGATTGTCAATGAAAGAGACTTAATAGATGCATTAAAAAGCAGGGAGATTTCAGGTGCATGCCTAGATGTGTTTGAAACTGAGCCGCTTCCAATTGACAGTGAGCTCCGAAACCTAAGTAATGTAATACTTACTCCCCATACGGCAGGAATGCCTGACGGCCTCAAATTCCATAAAAAAAGATATGATTTCTTTGTGAATAATATTAAACGTGTAGAAAATGGTGAAGAGCCTGAAAGCAAGCTCAATCAGTTATTATAGTTTTGGTACAATAAAAGTAAGAGCCCTTTAGGTGTGTTTTCATAGAGATATTTTTAGATTAATGCAACTACTAGATATAAGGAAAGCGGGGAGCGTTGGCACAATGCCACCGCTCCCCGTAATTTTTTATTAATATGCCAGCACCTCATAACCCGTTTCGGTTACGAGCACTGTTTTTTCCCATTGTGCAGAAGGTTTCCCATCAGCAGTGCGAACAGTCCAATTATCGTGTTTATTTGTTACTATTCTGGATTTTCCCATATTTATCATAGGCTCTACAGTAAAAACAAGTCCTGGAACTAAGAGCATTCCCGTCCCTTTTTTGGACACATAACTGACCCAGGGATCTTCGTGAAATTGCAGACCAATACCGTGCCCTCCGATTTCTCGAACAACAGAATAGCCATTTTTCCTTGCATGGTCGTGAGCTGCTTGCCCAACATCTCCAAGAAATCCCCACGGTTTTACTTGTTCAATGCCCAGCTCCATACATTCTTTCGCAATATCAACCAGTTTTTGTTTCTCAGTGGAAACAGCACCGACGCAAAACATGCGTGAAGAATCTGAAAAAAAGCCGTTGTAAATTGTAGACACATCAATATTTGCAATATCGCCGTTTCGCAGGAATACACGAGCAGAGGGGATACCATGACATGCAACATCATTGATTGAGACACACACACTTTTAGGGTATCCGTCGTAATTAAGCGTTGCCGGAGTGCCTCCGAGCTCTTTTGTTTTTTCAAAGATGAGTCGGTCAAGTTCTTCCGTGGTTACTCCTTCAACTACGTAATCCTCGATGAAATCCAGTAAGGCAATATTTCGTTTGCTGCTTTCCCGAATACCTTCAATCTGTTGTTTTGTTTTAAGCAATTTTCGATGAGGTACTTCATATCCCTTTAAACGGTAGTTTTTAATTCGTTCCTCAATAGGGCCATGACATTTCTTATATTTTTGACCGCTGCCACACCAGCAGAGATCATTTCTTCCAAACTTGTCAGACATTTTATCTCCTCGCATTTACAAATTCGGAGAGAGCGATATGCCCTATGGACTAAGTGAGCCAAGAGAAATACCGCAAGCTTTCCGATACTGCCGTGGCGAACATTGAAACGTTAGTGAAAAGGCTCTTGCAAACGCTTCAGATGACGAGTACCCATATCGAAAAGCAATATCGGTTATTCTGTCATTGGTTATGCAAAGATCATAAGCGGCAGCTTTTAATTTACATTGGGCAAGAAATTGTTTATATGTTATCCCCATGTGCTCTCGAAACTTTGTAGAGCAGTAATACGGTGAATAACCAACATATGATGACATATTTTGCAGGCTTGGGTTTTCCGTTATGTTATTTTCTACCCACTTTGCCATTGCTTCTATTGTTTGTACAGACATTTGCTTCACTCCTTTTTCCAGTATATCAGTCGCTACAGTAAATTACTTGATTTGAGTTGCACATATGAGATAAAGTGCTTGCCGATAGTCTCCGTAATTTGACTGCAGCAGGAGTTTACGGAGGTCTTTAATTATAAATAATCAGAATTAACTATCTGTAAAAATTACTCAATTATATTATATGTATTATACAAAAAATTGATTAATAACTCTACTCTGGCAAAACGTAGAGAATATTGTATTATTTTGGCAGGGAAATTGCTCTTTATAGGGAATCTAAGATAGTGTATTTATATATTCTAAAGAAATATTTAAAGGTTGACGAGAAAAGAAACGTTAGATTGTTCGACCTAAACGACTGTCTATAGTCATTTTTGAATAAGGAGTAAATGATAATATGATTGTTCAACCGTCTATAAATGAATATGAAACGTTGATTAATATTTGGGAAAGCTCGGTTCGGGCAACGCATGACTTTGTCAAGGAAGAAGACCTTCAATTTTATAAGCCATTAATCTTGAACGAATATTTCCACCAAGTGAAGTTATTTTGCCACAAAGATAGTAACCTTGAAATTATCGGATTTATGGGCATAGCGGATGATAACCTTGAAATGCTGTTTATTAATCCTGTATCCCGTGGCAATGGTATAGGCAAAGAGTTGCTTATTTATGCGATAGAGCAACAAAAAGTGAAACGAGTAGATGTTAATGAGCAGAATGTTCGGGCTGTTGGCTTTTATAAGCACATGGGGTTTGGTGTCGTAAATCGTTCTGAATTTGATGGTGCAGGGAAGCATTATCCTATCTTGCACATGGAGTTGAAATGCTAACGAGCTAAATTTTAAATGGTAAATAGACAAAGAAAACCGTGACTTTGTATAATAATTTAGTCTTATACGTTTGTGATGAATGCGATGCAACATGGGAACGTCTGCAAGATATTGATGCAATAAAAGGTCAGTGTTTAGGAATTATTATGGATGAGTATGGCGTGGGTGCGGGAACTTTGAATTTACTGATTATGAATGGCTGGATGATAATGAAGATAAGCAATGATGAGGTTATTAAAGGAGCGTAAGTAATAAATGACTATTGGATTTGTAGCACTTGAGACTTTCATCCCCACGGACGAATATAAAGAATGGAGTAAACTGTTTCATCTTGAAGAAGTAGTTACACTTGACTGTGCATTGTGTCCTAGCCTGATAGTAGATTTGGATAGTATTAGTGAATTTCAGGAACAATGGAAACTTTCTAATGTGTTTATTGACTTAAACTGGGTACTGCAGAAAGTGAAAGATGTTAAAGATAAACAAATATTAGCTATATTGAGAGAACCCGAAGACGATTGTAGGGGAATTGATCATCCAGAGGGATTTAAGTTCTATGGATATGATTTAATTGAGGATGATACACGGATTAGTGCATTAACAAACTGTGGAGGATTTGACAAAGCGTTTTCTGCATCTGATCTCTCGCGATATGGATTAATTGAGGAGCTTAGGAAAGCAAAGGACGTACAGTTGCGATTATTAGAAAACTACCCAGATGAGGCGCATGCTGACTGTACGTTGTGGGCGATTTGGAAGATGGTTACATAAATAAAGTCCATTAAGGTTAGTTACTTCTGCCCAAACTGCAATGAATGGAAAGGTCATAGTCGTGGAGATGCTGATTGCCCATTTTGCAATAATCGCCCTGAAACTCCGTTTCATGAATTCTACAGATAAAGGCACCTTTAAGATGGCAAGGAAAAAGGGGCACAAGGATGGTGTATACTAGAAAAGAAGTGAAACAAGATCCCTGTCCCCCTGCTTTTTAATAGAGAGAGAAATCCAGCTGAATTTATAATTTAGTTGGATTTTTTTATGGAAGAATGATAAATGGTTTAGTGGGGAAATAAGATAAATTTAACGTATATTGTATTATTATGGCAGGGGTTTTGGCTTTTGTGGGGAACGTAAATAAAATAGGGCGTATATATTTTAAAAGGAACATATATACAAAGTTGACAAAAAAATAAGCGTCCCTTAATGTCAAACTTATACATCGACAAGTAATGGCTAATTACGGTTAAATGCGGAAGAACCTTAAACAAGCACATTATTCAAAGAAATTCATTTAGTGTAAATTATACTTATAGGATACGGTTTATTTAATAAATAGGGAGCATGTTGTGTGGATATAAAAATAACTTCTTTCCCAGCGGAAAATGGTGAAAGTAACTTAATAGAATGTTTTGGTAAGAAGAAAACAAACATATTGATAGATTTGGGATTTTATAAGACTTATGCAAACTTTATAAAAAAAAAGTTGAAAAAATTAGCAAATGATGGTGGAAAAATTGATTTATTAGTGTTATCACATTATGATGCGGATCATATAGAAGGTGCAATTGGCTTTTTTCAAGATTTGTTATCGGAGTGCTTTATTGAAATAGGAGAGATATGGGTAAATGACCTTTTAGCGTTATCTTCAATAGAAATAGCAGCAGATGATGTAAATATAAGCCAAGGAGTCGTATATGAATTTTCGAAATTTATAATGAAAGCATATCGTCAGGATTCATCTAAAATTTTAAATTCAGAAATCTCTTCAAAAGATTCTATCACTATTACTAAATTATTAAAGGCGCTTGGCTACAATGATAAGGTAAATAAAAGTTTCAGGCATAAAATTGTTTGTATTGATAATAAGATAGAAGATTATTTAACCATAAATGACGAAGTTGAAGTTAAACTTTTATCACCTAATAAAAATAACTTAAAAAAAATACTATTTGAGTTTTTGAAATGGCTAGAGATAAATAAAGAAGAGTTTGCTTTTATTGGTGATAATGAACTTTTTGAAATGTTTGTCGCTAATTTTGATGAAAATATGCAAAAAGACATTAGAACGATAATAAAACAGAAGAACATAACGAGCTCTATTAATCCAGAGCAAGTAATTGATGATATTTTATCTAATGGAAACGTATTTATAGATAAAAGCATATCTAACAAAAGTTCCATTGCTTTTTATATGAAATTTCATGAGACTAAACTTATGTTTACTGGAGATATAGATGTTGAAAGTATAATCAATAAAAGTGACAAAAGTGTATATAAATTAGATTTATTAAAGGTGTCTCATCATGGAAGTAAAAATAATACAGATACGTTATTCCTTAATACATTAGAATGTTGTAATTATCTTATCTGTACAAATGGCAGTAGGAGTAGTAAACATCCAGATATAGATACACTTGTACATATCGCTCAAAAGGGTATGTGTAATGTTTACATGAATTATAAAATAAATAAGATGAATATTTCTGATAGTCTTATGGATGTACTGATAGATAGGTATAAATTGAAAATATTTCAGGCAGATGGTGAAAGAAATCAGATACTGGAAATTATTTTCGATAAAGGAGAATTAACATGGAAAGCAGTGAGCTATTAAATATCATTTATAAAGTAAAGGTTTATATAGAAAATAAAGAATATAAGACTATCGGTACAGCTTTTTTGATTAATAATACTTATGCAGTAACTGCAAAACATGTTATTGAAAATTGTAATGGTAAGCGATTTATTCTTGAGACATATGATGGCAACCAAACGATTATTGACTGTAATATTGAGTGTGGTGTAAAAATATTAGAAAAAGGTATAGATATTGCTATTATAAAATTTAAGAGAGAAGAAGATGGCTTAAACGATTATCTATCTCTAGGTAACGAGAATATTAGATTGTGTGATCCATATGAAACATATGGCTATCCAGAACTTAATAATAGTAATGAATGGTATATATCAGGTAAAGTAATTTCACCTGAAGGTAGGCTTTCTATCAGCAATTCTACAGGAGTAATAAATGAAGGCTATTCTCTATACTCCGGGGTTTCTGGTGCACCTTTTATAATAAATAAAATGATTTTCGGAGTAATTAATACTGAAAATATAACTACTAGCATAACAAAACCAGAACTTATGGTATCAAACTTTAATACTGCCATAAGTTACTTGAGCTCTATTGAGCGCGATAATGAAGAAGAAAAATTATATGGCTTTTTATCAAAATATTGTAGAAAAAAAGCTAATAAATTAAAAAATATTGATCCTTTTTATATAATGTATGATGATGAATACTCTAAAATTAAGGACAAAAGAAATTTGGAAAGTAAAGTTTTATCCGTTTGTCCAACATTTTCAGATGAATTATTAAAAATTTGGCAAAGAAAGTGTCTTCAAGCACGTATTGAACTTGAAACACTTCCTAGTGAGTATAAAAAAGCTATATTAATGGCTGTTTTTTCACCGTGTATTGAATATATAGGGGAAAAGTTAAATGATTCAAGGTTATTAAACGAAACTAATCTAATAAAGTGTATTGAAGAACTAAAAAAAGAGACTTCTGAATATGTAAACAACAGAAAACATGATTATGATTTTGGAGTTGAAAATATTATTATATTTGAGAATACTATCTTTAATTTGATAGATTCCTGCTTTCTTTCGTTTGATAGTTATTTGAAGGAAAGTAAGGAGAATGATAAGAATGTATTATAATATAAATTTTAAAAACCTCCTTTTTGATTTTAGAAGTGATATCAATTATATTGCATGGGTTATTATTTCTATATTAAAATCTTTTGATTGCAATAGTAAAAGAAATTCATTTAAAGATTATAGGAAATTAGGCTTAATAATAGAATTAATATTTCGTAATGAAGAGACAGATGTTTTTATTAAATTTTTAAAAAATGAAAAGCTTAATGCATATGAACTACAAATTTTAAGTTCTTGTTATTTTAAAAGCAAATTAGAAGAAAATAGCATGAATACTGCATTTATTGTGTTAGAGAAAAAAGAATTTGTTTGTTTTTATAAAACTATTAAATCATCAAATGTTTTTTATAATTCTTGCGAATGGATTAATAATTGTTCAGAAATAACTAATATAACCCATAATCTAAATCGATTATCAATATTCAAAGATAAGATTTATAAAATGGATTATGAACATTTTATAAAAAATATAGCAAAATTAAAAGAAGGTAATCTACATGAATAGCATTATAATTGAATGATTAGAATATAATGGTCAAAATTATTTTTATAAAAATGATAAATTTAAAAAAGGTGTTAATCTCATTTTAGGAGAAAATCAACATGGAAAAACCACATTTACCTATTTAATTATGTATGCACTAGGTATTGAAGTTACAGCATTTAGTAATAAAGAAAATGACTCTATTGACGAGATATCATTAGATAAGAATAACTACGTTCAGATTGGAGTAGTTATTAATGAGATCAAATATGTATTTCAAAGAAAAATTAATCAAAATATTATTAGTGTAATATCGACAACCGATATCCAAGTGTTTCCTGTGAACAGAACACATACTTTATTTGTTAAAGATGAAAAAACATTTTCAGATTGGTTACTTGAAAAATTAGCTATAAATATAATAAAAGTTGAAAATATTTTCTCATCAGAACATTATTTGAATTTCGATGACTTATTTAGATATAGTTATTATGATCAACACACATCTAAAAAGCAAATGATAAGTGATTTTGGAATTGGAAGAAATGTTCTTAAAAAATCACAACAGATGAAAAAATTTATATTTGAAACTCTATTATCAGTTTCAAATAATAAATATTATAAAACACAAAGATTAATGAAAGAAAAAGAAATAGAAATAAAAGAAAAAAAAGCTGAACTATCTTTTAAACAAAAAATGTTTTTTGAAATTTTGAATTTAGTAAATTCTAATTTATCTGATTATACGATAAGTGAAATAGACAAAAAAATTATGGGATTTCAGCAAGAAAAAGATAATATATTAAATTCCTTTATGCAAGAAGAAAATAAAAGGCAGTATATAAATAATTTAAAAGAGGAACTAGAGGAATTTCAAACCAAAATTCAGAAATATAAAAGGGAAGAACAGGAATTAAGTATCGAATTAAATAATGCCAAGCGTCTTAATAAGATTGAAAAAAAAGAAATTAAAACGTTAGAAATTTTATCTACTTTGCCATCATTATATGAGAAGATTGAAAACTCATGTCCTATATGCCAAAAGCATATACATAAAAATAAGAATAAGTGTATTTGTGGAAATGATTTAGAGTTAAATATGTATCATTTCATGTACACAAAGTCGGATTATTGTGATATTCTTAAATCAAGAGTATCAGTAAATAGCACTACGTCAAGTGTAATTCGTAATTTGCAAAATACAATAGATAAACTTCGAGAAACGATAAGTTTAAATGAACAACATATTGAAGAAGTTTCTAGTGAATTGAAAAAAATTAATTCGGAAATTATTAGCTCTGATATAGAGAAAATTATATTGAGTATTAATAAAAAAATAGCAGTATTAAGTGATATTAGGATAAGATTAAATATTTTAGAAAAAGAAAATAATTCAATAAATGACTTGAAAATAAATATAGAAAAATTAGAAAAGGAATTAATCAATATAAAAGAGATTTTAAGAAAACTTGAAATGGAAAAGTATGAAGCTTTACAAACCCATATCGAAAAGTTTGAAGAAATATTAAATGAATACTTGCAAATTTACAATAAACGGCTTAATCAAGAATATGATTGCAAATTAATTCTGAATAAGGATTACTTACCAGTATCAGGTAAGTATAATCCCCATAGTAGAGAAGCTGAAATAAAAATCTTCTTTTATTTATCATTATTAAAGTATAGTGTAATTAATAGTGATATTTCATATCCAAAATTATTAATAATTGATACTATTAAAGACAATGGGTTGGATAATACTAGAATTAAGAAAATCTTTGAAAATGTTTTTGATTTTGAAAAGTTTAATTGTCAGATAATAATGACATGCGGATATGAAGAATTTCAAGAAATGCAAAATGAATATTCGGATATGGTGATTGAAAGAATTAGCAAGTCAAAATTACTTAGTTCTAAAAATCAATGAATATTAGTTGAGTGATGGAGTTATAACTTATTAAATGGCTAGACTGAGTGACGGTTCTCACGTCTAAATAAAAATGAATTATTAAACAAATAGAGCATGTAGAATTCAAGAATAACTTGAATTCTACATGCTCTATTTGTTTATTTCTGATTGGTCTGTACTAACAACAACGAGGTAATTAAGTGAAACTAAAGCAAGGAGAACCTGCTCTTGTTATTCTATAATTTATCAACACTAGTGCTATTGAGCTGTTCTTTTGATTCTTGGACTTTCAAGTAAAAAGCAATTGCGCATTCTATCTCTTTAGCTGTTGATCGTCTATTTTTTTTAGCTGATTCTGCAAGTTCATTAAATAAATCGCCATTCATTCGTAATGTAAAACGTTTTTCTTCCATTTTTAGCAAGCATCCTTTCGACATCGGTTTGACGTCATTATAAAGTAAAAAAATATATATATCCAATTATGACTATTGACGTCACAATGATGACGTGGTAATATGAAATAAATAACATGTGACGTCAAAATTAAGACAAATTACAAAGTAAAATTACTACCTGATATATCTCAAAAAGTAAAAATCTATATAAACTTAATTATACCCGATATTGGATATAGTTCCTAGTAAAATCAAGAAAATGACAAAAATTAAGCTCGTGTTGGATATATCTGTACATAGAAAACTCTAGTGATTGATAACAAAATAACAATTGGAGGGGGATTTACTATGGTAAAGAGTGTGTTTGATTTGTTGGCTTCTACGATAAAGCATGAAAAATTGAATGATTTGCAACTGGAGAAATATTCTAGTGAGTATTATTATGCGAATGAAAAAGTTCTTGCGTATCAGAAAAAAATCAAGAGTGCATTGCCATTGGAGTTACAGGAAACTTTGATAGGGCTTGATGATGAATATAGTAGTATGCTGAGCAGCGGGATGGACGTATATTATCGGCAAGGATTTTCCGATGCAGTTCAACTGATTATGGAGTCTTTAACTTGGGCTCCAACGAGAAGTTGAATCGAATTTATAAATCACAACAATAAGAAAACCGTAACATATACATTTCGCTATATGTTACGGTTTTCTTATTGTTTACCTATTGTTCCGATGATATAATGCTGTTAGACGTACGAAACGGAAGCGGTTGTTAATCTGCCCTCACGGGGGTGATATGTTGGAGCAGGAAATACTTGTATTATTCTTGATTCTGCTTATCTTAAAAGAGACAAAAAAATAACCGCTACTCTCGCCTAAAAGTGTTAGCGGTTATTTTCATATGAATGTAGCCTAAAACCTTTGTCAGACGACCGTTTCCAGTACGTCTTTTCATATTCTTATCTTATAACAGGCAAAGTATACTGTCAAGAAGATTTAGTCTTTAAAAAAACATTCTGGTAAGTATTATCATGCTAGTGGAAAGGTACTATTATTGGCAAGGATTTTCCGATGTAGTTCAGCTGCTTATGGAGATTTTGACTTGGGCTCCAACGCGGAGCTAAAGTTAAAATAGAAGACTAAGTGATGTTTTTTTGTATAATAACAAAGGAAGCATTAAATTAGAAGGCGTGAGAAGATGCATTATGGTCTGAATCGCTTAAACGATTATTTGTTTAAAGAGATTTTGGCAGGAATTCTGCTTTTTTTAGGGAACTTTCTAATGAAATATAGTACATTGGAATGAATCGACAATGTGTCGTAGCATACGGTTGATACTATAAACCATCTAAACAGAAATAAGGAGTTTTGTCTGATGTTTAGTCCAATAAAGAATACAAAAGTCTATGAATTGGTATTTGAACAAATGAAACATATGATTGTAAATGGAACCTTAAAACGGGGGGACAAGCTGCCTTCAGAGAGAGAACTGGTGGAGCAGCTTCAGGTCAGCAGAACATCTATACGCGAAGCATTACGAGCGCTGCAAATCATTGGCTTAGTAGAGTGCAGACAAGGGGAAGGAAATTATATTAGAGAGAAATTTGAAAATAGTTTGTTTGAGCCGCTATCCATTATGTTTATGTTGCATGAGAGCACTCCGAAAGACATTATTGAAGTTAGAATGATTATGGAGTTAGAAGCAGTGGCCACGGCGGCAAATAAAATTACGGATGAAGAGCTTGTAAATTTGGCGATATTAGTAAAGAACTTTAAGGATTCGCAAAGCGAAGACGAGAATGTCAAGATTGATAGAAAGTTTCACTACGAAATCGCGCGAGCTTCTGGAAATTTTCTTCTGTTTAATATATTAAATGTGATATCTGAATTAATCGATTCGTTTATTGATGATGCCAGAAGAAAAATAATCACCAATGAGAAAAATATAGAGCTGTTGGCGAAACAGCATGAAGATATATATAAGGCATTGCAAAGGCGCAATCCTCAAGAGGCTATTGCGGCCATGAAAAGACATTTGGATATTGCGAATGAATATATGCTTAAATAAAAAATTGAAAAATCAACTGCGTAATGGTAACGCAGTTGATTTTTTTTGCTGGTAATAGTGGAAAATTTTACAATTACATGTTAATATATAAATAACTGGTCATACCATAATACCAATATGGTTTCTGAAAAACAAATGGGGGGCAAACGTATGGACATTTTAGTATGTGTAAAGCAAGTACCAGAAACTTCAAAAGTTGAAGTCGATCCAGTAACAGGAGTATTAAAGCGCGATGGTGTAGATTCCAAAATGAACCCGTACGATTTATATGCGTTAGAAACAGCCTTGCGGATAAAGGAAGAGGTCGGCGGGACGGTAAAAGTGATAAGTATGGGGCCGCCGCAGGCCGCAGAAGTAATTAAAGAGGCGTATATGATGGGCGCAGATGAAGGTGCTCTACTGTCAGATCGCAAATTTGCCGGAGCGGATGTCTTAGCAACCGCCTATACCATATCACAAGGTGTTAGAAAAATGGGTAATATAGATCTAATATTGTGCGGTAAGCAAACAACTGACGGCGATACTGCACAAGTTGGACCAGAAATGGCGGAATATTTAGCAATGCCGCATATCGCAAATGTCATAAAAATTGAGAAGATAAAGGATGCTTCGCTGATAGTAGAAATGGATATGCCGCATACGGTTGAAGTAGCAGAAATACAATGTCCATGCTTATTAACGGTGGAAAAAGATATTTATCAGCCACGGCTGCCTTCTTATAAGAAAAAACTATCTACGAAAGATTGGGACATCAGCATGTTTAGTTTACATGATTTTGCCGATCAAAACGAAAAAAATTATGGATTAAATGGGTCGCCTACACAGGTTGAAAGAATATTTCCGCCCGCCGTAAATATCGACAAAGAAATTTGGACAGGAGCAGGCGGGGAATTAGCTGATAAGTTGACGAGTAAACTGAGAGAATTGAAATTTGTGTAATAGCAGCGTACTTGATCATATCGTAATTATTTCGTACGCAAGTACTGGTCTGACGTATGACCATTACTGATAAAATCGTTGCAAGGAGGAGAATACTGTGAGCAGATTAATTGTAAATCAGGAAACAGTAAATGCATTACAGATAAATGAGTTAGTTAAACTATGTCCTTTTGGCGCAATTGAAGAAAAGGGTGGCAAGATAGAAGTGAACGCTGCTTGCAAAATGTGTAAGATTTGCGTTAAAAAGGGACCGGCTGGGGTAATGAAATTTGTGGAAGACGAAGTGCCAACAATCGATAAAAGCTTATGGAAGGGTGTTGCTGTTTATGTAGATCACGTGGATGGCGACATACATCCTGTAACTTTTGAGCTTATCGGTAAAGCCAAAGAGCTGGCGGCAAAGGTAAATTATCCTGTTTACGCGGTCTTCGTCGGGCATAACATTGCGGATAAAGCTGAAGAACTCTTGCATTATGGCGTAGATGAGGTTTTCATATATGATTTTGCCGAATTAAAAGATTTTAGAATTGAGCCATATACAGCAGCCATGGAAGAGTTTATAAAAAAAGTAAAGCCTTCTACCTTATTGGTTGGTGCTACAACAATCGGAAGATCGCTCGCGCCTAGAATTGCGGCACGATTTAAGACAGGTCTGACGGCCGATTGCACTATTCTTGATATGAAGGATAATACAGACCTTGTGCAAATAAGACCAGCATTTGGCGGTAATATCATGGCGCAGATTATAAACCCCAATCATAGGCCGCAGCTGGCGACAGTACGATATAAGATAATGAACGCCCCAGAAAGATTGCCTGAGGGAAAAGGCAAGATAACGCCTTGTTCTATGAATACAGATACTTTATACTCTGCGATTACCGTATTACAGATAACCCAAAAAGAAGTGGAAGCAAGTATTTCCGACGCGGAAGTAATTGTCGCAGTCGGCAGAGGTATAAAATCGGAAAAAGATGTAGCAATGATTAAAGAATTAGCTGAATTGCTTGGCGCACAGGTAGCGGCAACACGCCCGCTTATTGAAGCAGGCTGGGCGGACGCCAAGCGTCAAATTGGCTTAAGTGGCAGAACCGTAAAACCAAAACTAATTATTACCTGCGGCATATCCGGAGCGGTACAATTTACGGCAGGCATGAATCAGGCTGACTGCATAGTCGCGATTAATCAAGACCCTAGGGCTACGATATTCAATGTGGCGCATTATGGTATAGTCGGCGATATATATGAAGTAATTCCTCACTTAATCAATAATTTAAAAGAAAAACATTAACTTGTATTTCTTAAAAATAGATGGCTGGAGGTAATAAAATGGGAGAAATTTGTAAGCAGGAATATAAGAAATTAGATCAGAAAGATATTGCTTTTCTACTCGATCAGCTTGGTAAAGATAGAGTATATACAGGTACGGAGATTAATGAAGACTACAGTCATGATGAACTTGGCGGAATAAGCAAAATGCCGGAAGCTGTTGTTGAAGTGTCAAGTACAAAAGAAGTAGCAAAGATTATGGAATATGCTTATGAGCATAGCATTCCTGTCGTGGCCAGAGGGTCTGGTACAGGGCTTGTTGGAGCATCTGTCCCTGTTTATGGCGGGATTATGATTGATTTAACGAAAATGAATAAAATACTCGAAGTCGATGAAGAAAACTTAACGCTAACCGTGGAGCCAGGCGTTCTGCTCATGGAGATTGGCAAGTTTGTCGAGCAGTACGATCTCTTTTATCCCCCTGACCCTGGTGAAAAATCAGCTACGATCGGCGGAAATATTAATACTAATGCCGGCGGCATGAGAGCAGTTAAATATGGTGTAACAAGGGATTATGTAAGAGGTATTACGGTAGTGCTGCCAACAGGAAAAATTTTAGAAGTTGGCGGCAAGGTTGTTAAAAATAGCTCAGGATATAGTATAAAAGATCTTATCTGTGGTTCAGAAGGGACGTTAGGTATTGTAACCCAAGCCGTGTTAAAGTTGCTGCCGTTGCCGAAAAAAGCTATAAGTTTGTTGGTTCCGTTTTCCACCCTTGAAAGAGCCATCAATACAGTTCCTAAGATCATAAAATCAAAGTCGATACCAACAGCTATCGAGTTTATGCAAAGAGAAGTTATTATTGCGGCAGAGGAGTATTTAGGCAAGAAATTCCCTGATAACTCAGCAGATGCCTATTTGCTGTTAACTTTTGACGGAAACAGCAAACAAGACGTTGAAAAAGAATATGACAAAGTGGCTAGCATCTGCTTAGCTGAAGGGGCCTTGGATGTCTATATTTCAGATACGGATGAAAGAAAAGAAGCGGTGTGGTCGGCGCGGGGGGCATTTCTCGAAGCGGTGAAAGCCACCACCGAAATGGATGAATGTGACGTTGTAGTGCCCAGAAATAAAGTTGCAGAATTTGTTAAATATACGACTGAACTACAGCAACAGTTTGGGATGAGAGTAAGAAGTTTTGGACATGCAGGCGATGGAAATTTGCACGTATATGTATTGAGAGATGATTTGCCACAGGAAGAGTGGCAAAAGAAATTGAAAGCGGTTTTCGATTGTATGTATAAAAAATCTGTGGAGTTAGATGGATTGGTATCCGGGGAGCATGGCATAGGTTATGCGAAAAAGCCGTATTTGTTTGAGCAATATGGCAATGATTACATGGATCTCATGCTGAATATTAAGCTGGCCTTTGACCCTAAAAATATTTTAAATCCGGGCAAGGTTTGTCAGTAGACTGTCAAGTATCTGGTTAGGAGGCTCTTTGGAGTGGCGTGCTGCGTTCTTCTTGCTTTAAACTATTCCGGACGCACCGTTTCTATAGTATTTCAAACTATCTATGAATACGGGAGGAAGAATACCATGAATATGTATTTGCTTTTTATGATTGCCTTGATACCAATCGTTTGGCTAATGGTTTCATTGGTAGGGTTAAAGATAGCAGGGCATAAAACAACCCCGCTTAGCCTTGGTATAACGCTTATGCTTGCAATAACTGTATGGGGAATGCCGGCAATCGATGCGGTGAGCGCAGGGATAGAGGGTGCGGCTATGGCCATATGGCCGATTATGATTGTTATTATTGCCGCTGTATTTATTTATAATCTGTCGCTGTACACAAAAGGGATGGATGTTATCAAGAGTATGATGACAAGTATAACTACAGATCGAAGAATATTAGTGCTTATCCTAGCCTGGGGATTTGGTGGATTTCTTGAGGCTATTGCCGGTTTTGGGACGGCTGTCGCTATTCCGGCCAGCATTATGGCGGCACTTGGCTTTGAACCTGTTTTCGCGGCAATTATCTGTCTAATTGCCAATACTACGCCAACCGCCTTTGGCGCTATAGGGCTTCCGGTATCAACACTTGCCCAAGTTGCCGGTCTTGAGGTAAACGAATTAAGTTATGCGGTAGCACTTCAGCTTGTACTCTTAATTGTTATTGTTCCCATGGTATTAGTTATGATTACGGAAAAAAGCGTCAAGGCCATTAAGGGCGTTTTTGGCATCTCGCTGGTATCAGGGTTAGCGTTTGCTGTTCCGCAACTGCTAGCAAGTAAGTATATGGGTGCGGAACTTCCAGCCATTCTCGGTTCTGTAGTGTGTTTAGTCACAACAATTGCTTGGGCTAAACTATATCATAAAGATAAAGCACAAAAAAATGCAAAAAAGATATCCACGAGGCAAGCCTGCATGGCTTGGCTACCATTTGTCTTAGTATTTCTCATTATAATTGCCACAAGCTCGTTATTTCCCAGTATCAATAAAATGTTAGCGGCAGTGCAAACTGCAGTAACCATTTACAGCGGTCCTGACGGTCATCCCTATTCCTTTGTCTGGCTCGCTAATCCAGGTACGCTTATTATCTTTGCAGGTATTATCGGAGGCTTGCTGCAAGGAATAAAGCTTACTGAAGTAGTTGGTGTCTTAGGGAAGACGATCAGGCAAATGACTAATTCCGCTATTACTATAGTTTCCATTGTAGCACTGGCAAAAGTTATGAGTTATAGTGGCATGATCAAGTCAATAGCCGTAGTCTTAGTTTCGGTAACAGGCTCAGCCTATCCCCTCATAGCGCCTGTTATCGGAGCACTTGGCACTTTTGTAACAGGCAGTGATACATCGGCAAACGTATTGTTCGGCGGGCTGCAAGTCGAAGCGGCTAGATCACTCTCGTTGAATCCCTATTGGCTAGCTGCAGCTAATGCGGCAGGCGCAACCGCAGGCAAGATGATATCACCACAAAGCATTGCTGTTGCCACTGCTGCTACAGGACTTGCGGGTGCAGAGGGCAAAATATTATCAGCTACTTTACGCTTTTGTATGGTTTATGTAATTATATTAGGCATCGTGACATTCCTAATGGAACCGATTTTTGTAGACTGATTGACGGTTCTCTTTGTCTAAAAATGGTATAAATATAAGTGTATTTTTCAAAAAAAATTGTTAGATTATTTCACATTAAACAAATAGAGCATGTACAATTCAAGAATAACTTGAATTGTACATGCTCTATTTGTTTATTTCTGGTTTGTCCGTTCTACCAGCGAGATAATCAAGTGAAGAATGACATTTCAAGGTGATAAATCTCATCATAGAATATAATTTCTGCTTAATCAAGGAACATTGCCAAGTCCGATTCTGAAGATATAAACAACTAGCGATCTGACACGATTCAAGTTACTTGGACGGCGCGCAATCAAATAATTGTCGTGAACGTAAGGCAAACATTGCATTAACAGGCTGCTGAGCATCTATCGATGCATCAGTGGGCTGGGGCTCTTGCCAAAGTTCAGAAGGCACTTCTTTGCCATGAGAGGTAATCCAAGTATTTAATTCTGGTTGTGATTTAGCAAACATGGAAGAAATCAGAACGTAACGTACTTTACCCTCGTTTACCATCTCCTCGAAATCCGTAGGAGAAAGAATCTGTTCCATGCCCATAAATCCACCGATAGCCATAACAGCTTGGCCGGTATCTAGGATAAATTGGGAAGCTTCGTTAGCACTGCCAACTGCTAAAATAAACTTCTCCCCGTCCTTATTATCTATTAAGAACTTTTCAAGTTTAACTGTATCGGCATCCCTATTACTACTACTTGCCAGCTTTGGCATAGCCATACCCCGCCCGTTTTGTTGTACTACTTTGGGATCAAGGTCTGGACCAGCGTAGGGAAGAACCGAACTACCGCCGTAAATGATTGGGGTCAAGGCCCAGACTACCTGAGGAATAAAAACTGCAATGGCTGCAACCGCCATCGATGTACGCAGCAAAGTAGGCTGGCGCAGCGCGTATAGCAGCAAACTCAGAGCAATTATACTAGCGAATCCGAGCACTGGAAGCAGCCAGTGCCGCCATTCATCAAACTGCCAGACCATCGCTGCCTCAACCGCTAGATTTAACGTTAATGCTAATGGTATGAACCAGCGATTACGGTTACTTGGCTGAAATATGTCAAAGAGTTCTTTTAGCGCAATACCAACTAAGGCTGCTAACGCTGGAGCCATCATTACAAGATAATATCGGTGATAATCCACTGCAATACTAAAGAAAATTAATTGTGGCAGCAACCATCCCCCCCAGAGAAGCAGGGAAATCGTCTTAGCTCGCCCATTAGAGGAATAATCAGACCGCCTCTGCACCGCGCCTGTAAAGAAACCGATTAGGGCCAAAGGCAAAAGCCAGCTGATTTGTCCACCGATTTGACGTTGAAATAACCTTAAGATACCCGGATTGCCAGTCTCAAAAGAGAAAGAGGCCACTCCGTCTCCAGTTGAACTCGGTCCACCAAAACCGTCAGCTATTGGCATTGGACCTGGTGTCCCCGGACCGCCTGCAGGATTCGATACTGTTGGTCCAGATGCAGCCCCACCCATGTTCCCAGATCCTGATACACGATTTTGTGGTGTAACTCCCGGTATCTGTACACCTTTGCCAAGGAAATGCATAAGACCATTGTAACCGGTTGCTAATTCCAATTCAGAATTAGTTTCACTGCTGCCGACATAGGGACGCTGGCTTTCCGGAGTCAGATCAACTAATACTGACCACGATAAGGCCACCACCACCAGCAGTACCGTAGCTCCCCCCAGATTCAATAATCTGTATATTATATTGCGTCCTCCAGCTACAAGGTAGACCAGCCATAAGGCTGGCAAAACAAGAAAAGCTTCCAATGTCTTGATATTATAGGCTAGCCCCAAGATAAACATGGAAAGATAAAGCCATCTGTTCTCATTACGTTCGACGGCGATAATCATGGCCCAGGCAGCGAACAGTACCGTCATCGTCAGAAGACTATCAATTGTATTGTTACGATTGGCCGCTACTGCTATTGGCATCACTGCTAGGGTAAATGCTGCCGACAACCCGGCTTTGTTTCCCCAATGACGTTTTACAAGATAGTAGATCATCGCCACTGATAGTATCCCGGCCAGACCTTGTGGAAAAATAATACTCCATCCGTGAAAACCAAAAAAATAAGCGCTGAGGGTTTGTAGCCAAAAGCCCAATGGTGGTTTATCCACGGAAATGAAGCCCTCGGGATCATAAGAGACAAAAAATAAATTGTGAGTATTCATCAGCATACTCTTGATACTTGCGGCGTAGTATAAATTGGCAAAGCCCTCTTGACTGATTCGCCAGAAATTCATTAATGCTGCTAATAACAGTATCAAAATAAGCCATACTTTATCCTGAGATTTTCTTGTTATCATATTATTTGCCTCCTTTGTACATATATAGTGTTAGCAAAACCATTTATTTTACCCTAGTGATTCACAAAAATTTTAGATTAAAAACAAAAAATGTGCATACTAAAATGCGTCAATATAAAGCTACCAATGAAATACTAGAATTGAAAAATTAAAGATAAAATGGCAACTCTTGCGATCAGTTTAGCATTGCATGAGGAGTCGTTTTTTTAGATTCAAGTGTAGTGCTATCCTTGATAAATACTGAATGGTGGTTCTCTTTGTCTCAAATAAGAGCATTGAAATATGAATTAATAAACAAATAGAGCATGTGAAATTCAAGTTATTCTTGAATTTCACATGCTCTATTTGTTGTCTGTTCTACCAACGAGAAGCAAATGAAGAGTGACATTTCTCGCGATTGAAAAGGATTGAAGTATTAATTATTTTTATGTTTGTTTTTTTCTTTTATATGCCAAAAACTAAATTCTAATGCCGTTCGTAGCTTAATCTTGTCCTCGGTATCAAGGTGATAAATCTCACCATCGAACATAATTTCTGCTTGATCAAGGAACATTGCCAAGTCGGTTAGAGCTTTTTTATTTTTAGCTGATTGAGTGAGTAGAAGCTGGTTATCTAATATTTCATCAGCAGTAACTTTAAAAATTTTTGTAAGCTGGGTTATGTGATCAATATTTAATTTTCTACCACCGCGACCAGTTTCTAAATCGTAATAATACTGCGGAGATATATTCATTAATTCTGCAATTTTATTGCCTGAACGTAATGCTTTATCAGGGTGTGCTTTGCGAATTTTCCTCAAATTATTAGGTAGTTCACTCATAAGTTATAGCCTCGCCTTTTCGTCTATTTGTTGAATTTGGATAACAGTATTATCAAATATAATTTAAATCATCGAATTGATGATAAAAGAGTAAATGAAAGTAAATTGACAAAAAATAGAGGATTAGTTATAAAATAGGCATCAATTGATTAGTATGAGATTTGAGATATGTCGTCAGTTTGTTTATAATAATAAGTAATTAATCAGCAATATGTTGACTAAATGATTAATAATAGGTCAAAGTTCATTTTCATCTACATTTTCTAGAATAAGTACATAAATAAATATCCTAAAGATATCTCAAAAGTAAAAATCTATATAAACTTAATTATACCCGATATTGGATATAGTTCCTAGTAGAATCAAGAAAATGACAAAAATTAAGCTTGTGTTGCTTTGCTATGCCTATACATAGAGAACTCTAGTGATTGGTAACTAAATAATAATTGGAGGGGGATTTACTATGGTAAAGAGTGTGTTTGATTTGTTTGCTTCTACGATGGCACATGATAATTTGGTTGACTTACATTTGGAAAAATGCTCTAGCGAGTATTATTACGCCAATAACAAAGTCCTTGAGTGTGAGAGGAAACTTAAAAGTGCATTGCCCGTAGAATTACAGCAAACATTAGCAGAGCTTGATGATGAATATAATTGTATGATGCTGAGCGGGATGGACGTATATTATCGGCAAGGGTTTTCCGACGCAGTTCGGCTGATTATGGAGACTTTAACTTGGGCGCCAACGAGAAGTTGAATAGAAATTATAAATCACAACAATAAGAAAACCGTAACACATACATTTGGCTATATGTATATGTTACGGTTTTTTTATTATTCACATATTGTTCTGATATTATAATGCTGTTAAACGTACGAAACGGAAGCGGTTGTTAATCCGCCCCTAAGGGCAATGTCAATTTGTCTAGTAATGGACAAATAGCTGTTTTTAACATTTAAGATTAGTCAGGGAGAACCTTTACCTGAATGAAGTTATAAAAGAGTTAAATAATACTCTGGTATCATATTGGTATTGATTCATAGGAACGACTTCTTTGCTTAATTTGAGGAGAGAATAAACAGCTATTTGGGCTGATCGAACCGAGTATTCTACTGTAAAAACAACATCGTCAGGTATTTCAGCGAACTGTCCAAGGAATGCGAGATTTGTTGACCCTTTTGGGATAACATCAGGTCTATCACCTTTTGCTCTCGGCATAAACTGACTTGTTATGAATGGCATCATGCACGGAATACAGTTAGATGTCTTGAGGATTAACGGTAAGTCTTCATTGAATCTGAGATGAGAACATAACTCAGTAAGTATTTCTTCACCAGTGCATTCCGACATTTTTTTCGGTATATAGTTACCTATTTTATTAGGGAATAAGCTATATCCCCAAAAGACTTTGATGTTTTCAGGCTGATTCATAAAATGTGGTTGATATGCCAAAACAATCGACATAAACCAATTTGAGTCTTTAAAAGTAACCAAAGCTCCAGTTCCGGGTGTATTACCGGAGAATTTTTCCATTAAATCAAAAAATATTGGATCTTTACAAGTAACCGTAAACGATTCCCATAGTGATTCAGCAATATGATCTGCGAAAGCAGAAGGATTGCCCAGATCAGGCTGTTTCTTTACGATATTCTCCCATAGCTTGAAGGAAGCTCCCTTAGATCCAAGACTAGGGGCGGAGGTCATAGATCCGAGGCTGTAACCTTCTGTCATAGAACCATTGGTGACAAAAACCAAGTCATTATTTTTAATCTCAACTTCCTTTTGTTTTCCATCATCAATATAATGAATACGTTCGACGGTCTTTTCATTTTGAGATGCTTTGAAATCTAGGTCAGTAACTTGACAGTTCATTTCAAAGTTAACGCCTTGAGCTCCTAGCCACTTTATAAGAGGTAATATTATAGAATCATACTGATTGTATGGTGTGCGGGTTACGCCTTCTAAAGTTTGAATTCGAGGAAATTCATGCATAAATCTAAGCAGATATCGTTTAAATTCTACTGCGCTATGCCAAGGTTGAAATGCAAAAGTGGTAGCCCACATATACCAAAAGGGTGTCTGGAAGAATGAGGGTGAAAAGCATTTGTCAATTGTTAATGTTCCTAGGGCATCTTCAGGCGTTATTGTGAGTTTCATTAAATCAATCCGGTCTTTGTTGCTAAACCCCATAGAGGATACATTAACTATTTTTCCATGTTCATCTATTAGTCTAGCTTTAGCTTGCGTTCTAACTTTTGTATCAAATTCAACGATTTCGTCTCTCACTGATTTTTGGGGATCGTTAATGGAGGGAATAAATTTTAGCAGCTCCCAAGTACATTCATAAGCTTCGTCATTCAGCATTCTGCCGCCACGAACGACATAACCCTTTTCAGGTGAGCCTGTACCATCACAACTTCCACCGGTTATTTTCATTTCTTCAAAGATGATTATGTTCTTTCCTGGAATATGACCATCTCTAATCAAATAGACAGCAGCAGCGAGTGAGCCAACGCCAGCTCCGACAAAATACGCGTTTATTTCATTCATCGTACTAGGTGTTTGGTAAGTATTTGTCATTTATGTGCCTCCTTTTTGTTTAACATATGACTATTATGTGACACGACGATAATCCTATGCGCCATATACGCTCATAGACTGGTAGTACTGAAACTCCTCTTGATCAATGGCTATTATCAGATGTTTAAGATAATTAGGAGGCGATGTATCATTTTATAAAAAATACTTTATATGGTGAACGGTAAAATAGATATAGAATTTAGAGATAATACTTAAAAGCTAATAAATAACGAGTGCCCCTGCTTGTCTCTTGTTATCTATGCTTATCTATTTTCGTAAACAAGTGGCTAATTTAGATATAAAATTGCCGAGTAGAAATAGGATTGGTTAATAGATAAGCATTTTGCCATATGAGTGAAGCTTTCTTACCGATGTTATAAATGATCGGCGTTGTCTAAAGGCGGCAAAATGCTTGGCGGAAAATAAAAGGGGGAATTATAATGAAAAGAGTGCCATTGAGAAAAAAGGTAGCCTTATCGCTGTTTATGTGTTTTGTGCTTGTCTGTCTGCTTACGATAATTTTGCCTAGTGTAACAGGTGCTGCAGAACCAATTTCTGAAAAATGGTTAAACCAACAGGTTACAGCTATAACAATGGAGAGAAATGTAAAGTATGCTATCTATGTTAAATCTTTGGATGATAATGGCAAGGCTGTAATCCTGAATTCTCATAAGATGGCCTCGGCAAGCCTGATTAAAATCCCTATTATGATTGAAGCCTTTAACCAGAAAAATCAGGGCAAACTGGATTTTAACGAACCAGTAATTATTAGACACTCACAAGCGGTAGAAGGAGGTTCTATCTATAATCTTCCTGATGGAAGCATCCTCACTATCAAACAAATTCTTGATTTAATGATTGTTCAAAGCGATAATACCGCTGCCAACATCTTAATTGATAAACTAAATATGGAAAATGTCAATGCTATGATTAAAAGCTTAGGCTGCAAAGAGACTATCTTGCAAAGAAAAATGATGGATTTTGACGCTGTCAAGCAAGGACTGCAGAATTATACCTCGGTAAACGATGTAGCAAATATATTGGTTAAGCTATATTCATTACAATGCCTTGATCCTGAAAGTGATAAGGCCATGCTTGATATTATGCTAAGACAAGAAGACAATACCGTAATTCCTGCTCAACTGCCCCATGATTTGAAGATAGCTCACAAAACAGGAGAACTAGACGGCATGTATTATGATTGCGGTATTGTTTACGGTCATAGGCATGACTATATTCTTTGTATTATGGCTGAAAATATAAAAGATGAACCACAGGTTTTGTATGATATGTCGTCTTTGTCGATTGCAATTTATGACCAGATTGGTCGGTAATTAATAGCCTAAAAATGATGGAAGATTTATAAGAGAGCGAAAACTCCAACTGATTTTGTGGTCAGTTGGAGTTTTATTATATGTGAGGGGAGATTGAAATATTTCATTTCCAACTAAGAAAAAATTTGCCGTATAATGTATTATTTTGGCAGGGATTTTACTTTTTATGGTGAACTTAGAAATATAGTATATATTAAAAAAAATAAAGCAGCGTATTTAGCAATCAATTAAAGAGTTAATTGGCAGCTTTAGAGAAGTAATAGCTAGAGGTTATCAAATAAGGAAAGTCTCCAGGAGTAAAGGAGAAAGCTATTGTTTATTTTTTATGGGTAATAAGGTTATTATAAATTTTTCTACGAATAGAAAGGATGGGAACTATGCTTATTTCTGATCAGGGACAAAACATTGTAGCAACAGAAACGGGAATTGAAATTATTAAGGGGGAAGCATCTCAACTTATAGAATATTGTGATGTTAAGGATGTTCAGATTACTGATGGAAACATCTTGCAGATTATAACGAATTCAGTTACGATGAAGTATCAAATTAATGGGACAGAAAATAATCAAGAGTTTATGAATGACTTTGGTATAAAAAAATTAAAAGCAGATCGTTTAGAAAAACAATGTAAGGAACAAAATAATGCCAACAATACAGGCAATATTAATCAAATAACAGTTAACGTTCCAAGTAATGAGGCAAATGATTATGCAAAATTTGCAGTAATGGCAGGCAAAAAATCAGTTAATAAAGTAATGTATTGTGTGCTAGCTATTTTATTGGGTGGAATAGGAGTACATAAATTTTATGCAGGAAAAATTGGAATGGGAATTGTCTATTTGATCTTTTGTCCCACAGTGATACCTTTATTCGTTGGATTAATAGAAGGATTATGTGCAATAGGGAAGACAACGGATAATCAAGGAAACATCTACCTCTAAGAAATAGACCGAGTGACGGTTTTCTTTGTCTAAAATGAGAATATTAAAATATAAATTAATAAAGAAATAGAGCATGTACAATTCAAGTTATTCTTGAATTTTGTACATGCTCTATTTCTTTATTTTTGCTTTGCCCGATCTTCCAACGAGATAATCAAGTAAAGATAAAGTTGAGGAAATATTTAGATATGAGGTCGATTAGCGGAGTACCTGATAGCCAATTTTCGGGGAGATAGACTGAGAAATCTATTGAGGTAGTACCCGCATAGGCTGTTTGTAGGCTATTGATGCTTGTAAAAAATATTTTAAAAGTTTGAAAGTGAAAGCAGACAAGTTCATATGTCACAGTGGGGATCATAGAATAGATATTGAATAAAAAATATATTGAATGAAGGAATGATATACATGCCTGAAGTTAACTATGTTCAGAACATATTCTCCCAAATATATGAAAAAAATTTATGGGGTAATGGATCAGGATGGGGATCGTTAGAGATTAACACAAGAAGTTATCGAGAGTTTTTGCAAAAATTCCTTGCTGAAAACTCCATAAAATCTGTTGTGGATCTAGGTTGTGGCGACTGGCAAATTGCAAAACTTATGAATTGGGATGGAATTAGTTATTTAGGTATTGATCTAGTGGAATCAGTTATTAATGAAAATAAGAAGAGATTTTCTAATACTAACATTGAATTTCGATGCTTAGATGTGGTACGCGAGAAACAGCTGCCGAAGGCGGATTTGATTATTATAAAAGATGTTATACAGCATTGGCCTAATAAAGAAATTTTGGAATTTTTACCTAGATTATCTTCTTATAAATACGCATTAATTACTAATTGCGCATTAGGAAATAACATAAATTGTGACATAAATTTTGGATATTTCCGTCCCCTTGATTTATGTGCACCGCCTTTTAATTGTAATTGTAAGAGAGTATTTTCATTTCCAGACAAGGCTGAGCAAAGTAATTGGCAAAAGGTTGTCTATTTATTTCAATCAGCTAGAAAATAAAAAGAAGTCCTTACGTGTGAGAGTAAACTCATAATTGCATTACCATTGGAGTTGTAGGATACCTTGGTACAACTTGATGATGAATACAGCTGTATGATGCTGATTGGGATGGACGTATAGTATCGGCAAGGAGTTTCCGATGTAGTTCGGCTGACTATGCAAATTTTAACAAGGGAGCAGACGCGGAGTTGATACACCACATATATGCAATCTGTTTGGTAATACTATAACATTATCTAACATATTGGAGGAATTTTAAAATGACTGAAAATTATCATTCGGCGGATGATTTAGATGCATCGATTCCAGACAAACATGAGGTTGCTAAAGATCTCGGAATACCACTAGTCAATGGTTATAACGGAAACTTGACTACTAAGGATGTGGGGCGGATTGGTGGTAAAATGGGCGGCAAGATCGGTGGAGAAAAAGTGAGAAAAATGATCCAGGCAGCTGAAGACCAAATGGCAAGAGAGGATACTCATTGAATTTTGTGAGAGAAAAACAACATTATTTTGAAAAAAATTAATAAAGCACTGACTAAATAATGATAACCTACAACTAGTAGTAATTAGTGTAGGTTATTATTATTTCTGAGGCCTTATCCAGTTTCAACAAAATTTGACAACATAGGACAAATATACTAGAGTGTTATAAATAGGTAAAGTAATACTTAATCTAAAAATCATAAAAATGAAAAGAATTGTTTTAGCTTAGCGACGGTAGTATTTTGTATTTCTATTTTCATATACGGCATTTGTGGCTAGATTAGCAAGAGGTAATGATGATGGCTTTTAATATATAAACGTAGTAATTGAACATGAAAAGGAGATGCCTATTATGCATATTTTGAAAAAATTCATACTAAAACCTGCTTTTATATTTTTTATGTTATATGGAATATATGCATTGTTTACCCTTCAATGGGGTCACTTTTTCATTACGTTGCTTTTATGCTTTAGCATTGGCTTTATACGTCAAACAATAGATAAAAATGTAAGCCAAGGTGAAAAAAATGGCATAGAGAAATGGGATTATATTTTAGACGGAATGGACTATAATATTCTACGAAATGATATGATTGATTTCTTGAAAATTGCAGAAAATGAGAAAATAGAAAATGGTGAATATTATTTGAAAGAAGAATCCTTACATACTATTTACGAATTTATTGATATTCCAACCAGAATAACAGCTGCTAAAATTTTAGAAACTACTCCCTCAATGGAACAATATTTTTTGAGTTCAAAACGCTACCTGCCAAGAAATATAAAGTATCCGAACCTCTAGTGAATCAGCAAATATAATTAGAACGCCCACTTAGGCCGCTTTTTTGCGGAATGAAGGCAGGGTTAGGATGTTGAGTGCATTTATCAGATGGTGTTTTTCTGCTATACTATAGTTTATGTTTGTATTTTTAAAAGATAAGGTGGAGTATATCAGATGAAACTTAATGTTACCGTTATCGGTACGGTATTTATGGACTGCAAGGGGAGTGCTGAGAGCGGCTATAATCCAGTTGGCCGCAATCTTGGCAGTATCGAATTTGTTCACGGCGGTGTCGCTCGGAACGTGGCGGAAAACCTTGCGGGTCTTGCCCTGCCGACAACGTTTATTTCTTCAATCGACAAGACAGGCGTTGGTGAAGAAATCTTGCAGCGCCTTGAAGCTGCCGGCATTAATACGAAATATATCAGCGGTGTTGAATCGCGCGGCATGGGTATGTGGCTCGTCGTACTTGATGAAAAGGGTGATCTGGCAGGCTCGATTTCTCAGATGCCGCGTCTTGATGTGCTCGATGAAATCATCACGACAAAAGGGGAGTGCTTTACCGGCGAAGCCTCGCATATCGTGCTGGAACTTGACTTAAATGAATCGATTACGAAAAAAGCGTTGGCTTTGGCCAGAGAAAATAAAAAACCGGTCTATGGTATTCCGGGCAACCTCGATGTTATTCGAAAAAACATCGACATCCTGGCGGGCATGGACTGCTTTATCTGCAATGATATCGAGGCCGGACGTTTGTTGGGGCTGGATTTTTCGAAGCTTGATGTCGATGTAGTCGAACGGCAAATTGCCCGCTGCGCGGCGGAAACTGGGTTAAAATCGATGGTCATCACACTCGGCAGCAGGGGTTCTGTCTACTATGATGCTTTTTCTAAAACAGTGGGACATCAAGGCATTTTTCCGGTTAATATGGTTGATTCCTCAGGCGCTGGTGACGCCTTTTTCTCCGGCACGGTCATGGGGCTGATTCGTAAACTACCTCTGGCTGAAAGCGTAATATACGGCTCGAAAGTTGCTGCCTGGACGATTGAAAGCCGCGAAAGCAATTGTCGTGATCTCAAATCACGCATGCAGGCGGAGAAAATTTTTAAAAAACTGCAGGAAAACTAAAAAACTATCTTAAAAACAAATAGATTGACAAATATATGTATAATATATTAAATTTAGATTATTCAGGATAGCGTTATATTTCTCATTATTTATTAAGGGGGATTTATTATGGCTAAAAATTTGGGAATTTACAGATGTTCTACTTGTGGGTATACTTTAGAAGTTGTTGAATTGGGTCAAAAGAAGAAGGTTTGCTCTGGGGAATCGTATACGCATACGTGTTTCCTAGCTGATGCAACGGTAAGTTGTTGTGGTAACGCAATGGAATTGTTGGAGCCAAATACTGTGGAAGCTTCAACAGAAAAACATTTACCTGTGGCTGCCTTTACGGAAGATAATAAATTGGTCGTGAAAGTTGGAAGTGTTTCTCATCCAATGATTACGGAACATTTTATTCAATGGATTTGTCTTGTTTATGGTGAACATACACAGCGAATTAAGCTCGAAGCTGGCCAGTCACCTGAGGCGACTTTTTGTGTAGGTGATGCGACTGAGGTAGATATATATGCATATTGTAACCTTCACGGTCTTTGGAAAAGTACCATTAAAAGGTAGTAGGATGAATATAGACGGTTTTCATTATCTTAATTTACCATGAGTAAGTAGAGTATCAAAAAGACGAATTATGAATTCATAGGATTAATTCACAATTAATAGAGCATGTACAAAATTCAAGAATAACTTGAAGAGTACATGCTCTATTTATTTATGGGTCGTTCTACAAGAATCGATTCTTTACATGGCTAGAAATTGGATTAACGGATATGTTTTCCTAATAAAAATGTTGCTTATAAGAACTTTAAAAGATAGCTACTCTCGGTCTGAGTATGGCTATCTTATTTTGTTTGTATAATTTTAGAAAATAGCTATTCTTTTTTAGCATTGACGTATTCAATGGCTTCTTTGCCAGTTATATGCTCGAGGTCAATTGCAATAATATAAGACTGCGTACATCCGGTTATTTCCACATGTTTGGCTTCTTCAGGCTGATCTCCTGAATACTTTTCAACTAAAGCCTTAAAAGCTTCTAGCCATTCATCACCTTCGACAATTCTTGCTTTACCAAAAGCAAGAACGCTGCGAAAATAAGTAGTATATTCTTCACTTACTATCACATCTTTATCTATTACTGAAAAAGATACCTTTGGGTTCTTCGTAACAGCATCGATTTTATGGCCAGCTTTTGCTGAATGAAAATAGATTCTGTCATTGAAATAGACATAGCTAAGTGGAACAGCGTAAGGATAATCTTCATCACCTAAGCATGCCAAGACGCCATTTGTGCATCTGTTCATTACCGCTACGGTATCTTCCATTGATAATAATTGCTTAATCCTTCTCATTTTTCTAAACATTAGTTATTTCCTCGCTTTCATCGCATTAAATTTTAGGTAAACTGGGTTGTTTTTCTTTTTATATTTGGGGGAGTTATCCAATCAGTTTTAAACCAACAGCAGAGCTAAGAATAACGGCAATAGAAATAATTCTTGATAAATTTCTAGGTTCACCATAGATAAACATCCCCAGTATTGTTCCTCCCGAAGCTCCAATGCCAGTCCACACCGCATAGGCTGTTCCCATAGGCAATGTCTTCATCGCAAGTGCTAGAAATAAAAAACTTAGGCCAAAGCTGATAAGCAGCAGAGCAAACGCCTTCCAGTTACGGTCTTTGTGCAATTTGTTAATCATTGCAACACCCATCATTTCAAAGATACCTGCAATGATTAGTAATAGCCAATCCATATTATCATACCTCCTTCGCTTTTTCATTGCTTAGCATCTTAAGATTGATAACGCCGCTTAACAGTAGTGTAATCAAGGCAAGCTTAGCAGAGCTGACAGGTGCATCGAATAATATAATCTCTGCCAGTACGGTTCCTACTGTTCCAAGCCCAACGAAAACAGCATATACTGTCCCAGCTGCAAGATCACGTCCAGCCATGACCATCAGGTAAAAGCTGATGATTATGGCGATTAATGTTCCTCCCCATTCCAATACACTATCGGCATGTTTCAGCCCGATTACCCAGCATACTTCCCAAAAAGCGGCAATAACAACTGATATCCAAATTTTATTCATATAGACTTACCTCCTTAATAAAATACAGACAAAGAAATAAAGCCCGGGAAAATAAGCTGCTATATTGCAACTATTCTCCCGGGCTTTTATCCCTCCGTGATTACAGTCCATAGACTGTTGTTTTCTCTCGGACCAGACCAGCAAACTGCGGAACCCTAGAAAACTATTTATTACATTGAGTAATATTATACACAATTACTTTGAATTGTCAAGAAATCCAGTGTTTAGCTTTATATACTCACCGAACAGATGGCAAAAAGAATGCATTTTTATGATGTGCTGTTACAGTTTTTTATTATGGTGGAATAACGAAAAATATATAAGAAAGCGAAAACTCTAACTGATTTTGATGGTTAGGTGGAAGTTTATTATATATGATAAGAATTTAAAATGCTTTATTTGGAACTAAGAAAAATTTTACTGTATAATGTATGATTTTGGCAGGGGTTTTTGACTTTGTGAGGAAATGTAAAACAGTAGAAACATATTTGAAATATTATGAAAAATAGTGATAAATAAGAAAGCTTTTTATGTTTTATGATATGGATATATTGGGGGCTATAAGAAAGCTAAATTTGAGAATAGAGAGAAGATGAAAAAATGAAAAAAATAGTTTTTATCAGACACGGTGAGAGTGTTTGGAATAAGAAAAATTTATTTACTGGATGGACTGATGTTGATTTAACAGAAAAAGGAATTGCTGATGCCAGATATGCTGGTGAGATTCTGCGGCAGGAAGGTTTTTCATTTGATATAGCTTATACATCTTCTCTAAAGCGGGCTATCAAAACATTGCATAATGTTTTAGAAACAATGGATTTGTTATGGATTACTGAGTATAAGACGTGGGTACTCAATGAACGACATTATGGTGCTCTACAGGGATTGAATAAGGCGGAAACTGCTGAAAAATATGGTGCCGATCAGGTGGCAATCTGGCGTAGAAGTTATGATGTGAAGCCACCGCAATTAGATGAAGTAGAAGCAAAAAAACAGGCGCAAGAAGAAAAATATAGAAATATTCCACCTGAATTATTGCCACTAGGGGAAAATCTTAAGGAAACAGTGGCTCGTGTTGTTCCGTTTTGGCAGGATACGATTGTACCTTTGCTGAAGAAGGATAAAAGGATCATTATCGCTGCTCATGGCAATAGTCTGCGGGCTTTAGTGAAATACATTGATAAGGTATCGGATGACGAGATTGTCAACTTGGAGATACCGACAGGAGTTCCCTTGGTTTATGAATTTGATGATGAACTGCAGCCTTTGAAACATTATTATCTGCAGAAAATTGTCTAATAGATGAGCGACGGTTTTATTGTTTAAGTAGACAATAAAGAATATAAGAAAGAAAAAACTCCAACTGACTTTGAGGTGCAGTTGGAGTTTTTATATAGAAGCATATAATGTTATAATTATATTTAAAGATAAGAGTTTATTGAGAAAAATAAATTTTTATCCTCCTTTTAGAAAATGAAGCAGAAAGAAGGTATTTGATCATTCGAAATATAATATTTGACGTTGACGGTACTTTATGGGATACGACGGAAGTGGTAGCAGAAGCTTGGAATAAGGCAATTTCTCAAGTCGGAGGAACTGAGGCAGTGGTAAGTGCTGCTGTGTTAAAGAAAGAGTTTGGTAAGACGATGAAGGTCATTGCCGATGATTTATTTTATGATGCTGATGAGAGAACGAAGGAATTACTAATGAAAAAGTGTTGTGTATGTGAACATGAGGCATTAGAAGAAAATACGGCTAACCTGTTGTTTCCCGACGTAGTAGAAACCATAAAAAAACTTTCCGAGAAATATCGTTTATTCATTGTTAGTAATTGCCAAGCGGGTTATATTGAACTGTTCATGAAAAAGGCAGGGATTGAACCGTATATTAAGGATTGGGAATGCTTTGGTAACACGGGCAAAGGAAAAGGCGAAAACATCATGTTATTGATGAGAAGAAACAATTTAACTGATGCCGTGTATGTTGGCGATACACAGGGAGATTATGAGGCAACACAAATGGCTCAGATTCCTTTTATCTTTGCAGAGTATGGTTTTGGACATGTGGAAAACTGTGAAAGAGCAATCAGCGAAATAACAGAGTTATTAAATTTGTAAGAGATAAGAGAGAGTTGCCGACGTCATGACTTTTATTTTTTTAGTGAAAAATAAAGTGGATAATAAAGGAAAAACGGCATTGGGGGAGCGAAATAATTTATCTTATATAAGTATTAGCGGTCATATAATGATATTTATTGCTTATTCGAACTCTAATTTAGTATAGGAGGGGCTTGTGTGGAAAAGCTTTTGTCAAAGACATTATTAGGTATAATAATAGCGGTTTTTTTTATTGTATCTCGTACTGGAAGTGCTGATGCAGCTAATATCACCAAAACTTTGGATGAGAATACTAAAATAACGCCACCTGGAGTAATAGTGACAACATGGGATGAAATACCGAGATTTAGGAAAGGAACTGTTGTTACACTTAACGAGTATGGTGAGGTCCTTGAAGGAACATTAGATGAAACAATAAGCTTGCCATATGAAAGTGGCAAAGCTCAGGATTCTAATATCACCTCAGCAATGGCGTTCACGCCCCCACCTTTTTATATGTTCAGTTACAATACAGAGACTGTGTTAAAATATAGAGTTCTTTCGTTTAAGGGTGGCACAAAAGTTGTGTTCAATAATAGAGGTGAAGTTATCAAAGGTACAATAAATACTTCGAGTGAATGTATTAATTTAAATCAAACTAATCATATTTTTGTAACTAAAGAGATAAGCTTTAATAAAAATGGGATGCCAGTAACTTGTACCTTAGCCGCTGCTTCTTTTCTCCGTCCAGTCGGCTGGTCAGAAATTTTAACTGCAAATTATACAAATAATTCGATATGTTCAGGGCTTGTTGAATTTAAGTCTGGAAGTTCAATTGTGTTAAATGATAAGGGGGAAGTAGTTAAAGGGACGCTAAACAAAGATACCAAGCTACTTTCTGTGGGCACATTTAACATTACTGCGCCAAAGCTTTTTGAAGCTGGTACCACGGTAGAATTTGATGATAAGGGTATTGTAATAAAGGCATCGAAAGAATAACATTTAATTTAATAAGTGGAAATAAAAAGACCAATTGTTAAATAAAATAGAGCATGTAGAAAATTCAAGAATAACTTGAATTGTACATGCTCTATTTGTTTTTGCTTTTTCTAGAATTTCAATTTTTGTTGTCTACAGATACACTCAATGATTCTAGCCTCGTAGTTACTCTATATCAAAACCTTTGCTCGCTAAAAATGTTTTCATATGTGGACGTAATTTTGCTTTCATCATACTGGTAACCCCTTGCGTCCAAGTATTAGTTCGTTTGCCAGCGGTTCTTTCTCTGTAATATTCTGAAATAAGGTGATCATATTCTCGCAAGGTGGCTTCATCACCTTCGGTAGTATAGAACTCTTCTTTGAGTACCAGAGACAATGGCAAGCGTGGCTTAACGACATTTCGTTTCTCTGGATAGCCAAGGCACATTCCAAATACTGGATAAACATGCTGCGGAATTTTTAGAAGTTCACAGACTTGCTCAGGATTGTTTCTAATCCCGCCAATGTAGACACCACCGAGGCCTGCTGATTCTGCGGCCACCATGATATTTTGTGCCGCCAAAGCGGTATCCACTGTGGCCAGCAAGAATGCTTCACTTGATCCCGTATTCATACTTTCTTGATTCATACTGCAGGCTGTTTTTAGCCTATGTAAATCAGCACAAAAAACCAAGAACACTGGGCAACTTTTTACATATTCCTGATCACCGCACAGTTGGGCTAATACTTCTTTTTGTTTATGATTACGTACTCGGATAATAGTATATGCCTGGATATGGTTGGAGGTAGAAGCGTGCTGTCCAGCCTGCACTAGCTCGGCAACGAGGTTATCCTCAACTGGTTCGGTTGTAAAATTTCGAACTGAACTATGACTTTTCATGAGTGTAATAATTTCATTCATTTTGACCCCTCCAGATTTAGCTAATTTATTTATATTAATTTACCACTTCCAATAAAAAAATAAAACTCCTGCTGTCTTTTCATTAAATATTTTTGTTATATCTATTTTTAACAGGCTTGGGACAGCAATTTTGAAATTGTTATAGTGATAAATCAGTGAATAAATGCAGGAAATATGTCGTAATATGTTGAATTATCCATAAATTACTTTGAAATTAGATTATGGATAGTTTTAGCATAATTCACTTAATATTCAAATTATGATTTATTCGTAAAGATCATAAATTGTACGAATCATGAATGTACTAAATAAGCAGAAAGAGCATAAATGTTCACTCTTTGAGATATTTGAGTAATAAATACTTTATTTCATCATCATGGATATCGATATTTCTTGTGTAGATGGCTAGCGGTGAAAATCAGTCGATTCAATTAGCGGAAGGTAGCAGTTATAATTTAGATTAGTAATTTTGAAAATAAAAATGGATAGGTGGGATATAAAATGATTAATATTAAAACACAAGGAACGAAGAAAATAATCGAACAAAAAGTAGAATATTTAGTACCTGGAATGGAGGTAGCTCGTGATATCTATACAGCTGATGGTTCGGCACTGGCAAATGAGGGTACCATTATAAATAAGTCTCTTATGGAAAAACTGAAAAATTGGAAGATTGAGAAAGTGGACATTTTTGCTGAAATAGCAGATAATCCGATTGTTGACCCTGAAATTCAGCAGTTCCTTAATAGTTATAATCAATCCGTAACAGTTGTGCAACAAGCTTTTGATAATATCCGCCAAAGTCAAGAAGTCCCTATTGAGGCGTTTACACAAGCTGCTGATGATATTGTTGATAATATATCTGATAATAGTAATCTTATTGACCAAATATATAACTTGCCTAAATGTGATGATTATACTTTCCGCCATAGTGTTAATGTAAGTGCAATTGCAGCCCTAATCGCTACATGGCTCAAGTTTCCTTCGGAGAGTATCAGTGCCATTGCTTTAGCAGGGCTTTTACATGATGTAGGTAAATCTCAGTTGCCTCTAGAAATACTAAATAAACCGTATAAGCTTGCCCCTGAGGAATATGAATTATACAAAACACATACTGCAATTGGGTATGAATTAGCGAATAAAATACCGAATATAGCACAAAGTGTTTTGTTAGGTATTATGGATCATCATGAGCGAGAAGATGGGTCTGGCTATCCTAAAGAGTTACAATCAGACGACATTCATCCTTATGCTAAAATTATCGCTGTGGCTGACATGTTTGATGAATCTTTGACGATTAATTGTGATACTCCGGGTGCGGTAAGCCCTTATTTAAGCTTAAGTAAAATACGCGATGAGATACATCGAATTGATGCTAAGGCTGGGATTATCTTTATGGATAATATGATGAACTTTATTTCTGGTAATCGAGTAATGCTCACGAACAATCAACAGGGGAGAGTTGTTTTTGTAAATAAAGATAAACCATCTCATTCTATTGTGCAGCAAGATGATGGTACCGTTATTGATTTATCAACAACCAAAGATATCGCTATTCACTATGTTGTTAAGTAATATAAGGTGACGGTTTCAGTGCTTATGAGTAAGTGGGATATTAAAAGAAGAATTGACAGCAATTATGATAATAAACAAATAGAGCATGTGCAAAACAAGGATAACTTGAATTGTACATGCTCTATTTGTTTATGGCTACAATTTTTTATGATAAATTACTTATATTTTCCTTCTAAAGTAAGATACTAAAAAAGTTATGGTATTTATTGAATGTGGGAGGAAAAGTATGAAAGTTAATACCGCTTTACGTGGTGAAAAAGGTTCGAGTAAGAAGCAATGTTTGCTCGTAATCTGGAAGATGCTGAATTCTATGCGGTTTGGAATAGCTATTTTATCTCTGATTGCAATGAGTGCAATGGTTGGAACTGCATATGAGAGCATTTATACATCCACATTTTTTCATATGCTGGAAGGTTTGTTATGTCTTAATGTTACATTTTGCAGTATACAGCGTTTTACTAGATTGTGGAATGAAGCATTTAAACAAGGTTCTGACCTACCGCTGAATATTCAAAACTTAGCGATTAGCCCTAATGTACATCTTCCATTAGGAAAAGCAGCATGTATTGTGGAAAAATTTATTTGTAGCATGGGGTATAAGGTGAGCAGGTATTCTATAAAATCGGGTTTGATTATTTATGGAGTGCGTGGTCGCTTTGCTCCGTGGGGAACTTTTTTTGTACATATATCTATTTTGCTGATTGTGTCAGGTGCTCTATTTGGCGGCTTGTATGGATTTGATACAGAGATTTCGCTGCCTGTTGGTAATATATATACGATTACGCGGGGAGGAAAGGATAGTTTTAATATTCGGTTAAACAGTTTTAATACAGAATACTATCAAGATGGTTCGGTTTCAGACTGGATTAGCAATATTACGATTGAAAATAGCGGACAACAAATTTTAACAAGGGAGATCAAGGTAAATGGTCCGTTAGACTATAGCGGAGTAAAAATATATCAGCAAGCCTACGGCATGGCTTTGAAGACACAGGTATTTGATGCAGATGGAAAACTTTTGAAAGAGAGTATGTTAGCTGAGTCAGAAAAAATGGCGATGGATGAAAATTCAAGGATTGTAGTGCAGCCTGTACGATATATTCCCGATTTTGATGCGGTAAGGCCAATGGTCAGTCATTCAGCAGAGCCCAATAATCCATATGTCTTATATATTGTTTATGGTGACGGCAGAGAAATTAACTGGGGCGCAGTTCCACTCGGTGAATCGCTTAAGCTGGGCGGCTTGGGCAGTATATGCTTTAAAGATAAAGTGCCTGTTTCCATTTTGAAGTTAAAGCATGATCCTGGTCTGCCAGTAGTTTTTCTTGGATTTATTCTCATGACTGGAGGTTTCTTTGTCAGCTTATATAGTAAACACAAAAAGCTTTGGTGCGTAATTCACGATGAGTGTGGAAAATGCATAATCGAGATTTTTGTGTTAAAAGCGAGAGAAGAAGAAAAAAGTAAAATCGCTGATCGGTTTATGGATATTTTAAGTGTTGATGTAAAAAATACTGTAAGGGGGATATAGAATGGAAAATCTGTTGTTTTTAGGCGCTTTTTTTACTTACTTTTTAGCCAGCTGCCTGTACATCAGCCATCTGATATTTGGTAATCAGCAGCTCGGGAAAATTGCCAGTTGGGTAACCGGGCTCGGACTTGCAACAAATACTCTTGCGCTTGTTGCAAGGACAATCACAGCAGGCCGACTGCCTTTTGCGAGCATGTATGAATTTGGCATGGCATTTATTTGGGGAATTGTGTTGCTTTACTTATTTTTAGAAATACGCTATAAAAACCGAACTGCTGGAACTTTTGTGATGCCGGTAGTGTTTATTCTAACAGGTATATTTGCCTTGTTTCAGCAGGCGGCGCATCCTCTGATGCCAGCCTTAAAAAGCAACTGGCTGTTGGCACATGTTTTGACTGCCATCATTGCATATAGCGCACTAGCTGTTTCGTTTGCTTTAGCAATCATGTATTTATGGAAATTGAGTTTAACAGAAAGCAATGAGGTAGATACTATAGTTCCTTCGTTAGAGGCACTTGATGTGCTCGTAAACCGTCTGATTACTTTGGCGGTTCCTTTTTTGACGCTGTTGATCATCACAGGGGCCGTCTGGGCAGAATATGCTTGGGGTTCTTACTGGCGCTGGGATCCTAAAGAGACATGGTCGCTGATTACCTGGATCATCTATGCAGTCTACTTGCACGGCAGGACAATACTAGGTTGGAAGGGAAAAAAAGCAATGATTTGGGCAGTGTCTGGCTTCGTAGCTGTACTCGTTACTTTTATAGGGGTTAATACTCTTTTACCCGGACTTCATAGTTATGCTTTTTTCAAAAACTAATCTGCAGCAGGGATGGTGATTTGCTTGGATTTTAGCCGATTTTGCTCCCGTAACTCGATTAAACTTATTCTTCTTGGCGTTTTCGGTGCATTTATGGGAATGTTTGCATTTGGCGCCGGGCTATCGTACGCTGATAAACCGCAATTTTGCGGAAGCTGCCACTCTATGCAGCATGTCTATAGAACTTGGGAAAATTCCAGCCATCAACAATTTACCTGCGGTGATTGTCATTTACCACATGATAATATCATTTATAAGTATTATGTTAAGGGTGAAAATGGCATGCGGCATACTTACCATGAAACGATTCGCGATTATCCAGATACCATCTCATTTACCGAAACGGCTGATAAAATAGCGAATCAAAATTGTCTGCGTTGCCATGCATATATTGTAGGAAATACTGCTTTGTCGCATGGCGATGATGACTGTATACGCTGCCACCGAGGGGTTCCACACGGGAGAGGATCAGATGAAGGAGGAGTCAAGGTTGAATAAGACAAAGATATTTTTAGCGGTATTCTTAAGCAGTTTGAGCCTGTTCTTTTGTTTTGTCGTGATTAGAGTTTGGGCGATGAAGCCGCCATCAACAATAAAACTAACTGCTATTCCAGCAGGGGAATATGATCCTGCAGTTTGGGGAAAAGCATATCCGCTTGAGTATCAAAGTTATTTAAAAAACCAAGAAATGGCGCCTTCTGCTACAGGCTATAATGGCAGTGTCAAGGAAGAGAAAGCAGTTCGTCAGACTGAGATATATACAAATTTTAAAGGCAATCCTTTTAGCAAAGATTACACGGAAGACAGAGGCCATCCATATGCTCTAGAGGATCTAAGGATATCTAAAAGGATTGGACCAACAAGCAAAGGTGCCTGTATTACTTGCAAGACTCCGTCCATTGAGCAATTTTATAATGAGTCTGGCTGGGGTTATGCCAACAAGCCGCTGGGGGAACTGATGGATCGTTCTAATTATCCTGTCAGCTGTGCTAACTGCCATGACCCGGAGACTATGAACCTTAGAGTTATAAATCCAGCTTTTATTGATGCGATGGCTAAGAAAGGCGTTGATGTCACAAAAGCCAGCCATCAGGAAATGCGAAGCTATGTATGCGGACAATGCCATTCAGAATATTATTTTGCTCCAGTTACGGCGCAGGTTGTGTTTCCATGGGAACAAGGCTTTACTCCACAGGAAATGTATGCATATTATGAGACAAAACCCAACGGATTTACAGAAGATTTTATCCATGCGGACTCCAAAACTCCTGTGCTAAAGGCACAACATCCAGATTTTGAAGAATGGTCGAATGGAGTACATGGCAAATTTGGAGTGTCTTGCGCTGATTGTCATATGCCTTATATCAGGGAAAATGGGCAGAAATATACTTCACATTGGGTTACGAGTCCGTTGAAAAATATCGAGCAGTCTTGTGTACCTTGTCATAGACAAGGTAGTGGTCAACTCTATAATCAAGTCAAAGCCATTCAGGATAATACTTGGCAGTTGCAGCGGACAGCAGGGCTGACAGTAGAGAGAGGACATCAGGCCATTGCCAAGGCTGCAGAATTGCCGAATATAAACCAATCTGAACTTGACAAAGCACGACAACTTTTAAGGCAAGCCCAGTGGTACTGGGATTATGTTGCCGCAGCCAACAGTGAGGGGTTCCACAATTCAGTGCAGGAGCTTCATACACTCGGACAGTCCATCGACTTGGCCAATCAGGCGATTAATACAGCCAATCGGGCGGCTGGTGTTAACAACTTATAAAAATGCCAAAGAATACAAAGGATTAGTTTCGATTGCTTCAAAAATTTGGAACAATTTCTTTAAATGAGAAATTGTATTGAGGTTAAATAAATAGAGCATGTACAAAACCAAGGATAACTTGAATTGTACATGCTTTATTTGTTTTATTTCTGATTGTCTGATAAAACCTTTATTTTTCAGGCCAACGATTTGAGCTAATGCTTGCATTTAAGTAGTATTATCGTGTCAATGAAAAAGTCTCTCATAATGACTGACGGGGGCAATTTTCTATGATACAATGATAATTGTTATCATTGTATCATAGAAAGGTGTTATTAACGTGGAGTTTTTTAAATCAATACTATACTTCATCCTCGCAGGCATCTTCGAAATTGGCGGGGGTTATTTAATGTGGCTTTGGCTACGAGAAGGTAAGGGGATATCCTATGCAGTTTTAGGAGCAATAGCTCTAGCTATCTATGGTATCGTGCCAACCTTGCAACCTTCTAATTTTGGACGTGTTTATGCTGCCTATGGTGGTGTATTTGTAGTTCTCTCAATTCTTTGGGGTTGGGGTGTTGATAAGGTTTTACCCGATAAATTTGACCTCGTCGGAGGGATGATTTGCTTGGCGGGAGTTCTTGTGATTATGTATTGGCCTAGAGGTTAATATAAATTTACGTCACGTTGCTTCTTTAGTTGAATGAAAAAACTAGAGGTACATACAGAAAATATAAATGTATATTTTTCGTTGACATTTATAAAAATCGATGCTAAAGTATGTAATTGTGTTACTAACTTAATATTGAACTTCGTATGAAGATAATGGGAGAGAGATTTTATAATCCGCCGAAGATGTTATGCTTTCAGGCAAAAGGACCGTTATTGGACGAAACTCTGGAGAGCCTCAATAGAGCACCGAAGGAGCAAGCTGATTTATTTTGAATCAGTGAATCTCTCAGGTAAAAGGACAGAGCAGAATTAACTGTTTTATTTTGAGGCCAAATTTTTTAATTTGGCCTTTTTGTATTTATTTTGAGGCCAGATTTTATTATTTGGCCTCTTTCTGTATTTTTAGAGGTTATTTTAGTTACTAATTAAACAGGAGTCATCGTTCATGACTAAATAGTAAGTCTAGAAATTTGTGGGGTTTCAGTAATACGGATTAAAAATCGGTAACATTCAGAAAGGTGGAATCTATATGTCAGAAAATCAGAATTTATCGAGAGGACTAAAAAATCGCCATGTTCAATTGCTTGCGATTGGTGGGGCAATTGGTACAGGATTATTTCTAGGGTCAGGCAGATCTATTCATTTGGCAGGTCCCTCTATTTTATTTGCTTATATGATAACGGGGGCAATTTGTTTTTTTGTTATGCGTGCCCTTGGGGAATTATTACTTTCTAATTTAAAATACCATTCTTTTGTTGATTTTGTGCGTGAGTATATGGGAAATGGAGCAGCATTTATTACTGGATGGACCTATTGGTTTTGCTGGATTTCACTTGCCATGGCTGATGTAACGGCTGCTGGTCTTTATATACAGTACTGGTTTCCGAATATAGCACAATGGGTGCCCAGTCTTATCATTCTTATGATTTTGCTAATCATGAATCTTACTGCAGTAAAGTTATTCGGCGAGATGGAATTTTGGTTTGCCTTAATTAAAGTGGTAGCAATTATGGCATTGATTGTCATTGGTACATTTATGATTATTAAAGGATTTTCTACAGATGCGGGTGCATCTAGCTTTACTAATCTTTGGAATTATGGCGGCTGGATGCCTAATGGTCTAAGCGGCTTCATACTTTCCTTCCAAATGGTTGTATTTGCGTTTACGGGAATCGAATTAGTAGGTTTAACTGCTGGTGAGACTGAAAATCCAGAACGTGTTATTCCAAAGGCTATTAACAATATCCCAATCAGAATTATTATTTTCTATATCGGTGCACTTCTTATCATTATGAGCATATATCCTTGGACTTCGATTAGTCCGGATAAAAGCCCGTTTGTTCAAGTGTTTTCTGCAGTCGGAATCGCAGCCGCAGCAACGATTGTAAATTTTGTTGTCCTAACGTCAGCCTCATCTGCTTGTAACAGCGGGATCTTCAGTACAAGCCGTATGGTCTACTCTCTAGCAAAAGAAAATAATGCACCAGAGTCAATGAAAAAATTAACTTCCAATCAAGTACCCGCGAATGCGACGATGTTCTCAGCAATTGTTGTCTTGATTGCGGTTATTATGCAATATATTATGCCGGAAGGGCTATTTGTACTCATTACGAGTATATCAACATTCTGCTTTATCTTTATTTGGGGAATTATAACTGTCTGCCATCTAAAATATCGCAAAATGAATCCTGAACTTGCTGCTAAGAGCAAATTCAAAATGCCGCTATACCCAATCATTAACTATGTAATTTTAGCATTTTTTGCGTTTGTTTTAGTGACATTGGCACTCAATGAGGAAACTCGTGTAGCTCTGTTTGTAACACCTGTATGGTTTATCATGCTTGGGGTGATTTACAAGATATTTAAATCAAGAGCGAAAGATGAAGAGGCTGAAACCAGTTTAGTATAAGGCGATTGGTATCTTGTTCTCTTCGGGGGCTGGAACTTGATATTGATGTTACTAGGCAGGATGTCGCCAATCTTGCCGGAACAACTAGGGAAACGGTGAGTCGAATCTTTAGTGTGATGAAAAAAGAAAAAGTGCTGGATTGGGATGAACGACGAGTGATTGTCCTCGATCTACAAGGTTTGCGCCAGTACTATGAAACTTAATATAAATGAAAATGATGCCTGTTTTTTAACTTGAAGTTAAAGATCAGGTTTTCACACCGCATTTGCCGGGGGGGTTATCAAGCCGGAAGTCTTTGTGAGTGGAGTCAATGCAGCGTATAGTTTTAGGCAAGTGAAGCAAGCTAATTGTAGAAAACTTCGGCATTGGCGGCATCACCACTCCTGATGAAATTATCAAAATGTTCATGACGAAATAGTGATTAAGATTTAACATATAAAGAGTTCGCCTAAACGTAATGTTTAGGCGAACTCTTTATATGTTAAAGTAACTTATTCCTCTTTATGCAATTTGCATGATAACAAGGTGCGCTGAGACAGGTCTTGTTCCTCCAGCGAGAGGAGTGATGGTTAATGCAGTTGCATTGCCAGCAGGGTTTCGGACTGTGAGGATTGAATTGACAGCTGTTGTCGTCACAAGAGCCATTTCTACTATCTGAGAAGTACCTGTTGCACGCCCTACCACGGTATAGGCTAGGTCAGCTCCATTAAGTGTTAAAATTAGTTGACCAGCTTCGTCTACACTCACCTGAAACAAAATCTGATAAGTGCCAATTGCAGCCAGATTAAATGTGCTAGGCCCAGTACGGGTAATTGCAGTCCCACTCGTAGGTCCATCTTGTGGAAAACTTACGTCGGTGCCAGGTGCAACTGTCGCTGCATTATCAGGAGGCATCAAGGCAAAAAAGTCTGCAAAACTTAATATTCCTCCGGTAGCCCCAGTAAGTCCAGTAGCGCCAGTAAGACCAGTAGCTCCAGTAAGTCCAGTAGCGCCAGTTAATCCGGTGGCCCCAGTAAGTCCAGTAGCGCCAGTTAATCCGGTGGCCCCAGTAAGTCCAGTAGCGCCAGTAGCGCCAGTAAGTCCAGTAGCTCCAGTAAGTCCAGTAGCGCCAGTAAGTCCAGTAGCGCCAGTAAGTCCAGTAGCCCCAGTAAGTCCAGTAGCGCCAGTAAGTCCAGTAGCCCCAGTAAGTCCAGTGGCCCCAGTTAATCCGGTAGCCCCAGTTAATCCGGTAGCCCCAGTTAATCCAGTAGCCCCAGTAAGTCCGGTAGCGCCAGTAAGTCCGGTAGCGCCAGTAAGTCCGGTAGCGCCAGTAAGTCCGGTAGCGCCAGTAAGACCAGTAGCCCCAGTTAGTCCAGTGGCCCCAGTAGATCCAGTAGGACTACCCGCAGGTCCAGTTGCACCAGTTGCACCAGTAGCTCCTTGAGCACCTGGTTCCGGGATCATAAAACATGTTGTTGGAAATTTATCACATTTATGGCATTCATCACAATATTTACATTTTTTACAATAGCGTTTTCTGTGTTTTTTATTATCATTCTGCAATATATCATTTGTTTTTTTGCTATTCATTGTACTCGTATCATTATTGCCTGATGTCTTATCTGTAGACATGCTGTCAATAGCCTCCTTTAAAAATATTAGTGTTACATAAATATAGTATGCATAATTCGTATTTAGTGTGTTCGCCAATGGATTATATTAACTTAACAGCGATTAAACGTAGCATTTTTAATATCTTGTTTTTTCTTCCTCAATTCTTCCTTTTTTACATTGCTGCTTTTAATTGGAGCAATATTGCAACGCTGTTTGCTAGATCGGGTACCGAATTTTTAAAGAACATTCATATGACGGGTCTAGTTGGCCCAGGTGTTCCACAGCGTTTGTGGTAATCAAAATTAAACTATATATATGAGGATAGGGGCGCTTGATTCATAATTAAAATATATAGATAAATGTCTAGCATTTTTGCGTTGTTTATTATATAATAACAAAAAGGCATGATTATCATTACTTACGGTTATTGATAAAAGTAATCTGAATATTTAATGCCTTGTGAGTACAGCCAAATTATGACTGTCTAAAAGCCGTGCTTTTTAGTCTACTACAGAAATATGGCTGTTTTTCTCAAATTTATAAACACTTTTAAAAGATTAGGGAGGAACAACTATGAAAAAACCATTTTACAAGATTCTTTACGTTCAGGTACTTATCGCTATTGCTATTGGCATCTTACTCGGTCATTATTATCCCTCTGCAGCAATTGCGATGAAACCTTTGGGAGACGGCTTTATCAAGTTAATAAAAATGATTATTGCACCAATCATATTTTGTACCGTTGTCTTGGGTATTGCCGGAATGGATGACATGAAAAAAGTCGGCCGTGTTGGTGGAAAAACTATGTTATATTTCGAAATTGTTTCCACTTTAGCGCTATTTATCGGCTTGCTCATCGTAAACGTCGTAAAACCGGGTGCTGGCATGAATGTTGACGTCAGCACGCTTGATTCTTCATCTGTTTCCGCTTTTGCAACGAAAGCCCAAGCACAAACCACCACTGATTTTCTTATGAACATCATTCCTAATAGTGTAGTGGATGCTTTTGCAAAAGGTGACATTCTTCAGGTTTTACTTTTTTCGGTTATCTTTGGCTGTGCCATGTCCTACCTTGGGGAGCGTGTTAAACCGACGATTGTCGTCATTGAAAATCTTTCTATCATATTATTCCGTGTTGTCGCTATCATCATGAAAGTTGCTCCAATCGGTGCTTTTGGTGCAATTGCATTTACTATCGGCAAATATGGCCTAGAATCTCTTTTGCCACTGGCGAAGCTTATGGGCAGTTTTTATCTTACTTGCTTTTTGTTCATTTTCGTCATCCTTGGCGGAATTGCTCGTCTTACAGGATTTAGCATCGTCAAGTTCATCAGTTACATAAAAGAAGAACTTCTCATCGTTCTCGGAACATCTTCTTCAGAAACCGTTCTTCCTCGCATAATGCACAAACTGGAAAAACTAGGTTGTTCCAAATCGGTTGTTGGCCTGGTAATTCCGACAGGTTATTCGTTTAATTTGGATGGTACATCTATTTATTTGACGATGGCCGCTGTATTCGTTGCGCAGGCAACGAATACAGACTTGACATTGATCGAACAGCTTACGATGCTAGCAGTCTTGATGGTGACATCAAAAGGAGCAGCTGCAGTAACGGGTGGTGGATTTATTACATTAGCGGCAACGCTTTCCGTTATCCCTACTGTTCCTGTTGCGGGCCTTGCTCTGATTTTAGGTATCGATCGCTTCATGTCTGAAGCGAGAGCGCTTACAAACCTGATTGGTAATGGTGTCGCTGCTGTCGTTATTTCCAGAACGGAAAAAGAACTTGATACTGAGCAGCTCCATAAAGCGTTGAACAGTACAGAAACTTTGGAAATGAATGAAGAATTGGCTTGATTGACGTGCATTTTCTCCAGCTAAAAGTATAGGGGTAAACAGGATATAATAATTTATTAGGGAGTGCCTTTAATGAGGCACTCCCTACAGGCTGTCGACGAAATAAAATATTTGTGTCGATGATTTAGAAAATATCTAAATCCGCTCCAATTATAAACTAGTACGAAGATAGGCTGCTGGTTGGTGAGAAGTGCTCAGATGCTAGGAACAGTAAGGGGGTGCGAAGGAGTCGTACTTTCGTACGTCGACGAACAGCACCTTGCTGTAACGACGTAGATGAGTGCTTATCGCCGACCCGCGGCCTGTCTGTCCATAGTTTGTCTATTAATATAGGGAGTACCTTTAATGAGGCACTCCCTATATTAATAGGTGCAGTATGCGCGTGTATCTTTGGAATGAAAAGTGAGTTGACAATAAAATAATTTCTATGATATCTTATAACATATTCAAAATGGATATGTTATAGGCAATAAAGCTTGTAAAATCAATAGTTTAGAAGGTAGGAAAGTACTAATATGCAACAAAAATCCTTAGGTCATACAAAACAATTGGTCTATGCTGCATTGGGCATTGCCCTCGTTTTTATTTGTACGTCATTTTTAAATCTTCGTTTACCCATTGCCGCCAATGGTGGTTTAGTTCATTTGGGGAATGTGCCTCTCTTCGTGATTGCCATTCTTTACGGACGGCGGTTTGGTGCTTTGGCAGGAGGCGTTGGCATGGCTCTTTTTGATGTGGTGGGCGGCTGGCTTTTATGGGCTCCTTTTACGCTGATTATTGTAGGTCTCATGGGGTATACAGTCGGCGCTATCTGTGAAAAACGCTGCACCTTGACGGCTTACGTCCTAGCCTTGGTGGTGGCTTGTCTCATTAAGGTGGCTGGTTATTATGGGGCCGAAGGTATTATTTATGGCAATTGGCTGGCACCAATGATGTCTATTCCCGGTAATCTTGTTCAAATCGGTGTGGCGGCAGTTATCGTTTTGCCCGTCGTGGGTAAGTTAAGAAAACATGTAGAGGCTTCTTCTTAGCAGGAACAAGAAAAATTTAATTTTGCGCCGATGCCGATGTGGAGTTAAATAGAAAATATAAATCATACTAAATAAGAAATCCGTAACATATCAAGCCACTTATATGTTACGGATTTCTACTATTTATAGTAAAAAATGTGATATTGAGATACATACACTATGATGAATTTTTATTCGATTCACGGGCTAGTAGGGAATGTTTAGATAACATAATTTGTGTTGAAATTTTGGCATGGTTTTCTTGATAACGCACGGTTTAAGTTATATACTGTATTTATGCCAAAAAGCATTCTCATAAAAAGCACGGGAGAATATATAATTTTAAACCACGGAAGAAAGATGATTGATGAAAAAACTTTTGATTTTTTGTTCTGGTATAATACTGGGCATATTTGTTGCGGTGAACACATTAGGGCTGATGATGGGCGAATTTGTTTATCGCGAACTGACATCCCCACATTTATATCAAAATTTGTTTAATTTACAAGATAACTCTCAAAATATCGAAAAAATTGCAACAGCAGAAAAAAAGTATGAATGGGAAAAAGTCCAATTGACTTCACTGCATGGCTATACAATACGTGGAACCTATATTCCAGCCAATCAGCCATCCCAAAAGACCATTCTTTTCTTACATGGACTTTTCCAAAATCGTTCCTCAGGACTCGATTATTTAAGTATTTATCAAGAGATGGGGTATAATGTACTCATCGTTGATGCACGTGGTCATGGAGACAGCGGTGGAGGTTCCATTTCTTGGGGATATTTCGAAAAAGACGATATCGATGTCTGGCTGGATTGGCTAGAGCAAAAGACGCCAAAAGGAACCATTGGTATTCATGGTATTTCAATGGGAGCAGCAACAGCACTCCTTCATAGTGAAATGAATGAAAGTACCCATCGAGTCAGCTTTTATATTGCGGATAGTTCTTATGATGACTTTAAAGATTTGATCATCAAACAATTGACTCTTCTCGCTGCATTGCCAGAGGATAGTCACATAATCGATAGCGTTCTTTTCTATACCCAAATTGCCGCTTACTATCACGACAAATTTACTTTTGACCAAATTTCGCCGCGGCTGGCGGTTAAGCACACAACAACACCGATTCTTTATCTCCATGGACAAAAAGACACGCTGATTCCACCGCAGATGTCAGAAGATCTTTACGATGATACAGCAGGTGCAAAAGAGATTCATTTCTTTATCGATACGCCACATGCGAGTGCTGTTTATTTTGATAGAGCGACCTATGCGGAAACAATTCGTACATTTATTGAAAAAAGTACAAGAAAATGAAAGGGTGGGATGTCGTTTTCTTGTTTTAAATGTTTATGAATAAGTAGAGCTTTGTAAAGAAAAATCATGAAACAAATAAAGCGTATATAATTTAAGATATTCTTGAATTATATACGCTTTATTTGTTTTTAACAGGACTTGACTATTAGTTTCAACGTGTGATGATGTATCACATATATGTCAATCTATTGGGTAAGCTATAGTATTATCTAGCATATTGGAGGGGATAAAAAATGGCTGAAAATTATGAGTCAATGGATGAATTGGATGCTTCACTTCCAGATAAGCATGATGTTGCTAAAGAACTCGGAATACCACTAGACAAAGGATATAATGGTTATTTAACAACCAAGGAAGTTGGGAGGATCGGTGGTAAAATCGGTGGAGAAAAAGTGAGAAAGATGATCCAGGCAGCTGAAAACCAAATGGCGAAAGAGGATACTCGCGATATTTATGCAATTGTTTCTGATTTAGAAGAATGAACTATTACTTTAACGGTAATGAATCTTTTGTATATTGAAATAGGAGTACTTTGCTTATAACTCGCAAAGTACTCCTATTTTTTAGGTGTTGGGGTGATTTGGTTGGTTCATGCCGGCGATAAATGCAGCATTTTTAATATCTTGTTCTTTTTCTTTGGCACTTCTTTGTTTTTTGTTTTGCTCTTGTTTTGAGTCACAGCCTTGTTTGTGTGTCATAGAATCACCTCCGATTATAGTGTTTACGTTTGGCAATTGAGATATGTAATTAAAAGATAGTGTTAAATATTGTTAATAAAATTTTAAGTTTAGCAATAACGAAGAGCTAAAGAGGAAATATAAATTGTAAACTATTTGATATTTCTTCATTTATGGAATTAATCTTATAAAATTTGCATACTAGAAATCTCTTGAGTATACATTGCAAAAAAGATGAAGATAATAAATCTTAAACAACTAAACAGAAAAATGGAGGAGATCGTATGATTAGAGTTTGCCCGACTTGTTCAAATGTGGATGTTGATAAATTGGAGGAATTAGTGCCAGACAATGTAGAGGTTGAATGTATAGGTGAGTGTGGCAAGCATGAAGGAAAAAGCTTTGGATTTATAAATGATGAGTTGGTGATAAAAAATAACGAAGAAGAATTCTTTGAAGCGGTGAAAGCGATGCTGGATTCTCCAAAATAAACAATATTTGTATGGAGGTACGTATGAGTGAGCTAATTAAGAATCGGGAATATAGACACAAAGTTTTGAAGGAAATTATTTTGGAGCTTCATCAGGGAAAATCGGTGCAGGAAGTCAAGAGTAAATTTAATGACGTTGCTAAAGGTCTAGATCCAGCTGAACTTTCATTAGTTGAGCAAGGGCTAATCAATGAGGGATTACCAGTGGAAGAAGTGCAGAGATTATGCGATGTTCATGCTGAGGTCTTCCGAGATGCCCTAGAAAAAAATCCTGAATTGTCCGCAGAACCTGGACATCCAGTAGAAAGCTTTATAGCAGAAAATCAGGCGCTAAAAACGCTTATCGATAAAGAAATAAAGCCGCTATTAGATAATTTGCAACAGGCAACGGAGGCAATTGAACAATCAGTTGCATTACAGCTGACTGAAAAATTGAATTTATTATGGGATGTTGACAAACATTATCGGCGTAAAGAGGATTTAATATTTCCATTCTTGGAAAAATACGAGATTACTGGTCCACCTAAAGTTATGTGGGGTGTTGATGATAAGATAAGAGGGCTCTTAAAAGAGGCAAAAGGAATGGCTGCTCATTATCAGCCATCGCAAAAGCAGCAATTAATTGCTAAGATGGAAGAAACATTGGCGCAAATTGAAGAAATGATCTTTAAAGAAGAAAAAATATTTCTACCAATGGCGATAAAAACGCTCTCGGAGGACGAATGGTATCAAGCTTTAATGGATAGTGATGAAATCGGGTATTGCTTAGTTGAGCCAAAACAAAGTTGGAAACCATCACGAGAAACTATAAATAAAGAAGTTAATAATGTTGTTAATGGACAGTCGGCAGGGAATGTTAAGTTTGAGACTGGCTTTTTATCACCTGAGGAAATTGATTTGATTTATCGGCATTTGCCTGTAGATATTACCTTTGTCGATAAAAATGGAATCGTGAAATTTTTTTCTGCTACGAAGGATCGAATTTTTCCACGTACTAGGACCATTATAGGCCGTAAGGTTGAAAATTGTCATCCGCCAGATAGTGTTCATGTGGTAGAAAAAATAGTGGAAGATTTCAAAAGTGGAAAGAAAGATCATGAAGACTTCTGGATCAGAATGGGGGATAAATATGTGTACATCCGTTACCATGCGGTAAGGGATAAAACAGGAAATTTTGCTGGAGTATTGGAAGTTACTCAGGATATTAAGCCTATACAAGCGATTACTGGAGAAAAGCGAATTATGGATTAGGTAGAGTAGAGAATTTTTTAACAGTAATAATGATCACAGACCAATTAGGCTATATAATGTAAAATTGGACTAGAGGAAATCTTATATTATATAGCTAAAAAAGGCGTGAGTAGAATGTTAGTAGATTTAAATATTAAAGATTTTGCAGATAGGGTAGCTTCTCATAATCCAGTAGTTCCGGCAGGTGGCTCTGTTATGGCCCTGTCAGGTCTAATGAGTGTTTGTTTAGTGGAAATGTCTATAAACTCAGCTTGTGGGCGTTCCGAAAAAGAAATGAATGAAGCTTATTTCGAAAAAACAAAGATGGAGTTAACTAAGCTGCGCAGTGAATTATTGGCTTATATTGATAAAGATGCTGAGGCCTATGGCGGGGTGCTTGCTGCCTATAAATTGCCGAAATCTACACTAGAAGAAGCAGAGCAACGCCAAAATGAAATTCAAGCAGCGGCATTAACATCTATCGAAATACCTTTAGAAATAAGTGAAGCCTGTATATTGGCACTGGAATCAGGCATAATGCTGCTGCCCCAAATTAAGCATGGTGTGTTAGGTGACTTAAAGATAGGTTTGTTGGTTATGAAAGCAGTTATTGAAGGCTCACTTGTTACTGCAAAAATAAACCTGCAATTATTAAAGAAGGATACACTTAAAATGGTATTGCAAGTCCGACTTGATAAGCTACAGGCCCGATTTGATACAGTGATGACTGGTTTACGATAAAGTGTTTATAAGTAAGTGGCATGAACCTTTGAAATAGAGGGGCATGCCGTTTTTTTTGAAAGAGATTGTCATCTTATTTCGTTAAGATTACTTTGATTATTAGATTATTTTGTGTTAAAATTTTATTTGGTTATTAATTCTAATAGAGGAAATTTTAGATATTTGATATTCTTTATTATTTTATTGATTGCCACTTGCAAACAAAATTTATAAGACATTGAATTTTTATATGACTAATTAGTCATATAAAAATTCCCTTTAAGTGACTAGATAGTCATTTGGGGGAGTTTAAAGGAGGCTTCTTTAAGTGAAGCAATGTAAATATTTCTTGTTATTAGGTGTACTTTTATCGTATTTTATTAGCGATTATTTACCAGTTGAGTGGGGCTGGGAAAATAGTCTGTTGGAATGGTCGCAAGTTGTCATTCTAATCGTAGGCTTGATATTAAATTATACATGGTGGCGAGAAGCGAAATCGATCCCACAAAATATTCGCAATGCACGCTTTCTACTCTGGGCGTTACCATTGTGGCTATTGATTATTGCTAGGGAATTGAGTTGGGGTAGAGTGTTCTATCCCCAAGGTTTTGATGCTGTAGATGGTCCTTATTTTCTTCCACTGTCCCAGCTGCCCTATGGACCAATTGTTTACCCATTGCTTACAATTATAATTGTCGTATGGTTGTATGTGGTCGTAAAGGACAGGTTATATAAAATTCCTTATGAATTACTAAGAAAACACCGATTTCCTGTTGCTGAGTTTATAATTGTGGCTCTCGCAGTTATAGATGCAGATATAGGTGAACAGAAATTGCATCTGAAAAATATGGAAGAATTTGATGAGTGTCTGGCTTATCTAGGTTTAATTTTAGTTGCTTATTATGTACAAAAAGCATTAAGAAAAGAAACAAAAGAACTTGTAAGAGAGTCAAGGGATAGTTCATTGGATTCTGGTGGTAAATTTTTATAAACTGATACAGTTTGTCAACTGGCAGTGTTTCAGAAGTTGAACTGCGATAGATATTAGAATTTTAACTATACATAAGTCTTGTGTGTGCAATGACGATTATTGTCCGTAGCAGTATTTTACGTATTTTGTTATAATGAAACTGTAGATAGAGGGAGGGCAGCATATTGGATTTTGCATATTTAAAAAATGTCCCGGTATTTGAAGATTTGCCACCGGAGGACTTAGCAATCATCGATCGCGTAACTGTTGAACGTAAATATAATAAAAATGATGTGATTTTTCGGGAAGGGGAACCTGGAGAAGGTTTTCATTATGTTAAAACAGGGAAAATCAAAGTTGTAAAATTATCGGCAGACGGGCGGGAACATATCATCAATGTTCTAGGGTCAAGTGACGTTTTTGCTGAAGTGCTGCTTTTTAATAAGGGGCCTTATCCCGCTACCACTGTTGCAGTGGAGGAATCTTGTGTAGGCGTAATACGAAACAGTGAGCTGGAAAAAGTAATTATCAGTCATCCACATGTTGCAATGAATATTATCCAAGTGATGAGTAAAAAACTGCTGTTTGTGCAGCAGAAAATAAAATCCTTGGCATTTTCCGATAGCTATGCCAAGGTAGCACAGTCGCTCGAAAATTTAGCTTATCGTTATGGCGAAAAAACGCAGAGAGGCCTAGAAATTGATATTGATTTTACGAGGCAGGATGTTGCCAATCTCGCTGGAACAACCAGAGAGACGGTGAGCCGAATCTTTAGTGTGATGAAAAAAGAAAAAGTGCTGGACTGGGATGAACGAAGGATGATTGTCCTCGATCTCGAAGGATTGCGCCAGTACTATGAATATTAAGATAAATGAAACTATGCCTGCTTTTTAACGTAATGTTAAAAAGCAGGTTTTTTCTTTAAAAAAAATAAGGTTACGTGATGTAGATCATAGTAGATGCTTTTAAAAAGGAGTACTATAAAGTCAGAGGTTGACCACAAAGAGGGTAAGGAGGGAAAAAGCATGTTACCTACAGGAGCTAACTTACAAAAAATTCGTAATGGGAAAAAAACATATGCCATCACACCGCATTTGCCAGGCGGTTTTATTAAGCCTGAAATGCTGGAAAAATATGCGCATATTGCTCGCAAATATAACGGAGTACTCAAGCTGACATCAGCACAACGCATTATGATTACTGGATTAAATGCTGAAGATATTGATCAGATTTGGGATGAACTAGGAATGAAGCCAGCAATCGGGTTTGCTAATTGTGTCCGCAGTGTAAAAGTTTGTCCAGGCATAGCCTTTTGTAAACGCGGCAAGCAAGACAGCATCAAATTGGGCTTGGAGCTTGATCGGAGATACATAAAAAAGGAAATGCCATCACGTATGAAAATGGGTGTTTCTGGTTGCCAAAATTCGTGCTCTGAAAGTATTATCAAAGATATTGGTGTCATTGGTACAGATGATGGCTGGGATGTTTATGTGGGTGGTAGCGCAGGTGCGCACCCTAGACTTGGCGACCAGTTGATTACGGGCTTAGATTATGATCAGACACTTAGAATAATCGATATTGTCGTAACATACTATCAGAAAAATGCCGAGATAGAGCGGATTGGCCAGTTTATCGATCGGATTGGTGTAGAAAAGTTTAAGAAGGATGTCTTAGACGAGTTTGAAAATAATACGCTTTTAGAAGAGACATTGAATCCTGCATTAGCGCAGGAAAAAATTGTACCACAGTCTGGTGGAGGGACGGAAGGAAAGTTTGCGGCTGGCGATCATATTGATGAAGATAGTATTATTGCTGATATCATCAAGGTATATCCGCAAACCATTCCAGTACTTCGAACATTTGGGATGGGATGTCTTGGTTGCCCATCAGCTACAGGCGAGCCTTTGAAAAAGGCCGCGAATATTCATGGGATTGACGTAAAAGAGCTTGTTTTAGCTTTAAATAAAACGTGTCAGGAAGGGGAAAAAATATGAGTGCATTTATTGGTCCAATTCATTATTGGTTGTATGGAAAAATTAAAGTAGTGAGTGAACGTGAGGAATATATTTTCCAGAAGGCTTATGAAATGTGCGGTTCTACCGCGGAAGAACTAAGAGAAACTGTTTGGCAAACCTATGGAGCACCGCTACCGGATACTGATCTTGGTGATTTGATTGAACATGACAATATTCATGGGTGGCTACATCGTCAGATTCAAATTGCTGAATCTCGGGAAGCCGCTTTTATCAAAGAATTGGTTGATCTATGTGGTGCACAGAACATGATTGAGCAGAGCTTTGTTGAACATGGAAAAATCACAGGAGCGCTAGCTAAAGCTTCAGGAAAACGGGCGTCAAGTGATGCTCCTGGTATCTACCAAACCTTAGGTGACTATTACTTAAACGGCATGCCTTGTGATCAAGGCGATATGATTGTGTCATCCGAAGAGGAAAAGGTTGTTTGGGAAGTCGGTGACTGTTTGCAGGAACCAAATTGGAAACGCGCAGGAGTTGACCTTGCTTTGATGATGAGTCTTTACCAAAGTTGGGTACAAGCCTTTGTGGAAGAAGTCAATGCAGACTATAGCTTTAGAAAAGTGAAACAGGAGAATGAAAGCGTTATCAGATACGAAATTTATAAGGTAAAATAAGTTAAGTATACTTTAATCTATTGATTGGAGGATGATGAAACATGGATAAGATTAAAAATATTGAAATGAGTCAGGCTCTTAATTTGGCTAATTTGGTTGAATACCAAGCAGGTAAAGTTATTAGTGTTACCTTTGCGCAAAATGACGCAGTTAGTATTACTTTGTTTGCCTTTTCAAAGGGAGAAGGGATCAGCACTCATGCTGCATCCGGTGATGCGATGGTTTATATGCTTGATGGACAAGCTGAAATTACTATTGGGAATGAAAAAATAAATGCAGAGCAAGGCCAAGTAATCGTTATGCCGGCAAATGTGCCACATGGTCTTGTTGCGACAGATAATTTTAAAATGCTATTGGTCGTTGTTAGATAACTTTAGGATGGGTAAAAGGAGGTAAAGATTATGAAAGGTTTTGTTGATAAAGATACTTGCCTCGGGTGTGGAATATGCCCCGGAATATGTCCAGAAATTTTTGCGATGGATGACGACGGAAAAGCGATGGCTTCGAATAAAGAAATTACAAAAGAGTTACTTGAAAGTGCTAAAGAGGCAGAAATGCAATGCCCTGTCAGTGCTATAACTTTGAAATAGAGTTGTAAGATTCATTTAACTGTTAGAAAAAGATGACACTGTGATGGCTGTCACATCCAACAGCCTTCGTTATTGCTAAAATAAAGTCAAATAATTTTAAAGATGATTTAAATTCAAGGGGGATAAATAAATATGTCAATGTTTTGCTATCAATGTCAAGAAACAGCTAAAGGTACTGGTTGCACCATGCGCGGTGTCTGTGGAAAAACGGCTGATGTGGCCAATCTACAAGATCTGCTGATTTATACACTTAAAGGAATCTCAGTTTATACACTTGAGGCACATAAGGCTGGTATTGCTACACCGAAAGCTGATAAGTTCATTATGGAAGGCTTGTTTGTTACCATCACCAATGCTAATTTTGATAAGGCGCACTTTATTGAACTGATTAAACAGGCGTTAGAAGTGCGTGAAGAGGTCAAGGACGCTTTACTAAAAGCTGGCAAGAAAGTGGATGCGGCTGATGAAAGTAGCAAATCAGTATGGCAAAAGTTAACTGGCTGGTTGTCTGCCGGGGAAGAGAAAGAAGCTTTGCATGACAGCACACAATGGTTTGCCAATCATGGCGAAGCTTTTGAAGAAAAGGCTGCTGCAGTTGGAATTTTGGCGACTTTCAATGAAGATGTTCGTTCACTTCGTGAGCTTCTTACGTATGGTGTAAAAGGGATGGCTGCTTATGCTGAGCATGCTTTTACATTAGGGTATAAGGACGATGCTATTTTTGCCTTTATCGAAAAAGCGTTAGCTGCCACACTCAATGATAAGCTAAGTGCTGATGAATTGGTGGCACTCGTATTGGAATGTGGAAAATACGGTGTGGATGTTATGGCTATGCTCGATAAAGCCAATACTACCACTTATGGAAATCCGGAAATTACTAAGGTCAATATTGGTGTGAGAAAAAACCCAGGTATTCTGATCAGCGGTCATGATTTAAAAGATCTGGAAGAATTGCTTGAACAGACGAAAGGGACTGGCGTAGATGTATATACCCACGGAGAAATGTTGCCAGCTCATTACTATCCAGCCTTTAAGAAATATGAAAACTTTGCGGGCAATTACGGTAATGCTTGGTGGCTGCAGGATAAAGAATTTGAAACTTTCAACGGACCAATCTTAATGACTACAAATTGTTTGGTACCACCAAAGGACAGCTATAAAGACCGTGTGTATGTGACTGGTGTAGTTGGCTTTGCAGGTCTGAAAAAAATCGGTGAACGGATAAATGGCAAGCCAAAAGATTTTTCCGCACTGATTGCTCATGCGAAAAAATGTCAGTCGCCTAAGAGCCTAGAAGAAGGAGAAATTGTTGGCGGTTTTGCACATAACCAAGTTTTAGCACTAGCTGATAAGGTGATAGATGCAGTGAAGACTGGAGCGATTAAACGTTTCTTTGTTATGGCTGGTTGTGATGGTCGCATGAAGGGCAGAGATTATTATGCTGAATTTGCTAAAAAACTGCCTAAAGATACTGTAATATTAACAGCAGGCTGTGCGAAATATCGCTATAATAAGCTTTCGTTAGGTGATATCGGTGGTATTCCTCGCGTACTTGATGCTGGTCAGTGCAACGACTCCTACTCATTGGCTGTTATTGCATTAAAATTAAAAGAGGTCTTCGGTTTGGATGATGTGAATGAATTGCCAATTTCATATAATATTGCTTGGTATGAACAAAAAGCTGTTATCGTGCTGTTAGCATTGTTATATCTTGGTGTGAAAAATATCCATCTTGGACCAACATTACCTGGATTTCTTTCCCCTAATGTTGCCAAAGTCCTTGTAGAAAATTTCGGCATTGGTAGTATTACGACTCCTGATGAAGATATTAAAATGTTCATGGCATAATAGTGATTAAATTCTAATATGGTTTGAGTGCGCCTAAATATGATGTTTAGGCGCATTTTTTTTAGAAAATAAAATGAGCTGTTAAAATAGTTTGAAGGATTAATTGAAGGAATGGCATCTAGTTGTAGATTTAAAATTGTTGGTATATACTGGATATATAGAAAGTATTTATATAATAAAGGGGCTGTGTTATAGGAAAATTATTTACTCTGTGTATTGGGTGAAGAGTAGTACACAGCACTTGACAATGGAGAAGTTTGCACGACATGAAAGGAGTAGATCATATGAGCTATTTTATGTATTCTATTGTTGCCGGTGTGCTTGGATTAATTTTTGCATATTTTTTAACGAATGGGATTGTCAAAGAGAATGCCGGTAATGAGCGCATGAGAGAAATTGCCTCCTATATACATGAAGGCGCGATGGCTTTTTTGCATCGGGAATATCGGTACCTAGTTGTATTTGTGGTAATCGTTTTTAGCGTTTTAGCAATATGTATTGGTTGGAAAACGGCAGTTTGTTTTCTTGGTGGCGCTCTATGCTCGGTGCTTGCTGGTTACTTTGGTATGCAGGTGGCGACCAAAGCTAATGTGCGTACTACGGAGGCTGCTGCCGAACATGGTATGAGCAGAGCAATTAAAATTGCATTCTCTGGTGGTGCCGTTATGGGCATGTCGGTTGCAAGTCTAGGAATCGTTGGTTTGGGCTGTTTATTTATTTTATTTAGCCAGGATATAACAGCTATTACTGGATTCGGACTTGGTGCCAGTTCGATTGCACTATTCGCGCGGGTAGGGGGTGGCATTTATACGAAAGCTGCTGACGTAGGTGCTGATTTGGTTGGTAAAATTGAGGCTGGAATTCCTGAGGATGATCCTCGGAATCCAGCAGTAATTGCCGATAATGTGGGAGATAATGTTGGTGATGTTGCTGGTATGGGGGCAGATTTGTTTGAGTCTTATGTAGGTGCCATCATCTCGGCACTTACTCTTGGTGCGATTCTTTACAGAAATGGCGAAGGCATCATTTTCCCCTTTGTACTAAGTGCGTTTGGCATTATTGCTTGTATCATTGGAGTTCTAATAGGCCGTGAAAGTAAAGGCGATAATCCGCAGGCGGCTCTGAATCTTGGAACCTATGTTGCAGGTGGGATTACAATGGTTGCCGCATGTTTTCTCAGCCAGATAATTTTTGGTAATCTGAATGCTTTTTGGTCCATCACGGCAGGTCTGATTGCTGGGATGGCGATTGGTAAAGTAACTGAAATTTATACTTCAGATGACCATAGTCACGTTCGTAAAATAGCAAGGTCAGCTGAAACTGGACCGGCAACTACGATTATCTCTGGTCTTGCAGTCGGTATGTATTCTACAATGTGGCCAATGATTTTTATGGTTGTTGGTATGCTGATCTCCTTTTATGTCATGGGCGGTGCGCAGAATACAATGCTTGGTCTTTATGGCATTGCACTCGCGGCAGTGGGGATGCTTTCTACTACAGGGATTACGGTAGCAGTGGATGCTTATGGACCGATATCTGACAATGCTGGTGGTATTGCTGAGATGGCTGGGCTGCCGCCCTCTGTTCGAGAAGTTACAGATAAACTCGATGCGGTCGGTAATACTACTGCTGCAATAGCCAAAGGCTTCGCTATTGGCTCTGCGGCCTTAACCGCACTCGCGTTGTTTGCATCTTATGCGCAAGCTGTTGAGCTGAAAGCCATAAATATACTTGAACCTACCACTCTGGCGGGTTTGCTTCTTGGGGCTATGATTCCCTTTGTTTTTACGGCGATGACGATGGAAGCTGTGGGTGCAGCGGCTTTTGAAATGATTGAAGAAGTGCGTTCTCAGTTCCGAGAAATTCCTGGTTTGCTTGAAGGCACAGCGAAAGCCGACTATAAAAAGTGTGTGGATATTTCTACAAGAGCTGCCTTGAACAAGATGCTAGTTCCAGGTGGTCTAGCGGTTAGCTTGCCGATATTCGTTGGACTTTTACTCGGGACAGGTGCCCTCGCTGGCTTTATCGCTGGTGCAGTGGTAACAGGTGTACTTGTAGCCATTTTTATGGCGAATGCTGGTGGGGCTTGGGACAATGCGAAAAAATATATTGAGGGCGGAGCACATGGTGGTAAAGGTAGTTCCGCACACATGGCGGCTGTTGTCGGCGATACAGTAGGTGACCCATTCAAAGATACATCAGGCCCAGCGATGAATATTCTGATCAAGTTAATGACAATTGTTGCATTGGTATTTGCTCCAGTAATTTTAGAATACGGCGGTTTATTATTGAACCTCATAAAATAGTAAATTGAGGATGGTTGGGATATTTAGAGATGGCAAGTTTATAATTGATAAAAAATACAATAAAATCCAGCTAAGCAGTGAGGTTAGCTGGATTTTTGTATTATTTTTTAGCTAAGGGTAATCTATTTTTACGACTTAATTAAATAGAAAAATATCAGACAGTGTATGAATTTGGCAGGTAAATTAATTTTTGTGCGGAATTTAAAATATTAACTATCAATAATTAGCCAGAAGTAAGAAGTAAGAGGATAAAATTAACAACGAATAAGACATAAATTAAATCACAGGATGGAGATGTTATCATGGAAGAATTTGTACAAAAAGTCGAAGAACCAAAACTAAAATCTAAAAATATGTTTATTATTGCAATAGCTTTAGTAGTTATCCTTTTAGGCTCTCTTGGAGGATATTTGTTTTATTATATAAAAACACCGACATATTCACTAAATATGATAAGAGAAGCGATACAAAAGCATGATTTAGCAACATTTAATAAACATGTTGATACGGAAACATTACTTTCTCGCGGTTTTGATGATTTAATTGCTTCTAATATGGAGAAAGAGACAGATACAGCAGCTAAATCATTTGCAGCAGGATTTGTTCAAATGTTAAAGCCTCCAATTGTTAGTGCGTTAAATGATGGTATTAAACGTTTTGTAGAAACTGGTAAGTTTGAAGAGGCTAATAAAGCAGATGAGAATAAAGATGAAAATAGAAATATCTCACCCCAAAATATTGCGAAAAGAACGGGTTTTGATAAATCTCAATTTAAAGGGATAGCATACACTAAAAAAGATGGTAAAACAGCTATCGTAGGGATTAATTTATTTGATAAACAATTGGCTAAAGAATTTGTCTTGGATATAAAAATGCGTGAGCTTGATGATGGTACTTGGCAAATAGCAGAATTATCAAATCTAAAAGAATATATTCAAGCTATAGAAAAAGCCCAAAAAGCCAAATTAGCAGAACTTAATAAACCAATTCAAGCGCAACTTAGCCAAGCAATAAGTATCGGAAGTATAAATTGTCGTGTTGTACCTAGAGATAGTTTTGGTTTCTCCAATGATTTGCTGGCTAAGATTCCGAGAACTATTCAAACTGATAAAGCTATTGTAGAGCTTAAAGGTATTTTAACAGTAAAAGATTCTAATGATAATCTTTTGTTCACGGGTAGCTTTTCTTCTCAAAATACAAGTGCTAAAGGAAAAGAAGCTACTATGACATTTAGATTTAATTTAAATCAATTTATTAAAGAACAAAAGACATTGATGAATCTTTCAGCGGATTCTATGAAACCAGAGGTTAGTATCACTAGTCTAAAATATGATGATGGGACAACTGTTGAATTATATAAAGAATTACCTGAAGAATAAGATTTAAATCTATATTAAGAAAATAAGGATAAAGAAGTTTTAAAAAGACAAGTGAGAGAAACATAAATTCATTGAATGATTTACCAGATTGCTACGTGATTGGAGGGATAGCATGAAGAGCGGTTTGTTTACAGGGGTTGGTGTATATGAAGGAAATGCGAAATGGGAGCAAGGGCTAAGCAGGGTTCATCCAATCTATGAGAGAACAAATGATATTAGAAGCGAATTTGCCCGTGATGATACTCGAATTCTCCATAGTAGTGCATATAGAAGGATGAAACATAAAACGCAGGTCTTTTTTGCAACGCGCAATGATCATATTTGTACTCGTATTGAGCATGTAAATCATGTCGCTTCAGTAAGTTATACAATTGCCAAATACCTTGGGCTTAATACGGAACTTACAAACGCAATTGCTATCGGGCATGATTTAGGCCATGCCCCTTTTGGCCATGCTGGCGAAACTATCTTAGAAAGCATTTTAGCTGAAATAGACGAAATGTTTTGGCATGAGCGCAATAGTTTACGATTTGTCGATAAATGTGAGACGTTGCCGGATAATCATGGAATAGAGCATAATCTTAATCTGACGTATGCAGTCAGAGATGGTATTGTTTGTCATTGTGGTGAGGTGGATGAGAACTCAATATTTCCCAGGGAATATGCACTTGACTTATATTCTATTGAAAGGTCAAATCAGTGTTCACCTTTTACTTGGGAGGGCTGTGTAGTTAAGATTGCAGATAAAATATCATATTTAGGGCGTGATATTGAAGATGCTAGGCTGCTTAAAATCCTTACGATTAGTGAAATAAAAGAGCTTGTTAAGATCGGGCGTGCATTTGATCGTAAAGTCAACGAGATTAATACGACATTATTAATGCATGATTTTATTATTGATTTATGTAAAAATAGTTCGCCAGAAAAAGGTATTTCATTTTCAACGAGAAATCTTGAGTTAATTAATACGCTTAAGCAGTTTAATTATAAGCATATTTATCAACACGATAGGTTAACGAATTATAAGAAATATGCGCAGCTCGTTATTGAAAGCATTTATCGAATTTTAATCAACGGATATAGTGAGGCAGAAACGATACGTGAATTAGGGCGATATCGTGATATTTATCCTTTACTTTCACAGTCATTTATTGATTGGCTTTACAAGTACACAGTTCAGGGACGTAAAGAAGTGAAGAATACAAAATACCAAAATGAAGTCTTATATAATCTTGAGAATAAGAAAGAGTATGTACAAGCAATCGTAGATTATATTTCTGGCATGAGCGATAATTTTGCAATAAGAATATTTAATGAGATAACTACGTTTTGAGGTGATTTATCATGAGTCATTTTTTTGCTTTTTTAGCGCGTATGAAATACATACAACGATGGGGCTTAATGCGAAATACGGTTGTTGAAAATATCCAAGAACATAGCTTGCAAGTAGGGATGATTGCACATAGTTTGGCGGTAATCCGAAATACCTATTTCCAGGGCAATATTAATGTTGGCAAGGTAGCCTTGTTTGGTATGTATCATGAAGTTTCTGAAATTTTTACTGGTGATTTGCCAACGCCAGTAAAATATTTTAATCCCAAAATAAAAGAGGTATATAAAGATATTGAAGCTATGGCACAGAAGAAAATGTATCATTTATTGCCTGATGAATTGCAAGAGAGTTATAAAAGTCTGCTGATCAAGCAAGAAGATGATGATGAGTTATGGCAGATCGTTAAGGCTGCGGATAAGATTAGTGCGTATTTAAAATGCGTTGAAGAAATTAAGGTTGAAAATCGAGAATTTTCAGAAGCATTCCAAGTGATAAAGAGAGAAATAGATGCAAGTAATTTACCTGAAGTTAAATACTTTATGGAAGTATTTGTGCCCAGTTTTTCTCTGTCTTTGGACGAGCTAGACCACATAGAGAAAACGTAATAGAGTTTTAAATTTAATTCGTAGAATAAAAACATTTTCACAATAATAAACTCCAGTCAGGCTTAGATTGACTGGAGTTTATTATTTTTTTGATATAATTCATTTTAAGGACTTGTTCTGAGTATGATTAAATTTCCAATAAAATATGAACAGATAATAGCAGGAAAAAAGGGGAGAATTAACGAAACGATATATATTATGTAAAATAAAATTGTTTATATAAGTTGTAAAGATAGTTAATACATGATTTTCTAAGCAGCCTAATAAAAAGAATAATTCGTTAGTTAAGCTAAAATATGAATATCAACTTATATATATTGGGAGAAAATAATGTTTGAATTTTTTAGTGAAATAGGAGATAAGATTATAAATGGCGGCTTCAAAGTACATTTGGTGTTTTACCTCCTTAGTTTAACGTTAGGTATTATCACACTTCGGTGGGGATTTTCCAAGCTACTCAAAATAATCGCAAGCAAAACAAAAATTTCTTATCCGCTGCTACAGCAAGTATTTAGGGGAATACCTACATTACTAGGTATTCTCATTGGTCTTTATGTTACTATGGAGATTTTAGCCATCCCGCCACGCCCATTGCTGTTTCTCCAACGGTTGTTTCATTCTATTGTCATTATGGCTCTAACACTTATGGTTGCACATTTGGGCTCTGGTTATCTTAAGCATAAGCTCGGGAAAACATCCGAGAACTTTGCTTCTACTTCAATTTTAGCCACAACAATCGATCTAACGGTGTATGCTATCGGTGTATTGGTTTTGCTCGAATCTTTTGGAGTATCAATCTCTCCATTGATTACTGCCTTGGGCGTTGGTGGATTGGCTACAGCTTTGGCGTTGCAGGATACTTTGGCAAATTTATTTTCTGGTATCAACATTCTTATATCCAAGCAGATTAAGATGGGGGACTTCGTGAAACTGTCGACTGGCGAAGAAGGACATGTAGTAGATATGAACTGGCGCAATACTACAATGAAAACTCGAACTGAAAACATGACAGTTATACCGAATCAAAAAATTGCTTCATCTATAATCACCAACTATGCACAACCATTTGCAGAATGTTCTATCACGATCCCTTTAGGCGTCAGTTATGGAAGTAATCTAGAACAAGTGGAAAGAATTGCTGTCACGGTTGCAAAAGAGATTATTCAAGAAATTGAGGGCGGGGTCAAAAATTTTGAGCCGTTTATTAGATATAGTAATTTTGCCGAGGTTGGTATTAACTTTAATGTTATCATGCGGGTAAAAGCTGTAACGGATCAAGATCTGATTCGTCATGAATTTATTAAGAAAATTTATATTCGTTACCAAGAAGAAGGAATAGTAATTTCAATAAAAAAATGAATTTCTAGTTTCGAGTAGGTAACGCAATTTTTGAAATCATTTTTAAGATTGTAGGTATTCTTTAAAATTCAGAAGCAAACATCAGCCTTGTTCTGTTTGATAATTGTTTAATGTGTAATTGTAGCATTATGGTTATGGAAAAGCTTATTTGGAGATATTAGTAAAGTAATCTTATAGAATTGTTACTATATTAAATTGTGCACCAAACACATCAGGCGTTCAATAAATTAAGGAGGATAGAATTGGAAAATTTATTTTCTTTTGTAACCTATTATATAGATGTATGGGGAAATTGGGCAATTCTTATTGGTATGGCATTGGAGAGTGCAAATATTCCTATACCAAGTGAGTTGATTTTTGGTTTTGCAGGATATCTTGTTTTTTTAGGGCGCCTAGACTTTACTTCGACTGTTATCTATGGGGTTGCTGGTGGACTACTAGGGTCAATTTTTTCTTATTTTATTGGCTATTATGGTGGTAGACCGTTTGTTGCTAAATATGGTAAATATTTTTTCATGTCTGAAGCAAAGGTACAATTAGCTGAAAGCTGGTTTGAACGTTATGGACTAATTGTTGTATTACTTGGGCGATTGTTACCTGTTATACGTACATTTATTTCGTTACCGGCGGGATTTGCCAAAGTAAACTTTGCTAAGTTTGTTTTATATACTATTATTGGTTCAGTTCCTTGGACAATTGCTCTTATTTATGCTGGGATGGCTCTTGGTGAAAATTGGCATGCCATGAATGCCGTTGGGCATCAGGCGAGTTTGGTTGTTGTGTTCATAATAGGAATTACTGCTATATATTTGTTGTACAAAAAGCGATCTAGAATTAAATAAAAAAGTGTATCATAACCATATAAAAATAAACTCATGTCGGATTAATTTTGGCAGGAGTTTAAGTTTTTTTGAGGAATGTTCTAGACACTGAAACTAAAATTTTACTAGATAAATTTTTAGTTTTTAGACCTTTTTAAGGGTGAATATAAGGAGTGCGCCAATAGCGTTAAATGTATTGGCAGAGGTGTAGCACGAAAGGAATGGTTACAAATAGTGAATTTTTCAAGAATGAATCGTATTTCAAAGATTAAGTTTTTTTCTTCTATATTTATTTTTCTCTGTTTGGTATTTGGTGTAGTCGCAGTATCGGCATCGGCGAGTGCAGAAGATGATATCAATCATGCTGATTTTTGGCTTGGAACTATACAAAATCCTGATGCAGTGATCATGAATACAAAGCAAATAAAAAAGTATAATCAAGAAATGCTTAAGAAGCTGCCTAACACAAACTACGATTTTAGAAAATATCCGAAGACAATCCGTAAAAAAGACATACAGAATGTTTTGCAAGTCAATCCATTGCCCGAGGGCTATGTGAATGGTCAAAAAATGTCTTTGGACTTTAAATTGCGTATGTTAACTAATCTGAATTTAGCAGATATACAAGCGAGAAATCCTGTCCACTATGGAATTGTTGTAAGACGATCTTCTTTGCGACTATATCCTACTGCAGAGGGGATTTTTGAAGATGAAACAGATCATACCTTTGATTTGTTGCAAGCTACGGTACTAAATCCGGGGGAAGGAGTAGCAATTCTACATAAAAGTGCGGACAATAAGTGGATTTTTGTACAAAGTGCTACGTATCGTGGGTGGATTGTTGGAGATGACGTTGCCCAAATAAGTGATCAAGAATGGGAAAAATGGCAAAATACCAAAGATTTTTTAGTGGTGGTTGCCGCTAAACTCAATATCCAGATGGATGCTGAAACGATATTGTTAGAAATGGGTTCACACTTGCCAGTTGTCGGTAAGGATGGTAATAGTTATATCGTAAAGGTGCCTCAACGTCAGGAAAATGGACAAGTTTACTTTGTTGAGAAAGCAGTACCAGATGATGAAAACGTCAACTTTGGTGATTTACCTTATACGCGGGCGAATATCATTAAGCAAGCTTTTAAATTTTATGGACAACCATATGGCTGGGGTGGTCTTAGTGAAAGTGTAGACTGTTCAAGTTTTGTTATGGATATATATCGCTGTTTTGGTTTTATGATGCCGCGTGATGCTGATAGGCAAGAAGTTGCTGTAGGAAAAGTGCGTACAGTTAACTCGGCAAATGTAGAGAAGGTGCTCAAGCAGACTTTGCCTGGCGCTACATTGCATATGGACGGTCATGTTATGTTATATCTTGGTTCATTTGATGGTAAATATTATGTAATCAATTCATTGGGTTCTTATGGTGCCAGTGGTAGTATTGGCGGCAGTGATGGTTTATTAATGCGGGTACCTGTTATGCAAGTGGTAACAACCGATATTAAAAATACTTTAAGGCGTAATGGCACAAGTTTCATGGATAGTTTGCGTACGGTAAAAGAGTGGCAATACTAAGCGAAGTTCTTCATACGAAAAAGTAGAAATCAATAGTGACGAATAGATCATCAATCACCTATTCGTCACTATTTTTGTATGGAAAAGATAGTATAATGGAATAATAGGAGACGAAAATATAGTGTAATGATAAGCAAAAGTAATCGTTTGGGAGGTAATGGGATGAGAGCGGCTATGTATCAACAAAAAGAAGAGAGTCGTAAGGTTCGCTGTCTGCTATGCCCACATCATTGCAGTATAAGCCCTGGAAATGTAGGAAGATGTAGAGTTCGGGTCAATGTAGATGGAACTCTTTATGCTAAAAATTATGGGAAAGTAATTTCCTATGCCTATGATCCAATCGAAAAGAAACCGTTATATCATTTCTATCCTGGCAGTACAATCTTTTCCATCGGAACATTTGGTTGCAATTTAGCTTGTGATTTTTGTCAAAATGCTGAGTTAGTCTATTATGATGAAGAAACTGACGAAATCTCTGATGAATATATAATAGAGCTAGCACGCCGAAAGAATTCCATTGGAATTGCCTATACGTATAATGAATCTACAATCTGGTATGAATATGTTCTTCATATAGCAAAGCTTGCTGACAAAGCGGGACTAAAAAATGTTCTAGTTACCAATGGCTATATTAACCAAGAACCATTGCGCGAACTACTTCCTTATATTGATGCAATGAATATTGACTTAAAGTCTATGGAGCCTAATTTTTATCAGGAAATTTGCAAGGGAAGTTTAGAACCCGTATTAAATACGATTGCACTTAGTAGCCAATCTACGCATGTTGAAGTTACTACATTGGTAATTGGGGGAGAAAATAGTGACCTTTCCAATATCGAAGCGGTAGCGCAAAAAATAGCTTCGATAGATCCAGCAATCCCGCTTCATTTAAGCAGGTACCATCCAGCGTATAAGATGAAGCTTCCGCCTACGCCGCTTGATATGTTAGTGCAGGCAGTAGAGATTGCAAAAAAACATTTAGCGTATGTTTATATGGGGAATGTCTTAGGGGTGGATCAAAATACGTATTGTAAGAGTTGTGGGAATCCTTTAATCATTAGAAATCATAGCATAGCTGTGCTCGGAATCAAAGATAAAAAATGTACTGTTTGTAAAAATGAGATCCAAAGTTTAGTTCTATAAAAGGATGGTGCGATTATGGGGAATTTATTAGGCGGATATTTATTTCCTCATCCCCCAATATTAATTGAAGAGATCGGTAAAGGCGAGGAGGTGAAAGCGGCAAAGACGATTGCTGGCATTGATCAATTGGTCTTTGATATAGGTAAAAGAAAACCTTCCACCATTATTGTAATTACACCGCATGGACCACTTTTCCGTGACGCAATAGCGATATCTACAGACGAAAAACTCACAGGAGATTTTGGGCGGTTCGGGTATAGTAAATTAGCATATTCATTTCAGAACAATGTAGATGTGGTGCATGAAATCGTGCGTGAGTGTTCATTTGAGGATATTCCGGTCGTTGAAATCAGCGAAGAGTCTGCAAAGCAAATGAAGATAGAAGATACCCTAGATCATGGCTGTTTGGTACCTTTACATTTTGTGAATAAAGAATATCGTAATTACAAACTTGTGCATATTACGTATGGTTTATTAACGCCGAACTTATTGGCTAAATTCGGACAAGTGATAGATAAAGTGATCGAGAAATCAGAAGAACAGGCAATTGTCATTGCCAGCGGAGATCTTTCTCATAAACTATCCAATCAAGGACCGTATAGCTATTCCCCTTATGGCAAAGAGTTTGATGAAAAAATTATGGAGTTCATAAAAAGAGGTAAAATGGATGAAATCATAAATTTTGATTTTAATCTAGCAGAAAAAGCGGGAGAGTGTGGATTAAGATCGCTGATTATAACAGCTGGAGCATTAATAAATAAAAATTTATGTACGCAAGTTGCCTCCTATGAAGGCCCTTTTGGTGTAGGATATGGTACAGCGAAGTTAATCGTCAATGTAAAAGATGATGCCTATGTAAAGCTTGCTAAAGATAGTTTAGAATATTACGTAAGGTATGGGAGTTACTATCATGAGTTGAGTAATTTGCCTAGCGAGATGTTAGAAAACCGAAACGGTGTATTTGTAAGTATAAAAAAAGATGGAGAGCTACGGGGCTGTATTGGGACAATAGAACCTTATCGGGAAAATATAGCCCAAGAAATCATACAAAATGCAGTGAGTTCAGGAATCCATGATCCTAGATTTGATCCAGTGACGGAGGAGGAACTTGAGCATTTGGTTTATTCTGTTGATGTGTTATATCCACCGGAAGATATAGAATCGAAAGAAGAATTAAACGTCTCCAAGTATGGGGTAATTGTATTTAGTGGGCAGAGAAGAGGATTGTTATTACCGAATCTTGAAGGGGTTGATTCAGTAGAAGAGCAAATTGACATTTCTCTGATGAAGGCTGGAATTGGCAAAGAAGAATCCTATAGCATGAAACGGTTTGAGGTCGTGCGGCATAAGATGGCAGGCAGTGCTGAATAATGTTTATCGCTATAGAGTACTTAACATCTGGCTGAAAATCTAAAGATGCTCTGTTAGGCGGGGCTATATAGCAAAAGGAATTTCCGTTTCCTCTTGTTTTGCATAGGATAAAACAGGAGGTGATATAATGGCTTACTCAATTACAGTAAATATCTCGGAAAGGGATCTTAAACTTTATCAAGACGGATCCATTGAAAAATCATATCCTGTCGGGATTGGTAAAATGCTTACGCCAACACCGACGGGGACCTATACAATCATTAACAAGGCCCCAAATCCCGGTGGTCCTTTTGGCGCTATGTGGATGGGGCTAAGTAAACCTCACTATGGTATTCATGGTACTAATAATCCATCTTCGATAGGTAAAGTAGTATCACACGGATGTATTCGCATGTATAACCAGAATGTACTAGAGCTATCAAGTACAGTTCCAATTGGCACAGTGGTAACAATTGTACGGTAAGTAGTTTCATTGTGAATAAGTATAGAAATGAAAAGCACGCTTTGTAAAAATAACAAAGCGTGCTTTTTGCAGCTAAAAGTGATACTGAGAAAAAATGAAATCCTTAATAAGTAATACGAATACTGCCATCCTTAAAGATTGCTATCTCATTATAGCTGTCCATTATTTTCTTTTGCGTGTCAATGCTTATCGTGGAGCTATCTTCAACACCATAAATAATAGCGCAATAATTATTAAAGATACCTAGGTTATTAATGCCAATATAATAATGAACATCTTTCTTCTTGCCATTAGGTGACAGCTTTAAGCCATGCTTGGTTAGCCATTCAACAGTTTCTTCATGAGTTTTAAGGCCCTTGGTAAGATAGTTAATCACGTGACGATCTGTACCGGCATGACCGACTTTAAACTGGTCTAAACATTCCTTACAAATTCCTTTTTCTCCAGCAAAAGCGTATGCGACAGATTTGTCTTCGTAACAATAAAAGCAGGTACCATTTTTATGGCGACGCCACTTATAAACATCTTCATATGTTTTCTTCTTGCGAAATAACATGTATTTATTCTCCCTACTTTATTTTTCGTAGTATACTTTAGTATAGCTGTTTAGTATTCTATTGTATACAAAAAGTAGACAATAGAATACTAGAATAAGAATGTTAAACAAATGGCATAATTGGTTCACAGAGACAAACGGCTGATAAAAAGCCAATGATCATTGTATAAAGCTAAAAATAAGATATAAAGAGTTTTCAGTTGGCGTTCACTAAAAATGATGATATAATCTTTGAGGAGATTAATGTTTATATAATACATAATACATGTAAACAAAGTATAAGAAATTTATAATTTGTACAAATTTAATGTAAATCATAAAATTTTTCATACTTTTGGAAGGGGGAAGTGTAGTGGAAGAAAAAGAACTAAACCGTGGATTAAAAGCGCGGCATATTGAACTAATTGCGCTAGGTGGAACAATTGGTGTTGGTTTGTTTATGGGATCAGCGAGTACGATTAAATGGGCGGGTCCTTCTGTTATGGTTGCATATGGACTAGCTGGTATTATTATGTTTTTTGTTATGCGTATTATGGGGGAAATGCTTTATCTGGAACCAGTTACCGGCTCTTTTGCCACTTATGCACATAAGTATATTAGCCCGTGGGCGGGCTATTTGACAGCTTGGTGCTATTGGTTTTTGTGGGTTACAGTAGGGATGTCAGAGGTAACCGCTATCGGTATCTATATGAATTATTGGTTTCCTGATTTGGCGCAATGGATACCAGCTTTGATCGGTGTGGCAATTGTGGCACTGGCAAATTTAGTCTCTGTTAAATATTATGGAGAATTTGAGTTTTGGTTTGCGCTAATTAAAGTAGCTACGATTGTGGCAATGCTGGTTGTTGGCGTTGGCATAATCTTTTTTGGTTTTGGTAATGAAGGACAAGCAATGGGGATTGGCAATCTTTTTAACAATGGTGGCTTTTTTACCGGCGGTTGGGAAGGTTTTATCTTCGCTTTATGCCTTGTAACTGCTTCTTACCAAGGAGTAGAACTTGTGGGGATCACTGCTGGTGAGGCAAAAGATCCTAAAAACACTTTACGCAAAGCAATAAAAAATATTATCTGGCGTATTTTGATTTTTTATGTCGGTGCTATCTTTGTGATTTTAGCTATATATCCTTGGAATCAAATTGGTACAATTGGTAGTCCATTCGTTATGACCTTTGCTAAAGTGGGGATTGCATCGGCCGCTGGGATTATCAATTTTGTAGTACTTACTGCTGCTATGTCTGGATGCAATAGTGGTATCTATAGCGCGGGCAGAATGCTCTATACATTAGCTGAAAATGGACAGGCTCCTAAATTCTTGGGGAGAGTTTCTTCAAGAGGCGTTCCTAGTAATAGTATTAAAGTAACGATTGGCTGCCTGCTTGTAGGCGTATTTTTCAACTATATCTATCCAAACTCCAAACTGTTTATTTATATTTATAGTGCAAGTATTCTTCCGGGAATGGCGCCGTGGATTGTATTATGTATTAGTCAGCTTAAGTTTAGAGAAAAGTGGAAAAATGAAATGGATGCACATCCATTCAAATCAGTGTTATTTCCAATGAGTAACTACATTACAATCGTGTTTTTAGCGCTTGTTTTAGTAGGAATGTGGTTCAATCAAGACACTCAGGGCGGATTAATTGCTGGTGCAGTATTTTGCATAATAATTACCGTATGTTATTATGTATTTGGCATACATAAACGACAATTTGCTGAAAAAACAGGCGATGATTTTTCAACTGCAGATGAAGAAAGCCTTAAATAAAGGTAAAAACAGCTGATAAGAAGTCAGCTGTTTTTACCTTTATTTAGAATATTTGTTGAATTAATTTTAAAATATTACTTTTATGTAAATTATGTTTTATAATAAATTAGTGAAATAAATTTAATAGGGGGCGCTTTTTATGCGTTATGTCGCCAATCAAGCTAGATATCAAGAGATGAAATATGTGCGGTGTGGTAAAAGTGGTTTGAAATTGCCACTTGTTTCTTTGGGATTTTGGCATAATTTTGGTACGAAGGATAATGTGGAAAATATGAAAGCAATGTGCTTTACAGCATTCGACCATGGGATTACACATTTTGATTTGGCAAATAATTATGGCCCCGAGCCAGGTAGTGCAGAGATTAATCTAGGTAAAATTTTGAGGCAGGAAATGTCTGCATATCGTGATGAGCTCATCATTAGTACGAAGGCTGGATATACGATGTGGGATGGTCCCTATGGTGACTGGGGCAGCCGAAAATATCTTTTGGCAAGTCTTGACCAAAGTTTAAAGCGTTTAGGCTTAGAGTATGTAGATATTTTTTATCATCATCGTATGGATACAGAGACGCCTCTTGAGGAGAGTATGATGGCATTGGATAGTGCGGTAAAGAGTGGCAAGGCGTTATATGCGGGAATCTCCAATTATGATGGTGAACATACCCAAAAAGCCATAGAAATTTTGCAGGAACTAAAATGTCCATTTGTACTCAATCAGAGCCGTTACTCTATATTTGATAGGCGCATTGAAACCAATGGTTTAAAACAATTTGCTGAAAGTAATGGTTGTGGCATCATTGCGTTTAGTCCGCTAGCGCAAGGTTTGTTGACGGATCGATATCTAGGTGGTATTCCGGAAGATAGTCGAATACATAAAGATGGTCGCTTCCTTAAAGAAGAGCAACTTACTCCGGGGATGATGAAAAAAATTACGATGCTCAATGAAATCGCGGTGGAGCGTGGACAAAGTTTGGCACAAATGGCCTTAAGTTGGGTGCTTAAAGATGAAATTGTAACGAGTGTGCTCATTGGGGCTTCGAAGCCAAGACAGATTTTAGATAATTTGCAAATTATCGGTCATACAAAATTTAATGAAGCACAACTAAAGCTTATCGATGAAATTTGTAGCGAGAAGTAGGATAAATTAAGAAGATTGATTGTAAATAAATATCTAATTTTCAAAAATTAAAGTATTTATTGATGAAATTTGGGGATTATTCAATTATTTAAGAAAAAAATAGCTAAAAGTTGACAAATAGGGAACATTTTATTATAATTATCTCAATATGAAGTTGAAGTAAATAATTTTAATAATGAACTTACAATAATCTTACAGTTATGGATGCAGTGTGGTTATTGAGTAGAATGATAGGACAGGAATATAAAGAAAAGGGATTTTCGAGCTAGGGGGTAGCATCGAAAATCCCTTTTTTATTAATATTCCTATATTAGAGAACCTCGATCATACGTGTAATCAAATTCAACGTTAGAAATGTTGTTTGACACAATAGGATCTCTTACTGGATCGGGCAGCAAGGTAAAATCTTTCGTAGAGTAGGCTTTATATAGGCGAGGCTTTTGGAGAAAATATCCCCTATCATTTGGTCCATACCCTAATTTGGATCTCTTCATAGCAACAACTCCTTTAACATGACAATGGAAGAATCTTTAGTAGTATTCCATTTTACAAGAGAGATATTTATGATATCAAAAAAAGAGTTATTATATGATGTGATTGAATTTGATGCATAGATAGCTTGAGAAAATGATAGTGAGAAGTTGACAAAAGGGAAACAGTTTATTAAAATTATTACAGTGTGAATATGAATTAAAGAATTTAAATAAAATGAGATCTACAAAAGCCCTGCAGCATTATTGGATTCTGCAATTATAGGTGTGAATAACAATAAAGAAGGTCAATAAAAATGATGGAATTTATTAAACAAAAACGCATCTTGTACTGTACTATGCTGTTGCTGTTTTTCATGTGTTTTATTCTTTCTTTTATGGAAATAGCATATGCGTCGCAGCAAAAATCTGTCGGAATACTCACATTTAAGAATATTTCTGGAAGGCGTGGACTTGATCAGTTTATAACAGATTCTTTAGTAGCGGAGTTATCAAAAAATGAAAAATTTAAAGTAATCGATCGGGTTAATTTAGGGGCAGTTCTAAATGAGCAGGGATTGAGTAAAACGGGAATTGTCGCCAAAGATAGTACGGTTCAAATGGGGCGGATTATTGGAACCAATTATATGGTGACAGGAACTATTTTAGATGCCCGCATTCAAAATCCAGAGAAAAAATCAAAAAATAAACCTAAAGTTAATGTAACGGTATTTTGGCAAATCATTGATACAACTTCAGGTACGGTTGTTTTTGCTGATACTTTAGTAGGGAGTGCCAATAATTCTCAGAGTATAGATAAAAATGGGAAAAAAGTCTGGTCAATCAATTCCGGCGATTATATGAATGCTGTACAAGCTGCAGTTGAGAAAATTTGTAATAGCTTGGATGAGAAATTAAATGTACCATCTGTTGATGCTCATATTGCTGGAATAGATGGGAATATGATATATCTTGATGTTGGAGAGAACAAGAAGGTGATTCCTGGTCAGGTATTTGTTGTATATCAAGAAGGCCAATCTATTCGGCATCCGATAACAGGAGAGGTATTAGGAGTTCAGCGCAAAGCAATTTGCCAGATTACCATTGGTAGTGTAGATCGTAAAATGGCATCAGGTACAATTAGAAGTGGTGATATATACGATATTAAAATAGGTGATATGGCAATCAGGCAGTAAACTAGTTTCTAAAGAATTTTTAATGAAGCTAAAAAGTTGGTGAAAAATTGGGAATAAGAACAATCATAAAGAGTTTTGTTTTTATATTATGCATGAGTTTTTTATTAACGATACCTTCAAATGTTTATGCTTTAGAATATATTGCAGAAGGAACTGGTTCGACTAGAAAGGAGGCAATTCAAGACTCTTTTCGAAATGCTTTAGAAAATGCTTTTGGAATAGCAGTAAATACTAGTACCTATGTAAGAAATAATACATTGGTTCGCGATCAAATTTATTCACGTACAGATGGGTATATTAGAAGTTATAAGATTTTGAAAGAAAGCGATGATAATGGACGATATACCGTAAGGGTAAAATTAATCATTGATATGGAACCTAATTCTAGACTGATGACAAATTTGGAGAAGATGACAACAATTCATAGTGGAATTAGTGATCCACGGATCGGTATCGTTATATTAAATCATGATAGTAACAATCAGATCTCTGATGCATCAGCAGAAAATGCGATTGCATCAAGTTTACATAGAGCAGGCTTTTCTCGTATCATAGATATTGATCAGCTAACGCAGATAACAAAGGAACGTTTTCAAAAAGCGGTAGAACAGGCCAATTTTAAGACGATTGCCCAACTTGGTGCACAAGAACAACTAGATTATATTGTAACGGGAAGTATAAGCTCAAATACTATTGATATTAAATTTGATACGCCAGTATTGATTAAATCCAATGGTGCGATTTTGAATATTACTACAACAAAGAGCGATACAGGAGAAACAATTCAGTTTGGACAATATGAAGACAGCGGTATAGATATCACGCAAAAAGCCGCTGCAGAGAATGCAAAATATAAAGCAGGAGAAAAAGCAGGCAATGATATTGCAAATAGATTAGTAAATTATGCTGCCTCTACATTGAAAAATTATACAATCTATATTCATAATATCAAAGATCAAGCAAGTCTTTCGTTACTAAAGGATTATTTGGATCATGTAGATGGAGTAAGAGATGCCTACATTAGAAGTTATGCAGATAATACAGCCATTGTTGATATTAGTTTTAATAGTGACAACCAAACACTTGCCTCATATTTGACTGAAGATTTAACGTGCCCAGCAAAGATAACAAAGATAACAAACAGTACAATCGATCTAGAACTTCAGAAATAAATGATATAGAGGAAGAAGTTGTTTGCATGAAAAAGGCAATGCTGTTTTTACTTTTGTTTTTGCTATTGTTATCTACAGCCTATTTCGCTTTTTTATGTTGCAATTACGTTGAAAATTATACGATTTATGTTCATAATGTCAAAGATAACAAACAATACAATTGATTTGGAGCTTTAGAAATAAATTACATAAAGAAAGAAGTTGTTTTTATGAAAAAATTAATTTTGTTCTCACTTTTATTTTCTCTGTTATTATCAACAACCTGTTTCGCTTTTGGTGTCGATTGGAATAGTAATACTATTTCTGCAATAGGTATTGGAAGTGCACCTGAATATGCAGTTAAGCCGGGACAAGCGGACGCGTTGGCCAGAAGAGCGGCAGTTGTAGACGCATATAGAAATCTTGCTAGTATAGTATATGGTGTAGAAATTGAAAATCATACAACCGTTGAGCAATTAGCAGTCAAGAAAGATACAATTAAAACTTCTGTATCTGGTGTAATAAAAAATGCTCGTATTGTTGATGAAGAGCTGCTTGATAATGGAAATTATCAGATTACGCTTACTATGCCAGTATTTGGTGCACATAGTTTAGCTTCTGCGGTATGGGGAAGTGATCAAAATGCAGTTATGATGCCAACTCCACCGATGAAGGACGATACATTATTGCCAGTTCCATTGCCACCAGAGAAAGAAGCGACTGCCACAGGTACCTTTAGCGGCGTTGTCGTTGATTGTCGAGGTCTTGGTCTAGAAAGAACAATGGCTCCTAATATAATAGATACTACAGGGCGGGTTATTTACAGTTCGAAAGACGCAAATAATAGTACAATGATTCAAAATGGTCTTGTTAGTTATGCCAAAACGGATGATCCAGTTGATCTTAAATACGCTGGTAACAAACCTATAGTTGTTAAAGCAACGGCTATAAAAGATTTTAATCCAGTCATATCAAAAGAAGATGGCGATAAAATACTAGCTGCAAATCAGGAAGGTCATTTTTTTAAAGTTTGCTCGGTAGTCTTCCTAGAATAAATACTTAAAGTAGAGGAGGGGGCAGGACACAAGAAAAGCTATTGGTTTATTACCAATAGCTTTTCTTGTGTTATGACAATTTACATAATTATAGAAAATGGGTAATTAGTAGCAAATTTCAAAGAAATAGTCGTTAAAAGTTGACAAATGAGGTACATTTTATTAAACTTATGATAGCATGAAAATGAAGTAAATATTATTAATTGAATTAAATTATATTGAATTAATATTATTTATTTCATTTGAAACTATTATCAATCGATTTTGAAAAGAAGTTAAATAGGGTTAACGATAAAATTTGAGAAATATCGTACCAATACTGTTTGTCTAAAGTTTAAAAAGTAAATTAAATAAAGAAAGAAGCTGGTTTTATGAAAAAAGTAAGTATGCTTGCACTTCTATTCTCGCTATTATTATCAACAACATGTTTTGCTGTTGGTGTTGATTGGAACAGTAATACTATTTCTGCAGTAGGTGTTGGGAGTGCACCAGATTCTGCTACAAAAGAAGGGCCAGCGGATGCTTTGGCTAGAAGAGCCGCAGTTGTAGATGCTTATAGAAATCTTGCTAGTATTGTATATGGTGTAGAAATTGAAAATCATACGACTGTTGAGCAATTGGCAGTGAAGAAAGACACGATTAAAACTTCAGTGTCTGGGGTAATTAGCAATGCACGTATCGTTGATGAGGAAAAACTTGATGATGGAAACTATCAGATTACGATTTCTATGCCAATATTTGGTGCGAAGAATAGTTTAGCCTCTGCGGTATGGCAAAATGATGATCATGCAAATGATGTGACGGTTCCAGTGGCACCTCCAACTACAACATCTCCTGTGACGAATCCAATTCCTAATGATAGGGTATTACCAATTCCGCCAGTAACACCAGCTAAAACTGAAATAGTTCATCCAGGCTCGATTACGGGGGTTATCATTGATTGTCGGGGCCTTGGTCTCGAAAGAGCAATGGCTCCTAATGTTTTAGATACGACAGGGAGAAGTATTTATAATTCTAAAGATGTAGACAATGATATAATCATTAAAAAAGGTCTTGCCACTTATTCCAAGACGGATGATCCAACTAAAATTACGGCTGCGGGAATTAATCCTTTGTTGATTAAAGCGAAATCCGTACAAGAATTTAATCGCAATCCGGTTATATCAAAAGAAGATGGTGACAAGATATTAGCCGCAAATCAAGAATATAATTTCTTAAGAAATTGTTCGGTTGTGTTTATTCAATAAATCTTTTCTATGGAGTAATGATTCTATATAATACAAGAAAAGCTATTGGTTTATCACCAATAGCTTTTCCTGTATTGCAATAGCTTAATATCCTACTATTTTTAATTTAACATTTAGAGTTAAGAATTTTTTTGTTTTAAAATCACATACACACTATTCTTATCTTTATTGCGCTGCCTTTGTAAGTACATAAGTTGGTCTAACATAAGAGAACCCCATACGTGCTAACATACCAGTAATTCCGCGAATTGAATAAGTATAACCATATTCTTTTTCTATATATTTGGCAATTAAAGGTGCTGTCCAACTCAATTCAGTTGCAAATCCAGCATCAGATGGTGACTTATGCAGAATAATTAATTTTAATGCATTACGTTGCTCCTGCGTCAGTCTTGCGGGTCTTCCAGGTATTGTTTTATCGGGAATTGCAGCAAGACCTTCTTTTTTATAGGCGCGGTGAATGTTGCAAACCGTAATTGCTGTTATTCCGATAAGTTCAGATATCTCTTTACAGGTCTTGCCTAAAAGAAATAAATATAGGGCTTGATATCGTTTGTAAACTCGTGCCACCTTCTCTTTCTCCATCGCAATTTTAATTGCAGATAGTTCTTCTGTAGATGCTCTCATTTTCATATTTTTTCATCCTTGTTTTGATAAATTCTTCCATGGTTAAATTACCGAACTTATATTATATCGGTAAATTTACTTAAAAACTTAATTCATAATTATATTATAATACTTAGTTTGTTTTTTGGGAATTAAAGTTATTCGAATGTAATAAAAAATATAATACTGATATTGACGAGTAATATTTAAATAGATGACAAATGTGAATAAGATAGTATGAAATATTGTCTGCAAAGCATATAAAAGGAATTTGTATTAAGTATTTTTTGCATTTCTATTTGTAAATTGCAGGAATTTGTTTCCTTTTATCGAAACATAGAAGTATGAGAATAGAATAAGGAGGTTGCTTTATTTTGAACAAAGTGAGTGCAGAAGAAATTTTATGGACGAGTCGGGATGAAAGTCAAACTGTTGTAAAATTTTTGAATCTTTATCTGTTAAAAGACAAACAAGGAACTTTGGTTAATATGGGTAAATCGCCGGAATCTATGAAGGACTGCTTGAATCAATTTGGTAGAAATGATGTATTGAGAGAGTTACAACAAAAAGGATACATTTCTTGATTTTTGGACGTTATTGATCAAGAAAGCGACACAGAAAAGGGGGAGTAAATTACGTAATGAGTGAACTAAGTTTAATTATTAGAATATTAAATATTTTCAGAAAATATCTTGTAAAGTGGAGAATTATATGGTATATTTAAATCAATAGAAGGGGCTGTTCGAAAGATAGCGGTAGGGTATCAAAGCCCATAGGGGAGATTCGGATAGTTCCTCTAAAAGGACTACTGAAGCCACAACTTATTAGTTGAAGTAGCTAAACGCTAGTGGCAGGTATGTTCACAAAACCCGGCATAGATAGCGTTATAACTTGATATGGTGAGAGGAGATTCCTTTCCAAGAGTGTAGGTGATAATCGTAAGAGGAAGCTTAGCTAGAGTTTAACCAAGTTAAAAAGGAAGTGCCGGGATGACCCGTAGGAGAGTAATCTTCTACGGGTCATTTAAATTTTTTGATATAAAGATGAAAACTGTGACAAAAGCAAGTAGTTACCGTAAGAAAACGCTGCTTAAATTCTATTTTTAATAAAATTACATAGTTTAAAATTTTGTTTAAAATTTTAAAAATGAAAAAGAGATTTTCAGGGCGTACTGGCATTGAAAATCTCTTTTTTAAGTAGACCATTTTTACGTATCATGAGCAAGTTTTTCCACATTATTAGTGGAAAAAGCAATCGTTGAGTTTAGGGTTTGTAAATGTTAGACTGACTGTAGGTTATAGAAAAACAAAGAATATAAAATCATATGCGCATTTTTCTTAATTTGTTTTTTTATAAATAACGTGTAGTATGGCAGCTGCAGTAGGGGGCAGAAGTTATATATGAGTGATAGAAGATTGTATCGTCTAATGGAATTGATTTCAGAGTCTGAATATCAAACCGCAGAATGTTTTGCCAACAAGCTGCATGTAAGTACAAAAACAGTACGGAATCTCCTAAAAGAAATCAATACGAGTTTGGCAGGACATGGTGCGGTGATTGAGTCAAAATCTAGTAGTGGATTTCGTTTGCAGGTTTTTGAACAAACAGCATGGGAAGATTTTAGAACTTCTTATCTGAAGCAATATGATAGCATAAGGCTTCCACAATCCTACGAGGAAAGAATTCAGTATATTCTGGAATATCTGATTCATAGTAAAGATTATGTAAAATTGGATGACTTAAGTGAGTCAATATACATATCGAAGAGAACGCTGACGAATGATTTAAAAGACATTGAAAAAACATTAAATCAATATAGTATTTCCTTAATACGTAAACCAAATCATGGGATTAAAATAGAAGGCAAAGAATTCAACTTACGCTTATGTTTGGCTAATTATATTGCAAGAAACAGTCAAGTAAATTTGATGAAAGAAAACAATATGGATAGCGTAACAGAGTGTATCCTTGATTGCCTCGGAACTTTCAACTATCATTTGTCGGATATTGCCTTGCAAAATCTTATTGTTCATTTGTTTATTGCTATTAAACGTGTTGAAGGTAATCATTATGTTCCGTTGGAAGAAGAATGGATAAAAAATATTTACAATGATGATGAATATTCAATTGCAAAAAAAATTGTAGAAAACATTCAAGATAAATTCCAGATTGTATTTCCTGAATCAGAAGTTCGCTACGCTGCGCTTCATTTGGCAGGAAAACGTACTTTAGGGGAAGCTTATAATACAGAAAATATAGTAATAGCGCACGAAACAAGTGCGATGGTTACTGCCATGATTCAATCGGTGTATGAAGCATTTAAATTTGATTTTCGTAATGATTTGGAATTGAAAATGTCATTATGCCAGCATATGATTCCTTTAACCGTAAGAATACAGTGTGATATGAACATGCGAAATCCGTTACTGAAAGACATCAAAGAACGGTTTGCGCTGGCTTATGCAATGGCAGGCCAAGCGAGCGGAGTCATCACTGACAAATATAAAAAAATTCTTAAAGAGGATGAAATTGGTTATATTGCTCTGTCATTTGCACTGGCCTTGGAAAGACAAAGTACAGAGATTGTCAAAAAAAATATTCTCTTGGTTTGTTCTTCGGGAAAAGGCAGTGCGAAATTGCTTGCTTATAAATATAAAGAAAAATTTAGGGATCAGATAGCTGAAATAAAAACTTGTGATGTTAATTCCATTGGGACGATAGATTTTTCTGGACTTGATTATGTGTTTACAACAGTACCGATTCGCGATAAAGTTCCTATTCCTATCATGGAAATTAAACATTTTCTTGATGATAGTGATATCAAGGTGATGAAAAAAGCGTTATCCGTAAATTCTTCTGGAATCTGCGATGAATATTATCGGCAAAATTTATTTATTACCAATATCAAACCGGGAACAAAAGAAGAAATATTGCAATATATGTGTGAGACTATAAAAACGTATGTTGATATTCCGCCAAATTTTTATGATGCAGTATTAAAAAGAGAAAAACTTGCTCGTACAGAGTTTGGTAATCGGGTGGCAATGCCACATCCCTATAAAACTTTAAGTCGAAATACCTTTGTTTGTATTGGGATTCTTGCTGAACCAGTTATATGGGATGAAGCTGAGGTTCAAGTTGTTTTTCTTGTATCAATCGGAAAAAAGAAAAATAAAAATTTGCAAAAATTTTATAAAGTTACATCAAAATTTTTACTAAAAAAAGAGTGTATTGATCAATTGCTTATGCAAAAGAGCTATCAAGCATTTAGAGAATTATTTAATAAGGTAGAAGCAGAATTGGAGGAATAAAGATGGATAAAACAAAGTATGATATTGCCTTTCAATTAATTACCAATGCAGGGAATGCAAAATCGGCAGCATTAATGGCGATTGAAGCAGCAAGAGAATTTGATTTTGCAGAAGCTGAGGCAAGAATGCGGGAGGCTGATGATGAAATGCAACAAGCGCATCAGGCGCAGACAGAGTTGATCCAGAGTGAAGCCAGTGGAAATTCGGTAGATGTCAATATTATTTTGGTTCATGCACAGGATCATTTAACAATGGCGATGATGGCAAAAGAAAATGCTGAAGAATTTATTCATTTGTATAAAAACATGGAAAAAATCATGGCTAAATTAGGAATTGAAAATAGTTTAGAATAATGAAAAAATGAAAGCGAAGGTGTTTATGATGAAAATTATGCTAGCATGTTGTGCAGGAATGTCTACAAGTATGATTGTTTCTCAAATGGAAGAAGCAGCAAAAGAACAAGGGAAAAATGATTATAAAATCTGGGCGGTAGATCAAAGCCAAATTGAAGCAGAGCTTGGAAATTTTGATGTTTTATTGTTAGGGCCGCAGGTTAGGCATATATTGCGAAAGGTAAATAAAATTGTTGACGGAAAAGCGCCTGTTGATGTAATTAGCCCAGTTGCTTATGGTCGTTGTGATGGAGCAGCGGTTCTGCAACAGGCAGAAGAATTGTATGCAAAACAAATCTAAATACAAGTAAAAATAAAAATAAGCGCAGGAAACTAGAATTATACTATTTGGGCATAAGAAAAGGAGATGAAAAAATGGCTGGATTTTCTGAAAAATTTGAAGATACACTGATGATGATTGCCGAAAAGGTAGATGAAAACAAATATTTAAATAGTATAAAAGATTCTTTTACGGTTTTCATGCCGTTTGTTATTGTTGGTTCATTTGCGACATTGTTTAATTCCGTAATTTGCAGTCCCAAAACAGGACTAGCGCAATGGATTCCTTGGCTCAGTAATTTAAGTGTGGCATTTACGGCAATGAATTTTGCAACACTAGGAATTATGAGTATAGCGGTAATTTTCCTTGTTGCGCTGAATATGGCAAAGGCAAATAAAGTGCCGGAGTATATTACGGGGGTTGTTGCTGTCGCCGCGTATTGTTCGGTGATTCCGGAAATAGTTACGATTACAATTGATACAGCTACAGGAAAAGCTGCTGGTGTACCGAGTTCGGCGCTTGGGGCACAAGGATTATTTATTGGAATGTTATTGACCGTAGCCATTGTAGAGTTTTTTACCAAATTAACAAAAATCAAAGCGATTAAAATCACGATGCCACCGTCTGTACCAGCAGGTATTTCGACGTCGTTCAATACATTGGTTCCTATTTTAATTACTCTGGTAAGTGTCAGTGTTTTGGGTACATTGTTTCAACTTGCAACAGGAAGCTATTTAAATGAGTTTGTTTATAAGGTTATGCAGGCTCCTCTGGAAGTTATATTCCAAAGTCCAGCAGGTATTCTGGCAATTGTTATTTTTTCACAGCTATTTTGGTTTCTTGGGATTCATGGAGGTCTTGTTATTTCGCCAATTAGAAATCCGTTAATTGCCGCGGCAATCGCAGCAAATATTGCGGCTGTCGCTGCAGGCGGTCAGGCATCGCAGGCTGTTACCTATGGCTTTTGGCTAAATTTTATTGTCCCTGGCGGTGCTGGTATGATTTTTTCACTTTTGATTGCTATCTTCCTTTGTTCTAAGCGTGATGATCATAGAATGATTGCCAAATTGGGGTTTGGTCCAAGTGTATTTGGTATTAGTGAACCAGTTGTATTCGGATTACCATTGGTATTGAATGCTAGATTTGCTATCCCGTTTATTTTAAACTCTGGTATTTCTTGTGCAATTGCATTATTTGCAACGAAAATTGGCTTTATGCCATGTAATACGGTTGATACACCGTTTGGTGTTCCATTGCTTTTAGGCGCTTTTATCGGACATGGTTGGCAAGGCGTAGTAGTTCAGATTATTTGTATTGTCGTTACGATTGCTACATGGATTCCATTTGTATTAATGGCGAACAAAGAAAATCAGAAAGAAGCTTGATCAATAAAAAACAATTGATATATCGTACTCAATTAGGTCATAAATGTAGATTTTAAAAGGAGTTTGGCTATGAATAAAAATATATTTCCAGAAGGATTTTTATGGGGAGGAGCAACAGCTGCTAATCAGTGTGAGGGTGCATGGAATACGGACGGTAAAGGTATGTCTGTTGCCGATTGTAGTACATATAAGGCCAATGTAGATCCAAAAGATTATCAGGCACAGCATGGAATTAGAGTATCTGATATTGAAGCGGCGATGAAAAGTGAGGATAGTTCTTTGTATGGTAAACGTCATGGGATTGATTTTTATCATCACTATAAAGAAGATCTAGATTTATTTGCAGAAATGGGTTTTAAGGTATTGCGTGTTTCCATTGCATGGACGCGTATTTTTCCTACAGGTTTAGAGGAAAAACCAAATGAAAAAGGGCTTGCTTTTTATGAAAGCCTATTTACAGAGATGAAAAAACGCAACATTGAGCCATTGGTAACACTACACCATTATGAAATGCCGCTTTATTTATCAAATCATTATGATGGCTGGTATCAGAGACCAGTGATTGATATGTTCTTGAAATTTTGTAAAGTCGTGTTTAAACGTTATAAAAATTTGGTAAAATATTGGCTTACCTTTAATGAAATTGATAGTGTATTTCGTCATCCGTTCACGACAATTGGTATTGTTACGGAACGTTATTCGAAAGAGAAACAAGAGGAAGTCATTTATCAGGCACTGCATCATCAGTTTGTTGCTAGTGCACTCGCAACGAAATATCTGCATGAAATTATTCCTGATGCAAAAATGGGATGTATGGTTACGCGAACGCTCACGTATCCAGAAAACTGCAACCCGAAAAATTGTATGCTCGCACTGAAAGAGAATCGTGATAATTATTTTTATTCTGATGTACAGGTGTTTGGTGTTTATCCGAAATTTGTCAAGCAATATTGGGAAAAGAATGATATCCATATTCAGTTAGAGCCGGGGGATGAAGAAATTCTGAAATGCTACACAGTTGATTTTGTTTCTTTTAGTTATTATATGTCGATGGTATCAAGTATTGATGCAGATAAAAAAGAAAAAGTAAACGGTAACCTGACGCAGGGCGTGAAAAATCCGTATCTTGATGTGACCGAATGGAATTGGCAAGTTGATCCTATGGGATTGCAGTATTCCTTGATTGACATGTATGATCGTTATCGTATGCCGCTATTTATTGTTGAAAATGGTCTAGGCAGTAAAGATACGGTGGAAGCGGATGGCAGTATCATTGACGACTATCGTATTTCTTATTTCCGTGACCATATCCAAGCCATTGCCGATGCGATTGCTGACGGTGTTGATGTTATGGGGTATACGCCATGGGGCTGTATCGATATGGTAAGTATGTCTACCTGCCAAATGAGCAAACGTTACGGATTTATTTATGTTGATGCAGATGATTTAGGCAACGGAACTTACAAACGTTCGAAAAAGAAGTCCTTTGACTGGTATAAAAAAGTAATTGCATCGAATGGTTCTGAGTTAGACTAAAGGAGGAATCGTCAAATGGGTGCTAATTTCCCAAAAGGTTTTTTATGGGGTGGTGCAGTTGCTGCTAATCAGTGTGAAGGTGCTTACCGTGAGGACGGTAAAGGCATAGGAATATGCGATATTGTCGTACAGGGTGATAAACGGTTTTTAAATATTCCATGGGATATTGATTCGTCTAAATATTATCCAGCACATGAAGCAATTGATTTTTATCATCGTTATAAAGAAGATATAAAACTTATGGCGGAAATGGGATTCAAATGTTTTCGTACTTCCATTGCCTGGACGAGAATTTTTCCGACGGGCGAAGAGATGGAGCCAAATGAAAAAGGCCTGCAATTTTATGATGATTTATTTGATGAATGCCATAAATACGGCATAGAACCTGTTGTCACAATTTCTCATTATGAAACGCCATTACATTTAGCAAAAAAATATAATGGCTGGGCAGGCCGTGAATTAATTCCGTTGTTTGACCGTTACTGTAAAGCTATTTTTACGCGTTATAAAGGGAAAGTAAAGTATTGGATGACGTTCAATGAAATCAATAATACCATTCGTCTGCCTTATCTAGCCGCTGGCATTAATACGACAGGTGTTGATAATTGGTTCCCGATGGCGTTCCAAGCAAGTCATCATATGTTTGTTGCCAACGCCAACGCCGTTAAAATGTGTCATGAAATGATTCCTGATGCGTTGATTGGCTGTATGCTTTCGTTGAGTAATACATATCCCAATACGTGTCGTCCGGAGGATGTATTTGAAACCTATAATTTGAGAAGACGCTCACTTTTCTATTCAGATGTTATGCTGCGCGGTGAATATCCCGGTTATGCTCTGCGGCTGCTGAAAGAATTCGGTGCTGAATTGGATATTCGTGAAGGCGAATTGGATTTGATTAAGAAATATACGAATGATTATTTAGCTTTTAGTTATTATCGAACATCAACTTTTATTGGAGGTTCAGTGATGCAGTACAATACCGGCGGTGGTATTGGAACAGAGAATCCATATCTGGAAAAATCAGCTTGGGGCTGGGCAATTGACCCACTAGGGTTTCGCTATACATGCAATGAATTGTATGATCGTTACAAAAAACCACTGTTTATTGCAGAAAATGGTCTTGGTATGGCAGATACAGTAGCAGCTGACGGAACGATTCATGATGTGGAACGCATGGAATATCTACAGAAGCATTTGCTAGCGTTAAGAGAAGCCATTGAAGACGGCTGTGATATTTTCGGCTACACTTGGTGGGGGCCGATTGATATTGTAAGCGCTGGTACGGGAGAAATGAAAAAACGTTATGGCTTTATCTATGTTGATAAAGATAATGCTGGGAATGGTACACTAAAGAGAAGTAAGAAAGCTTCGTTTACTTACTATAAAAAAATCATTGAAACCAACGGAGACTATATTGATGAATCGATAGAATAAATGATTTATGCTAAAGATAAGAGCTAAGAAACAAGTTTATCTGTATAATATCAACGCAAATACTTATACTAACAAAAAAAGAGGGGGAATGTTAGTGTCAAATGAGAAAGAAACATTGATTAAAAGTACAGATGAAACGAATCGAGGTGATGTAGAGTCTATTGCCGGAAAAGGTGATGCTAGCGGTACAAACGATCCAGATCGTCATTTTGATGTGCATGAGAATTCAAAGAAATATTTTGAAATTGAAAAGTCACCTACTTCTATGGAAGGGGTACATAAATGGCAGCGCGAGCATATTCATACTCATGATCAAAGCAAAGAAGGCTATCCTCTTAATGTTATTGTTGACCCTGCTATGCGTGAAATGTATCAGCATGTTCATGCACAAGGATTGACCAATGTTTTTGATCGCTTTGAACAGCAAGAAAAGATTCGTTGTAATTTTTGTTCATCGGGTTTATCCTGTCAATTATGTGCCAACGGTCCATGTCGCATTAATGCAAAAACACCACGTGGAAATTGCGGTGTCGATGCTGATGTAATGGTGTCAAGAAACTTTGTTTATCGTCATGTGACAATAGGAACTTCAGCTAATATTTTTCATGCACAGCAAGCTGCACGTACCTTAAAGGCAGCTGCAGAAAATCCACAAAGTGGTTTGAAAATTCGTGATAAAGAAAAATTGATAACATATGCTAAAATAGCGGGTTTAAATCATCATGAAGATGTAAACAAATTAGCAGTTCAGTTTGCTAATTGGGTGCTTGAAGATATGGGCAGACCTTACTGGGAAGAATCATCAATGACGAAAGTATTCGCTCCGCCTAAACGCCAAGAATTATGGCGTAAGCTAAATTTATTTCCTGGCGGTGGGTTTAGTGAAATTGCGTTAGCGCAAACAAAATGTATGACAAATCTTAATGCGGATCCCGTTGATTTTTTGCTTACTTCAGTAAGATTAGGGATTGCAAATGAATACCAAGGTTTGTTTGCTCTTGATATTTTACAAGAAATATTAATCGGTACACAAAAAATAAGAACTGCAAAACAAAACATGGGCTTACTTAAAAAAGATATGGTAAATATCATTACAAATGGTCATATGCCTCTAACCGCTCATGTTGTTATTGAATTAGCGTCCACTCCGGAATGGCAGGAAAAAGCACGTAAAGCAGGGGCAACTGGCCTTCAGATACTTGGGCATGTTTGTGAGGGACAACAGTTACTTAACTATGAATCAACTGGCCAGATGAGTGCTTACGTTGGGCAAGAAGGTGAATGGTTATCTGAAGAATATTTACTGGCAACTGGGGCTGTTGATTTATTTATGTTTGATTACAACTGCACAATTCCAACGCTTCCTTTATATGCAAAGCGCTTTGGTACGACAATGGTGAGTACGCATGAAGTCATTCGCATGCCGGATACACAGACGATAGAATTTAAACCAGAAGAAATGAAAACACAAGCAGAAAAGATTTTAGCGATGGCAATTGAAGCTTATTCAAAACGTAAAGCAGAAAATCGAGAAGTTTATATTCCACCACATGTATCTGATTGTATGATTGGCTTTAGTACAGAATCAGTAAAAGCAGCACTCGGTGGTTCTTGGAAACCACTGATCGATGCAATTGTTGCGGGGAAAATTCGCGGTATTGCAACTATCGTTGGCTGTACAACAGCACGTTATGGACAAGGCGGCAGCAATATATTTAGAATAACAAAGGGGCTTATTGAAAAAAATATTTTAGTTTTATCTGGAGGATGTACTTCTTCAGTAATGCAATATAGCGGTTTAGCCAATCCTAAAGCTGCAGATGAAGCCGGCGATGGCTTAAAAGAAGTTTGTAAAGCTTTAGGTATTCCACCGGTATTGTCTTATGGTGCATGTGTGGATATCGGTAAGATGACGCAGACTGCAAAAGAGATTGCAGAGGCCTTAGATATAGATACCAATCAGCTGCCTATTGTCATTGGTGCACCAGAATATTTAGAGCAAAAAGCGGTAGCGGATGCTTGTACAGCAATTGCACTTGGGTGGTTAGTGCATGTTGCACCAGTTCCTTCTGTTACTGGTAGTGACTTAGTCGTAAAAACATTAACTGAAACAACAGAAACTTTAGGGCTAGGGAAACTAACTGTCGAAACCAGTGCTGATAAGACGGTTCAAATTTATATAGACCATATAGAAAAGAAACGTAAAGAACTTGGCCTATAAATTATGGCAAATAAATAATTACAGCAGAGTGTAGCTTATGGGTAAGCTATAAGAGAAGTCTACAGGAAAAATTATCCTAAAAAATATAGCAGTTATCGCATTGGAAAATAGAGTATGGACAAATTTCAAGAATAACTTGATAAGTACATGCTCTATTTTTTTGAAAATTTCAGTGTTGCCAAGTAAACATCTATATAAAATATTGAAGTATCATTGCATAAATAGGGAAATATTGTTAATTATAATAAGAAATTTAAGTTTATTGGTAAAATTTAGGGTTAAATAAGCAGGAAAATGAAAAGGGTTTCAACTTTTTACAATATTAGTTGAAAGTCTTTTTTGTTTTATCAATATAAAATTAAGCAATATATGATTTATGTGTTATAAAAATTAAGTAAAATATTGTGTATACAATATTTTTACAAGATTATGTTTAAAAGTAATGATAATGATGTTAAAATAGAATCAGTGATAGAAATTTATATTGGATTACTATAAATGTAAAGTAGGTGTAGATATTTTGAAAAAAAGTTTTTTTAAGTCATTACATTTCCAAGTTTTTGCTTCTATTGTTATTGGTATTTTAATTGGTTATCTGTATCCCTCGTTTGGCGAAAGTATGAAGCCTCTAGGTGATGGGTTCATTAAACTAATCAAAATGATTATTGGTCCAATTATTTTTTGTACAATTGTTTGTGGTATTGCTGGAATGGGAGATATGAAGAAGGTTGGTCGAGTTGGCGGTAAGGCATTGCTTTATTTTGAAGTAGTTACGTCATTTGCCTTCTTGTTAGGAATTATCTTAGTTAACTGGTTGCAACCTGGCGCTGGAATGAACATAGATGTTAGTACGCTAGATTCTGCATCAGTTGCAATGTACACGAATGGTGCACAGAGTCATCATGGAGTAGATTTTTTTATGAATATTATACCAAATACTGTTGTTGATGGATTTGCCAAAGGTGAAATATTACAGATTCTATTATTTTCAGTAATGTTTGGTTGGGCATTATCTAAATTAGGTTCCAAAGGGCAAATGCTTCTTAATGTAATCGGTGATGTATCTCACGTTTTATTTTCAATTATTGATATTATTATGAAATTAGCGCCAATTGGTACTTTTGGGGCAATGGCCTTTACGATTGGTAAATATGGCATAGGATCACTTGAGTCATTACTAAAATTACTTGGAACTTTTTATTTTGCTTGTTTTATCTTTGTTGTTTTGGTTATTTGGCCAATTGCAAAATGGGCAGGTGTCAGCTTTAGAAAATATATTGCTTATTTCAAAGAAGAGCTATTAGTTGTATTTGGAACTGCTTCTTCGGAAAGTGTTTTGCCACGGATGATGGAAAAACTCGAAAAAGTAGGGTGCTCTAAGTCAATCGTAGGTTTAGTAATTCCGACGGGGTACTCATTTAATCTTGATGGAACTTCTATCTATTTAACGATGGCAGCGATATTTTTGGCACAAGCAACCAATACAGATCTTACGTTGATGCAACAGTTGACGATTGTTGCAGTATTACTTTTGACATCAAAAGGTGCATCTGGAGTTACAGGCAGCGGATTTATTATTTTAGCAGCAACGCTGGCTACAGTCCCTTCGATTCCAGTGGGAGCACTAGCCCTTATATTTGGGGTAGACCGTTTTATGACACAAGGTAGAGCACTCACTAATCTAATTGGTAATGGTGTCGCAACAATTGTTGTTGCGAAATGGGAGAATGAGCTTGACATGGATAAACTTGAACAGGTTATGTATCATTCGGAAGAACCAGATGGAGTGCATGAATCTATCATATAAAATGTATTTTAAAATCCAAATAATGTTTGTTAATTGGTGAAATAAAAATTCTATAACATAAATAAAAATCCAGCTGAACTTAGACTTTAGCTGGATTTTTTATATAGGAGTGAAATTTTAAGTAATTTATTTGAATATACAATATATTTCCCGGAAAAATTATGTTTGACAGTAATGATAATCATGTTAAAATGGAATAGGTATTAAAAATAATTATTGAATTAATATGAATGTAAAGCAGGTGTTAATAGTATGAAAAAGGAATTTTTTAAATCGTTACATTTTCAAGTTTTTGCTTCTATTGTTATTGGTATTTTAGTTGGTTATTTATATCCTTCATTTGGCGAAAACATGAAACCTCTAGGTGATGGTTTTATTAAATTAATCAAAATGATCATTGGACCAATTATTTTTTGTACAATTGTTTGCGGTATTGCTGGTATGGGAGATATGAAGAAAGTTGGCAGAGTTGGTGGTAAAGCACTACTATACTTTGAAGTGGTCACATCATTTGCATTCTTATTTGGGATTGTATTAGTGAATTGGTTACAACCAGGCGTGGGAATGAATATAGATGTGAATAGTCTTGATGCTGCATCGGTTGCAATGTATACGAATGGTGCACAGAGTCATCATGGAGTAGATTTTTTTATGAATATTATACCAAATACTGTTGTTGATGGATTTGCCAAAGGTGAAATATTACAGATTCTATTATTTTCAGTAATGTTTGGTTGGGCCTTATCTAAATTAGGTACTAAAGGGCAAACGTTACTTAATGTAATAGGTGACGTATCTCATGTTTTATTTGCTATTGTTGATATTATTATGAAATTAGCGCCAATCGGTACTTTTGGGGCAATGGCCTTTACGATTGGTAAATATGGCATAGGATCACTTGAGTCATTACTAAAATTACTCGGAACTTTTTATTTCGCTTGTTTTATCTTTGTTGTTTTGGTTATTTGGCCAATTGCAAAATGGGCAGGTGTCAGCTTTAGAAAATATATTGCTTATTTCAAAGAAGAGCTATTAGTTGTATTTGGAACTGCTTCTTCGGAAAGTGTTTTGCCACGGATGATGGAAAAACTTGAAAAAGCAGGTTGTTCTAAGTCAATTGTTGGTTTGGTAATTCCGACGGGTTACTCCTTTAACTTAGATGGAACTTCCATCTATTTAACAATGGCAGCAATATTTTTGGCACAAGCAACCAATACAGATCTTACGATGATGCAACAATTGACGATTGTTGCGGTGCTGCTTTTAACATCGAAAGGTGCATCTGGTGTTACTGGAAGTGGATTTATTATTTTGGCAGCAACGTTAGCTACGATTCCTACGATTCCAGTGGGAGCACTTGCCCTTATATTCGGGGTAGATCGCTTTATGACACAAGGCAGAGCACTTACCAATCTAATAGGTAATGGCGTGGCAACACTTGTTGTTGCGAAATGGGAGAATGAGCTTGACATGAATAAACTTGAAAAAGTTATGTACAATGCTGAGGACCCAGATGCAGTAAATGAGCCTGCAGTATAAAATCAATAAAATAATTAGAAGTGTTTAGTTATATTAAAAAAGCCATGAAATTCATGGCTTTTTTGCATTTTATCACATATACGCCTAATCATATTAAGCAGACTGATTGAATATTACTGCTACATCAGTTCCAACACCTTCAGCACTGGAAATGTTTAAAGTTGCCGAATGTCTATCAGCGATACTATAACAAATTGCTAAGCCGAGCCCAGTTCCTTGTGCTTTTGTTGATAGAAAAGGAGTGCCGATTTTATCGAGCAGCTTTGGGCAAATGCCGCAGCCTTTATCACTGATTACTAGGCTCGTTTTACCAGCTTTTTCAAAAGTTTTTATTGTTACAATACCATCTTTATCAGTGGCTTCAATCGCATTGATTACTAAATTTAAGATTAATTGCCGTATTTCTTTTTCATCTAATAATAAGTGAGGAATCTCTTCAAGTTCAAGTTTTATCTGCACACTTCTAAGACTTCCATCTGCTTGAGCTAAAGGGATTATTTTGGTTATGATCTGATTTAAATCTAATATTTTTAAGTCTAATTTACGATCTTTTGCTAATGATAAAAACTCAGTAATGATTTCATTCGCACGATCTAATTCTTCAATCATAATATCTAAGCTAGAAGTATACTTTTTAAATTCATCTTTTTTGTGAAAAAGTTGTAAGAAACCTCGAACTGTAGTAAGTGGATTCCTAACTTCATGACCAAGACTAGCGGCCATCTCGCCAACTAGATTTAATCTATCTAAACGAGCCATCTCTGATTGTTGCATGGCTATCATGGCAGCAATATTTTTAGTCGAATCAATGACTTCATTCATTTTACTAGTTATGGTATCAGCATTATAATTTGTTTTATCAGTAGCTATTTGTTCGTAACTTACTCTCTTGGTAGAAGCGGCTACTTCTTGCATTGCCAAAGATATTTTATCCAAGCTATTACTAAGTAAGTTTGATTTTGCTGTTAATTTCTGTTGATAATATTCTGTTTTTGACATATTGTTAGCAACAATATAAAGTAGATTTGCTGCTGCTTTTACACGTTCTTTTGATAGCTGACGAATTTCTTTTACCGCTTCAATGTAGCCAGTTTCGTCAACACCAATTTCCTTGGCAATTTTACGACATTTTTTTTCATTGGGAATGTTAGTTAGCACTTGCCCACCCAATATCGTACCTATATGTTGCCCTTCTAATATGATGGGAGCGGCAAAGTCAATAAGACCAGCATGACATTCATAGATGATTGGCTTGCCAAGACGCGCAGCTTCTTGACCACCGTGCATATGTGATTTCGCACAACGGTTGTCTTCACATGCTGTTGAATGGGTATAATCCAAGCAAAATCTAGTATAATTACTTGGTTTGGTAACAGGCTTACCTTCAAGATCAACGGTAATACTGGCAACGCCTACCCCTTTAGCGAAATCGTCCTGGAAATGTTGTAGTAAATTAGTATCGATAACATCTGCCAATCTTATATTGCTTAAATTCGGATCAGCTTCTTCATTCGTTTTTACTTGTTTTTTTTGATCCATTAAATATCCTCCACACCCACACTTCTAGCCAATTTAATCTTATTTTGATGAAAATAGCTATCAAAAATAATGATTCTACCAATAAATGATTTTTCCTTTTTTGACAAATTGTAAGCGGGGTTATATCTGATGCTTCTATGATACAATAATACTTTTACTATGGTCAAATGAATAAAAGAACTCGTGAAATTGGGCGTTTTGTCTAGGTGATAAGCCTTTTACTATTTGACTATTTAGTATATAATGGCTTTAAGTATTTATTTTTGATTACTCGTAGAGGAGAAAATTATATAGTATGAATAAAAATAGTCTTCAATTTAAGGTTATAGTAGGAGTTACAATCAGTTTAGTTCTCATAGCATTTTTGATCGCAGGTTTTTCGGTGTATACAATAAAAAATTCATTGAATGAAAATGCTAGGAAAGATGCCGAGAATAATTATCAAGGGATGCTTCAAATCCTTGATATGTATAAGTCCAATGCGCAAGGACATGCGAATGCTCTTGCGAGAAATTCACAAATTATTGATGCTGCCAAGCGTCGTGACACACAGGCTTTATTTGCCGTAACAACTCCTTTAATGAAAGATAGTAATCTCGACTATATGGTGATTACGGATACAAAAGGTGGTACCATCATTAGAACTCATGAACCGGGAAAAATCCCTAAGTCTGATGATAATATAGCCAATCAGATAAATATAGCGCAGGCGATTATTGGTAAGTCGTTTGTTGGTATTGAAGAAGGTAAAGTAGTTAAGCTTTCAGTGCGCGCAGGCGCACCTCTTTATGATGAAAATGGTACTTTGGTTGGTGCTATCTCCACTGGCTACGTTATCAGTCAAAATGAAATTGTTGATAGTGCTAAAAAGATGTTTGGTGCAGAGTTTACTTTGTTTTTACAAAATGAACGAGTAGCGACTACTGTTGAAAATGCCGAAGGAAAGCGCATGGTGGGAACTCTGCTCGATAATCAGACTATTCTTGATACCGTACTGAATGAAGGAAAAAATTATATCGGTTCAAATAAGATTGCAGGCACTGATTATGCTGTTGCCTATGGTCCTTTAGTAGGGGCAAATGGCAAAGCGATAGGGATTGTTTTCACCGGAAAGCCATTATCTATCATAGAGGGAATTACCAATCAGATTGTTTATCGTACAATTTTTGTTTCCGCATTTGCACTTGTGCTGGTGCTTGTTGGCGTAATCTTCTTTACGCGTCGATTATTGAAGCCAATCCAGTTATTATTGGTTAAATTTCGCGAAGTGGCAGAGGGTAATCTCGGCGGGTCATTGCTTGAGATTCAGAGTCGAGATGAGATTGGTAAGCTAGCTGAAGCATTCAATCAGATGCTAAAAAGTTTACGTGGGCTTATCGGCAAGGTAGCTAATTCTGCTGAACAGGTGGCGGCGGCTTCAGAAGAATTAACTGCTAGTGCAGAGCAATCGGCTTTAGCTGCGAATCAAGTTGCAACAACAATTACTGAGGTTGCAGGTGGGACAGAAAAGCAAGTTAGCGCAGTTAATGGAGCTACTATAATAGTAGAAAATATATCGACAGGTATCGGTAATATAGCATCGAATTCTAAGGAGATGGCTGATAGTTCAGATAAGACTGCTAGCGCAGCGCAAGAAGGCGGCAAAATGGTAGACCAAGCGATTCAGCAAATCGGGAATATAGAAAAGACAGTGGCCAATTCCGCCGCGGTAGTACTGAAACTTGGAGAACGTTCAAAAGAGATTGGACAAATTATTGATACGATTTCTGGTATAGCAGGGCAAACAAATTTATTAGCATTAAATGCAGCGATAGAAGCAGCACGTGCTGGTGAGCAAGGACGTGGGTTTGCGGTAGTGGCGGAAGAGGTTCGTAAACTCGCTGAACAGTCTGAAGATGCAGCTAAAAAAATTGCTTCTCTCATTGGTGAAATTCAAGGCGACACCGATGAAGCTGTTAAAGCTATGGAAGTAGGAACTCGTGAGGTTAAAGTTGGGGCGGAAGTTGTGAATACAGCCGGTCGCTCCTTTGGTGAAATAATAGCATTGGTAAGTCAAGTGTCTAGTCAGGTTGGTGATATTTCTGTAGCGATGCAAGAAATGGCTAGCGGTAGTCAAAAAGTCGTATCGTCTATGCAGGAAATTGACAGAGTAAGCAAGGAAACAGCCGCGCATACACAGACTGTTTCGGCTGCTACCGAGGAACAATCTGCATCGATGGAAGAAATTGCTGCTTCTAGTCAGGCATTAGCTAGAATGGCTGAAGAATTGCAAAATGCTGTGAATCAATTTAAAATGTAAAAAAGTAAAACTCCTGCTATCTTATCAGAAAGCAGGAGTTTTGCTTTTTCTATACAACCATTGATTGGACTAATTTAATCAAATATTCTATTCCTTTATTAGGATTGGGTAAGTTTACATCGATGGAATGAAGAAAACTTAATGTAAAGCCAATCACAAATAAGACTACAAAAGTTGCAAGTTCATTCCAGTGTTTTTTTTTAGTAATTGTGGTATTTCTAGCCACGCGATAAAAATAAAAGCAGAAATTAACATCAGGATTTTCATATTGAATTTTCACTCCTTTATTCAGCTACTTTTTCTGGTTGCATAATCATACCGACATTACGAAGCTTTGCATCAACGTCTACATTGACAGCTAGCTTAGTGAATTCTTCGTCCCATCGTGTTTTAAGTTCTTTCCATTCTTGGGGATATTCACGATGAACGGCTTCACCAAATTTAAAGATATCAACGCCTAATTCTTTTTGTGCTTTATAAATAGCAGCATTAATTTCCTCGTGAATAATAGCAATTTGCTTATCTTCTAGCTGTTTAAAGGTCTCAGGTGTTGTTAAGTATACTTCGGAAAATTGCTCTGCAAGGTTGCCCGTTTCAGTAACTTTAACATTCATGACGTATTTGTCGTCGATAGACTTCGCTTTAATTTTACTTGAAGCTCTAATGATTTCTAAACTTACGTATTTATCTTCGGCTCTAGGAGAATTAACTACGAGTACGCCGCTTTTCACTTGCCCTAAGATCCAGAGTAAACCACGTGTTTCTTTTTTATCCAGCCAGCCGATTAGTTTATCTTCTTTGAAAATTGCTGTGCCATCAAGTTGTAATTTTTTCTTTATTTTTTCATCCTTTTTTTCTTCTATGATCTTAATACCAGGAATGAAGGGGGCACTTGTTTTGCCCGCAATGGTTTTTAAAACGTCCTGGACAGTAACTTTTGGTATTTGTGAAGTAGACGCGGTCGCTTTTGCTAAGTTTTCAATTGATTTTGCAGGAATTTTTTCTTGGGGATGCTCTACTGCTAGTATATCTTGTGCTTTTCCATGGGCGATGAATATAAACCAGGTCCTTCGATCTTCTTGATCACGATTAAATAAATCAAGTAATGGAGCAATTCCCATCTTTGCAGCCTCTTCGCTAATCACAATAATTTTCGTTTGATATACGAAGAGTTTTCTATCTGATTCTATTGTTGCATTGCGGAATGCATCAAGAAAGGTTTTCCCAGTACTCGTAAATGTAACGAAGGCTTTTTCATTAGAACTTTCTCCTGATTTTCCTTTCATAGCACTAGGTTTGAGAACTTGAACAGTAAGACTTACTTGACCGTCGGCTGTTTTATCAATCCCAATCCCTTCTACAATGCTTATATTGCTAAGTTCTCTGCGATTCCAGCACCCACTCAATAAAAGAGATAGTGCTATCAATAAAACTATATTAAAGATTTTTTGTCTACCCATAGCTGCTTTTCTCCTTTTTTAAATATAAGTGCTAGTATGGCAAGAATGAGTGGAATAGCTAGAATAAAAAATAAACTATACCAAATAAATGTTTTGTAATTTAAAAACTCAAACTGTTCAATTACATTTGGCGCTATTAAAATAGCTAAAGAAACAATAATCGTACCTAGCGGTAAGACTATAGGTTTATAATCTTTTAAGTTAAATAATTGACCAATACCCAAGGAGGCTAAATAATAAAGTGTGGATACTTGGATAACGATTCCGCACAACCAAACTGCCATATGGATTACTTCAATATGCTCCCAAAAATCACTGATATTCACTAATTTAATTGCATCGAAAAAAGGAAATAGATGGTTTGTAGCATCTGCTATACCAAAAATCGTTATGGTTGGAATTGTAATAAGTAAAACATTAAAATCAATGAGTAGATAAGCAAAGAAAATTGTAGATTTTACTTTTTGAAAATTATTTAAAAATGGAAAAAGCATAGCGAAAATCATAATTTCTACAGATCGGCTTGCTGTGGTAAAGGCACCATAAAATATAGGGGTAAAACCATTTTCCATAATTGGTAATAACGTTTTAAAATCAATAATTTTATACATAAATATGACAATCATGATAACGGCAATTATGATAATTGGAACAAATATTTCCGTTAAGCGGACAATTACTTCAAGACCGTTTCGCACAGCATAAGCACAAACAAGCATGAATGAAATTAGAAAAAAAGTGATTGGGGTTTCTGGCATAATTGCAATAACTAAAAAATAAGAAAATTGGACCATAAGTACAGAAGTTAGATGAATAAAGAAACATACATAGATAAAACCAAGTAACTTACCTGCTTTTCCGGCGATTAATTGACTATATTGAATAATGGTCTTATTGGGAAATTTTGTCCATAAATAATAGATTGGAGCAGTTAATACTAATTGAATTGGCAAACTCAAAAATATGGAGATCCATAAATCTTGATTTTTGGGTGGAGCATTTAACAATGGAAAATAAGTTAAATTTACGACTTCTCTAAAAATAAATACGAGTAGGATCAATTGTTTATTGCTGATTTTACCATCTTCTAGCATATGGAACACTCCTTTCATTCCTAAGGTCTTAATTTTCCTGATCTGCGTTAGGCGGCTGAGGGATTTGACCATATTTTTGTCGGTAAAGATTTTTAACACCTAAACATTTTGGTCTTGTCAGCATCGCCCACCAAGGAACTCTGACAAAGACGTCCTTCATGTCAGAAAAATTACCTGGCGCAATTGGGGATACATAAGGAATGCCAAAAGAGCGTAGGGAACACTGGTGAATGAGGATAACGACAAAGCCCATAATAATCCCATAAAGTCCAGAAAATCCTGATAAAATAAGTAGTCCGATTCGTGCCATAACATTGACATCACCTAAGGACGGTACAACAAAGGAGGCAATTGCAGTGAGTGCTACGATTACGACCATTGGTGCACCAATCAATCCGGCAGAAACAGCAGCTTCACCAATAACAAGAGCACCAACGATACTAATCGCCTGTCCAATTGGTCTAGGAAGCCGTATGCCAGCTTCTTTTAGTATTTCATAGATAATTTGCATGAGAACGGCTTCGACGACTGCTGGAAATGGAGTACCTTCTTGTGCGGCAGCAATGCTTGACAGTAAAGCCGGTGGTAATATTTCTTGATGAAAAGTTGTAACGGCAACATAAATTGCTGGTAAAAAAGTTGAAATAAAGAAAGAAAGCCAGCGCAATATTCTAATAAAGTTGGTGTAATATGGGCGCAAATAATAATCTTCACTAGATTGAAAAGCTTCAATAAATAAAAAAGGAACTGTAAGCACGAAGGGGGTGCCATCAACAAGAATGGCAACTCTGCCTTCGAGCAATTTTCCACTTATCACATCAGGTTTTTCACTGTTTCCGACTGTTGGAAACGGTGAAAATGGTGCATCTTCAATAAAGGACTCAATATAGCCAGATTCCAATATGGAATCAATCTCAATTTTTGATAATCTATTTTTTACTTCTTGGATGATTCTCTCGTCAACAATACCTTTGATATAAGCAATGCAGATATCTGTCTTTGTTTGTGTTCCAATATTCATCATTTCCATTTTTAGATTCGGCGTCCGAATATGGCGGCGTAATAATGCTGTATTATTGCGCAAGGTTTCGACAAATCCTTCGCGTGGTCCTCGTACGACCGCTTCCGTATCTGGTTCTTCAACGCCCCTAGATTCCCAGGCACGGATGGAAGCAATCAGAACAGTATCTGATCCATCGATAAATAATGCAGTATCGCCAGCCAGTATAGCATGGACGGCTTTTTCTAAAGTTTTAGTTTTACTTATAGAGGCAAGAGATAAAACACATTGTTCTACGACTGTCAATGCATTTCGCTTATTTATATTGTAACGAGATAGAAGGAGAGCTTTCATCAAATTATCATGGACACCTGTTTTGTCGGTCAGTCCATCTACCATAACTAAAAAAGCTCCTATTTTTTGTTCCATGCCAATCTTAAATTCTCGAATGATGATATCGCTACATTGATCAAAGATATTCTTTATGGAATATAGATTATGATCTAGTTTTTTTGATATTGAGCCCAAATTACCGTTATCATATAACGAGGGGCCAGTATCTAGGGGGGATTCAGTGTCACGTTTCTTAGTTAGTTTTGTTTGTTTCATATGGCTTATATTTAAAAAAGTTTTTATCCGATGAATAACCTTTATCAGGAGTTTTTGCCACATAGTTTATCCTGCCAATCACTTTATACTCATTAATTTGGAGCGTTATTACCGTTTAGTGTATCCAGATACTTTTTGAATTAAACAAAATTTGTATAAATTACATATATCTATATAAAAAGAAAGTACATGGAGATGTTTCGTTATTATACTGCTCACAGGCATATTTAAGTTATTAGTTTGTCAGCGAATTATATACTGAACGGTGCACTTATTATACTTGCCTTTATATATGTAATGGCTGCAGTGAACGTTTTTTCTTGGTTCCAGAAACAAAAGATGCTAAGTTGGATTAGAGAAACTTTTATATTGATAAAGAAAAATCTTGTCAAAATAGTTTTAAGTGTCTTTGACATTAGAAATAACCTCACTCTTTGCACAAACAAGGGTGAAATAATTTTATTATAGGTCTATTTACCTATAATAAAATTATTGACGATATTGCCTAGGTGTTGAGTGCTTACTATTGCTAGATAAAAAATTCAGGTTGTTTTAAATATTCCAATTAGTAATACGTATATATTTAAATTAATACTTATTATGTTTAATTAATTTATTTACATAGGTCTATTTACCCAATAAATTAAAAATGTAAAAAAAAAGCAGGTTATTGTCAGTATTATCTAGAATTATATTAGCATAACAAATTCAGAAAAGTGTGAAAACTGGGGGTAGATATTATGAGAAGTATACAGACGAAACTAATTGTAGTTATTTTGAGCATCTTCCTAGTATCAATGAGTATTCTAGGTGGACTTAACTACTGGCGGGCGCGGGGAGTTATTACTGAAAATCTGAATACTGAAATTGCAGAAAAAGCATTCACTAAAGCAGGAGATGTTGGGGACTGGTTAAAAGCGAGGCAGGCAGAATTAGTAATTGTGTCTGTTTCTCCACAAGTTCAAAGTGGGGACTTTTCGGTGATGATGCCCTTTTTAGTCAATGCAGCAAAAACCAATAGTGCATATGACGCCATAGGTTATATTAAGCCTAGCGGTGAGAATATAAATTCATTAGGATCGCACGGCACTTTAGCTGATAGAGAGTATTATCAGAAAGCCATTAAAGGAGAAATTGCTATTTCAGATCCTGTGGTATCTAAGGCTAGTGGGAAAATGATAACGGTAATTGCGATTCCTGTGAAAATTGATGGCAAGGTCACTGGTGTTGTTTATGGCTCCATTGCTATGGATGAATTAACGAAAAAAGTATTAGATATAAAGGCTGGACAAACTGGTTATGCGTATGTCCTACAAGGGGATGGATTGGCTATTATTCATCCTGATAAGGAAATTGCGATGAAGGTGAATGCCGTACAAGATACAAAGCTTCCACAAGAACTTCGTACAGTCAATGAACGCTTAATTAAAGGTGAGTCGGGCGTAGCTAATTATGAGTATAGTGGTACGAATAAGGTAGTGGCTTTTGCGCCAGTACCGGGAACAAAATGGTCGTTTGCAATTAATGTTCCATCGGCGGAAGTTATGGGCGCAATATCATCGCTAACCACTATTTCTTTAGTAACGATTATTGTAGTGTTAATTATTTCAGGATTTATTATTTGGTGGTTTGCTCGTCGGATTGCTAGTCCGATTCAGATATTAGAAGCAGAGGCGAATCGAATTGCTTCTGGTGATATTTCAGATGTGAATTTGAATATTGATTCTAATGACGAGATTGGCCGATTAGGAAAAAGTTTTGAGAAGATGGAAGAAAATTTGCGTCATCTTATCCAGAAAATACTTAGTGCTACTGAACAATTAGCCGCTTCTTCGGAAGAATTGACGGCGAGTTCTGATCAATCAGCTCAGGCCGCGAACCATATTGCTACATCAATTACCGATGTTGCAGAAGGTGCGAATGAGCAAATGGTCGCGGTCAGTGAAACCTCTACTATTGTAGATCAGATGGCTAGCAGCATTCAGCAGATTGCTACCAATGCGAGCCAGGCGGCTACGCAGTCAAGTCAGGTTGCTGATAAGGCAAAAGATGGCGATGAAACAGTGAAAAAAGCAGTCATACAAATGAATCAAATTGAAAAAACGGTGAATACTTCAGCTGGAGTCGTGGCTAAGTTAGGTGAACGGTCAAAAGAAATTGGTCAGATTGTCGATACGATTTCTGGAATCGCTGGGCAAACCAACTTGTTAGCGCTTAATGCTGCGATTGAGGCAGCGAGAGCGGGCGAGCAGGGACGAGGATTCGCGGTTGTTGCGGAAGAAGTAAGAAAGCTTGCAGAACAATCACAAGATGCGGCCAAGAAAATCGCCGAGCTTATCGGGGAAATTCAAGGGGAGACTGACAAAGCCGTGGTAGCGATGAACGATGGTACACGCGAAGTTAAAATTGGCGCTGAATCAGTGGATGCTGCAGGAGTGGCTTTCCAAGAAATCGTTACTATGGTTACAGAAGTATCGGGGCAAGTGAAAGAAATTTCGGCAGCTATGCATCAAATTACTGCTGGTAGTGAGAGAATAGAAGGCTCAGTTAATAGAATCGATGAATTTAGTAAAAAATCAGCAGGCGAGTCTCAAAACGTTTCAGCAGCAGCCGAAGAACAATTGGCTTCTATGGAGGAAATTGCCTCTTCCAGCCAAGCACTTGCTAAGTTGGCCCAGGATTTACAGAGTGAAGTAACAAAATTTAGAATTTAGGGGATGAAAAGGGTACAAAAGCAACGATTTATTTACTTTGAAACGTTGCCAATGTACCCGTATTCTTTGTTTTAGTAGCTGGTGTAGCAAAATTTATTTAAAATTATTCTAAAAATGTAAAAAATTTATATTTAAGAAAGGTATAATAAAAAAAAAAACGAAAATTAGTAATAATATATTAAAATCTCTACAAAGACTTAACAAGTATAAAATGGATTGATATAAATGGTGTAGGTATAATAATTTTTTCAATTTCTTTATTTAGTAGCTAAATTTTAGCCTAGAATGAAAATTAATTTTTAATATCTCTAATCTTCGTATAAGTAAGAATAATATTATCTTAGTCAAGGATATGATACCAAAAGTCTTTAAAAGATAAATTTTGGCTTCATATATTAAATATAGTTCCATTTTTATTTTAAATTTTTATACAAGGAGAGATGTAAGATGAATTTATTAGGTAATTTAAAAATCAGACAAAAACTGTATCTTCTTATTGTGGTATTTAGTATTGCTCTTATTAGTGTTGGGTGTATTGGTTATTTTAATTTAAAGCAAAGTAATCAAAATACGGAAGATCTGTATGCGAATAATTTAACAGAAATTCAATTAGCATATGAAAATCGTTTATATATACGGGGAATCCAAGGTGATGTTTATGGATTGATGGCGACTACGGATGAAAATGAAAATAAGCGCTTCATAAATCAAATTAGTCAGCAAAGAAATTCTTTTAATGAAAATCTTGCCAGATATGAACAACTACCATTAGGTAATGTAGAAAAAGAAAATCTTAAATTTTTACGAGAGGCGATTGGAGAGTATCGAGAAACAAACGCGCAAATTATTGACCTAGCAATGCAAAATAAAAATGAGCAAGCATATGCGCTATATCAACAAAAAGGTCAACCTTTAGCAGACAAGGCTTTTAAAAATCTAATAAATATTTCAGAAAATTCAAAGAAAAACGCTGCTAAAATGAATCAACAGTCAAAAGCAGATTTCACTAAGGCAAGTATGATTTTTGTAATAATTACGTTGCTTTCAATTTTCATCGGTGTTGGCCTTGGTTTAATGATTATTAAACAAATTACCAGTCGTTTAAGCGAGTCGGTAGATTTTTTAGGCGAAATTGCTTCTGGTGATTTTTCAAAAGATGTCTCGGAAAAAAGTATGCAGGATAAAAGTGAATTTGGTACATTATCGCAAGCTGTTGATACCATGAATAAAAATATTAGAACTCTGATTAAGCAACTGTCCAATACCTCGGAGCAATTAGCGGCAGCATCGCAAGAGTTAACCGCAAGCGCTGAACAATCAGCGCAAGCCTCGGCGCAAGTCGCAGAATCAATTACTGAGGTCGCGAAAGGTGCTGAAAAACAGCTTCAACTCGCAATAACGACAAATCTTATTGTAGATGAAATGGCAAAGGGGATTCATGAAGTTACGGAAAATACGGTAGATGTAGCGAAGACTGCAGAAAAAACAACTGTTTCAGCAACTGAAGGGGGAAAGGCAATTGAAAAAACAGTGAATCAAATGGGCGTTATTGAACAGAAAACCAATGATACTGCGGATGTAATTAATGAATTAGAGGAAAAATCAAAGCGAATTGGGCAAATTGTTGAATTGATTGCCAATATTGCGGGGCAAACAAATTTACTTTCCTTAAATGCAGCAATTGAAGCAGCTAGAGCCGGAAATGCTGGCAGAGGTTTTGCGGTTGTTGCAGATGAGGTACGGAAACTTGCTGAACAATCAGCGCAATCAACGAAAGAGATTACGGAGTTAATTAGAGATGTCCAATCAAAAACAAATAATGCAGTTTCTTATATGGCCGAAAGTAAAAGAGAAGTGAAAGCAGGTGCAGAGCTTGTTGGTTTGGCAGGAGAAAGCTTCAATGAAATTTTGCAAATGATTAAAGCAATGTCCGCTGAAATCAATGAAATTTCATCTGCAAGTGAAAAATTAACTGGTGGGACAAAAGGTGTTGTTGATGCTGCGAGTACGATAAACAATGAAAGTAAAAACGTCGCTGATCAAACGGAGACAATTGCAGCAGCAACCCAAGAGCAGTCAGCATCAATGGAGGAAATTGCTTCTGCGAGTACTCATTTGTCAAAAATGGCAACAGATTTACAGGATGCAATTCAGAAATTTAAAATTTAACAAGGTAGACGGTTTTCATAAAAAGTACTTATCAAAAGATAGGTGCTTAGCGTGAAAAATAAACACCGTATCCTTAAAAAAGGGCAAACTAAACTAAGGTACAAGAAATATGGAAATTTCAGGATGTTTGAGGTAGCATAGAAGAATCTATAATCCCCTGAGAAATTAATAAT
>Ga0316600_10000046_pt1 | contig 112798 bp, 97 predicted proteins | sample OWC_soil_day5_CT_FD_207652 | JGI IMG/M metagenome (GOLD analysis project Ga0316600, IMG submission 207652) | Wetland soil microbial communities from Old Woman Creek delta, Ohio, United States - OWC_soil_day5_CT | ecosystem: Environmental > Terrestrial > Soil > Wetlands | place: USA: Ohio... | reverse complement strand
GGTTCCTGCCAATGGCATTTTAGTTTCTTCATTTTTCTTACTCATCGGTGTTGTTTTAAATTATTTAGTTCCTGCAGAAGTATTTACTTACGTAACGAGTGTCGCTACGTTCGGCGCACTTTGGATCTGGGCCATTATTTTAATGGTACAGATTAAATTTAGAGAGACTTTAACCAAAGAACAAATTGCTAAATTACATTATCCAATGCCACATTCACCTTATTCTAGCTGGATTTGCATCGCTTTCTTTATTTTTGTAGCAATCATTATGTTCTTTGAAAAAGATACACGCGTTGCACTTTATATTGCGCCAATCTGGTTCTTAGGTGTCATTGCTTCTTATTATATGAATGGTCATCATAAACAAGAGCAAGAAGAAATCGATTTAATTCAAGATTAATCACATCTTCTGCAAACAAAAAATGGATATTCATTGCAGTATTTGCTTTGAATATCCATTTTTATTTTGATTCAACCATACATATAATCTCTTTATTCAATTGGTAATCAACTTTTCTACATGCAGAAGCATTTTTTTTATTTCTAATCCACCTGCATAGCCAACTAGTTTACCATTGGCACCAATCACCCGGTGACAGGGAATGAAAATAGGTAGTGGATTTTTATTATTCGCCCCTCCAACAGCACGGCTTGCTTTTGGTTGTCCAATGCGCTTTGCGATTTGGCCATAACTTCTAGTTTCACCAAAAGGAATTTCTGTGAGCGCTTGCCAAACCTTTTGCTGAAATATCGTACCTTGCGGTGCAAGTGGAAGATCAAAAACTTGGCGTTTTCCCGCGAAGTACTCTTGCAGTTGCCTATTTGCTTCTTTTATTAAAATGCTCTCCTCCAGAATAACATCGGAAGCGACAACTTCTCCAGAAAAATATACATCCGTAATTGCCCCATTTTCTTCGGCTATCCCTAGCTTTCCAATTGTCGTATCATAAAAAAATATCTTTTTCATTTTCTCTAACTCCTACATTCATTTTACCAACAAGCGATAACTAAATTTAAACTTTACACAGACTTCATAAATATTAAGAATTGCGTAAATACTAGACTTCATTATGAGTAAAATTAAGCCTGTCGCAGCTGCTCTAGATCAGTAAAGAAGCTTTTATAGGCCCAATAACTAGCCATAAAAGCAGTAATCGACACCGCACCAACGAGCATAAAAGCCACCATAATCTGATACTTGATTGCATCTGTAGGCGGCAAGCCAGCCAAAATAAGCCCTGTCATCATCCCAGGAAGCTGTACGATCCCCAACGTTTTCATCGAATCAATGCTCGGTTGCATCGCATTTTTTATGGTTTGGCGAAGAATACTAGCTGAAGCTTCTTTGGCACTAGCACCCAAACATAACTTGATTTCCAGTTCTTCTCTTCTACGTTGAAAGTTTTCTTGCAGGCTATTAAAGACTAGACCAGCGGCAATCATAGAATTTCCTATCACCATCCCGCTAACTGGGATAACTTGACTTGGCTGATATTGAATTGCCCCGAACAGTAATAGTGTTCCTAATGTAACAATGAGACCTGCAAGTAAAGCAAAAAATGACATGCTTTTTATATGTGCAATATCTTTACCTCTCTTTGCTGAGACTGTAGCCGCATTATAAACCATTAAAATCAAAATCAATGTTGTAATAACAAAATTATTCAAATCGAAAACATAGGTCAATACAAAACCAATAACAGTGAGCTGCACTACCGCGCGAATACTGCCAATCATGATTTCTTTTTCCAAACCAATTTTATCTTTATAAGAAAGATAAATAGCCAATAGAACTAAGACAAATGTCATCGCTAAAGAAAGGTCGTTCATTTTTACAGCTCCTTTTGCACAAAATATTCATCCGCACTGCCATAAAACGTTAGTTTTCCCTTTTCTAAATATATGATTTTGTGTGCTAAACGTTTTGCTTGGGCAATATTGTGCGAAATAAAAAGAACGGTTAACTTCTGTTCTTTATGTTCACTTAGAATTAACTCTTCTACAACCCGCGTATTCTCTTCATCTAAGGATGCAGTAAATTCATCTAAGAGCAAAATATTTGGCTTGACTAATAAAGAACGGATAAGCGCAATGCGTTGCTGTTCACCGCCAGAAAGCTCGTTTATTTTTTTGGTCATAATCTCTTTAGGCAGATTTGCTTTGGCTAGATATCCCGCTATTTCTTCAAGATTAGTCTCTTGTTTTAGTAACTGATATGGATACATTAAATTGTCTGCAATCGTACTACCAAATAAATATGGTTTTTGAAATACATAACCAATCCTTTTTCTTAATTCTGTCGGCGGATATAATAAAGTATCTTTTCCTAAATAGGAAATATTTCCTTGTGTCGGACTTTGTAAGAGATTAATCATTCGAAAAAGAGACGTCTTACCAGATCCTGAACTCCCCAGAACCCCCACAAAATCGCCTCGCTGAACATCAAAAGAAATTCCATCTAATATGGTCTTTCCTTGAAAACTTAGTCTTACATCTACTAAATCAAGTAAAAACACAACACAAATCACCTCAGCTCCGATTATTCTTATAAAGCTCGTTGCACTTTTATTATAAACTAAACTGCGCTGATAGCAATGAGAAAGTAGCAATATTTGATCTATAGTATCAATATTTATACTATAGATCAAATATGTGCCTACTTGCGGTAGTAAACTTACAATGTTACCCTTTTATCAAGGGCAATTATATTTTATAGGTGACAGCTATTCTATTTTCATTTATATTAATTACTATTTTAAATAAAAGGAGAAGATATCATGAGTTTTATTTTTCAAAGTTTAAACATATTTCTTTATCAAAAAAAAGATTATGCACTTTTAATCTTTCGTGTAGTTCTTGGTGGCATGTTCATTTGGCACGGTTTTCCTAAAATGCTCGGTGGTGTAGAAACCTGGACTAGTTTAGGAAAATCTCTAGAGGTCGTAGGAATTTCATTTGCACCCGCAATGTTTGGTTTTATGTCTGGGTTCTCGGAATTTGTTGGTGGCATTTGTTTTGTATTAGGTTTATTTTATCGTATCGCTAGTCTTTTATTGTTTAGCAATATGGTGGTTGCTTTTAGCACGCAAATGCTTGCAGGTAAAGGGCTTCCTAAAGCATCGCAATCTCTAGAAGATGGCGCTGCATTTTTAGCAGCAATTGCAGTTGGCCCTGGTAGATTTAGTTTAGATGCCAAGTTCGGTTTTTTAAAAAAGTAAATTCTCGAACTTAACATATCGTAATTTAATAAAAAGGAGCATGATAATGTATGAGAAATTTTTCAGAAGCTGTATTAAATAGAAGGACAATTTATCCAATTGATAAAAATGTTACAATTTCACCAGAAGAAATTATCGGCACGATTGAAAGTTTGACGCGCGAGGTTCCATCCGCATTCAATAGTCAAAGTGCACGTGTTGTTGTACTTTTTGGCAAACACCATGATAAAGTCTGGGAGATTGTTATGGAAACACTCCGCAAAATCGTTCCACCAGCAAATTTTCAAGCAACAGAAGAAAAAGTAACTGGCTTTGCAAGTGGTTATGGTACGATTTTATATTTTGATGATACTTCGATAACCAATGACTTTGCAGAGAAATTTCCAAGTTATAGTGAAAACTTTCCAATATGGGCAAACCAATCAAACGGCATGTTGCAATTTGCAATTTGGACAGCCTTATCAGATATGGGTTTAGGCGTAAATCTACAGCATTATAATCCGATAATTGATGATGAAATAAAATCTACATTTAAACTTCCTGCATCATGGAAACTAATTGCGCAAATGCCATTTGGTAATCCGCTAAAAAAACCAGATGAAATACCAAAACTAGCAATCAGTGAACGAGTAAAAATTTTCAAATAAATTTATTCATCCTACTATACCTATTTTTAACTTGAATAAATAATATGATAAATTATATTTTATCGGAGGAGTCACTATGGAAAAGCCAATCATTGCTCAGAAGTCTCCAATTGCTACTGAAGTGAAAAAAGGGGAAACTTATTATTGGTGTGCTTGTGGAAAAAGTTCCACTCAACCTTTCTGTGATGGATCTCATGAAGGCACTCCGTTTAAACCACTCGATTTTACGCCTGAAAAAGATGAAACGGTATATTTATGTGCATGTAAGCATACCAAAAAACCTCCATTTTGTGATGGAACACACAACGAGCTTTAGTTATAAATCGTGAAATAAAGAAACCGCCTTATAGAATGGAAAAACTCTACCTATAAGGCGGTTTTACTATTTATTTCATTTTCCAAATTACAACATAATTTATATTTTTTTCTATAATATTACATGGTTAATAGTGAGAAAATTTAAAAAATAAACAGGAAATGGCTCAGAAATGGAGAAATATTATTATATGATTATTATGATAAATAAAATTATATAGTGTATGTTAGATTATAGTTGTATAGGAGAGATCGATTATGCAAAATGTACAAGAACTGCACGAATTACTTACTGGAATGAGGCTGTTAAAAAAATGTTTTGATACTGCTCGTATCGTCGATCCATTGCATAAAACATTGTTCCAACTAAAAAAAGAAAATGGACAGGAAATTTTAGAGAAACAACAAAACCTTTCTTGTTACGCTATGTGGCAAAAAGGTAATAGCTGTTTGAACTGTATCTCTATGCGAGCAATTAATGAGAATGAGACTTTTGTGAAATTCGAAGAAATAGATGGTCGAATCTTCATGCTGACTGCCGTACCAATTGAGGTAGAAGGCCGAAGATTAGCACTTGAATTATCAAAGGATATCACTCATCAAAAAATATTAGATGGTATGTTAAATAAAGACATAGAAACTATGGATAAGGAATTGCTTCGCTCCTCTATTGCACGCTTAAATGAAATCGTTGTACGAGATACATTGACACAACTATATAATAGAAAATATATTAATGAAAAACTTCCTGTCGATTTAATGAAAGCCTATGTAGAAAAAATTTGCGTATCAGTTATTATTGCTGATATTGATCACTTCAAAACAGTCAATGATACGCATGGTCATCTTGTCGGTGATCAAATATTACAGAGGTTTGCACAAATATTGCAGCAAAATATTCGTCAGAGTAGCGGTGATTGGGTCGCTCGCTATGGAGGAGAAGAGTTTTTGATTTGTTTGATTGGTGGCGATAAACAATCAGCAGTGGCTACAGTTCAAAGAATTCGAAAAGCTGTAGAGGTTGAAAGCTATAACACAACTGCTGGTGCTTTATCGATAACAGCAAGCTTTGGCATGAAGACTATTGTTAACCAAGAAATAGATATGTTGGAATTTATTCAATTGGCTGATAAAAACTTATATATCGCGAAAGAATCGGGTCGAAACTGTGTCATGGCTGAGTAACATAGATATCTAAGCAAAAAGGGACTGTGCTAAAACATAAATTTAGCTACAGTCCCCTTTTTATTAAGCAAATAGATAATTATTTTTCCAAACTATACATTTGCCATGTGATAAATTTTTTTAATATCTTCAACGTATAAAGGTTTTAATGAACCTACGACACGTTTACCAAAGTAAACACATTTATTCGCCAATTCATCAATTTGCTCATCTGTTAATTTGCCTATGCCTAACTGGGAAAGATTAATCGGCATACCAAGTGAAATAAAGAATTCTTCCGTTTTTTGTATACCTTCTAAAGCCGTAACTTCAGGATTGATTGGATCTAAAACACAATCCCACACATTGATTGCATACTGTGCAAAACGATTGATGTCCTCTTGCATCACATAGCGTGCCCACCAGCACCAAACTGCAGCAAGGCCCGCGCCATGCGTTACATCAAACATACCACCAAGTTCATGTTCAATTGCATGCCCCGAGAAATCCTTATTACCGCCAAGCCCAGTCAAGTTATTATGGGAAAGGCTTCCTGACCACATAATTTCTGAACGTGCTTTATAGTTTTTAGGTTCAACCATACAAATTTTGCCGTACTTAATTGTATTGCGCAATACTTGTTCTGCAATACGATCACTAAGTTCATTGCCTTTTTGCGAGCAAAAATAACGTTCAATCGTATGCATCATAATATCGACAACGCCAGAAGCGGTTTGATATGGAGGCAAAGAATATGTAAGTTCCGGATTCATACATGTGAATTTAGGGCGAGTTAAATCGCTATTAAACCCTTTTTTAAGCCAACCATCTTCATTCGTAATTACACTTGAATCACTGCTTTCACTCCCAGATGCCGCAATCGTTAAAACTGCACCAATTGGTAAGCACGCTGTCGGCGTGATTTTCTTTTCATAGATATCCCAAACATCTTCTATATTAGAATTGGCTACTGCCATACCAATGGCTTTTGCCGAATCAATAACACTTCCACCACCAACGGCAAGAAGAAAATCAACATTTTCTTTTTTACAAAGTTCGATACCCTCACGTACAAGTGATACCCGCGGGTTCGGTACAACACCGCCTAAACTTATATACGCAAGTCCCGCTGCTTTTAGACTCTTTTCTATGCGGTCTAAAAGACCTGAACGCTTTGCGCTTTCTCCACCAAAATGGAGCAATACCTTACTGCCGCCCCATTTTTTTATTTCTTCACCAACACTGTTTTCAGTATCTTTTCCAAAAATAACTTTCGTCGGCGAGTAAAATTCAAAACTATTCATTGTATTACTTCCTCTCTCATTTTTTCCTAGCCTTAATTCATTCTATCATTTTCTATTTTATTCATGGCTTTTTCATTCATATTATATATTTTACCATTATATCCTTTTTGTTTCTATGTCAAAATTCTAGAATTTACGATTATGCTAAAACTACCCAACGAATAAGCCGAAGCATTCGTTGGGTAGTTTATTATTTCTTTGCTAATTATACTTTAAATTTAGCCACCGCTGCTTGCAACTCACTGGCAAGATCAGCCAAGCTCTGACTTGCTGAAGCAATTTCCTGCATAGATGCAGATTGTTCCTGGGTTGCAGCCGATACCGTCTGCGCTTCGCCCGCATTGGTTTTACTAACTTTTTCAATTTGATCAATTGATTCTACCATTGCACCACTGCCAAAAGCCATCATTTCAATAGATTCAGAAATTGTTGTAATTTCTTCTGACAAATGGAGAATTACGTTGACAATATTTTTGAATGTTTCATCTGCTGAATTGACAGCTTCAATACCAAGATGGATGCCTTCTGTTCCAGCCTTACTTGCAGCTACTGCTTTTTCCATTCCCAATTGATTACGCTTTACTAATTCACCAATTTTTTGGGAAGATTGATTCGATTCCTCGGCAAGTTTTCTTACTTCATCTGCTACAACAGCAAAGCCTCGTCCCTGTTCTCCAGCCCTTGCTGCCTCTATCGCTGCATTGAGCGCAAGCAAATTTGTTTGCCCCGCAATATTGGAAATCAAATTAACAATATCGCTAATTTCTTTTGAACCTCTTGCTAGTTCAGTAACTGCTTCTTGAATCTGTGCCGACCCTTCACCAATTTCCTGCATTTGAGCAACCGCCTTAGCGATAGAGGAACGGCCAAGTTCTACATCATTACTAGCACTGCTCGCAGTTTCAGCAATTTCTTTTGTTTTTCCTGAAATTTCATCGGCTGTTTTACTTAATTGATCAGCAATGATATTAACATCCTCAGCTGCCATAGATTGCTGCTCTATTCCCTTGGCAATCTCACTAATAGAAGTCGCTACCCTATTAGAAGATTCCGCAGATTGCATTGCCCCAGCCGTCAATTCTTCACTAGATGCTGCCACTTTTTCCGCTTGATTTTGTATTTTAGCAATCAAAATTCGCAAGCTATCACGCATAGTATGAAAGCCTTGCGCTAGCTGACCAATTTCATCTTTTGTATTAATATTTATTGTCGTTTCTCTAAAGTCGCCATCATTTAAAACAACACATTCATCACGAATTTGTTCAATTGGTTTTGCAATGCGTTTCGCAAAAATGTAAATAAGAGCGACCGCAATAAGAATAAAAAATAAAGATATCCCCATGAGCGTAATCCATAATGTTTTTGCCCCACTATTCACCTCTGCCTCTGGAGCACGAACTACCATAACCCAACGTCTGCCATCCATTTCAAAAGGAGTCAATACAGCAAAATCTTCTGTTCCCTGAAGCCCAACATATTTTGCAGTTACCTGTTTTCCAGTATCAAGTGACATCTTAAATGCAGTAATCAAACGCTCATCTAGTTGACTAACATTACCCTTCACTTCTTTGTTAACTGCTTTTTCTGTTAAATTTAATTTCCCCACACTCTCTGGATTCTTGGCATGCGCAAGTACAATCCCTGTCTCATCAGCTAAGTATCCATACCCACTGTCTTTGAATTTCACTTGCGCCATAAGCTCTGATAATGTATCCACGCCAATCGTTCCACCAACCACCCCAATGACTTGGTTGTTAGAAAAAACTGGTGAAACTGTCATGACGGATAACTTACCAGTGCTTTTCGAGACAATCGGTTCTGAAATATAAGACTTTTTATTTTGCATAACATATTTATAATAAGCACGATCACTATAATCAAAATTTTTCCCTTCTGATGTTATACCTTGCCCTTTCGCGTCAATATAAAACATAGCGCCATAACCGCCAACTCTTTTTTGCATATTAGCCAATAAAGGAACGATTTGTTCTTGATTTTGATTTAAAATTGCTGGTTGTGTGGCCAATTCTTCAAGCCGAGCAATTTTACTATGTAACTGTTGATATGTTTGTATAGAAAATTTCTCACTTATTGCATTAGCAGAATCATTTGTCTCTATATACAAATTCTTACTTGCTAAATAGTAACTGGTTTGTCCCAAAATTGCGAACATAATTATAAATAAAGGAATTAAAAATGCTAAAAATTTAAATTTGATATTTTTGAAATTCATATTTTATCTCCTCCATATTAAGCTTCAATTTATTTTAACATAACACAGGATAATAGTACCATGTTTTTTCTATGTATTTTAATAAATTTCGCTTTTCAAATAATAAAATTCACTTATTATTCAAACAGTTGTGTTTAAATAATTATTTGAATATGCTATGTATAAAACAGTTAAAATTTTTGATACCATTCCAAAAGAAAATGCCCTTACGTCTTTTTCCGTTTTTTTAATCGCCGAAAATTTCTGTATTTTAGATTGAAATGAACAGCGATTTTTTCTTTATACATTACCAAATTTTATCAGACAATCTTATTATTTACAACCCTATATTAAAGTGATACTCTGAGTATAGTTTGAACTCTACGCAAGTATACGAGTAAGAAAACATGCCGATAAAACTATCATTAGTAGGAGGAGTAAACATGACCCAAGTTTCTAAACAAACTTTCGGAGTTACTGCACAAGGAGCTATAGTTTCTCTTTATACGCTAACCAATAAAAATGAAATGAGCATAACAATTTCAACCTTTGGTGGAACACTGATATCGATCAACGTCCCTGATAAAAACGGGACGTTGACCGACGTCGTTTTAGGTTATGACGATCTTGCCAGCTACGAAAAGCAAGATAAATATATCGGTGCTCTCATTGGTCGCTGCAGCAATCGAATTGCCAAAGGCCAATTTCATTTAAATAATAAAGACTACCAACTCTACTGCAACAATGGCAATAATCATTTGCATGGTGGCAAAATCGGTTTTGATAAAAAAATCTGGCATGCAAAAGTTAATAATAATCAATTAATTTTTACTTATGTAAGCCAAGATGGTGAAGAAGGCTATCCTGGTACACTAACGGTTAACGTTACTTATGCATTATCTGACGACAATACGATTTCAATCGATTATCATGCTACGAGTGATGCCGATACAATATGTAACCTGACCAACCACGCATACTTCAATTTATCAGGCTATAACAGTGGCACAATCCTAGATCAAAAGATCCAGCTTTTCGCCGATTCTTATACCGTCGCTGATCAAGAATCTCTGCCAACTGGTGAAATTGCCTCTGTCGAAAATACACCGCTTGATTTAAGACAGCCAACTAGAATCGGTGATCATATAGATGACGACTTTAAAGAGCTTCAATTTGCTGGCGGATTTGACCATAACTGGGTAATTAACAATTATAATGAAAGCTTAACAAAAGCGGCGTGGGCTTACGCTGAAGATACTGGAATCACCTTAACTGCCTCCACGACTTTACCAGGCATTCAATTTTATAGTGGAAATTATCTAGACGACGCGCCTGCTGGTAAAAAAGGCTCTAAGATTGCCAAAAGATATGGATTCTGCTTAGAGAGCCAATATTTCCCCAACGCATTGAGAAATTCGAACTTTCTTCAACCAATTTTGAAAAAAGATCAAGTATATCATGCAGTGACCACGTATCAATTTGGCATAAAATAAATGCAGAAAATGGAACTAGAAGTTTACAGTTGTAAACTTTTAGTTCCATTTTTTGTAATGATTTGTTTCCAGAAACTATACGCTCCTCTCATTTTATTGCTTTTAACTGATTGGCACATAAATTGCATTAATTCATTGATAAGTAGACATTATAAATAAAAAATAACGGAGGGGTTCACATGATTATTGGTGTAGTAAAAGAAATTAAAAACAACGAGTATCGGGTTGGTCTGACTCCTGCGGGCAGCGAGGCACTATGCAAAGCTGGTCACACAGTGCTAATCGAAAAAGGTGCTGGTATCGGCAGCGGATTTAGTGATAACAGCTACGAATCAACGGGTGCCAAAATTATCAGTGATAAAAAAGCTTTATTTGATCAATCAGAAATGATTATTAAGGTAAAAGAACCCATAGAACCAGAATATGATTTATTCCATGAAGGTCAAGTGTTATTTACGTATTTACATCTCGCTCCAGAACCGGAACTTACACAAGCCTTGTTAAAACATAAAGTGGTCGGTATCGCTTATGAAACGATCGTAGGCAGAAATAATACATTACCATTATTATCACCAATGAGTGAAGTTGCTGGACGTATGGCAGTGCAAATTGGTGCGCAATTCTTAGAAAAACAACATGGCGGTAAAGGAATTCTTTTAGGTGGCGTATCTGGTGTAGCTTCTGGTCAAGTGGTAATCATCGGCGGTGGTAACGTCGGTACAAATGCTGCTAAAATTGCGATAGGCATGGGGGCAAGAGTAACAATCATCGACATGTCTGGCGATAGATTGCGTTATCTTGATGATATTTTTGGCAGCCGCATCGTTACCGTGATGTCCAACAGTTATAATATTGCTGAATGGGTGAAAAAAGCGGATTTGTTGATTGGTTCGGTATTAGTTCCTGGAGCAAAAACACCAAAACTAGTATCCGAAGAAATGATAAAGACTATGGAACCTGGCTCTGTAGTTGTTGATGTCGCAATTGACCAAGGTGGCTCGATCGTAACTTGCGACCACTGTACAACTCACGATAATCCAACATTTATCAAACATGGTGTTGTCCATTACTCAGTTGCCAACATGCCTGGCGCAGTTGCCCGTACTTCTACTTTCGCCCTTACAAACGCTACATTACCTTACGCTTTACAACTAGCGAACAAAGGGTATCGTCAAGCGTGTCTAGATGATCCTGGTTTAGCAAAAGGCATTAACGTACTCAATGGAAACGTAACATTCAAAGGAGTTGCTGATGGTCTAAGATTACCTTATGTTGAGTTGAGTAAGATTTTATAATTCAACATAAATTAAAATCACCGCTGGATTCACCTCATAGTCCTATGTCGATGGCAACATTTTGCTAAGAAAAATATTTTTGTTGCTCATTGGCATGGGACTACTGTATTCTGCAGAATAGTTTTCCGAAAATTCAAATAAATTATAATATAAACTATACACCAGAATAAAAATATCTATATGTTATGGAGGGAGACAAATGGAAAATCAAAGCAATGGACTACAGGAGGATCTACATCGTGGTTTGAAAGAACGACACATTCAGCTAATCGCTTTAGGCGGGGCAATTGGGGTTGGTTTATTTCTTGGTTCTGCAGCAGCGATTAAAGTCGCTGGCCCTTCACTGATACTTACCTATTTTATCGGTGGTATCGTTATATTTTACGTAATGCGCGCTTTAGGTGAAGTTACTGTTGAATATCCTGTTTCTGGTGCTTTTAGTGCACACTCTAGTAAATTTTTAGGGCCTTTATGTGGCTATATTACAGGCTGGACCTATTGGTTTATGTGGGTAGTTACTTGCATGGCGGAGATTACCGCTGTCGGTGTTTATGTGAATTACTGGATTCCCGACCTGCCTCAATGGATTCCCGCTTTAGCAGCGCTCATTTGTATGACAATTGTCAATTTAATCGCTGTATCTGCTTATGGTGAGTTTGAATTCTGGTTTGCCTTAATTAAAGTGGTTACGATTATCGCTATGATTATCGTCGGATCTGCGATGATCTTCTTTGGCTTAGGTAATGATGGTGTTGCAATTGGCATTTCGAATTTATGGACCTATGGGGGATTCTTTCCAAATGGGATTACTGGCATGTTTATGGCAATCGTTATGGTAATGTTTTCTTATCTTGGAATTGAAATTATTGGCGTTACCGCTGGTGAAGCTGCGCATCCTGAAAAAACGATTCCAGCTGCAATCGATAAAGTTTTCTGGCGAATTTTAATTTTTTATGTATTGGCTTTAAGTGTTATTATGTCCATTTATCCTTGGGATCAAATCGGCACAATTGGCAGTCCTTTCGTTCTTACCTTCAGTAAACTCGGCATTAGCACTGCGGCTGGCATCATCAATTTCGTTGTCTTAACGGCTGCATTATCTTCTTGTAACAGCGGTCTTTTCAGTACTGGACGGATGCTTTATAACCTCGCATTACAAGGGAAAGCCCCTAAGATATTTACTAAATTAAGTGATCATTTGGTTCCTGCCAATGGCATTTTAGTTTCTTCGTTCTTCTTACTCATCGGTGTTGTATTAAATTATCTAGTTCCTGCAGAAGTATTCACTTACGTAACAAGTGTCGCTACGTTCGGCGCACTTTGGATCTGGGGCATTATTTTAATGGTACAGATTAAATTTAGAGAGACTTTAACCAAAGAACAAATTGCTAAATTACATTATCCAATGCCACATTCACCTTATTCTAGCTGGATTTGTATTGGTTTCTTTGTTTTCGTAGCAATTATCATGTTCTTTAAAGAAGATACCCGCATTGCACTTTATATTGCACCAATCTGGTTCTTAGGTGTCATTGCTTCTTATTATATGAATGGACTTCATAAACAAAATACAAGTACTTAATATAAAGCGAAAATAAAAATATAATTGTGTACAGATTAATTTTAAATAAAGAGAAGGGGAATATGCGCGCCAATTGGCACTGCATATTCCCCCTCTCTTTATTTAAAATCGTATTATTTTGCCCTAAATTCTTCAAAAGAGAGACCATATTTACGCAATTTTTTTAATACACCTGTATGCGATAAACCAAGTACACTGCCCAGTTTACGTGATGTATGATATTGCCTGAGTGCCCGGCATAATATTTCCCGTTCTGTTTCCGCCAACATTTCCTCCAAGGATTTTTCCGTTACCGAGGGCAATACTTGGCGAATTTGCACCATCTTACGTCCAAGCATCAACTCCTGCTCTGATATTACATTACCATTTACAATATTGACTGCTCTTTCCATGACATTTTCCAGTTCACGGATATTTCCCGGCCAATCATATGTTGTTAACACTTGTAATGCCTTATCACTAATCGAATCAGCTTCTTTATGAAGTTTACGCGAAAATCTCTGCAAAAAAGCTTTTGCGAGTAACGCAATATCTTCGCGACGTTCACGTAATGGTGGTAAAAATAGTGGAATCACATTCAAGCGATAATACAAATCTTCTCGAAATGTTCCTTCTTCGATCATCGCTTCAAGATTACGATTGGTTGCTGCCAAAATACGAACATCAATAAGAATTTCACGGTGGCTGCCAATACGCCGTATTTTTCGTTCTTGCAATACCCTAAGTAATTTCACCTGCAAATGTGATGAAATTTCACCAACTTCATCTAAAAATAGTGTTCCACCATTGGCTAATTCAAATAACCCCTGCTTTCCTCCTTTAGTCGCACCAGTAAAAGCACCCTCTTCATAACCAAAAAGCTCACTTTCTAGCAGAGTATCTGGTATCGCAGCACAATTAATTGGCACAAAAATATTTTCTGTCCGAGGCGATGCACTATGTAAAGCTCTGGCAAAGAGTTCTTTTCCAGTTCCTGTTTCACCACGAATCAACACTGTAGAATCACTATATGCATAAGACTTAGCAAGTGTAATGATTTTTTTCATCGCTTCGCTCGTATGGATAATTTCATCGAAGTGAAAAGCTGGCTGCTGCGTTAATTTTTGATACATCTTGCGAACATCTTTAATATCTTTTAAAACAGCTACCCCACCAATAATTTTTTTATAATGATCCATAATCGGATGACTGCTGACCAAATAGTGGCTATTGGTTTCTTCAAAAAATATTTCTTGATTTAGTGATTTTGTTCCGTTTTTCATGGATTCTACTAAAGATAGACAACACGGGAAAATATCGGTTAATTTTTTTCCTATCACATTACCAGCAGATCTATGCATTATTTTTTCCGCAGCGGGATTATATTGTGTAATAAATCCGCGACTGTCGACAGCAACGACACCATCCGCTACAGTATCCAAGACAGCTTTAAGTTGTTCTGCCTTTTCTTCATGCGGCATTAATTCAATCTGCTCAACCTGTTTAATATCAGCAATCTTACTTAACTCATCAATCAATATCCGTTCACGTTCCAGCACCATTGGCTCCGTCTCAAGAAAAATAACATTTACACCCACTTCCATCGAAACAATATTTAGTTGATGGTTAATAAAAACATAGGCAATATCAAACACGATACCAACTCGATCTACATAGGAAACCTTAACACGCATCCAGACTTCCCCCTAACAAAACTAGTCAATGATTAGAGCTACAAAAAATCATTAGTTTTTGCTCTGTTTTCCACATAAACCTGCGAATACCTGCTAAAAGTATACAACATTCAGTATTTATTTCTAGATTTATCATTCTTACTACTTGTCACGCAAAATTAACTTTTTTTTAACAAATCCATAACAACTGCCCTTCTGTATTAGATTTAAAATAAGACTAGTAATAAAAGTAGGGGGTATATTTGCAAGATGAATGATCCTATGATGAGTCAGCCAGTCTGTAGTCGCCGAAATTTTCTCCAATTGACGGCTGGTACCTTGGCAAGTTTAGCGTTATTATCTGCTCCGAAATTATCTTTTGCTAACTCCAATAAAATAACGACAACGAATTTAGCCAATTGTCCAACGGATCCACTCCACGTAGTACAACAATCAGAAATGATACAAAATGCTTACAAGAAAATGTTATCCACGGTAAAAAGCATTCAAAATCCAAATTTACGTAAGACCGTTTTGGACATTATTGCTAGTCCCGCTCCTACACTTATGCAACAATATCCAAGTAACAATCATATCGAAACAGTTTATCAAAAATTATTAGCGCAAAATTTAGTAGATCAAAATAAAATACAATGGGATACACTCTTCCCTAAATATAACAGTGCGAATAAATCGCCGCAGCCATTCATCTCAGCGCCAGGCAGCGGTTATAATAGTCATCATTCTTATCCTGGTGGACTAGTTACCCACACAGTAACAAACTTATGTATCGCCAGTGCCATTTGCTCTATTTATCAAGAAGTCTATGGTTATCAAGTGGATCGCGATGTCGTTATCGCCTCGGAGGCTTTACATGATTTACACAAACCTTGGGTATTTCAATGGAATGAAGATGGCTCCTGTTTAACCGAGCTACCAATCGCTGGTACTGGCTCTCATCATATTTTAAGTATTGCTGAATCCATTTACCGATCTTTACCTGCCGATGTCATCGTTGCCCAAGCCTGTGCCCACAATCATCCTGGCTCAGAAAAAGATGAAGCAGATGTCGTCGGTTGGATAAAGGCAGCGTCAATCATCGCTGGCAAAGATCCAATTGCGCTTGGCTTGTTAAGCAATGATGGAGGAGCACTGCCTGTACCGCATAAGCAAGAAGGATATATCACGCATCTTGCTGATCACGATTGGGTACTGAGCGTTCCTGCCGCCCAAAAATCAATCAAAGTTTTACAAGAAATCGCCAAGCGTGATTACAGCATGACCCTCACCGATTTAAAATCCGCGAAATTTAATCATTTCCGCAATTATATTGCCGCCCAGGTCAGTATGATGCAAATCAATCATGCGATGGCCGATGGTGGCGGTAAAACCTCAGTAAAAAGCTTAGTAAATCGCATTATAATAAAATAAACATAAAAAAGAGAACGTCTATCGTAAAAAATTAGCGATAGGCATTCTCTTTCTTTCTGCCATAAAAATTTCTTAAAAATCAACTCTTTCTATATACCATTCGATAAAACCAAAAAGCATTTCCTAAAAGCAATACTGCAGTAAAGAAAAATACATGAGCGATTCCCGCCCAAGCCGCAATTTGCCCGCCCAAAATAGCTCCCGAGAACATCCCCAAAAACTGCGCTGATTGATTGTAGCCATAAATTCTGCCAATCACTTCTTTTGGTGTACTCTGTTTGATCATACTATTAATGGAAGGTAACAAACCAGCAGTGGCAATCCCCAATAAAAATCGCAAAATGCCAAGTTGCCAAGGATTTTCGACAAAAGCCTGGGGAATAAAAATAATCCCTGCGACAAGTAAAGCCGACAATAATACTTTTTGCGGACCAATGCGGTCAGACAGCGCCCCTAATTTCGAGGCGGCGAGCATACTAGCAAAACCAGACGCTGCAAAAACCAGTCCGGCGATCAATGCAATATGCTCTGTATTGGCTGATAATTGGACAATGTAAACGGTAATAATTGGTTGAATTGACATTAAGGCCAATTGCATAACCAACGTCGTAACAAATAGACAAATGGTCAATTGAGGATTCGGCAGTACTGCCCATACCTCACGAGAACTTAGAATCTTGCCATCAAAAGGCGTAATCTTTTCTGTAACCCAGAAATAAATCGCTAAGAAGCCACTGAAACATAAACTGCCAATGACAAAAAACGTCTCGCGATAACCGATGACTTCAGATAAATAGCCACCAAACAAAGGTCCAAGCAAAGAGCCGCCCACTTGCCCGGTAAATAAAATGCCCAATGCCCAGCCAGATTTCTCTTTCGGCGTTTGCATTGCAATTAAAGTTACAACAGCACCCTGAAACCCAGAAAGCGCCCCTTGTAAAATTCGTAAAATAACTAAATGATATACATTCTGCGCGAGTCCCATACCAATCATAATCACCGATAGCCATAAGCTCGCTCTAAGCACCATCGGTTTTCGCCCATACTGGTCAGCAAGCCTGCCCCAAATCGGTGAAAAAATAGCTAAACTAATAAAGTTACAACCAAAAATAAGCCCTGCCCACTGCTCAATTTCTGCTGTATCATGGATGCCTAAATGCTCTACGTATAGCGGTAAAATTGGTGCCATTTGACTCATCCCGATTGAGACAATAAAAATAGAAAAACTACAAACCCATAAATTTCTCTGCCAAAGTTCCATAAAAAATCCTTATTCCACTGATTATTTTTAGATAAATTATCTTTGCTTATCATAACGCTATCCAGAAATTTTTTCTATATAAAATCGTAAAAATTTTATTTGTTTTTCTATACATTATTTTTCATCTTTTGGTCATTATTTTTACATTATTTTTACATCATTTTTTCACAATTACATGATATAATTATCTTAAAAATAAATCACTAGAAGAAAGCGTATGAATGCCTCAGCTATATTTAAACTGGCACCTGTCATCTTAAAATACAGTTGAACGCCCCATCGCTCTTCTAACTACAAATAGCCAATGATTAAAGGAGATTACTTGATGAATATAGCGTTTTTTCTGATAGCAAAAAAAGATATCATTTACTTACCTCTGCACTCAACCATGAGGCAGGCACTAGAAAAAATGGAATATCACCGTTATACAGCCGTTCCACTCGTCGACGAAAATGGTCGCTATGCGGGTACAATTACAGAAGGCGATCTATTATGGAAAATGAAAAATACTCCAGAGTTAACTTTTTTGCATACAGATCGAGTTATGCTTAGAGATGTACCGAGGCGAATGACGAATACGCCAGTGCGAATTGATGCGGAAATGGAAGATTTACTGTCGCTCGCGATTGTGCAAAATTTCGTTCCAGTATTAGATGACAGTGGCATTTTTATCGGCATCATTCGTCGTCGCGAAATTATTGAACACTTCGCTAGACAATGTAGTATGAAACAAGCGATAAATGCTTAAACATTTAGCAGGCTTCCACTTTTGTAATTCACAAAAATGGAAGCCTGCTTTTTTGTATCTTAAAGTTTAGAATTATTCTGAAATAAAGCTCCTATTAAATCAACCGCGGCTTGTACCGTCTTTCCATCCTTATCTAGCAAAGGATTAACTTCAACAAATTCAGCCGAAGTAATCGCATTATATTGCGCTAACATTTGCATTGCTTTCAAATTTTCCGCAAACTTTATTCCACCTTCGACTGGAGTACCAACGCCACAAATTTCTGTCGGATCACTCACATCCAAATCAAAACTCAGATGAATCCCATCACACTTGGAGGATAAATACGAAATCGCCTCGTCGATCACATTGTCTATCCCTTTTTGCTCTACATCTTCTGCTGTATAAATTTTGATTGGCAGATCAGTAACAATTTTTTCCTCTATCGTATCCATATCACGCAGGCCAATTATGACAACATGTTCAGGCTTCACTTTATTTTGATAGCCACCAACTTTAACGAGTTCCGCTTGTCCTCTCCCAATACTGGCAAGTAGTGACATACCATGAATATTACCACTTGGGGAAACTTCCGCAGTATTGCTGTCGGCATGCGCATCATACCAAATTACCCCTAAGTTCCGATAATGTTTCGCAATACCAGCTAAAGTCCCTATTGCAATACTATGGTCACCACCTAGAATAAGCGGGAACCTTCCATTGGTAACAATATCAGAAACCGCCGTGGAGAGAAGCTCAACCCCAGCCTGCACACTTTCTAAATTTCTAATAGGATCGTAATTTTGCTCCGTCTTTGAGCACTGCGCATTTATATTAACCGCGATATTGCCAACATCTACGATATCTGCACCAATATATTGTAATTTTTCCAAGAGGCCAGCCGCTCGAATTGCATCTGGACCTAAATTTGTTCCAAAATGGTTTTGCCCTAACCACATAGGCATACCAACAATCGAAATTCTTTTCATATTTTCTCCTTCCAACTAGCAAGCCTTTTATTATAACTCAACTTAGCTTCCTTACCCGATTGTTATATTAATATGTGCATTCAGCCTATGAAATATCAAACTCATTTTAATAATAAATGCTCACACTCCATGGTTAAAGAGGGATATTCATGCAATATTTACACGAACATCCCTCTTGATTTATTATCTATCTTTACTTTTGTCTTTTTAAATTTTAGTAAACATTACACCTAAGACATGATCTAATGGAATATTTCCGATCATTCTACTATCCATACTATTATTCCGATTATCTCCCATTACAAATACACTTTTCTCTGGGACGATAACTGTTTTATTTAGCGAATAATTCATAGGTTCCAAAATATATGGTTCATCAAGCTTTACATTATTTCTAAAAACATTGCCATCTTTAAACTCTAGTACATCTCCAGGCCTGCCTATTACCCTTTTAACAAAGACATAATTTTGTTGACTAATTAATTTTTCAACAGGTTCTGCTAAATTGTCTTTTACACTCCGTTCTCTATTTACCCGACTATCAATGATAACAATATCGCCATATGCGGGTAATTGATTCATCGTACGAGATAACTTAGATACTACTAAATGTTGTTTATCTTGTAATGTTGGATCCATTGAATGACCTTCTACCACCATATGCTGAACAACAAAAATATTAATAAAAAAAGCTATTCCAAGAGCAACAACAAAACTACAAGCCCACTCTTGAATGGTATGAATTAAATTCATGATACCGTCTCCTTTGTACTATATTGTAATACGATTATATTTTCCAATTATGAGAATGTCAATTTTTTTTCCGCAGCAGGCTTATGCAATTATATATTTATAACATCTATTATCCTGCCAAAAGCAATTATTTAACTCTAAATTTTTCTATTATTTTATGATTCTATAGCAGCATTTATATAGTACGTGTTCTAATTTAGTATGCCTATGACATCACTGAAGTAATTTTTATTGACAAATCCTCCTCTATAGGATAATATAGTTCCATAAGCTTTTTTTACTTTACTATATAGGTGCTATTGAAATGAAGTCACTTGCTTAAGATTCAGCAAGGGGGTTCTTTTTTTTATATGTGACGGAGACTGCTTAATATAATGAAATGTAGGTGATAAAATAATTACAATCTTACTATCCTTAACGCCACTATTTTTGATAAAATTAGTGGATTGTGCGTTTAATGTTTTTAAAACAATTTTTGTATGCAAGGACAAATATTTTGCTGCAGCCGTATGTGCTTCTCTAAGCGTCGTAGCTTTTGTATACGCATCACAGCAAACTGGTGAATTTGCATATGTAGCAATATTCTTGGCTACCTTTTTAGGCAATTATCTGCCACCTAAAGTATTAAATTACTTAGATAAAGATAAGTTATTTGTATATGAGGTAACCTCGCAAAATCTTGAAACAGGTAAAGCTTTTGCTGATAAATTAAGAAGTTATAATTTACAAATAAGTACCAATGTTTGTTTTAATCATGAACAGCAAAAAGTAATTGCGTTCAAGGTCTACAGCAAATCGAAAACTACAAGCAAATTAATTGAAAAGAACATACCAGCTAATTTTAATTATAACATTACAACGCCGTTATATTCTCACGGAATATAACCAAAAGAACAACGGGCTTCAACTTTGCTCAGTGCAGAGTTGAAGCCCGTTTTATTTATCTAGCTATTTAATAAGTATAACTACTCTATATATTTAGAATTGCTATCATACGAAGCACTTGCCAATTGATATTGTTGCATTAAGTTTTTAAAATCATCTTCACTTAATGTGCTCGTTGTATTAGATGCACTCAATGTATTAGATGATTTTAACAAATCAATATAATCGAATAAAGATTTCAAAATTTCATCACTTGTTTTTGTTGCATCCACTGCCGTAGTCGAATCTGTACCTGATGTCGTGGATGCATTCAACGATTTAATATAATCTACCATATCTTTTAATATTTTATCGCTTGTATCTGTCGTTGTACTTGATGTTTCAGATTTCTTAGCTGATTTGAGATACTCAACCAAATCAGCTAAGATTTCATCAGCTTTTTTGACATTATCCGTCGTCGTGCTTGATGTGTCCGATGTATTCGCTGATTTTAGATAATCTGCTAACTCTTTTAATATATCATCACTAGTTTTTGGCTTACTTGCCTTTGTTGACGTATCCGATTTTTTTAAATAATCTGCTAAATCCTGCAAAAATTGAGCAGCATTGTTTGTTGTATCTGTCGTTTGGGAATCACTTGCCTCATTGATATACTGCGCCATCTCTTGCAATATATCATCACTTGTTTTGGCAGTAACAGAACTTACCGCTGGAACCTCCTCTGTATCTACAGTTGAAGGTGTTGTATTCATTGTTGCCAATTGATTAGTTGCCTGCAAATACGCTGCTAGCTCCTGCAACAATTGATGGCTTGTTTTAGGGGGCACACCCAATTTTACCGATGAAACACTGTCTGTTGTTTGATCGGTTGAAAATGTTGCTGCGCTACCTTGCTGAGCTTGTTGCCCCAACATACTGGATAAACTAGAAAGTAAATTCGCATAATCTGATGAAGAACCAGTTATTTTCATACCATATTCCTCCGCCATAATTTATTACGATTTATCCATAAATCTTATTCCAACTAAGATTCCTTTCTAGTTATAGAACTCATTATTTTATCGTAATAAACGAGTATTTTCTTAAGATAAATTTGGTAAAAAAACATACTTCACTAAAAAGCGACTATACTTTCAATCGTTAAACTAAGGTTAACGAGAGTAACCCCCTCTTTGTTAATCGACTTCTTCTTCTACAAACTTCGAATTGATTTTTAAACCTTTGCGACCTCTTTGTAAAATCACTTTATTTTCCGCCTGCATTTTTTGCAGCAACTGTCGAACTTGATTTTCTGGTATGTTTAGGCGTTCAGCCAAAGATCGTCGACCAATTGAATAATTTTGCTGATTCGCTAAATTAATTTCAGCATAAATTCGTTTCTGAGCTTCTGCTTCCGTTTCTTTATGCACTTTTGGAGCAGAAAAGCGATTCTCATACTTCACCCTAAATTCCTCTGGTAAAATCTCAATCTCTGGTGAAGACTCTGGGCAAACATTGACTAAATATTCAACTACATTTTGTAATTCGCGAATATTGCCTGGCCAAGTATATGCCAAAAAACAAGAAGATATCTGTTTGAAATATTGCTCTGCTTCGTCGTCATCACTTTCGTGCATATGATTTTGGTAGAAGGCCTTGGCAAGCAATAAAATATCCTTACCTCGCTCACGAAGCGCTGGAACTTTAATTGGCAAAACATTTAATCGATAATAAAGATCTTGTCGGAATTCACCTTTTTTAATCAATTCTTTTAAATCGCGATTGGTCGCCACGATCACCCTAACATCAATGGGAATCACCTTTGAACTACCAACTCTCCGGATTTGTTGTTCCTGTAAAACTCGTAATAATTTTACTTGGAAAGCCAAAGGTGCATCCCCAATTTCATCGAGAAAAATTGTACCTTTATGGGCCTCTTCAAATAGTCCTGGTGCTCCACCACGTATTGCCCCAGTGAAAGCACCTTCGACATAGCCAAATAGCTCCGATTCCAATAAATTTTCTGTTAACGCAGCAAAATTAACCGCGATAAACGGGCCACTACTACGTGGAGATGCATTATGAATTCCTTGCGCAATAATTTCTTTACCAGTACCACTTTCCCCCTGAATTAAAATCGTCGAATTTGATAGCGCCATTTTTTCTGCGATAGTAAGCATCTGCTGAATGACTACACTTTCGCCAATTACATGAGAAAACTTATATCTAGCAACTTTTTGCTCTTGAATTAATTTTCGCCTTACGGACTCTTCTAAGCGCCTAATCTCTGAGACATCTTTAAATGTATAAATGCGACCGAAATCAGGATTTTCTGGATGCATATATGCGATATTCACAATTAAGTGATGTTGATTGATCTTTACCAAGGACTCTTTTATTTTGTTTTTTTCATTTAAAATAGCAATCAATTTTGTATTAATTATTTGATTGGATGCATGCCCCAATGCCTGTTCTGCTTTTATATTAAATAGCTTCTGGGCCACCGGATTAAATACAGAAATCTTTTCATCGCTATCAATTGCAATGATCCCATCATGTACCGTATCAATAACGGTTTCAAATTTTGTCCTAATTTTATTGCTTTCATAAATCATTTGATTGTCATTTTTAATTAAACGAATGATATCCCTCACATAATTTGCTGATAAAAAATCTGCATAAATATCAAGTAAATTCAACTGAATTAATACTTCTACTAAGGTTGTAATATCGATTAGTCGCGTTTTTATGTCAACGATCTCTTCAATAAAATCTGGAACAAGCTCTTTTTCCCCAGGCGTAACCGCTATTTTCAGTTTAGGATAATTCAAAATTTTGGGTGCATAGGGATAATAATTAATATGATCAATTCCCAGTGTCTGCAAAAGTGCAATGGTTTGATTTGCACTTGAAGGTAAATCATTCACTAATAGCACATCTGTCCCTGCCAAAATCTCAAATAGTTTATTTACTTCATGATAATTAATTGATCGCCGCGCAATTATCACCGGGCAAGTTTTACTCACATAATTCTTCGCTCTTTTATATGCGTCTTGACTAGAAAATAAAACAAGATCTGCTTTAATATGCACAGGAATCATATTACCTTCTATATGATAGTTATTTACATTCACCCGATTACCTAATAAACGATATAATTGTTCACGAAATGCAATAGATGTATTTTGTCCCATAGCAATTACCACTAAATTTTTCATTTAAGAACCTTCTCTCTAAAAGGGAAATATCAAAGGGTTTAAATTTTATTTTCCCTTTAACATTTCCCTTTTATGATTAAAAATCCTGCCTATCTATAGAAATTATTCTTAAATCAAAGTTTACAACATTACATTTAAACTATATATTGGTAATTCTATCTAAAATATAGACTGGCACGGAACTTGCATTTATAATTAAATGTCTATATTCAAAAAAATATAATAAGGAGGCTACTCATATTATGAAAGAAACAAATAACAGCACTCTACAAGTTCCCTGGACCGGTTACCTCGCATTCTTTATTGCAATTTTATTATTTTCCGGTATTTTCTCGTCAAGCGACGGATGGCTGAAGGTCTTCGACTTCAATGTACTCAACGGTTCTTTTGGAAAAATCGAAGGTGTTGAAAAAGCATTTACATTTCGCGGTGCCAATGGCAGTGGTGCAAGAGATGGCTTCTTGTTCGCTTTTGAATTGATTCCGGCTGTTGTCCTTGCTTTAGGCCTAGTAAATGTCATAGACGGCCTTGGTGGATTAAAAGCTGCCCAAAAATTAATGACGCCAATCTTAAAGCCACTATTAGGCGTTCCGGGTGTTGCTGCATTAGCTAATATCGCGAATATGCAAAGTACCGATGCCGCTGCTGGTATGGTAAAAGAGCTGGTAGATACCGGTGAAATCACTGATGAAGAACGTTCTGTGATTATATCTTATCAAACCAGTGCCAGTGCATTTCTTACCAACTATTTTTCTTCTGGCGCTGCGGTTTTTAGCTTTATGCTTGTACCAATTATTGTTCCCATTATTGTAATGCTCATCTTTAAAATCATTGGTGCAAACTTGATGCGCTTATATTTAAAAACCGTTTTGAAAAAAACATCGCCAGGAGGAATCCATCATGACAACTAAAGCAGCAGAAACAACACCAAATAAAAATATTCTTGATTTGTTTATTGAAGGAGCCCGCCACGGTTTCACGATTGGAACCACTAGTCTTTTACCAAATGTCGTAATGGCTTTTGTTATTATTCGTATTTTAGAAGTAACTGGATTATTAAAATTAATCGGGGTTGTCTGTGCACCAATCATGGCTTTATGGGGACTCCCTGGGGAAGCAGCTACCGTTATCATTACATCATTAATGAGCATGGGTGGTGGTATTGGCGTTGCCGTAAGCCTTTATACTAGCGCACATTTAGATGCTGCGCAGGTAACAATGCTTGTACCAGCAATCTATTTAATGGGAAATCCTGTACAAAACATTGGACGCTGTTTGGGAATCTCCGGCGTTAACACGAAACATTATGCTGCAATTCTTTCGATTTGTGTGATCAATGCACTTTTATCCATTTGGGCGATGCGCTTTGTTTTAATGTTTTTTTAGTAACCAAGAATACGTAGAAATCAACATATTTTATTACATAATAGGAGGACATGCTAATGTCTAAAACACAACCATTTTTCACTTTATTACGTAATGCAGCAATCATTGCACCAAACGAACTAGGCAAACAAGATATTCTAATTGCTGGCAGCAAAATTGCTGCAATCGGCAAAAATTTAGAACTCCCACAAGGCTATGACGGTAAAGAAATCAACTTGACCGATCATACCGTATTACCGGGCTTCATCGACAGCCATGTCCATATGATTGGCGGTGGCGGTGAAGGCGGCTATGCAACGAGAACACCAGAAATTGTTTTGTCTAAAGTTACGACCTCTGGTGTAACTACTTTAATTGGCTGTCTTGGAACGGACGGTACAACACGCCACATGGAAAGTTTACTTGCTAAAGCGCGCGGACTTGAAGAAGAAGGACTTTCTACTTATATATATACAGGTGCTTACGAGATCCCTACGCCAACGATTACAGGCAGTGTCCGCAAAGATATCATCATCATCGATAAAATTATCGGTACTGGTGAAATCGCCATGTCCGATCATCGTTCAGCACAGCCAACAAAAAGTGAATATCAAAAATTAGCTGCTGAAGCAAGAGTTGGCGGCATGTTAAGCGGTAAAGCTGGCATTATTGATATGCATCTTGGGGACGGCGCCGATGGCATGAAACTCTTATACGAAATTACAGCAAATGGTGAAATTCCTAAAGCTCAGTTTTTACCGACTCACGTAAATCGTAACGCGAAGTTACTAGATGAAAGTATCGCCTGGGCTAAACAAGGTGGCATGATGGATATTACCTCTGGTGTCAGCCCAGCAAGCGGATCATCTAAAGCAATCAAACCGAGTGCCGCGGTGAAAAAAGCACTTGTGAAAGGCGTTCCATTAACACAAATCACAATGAGTTCTGACGGTAACGGCAGCATGCCAATTTTTGATGAAAAAGGCAATACCATCGGTGTAGGCGTTGCTAGCCAAGCTTCCATGCTCGAAGAAGTTCGCGATATGGTACAAGCTGAGGGAATCAGCCTTAGTGATGCTGTTCAAATCGTTACAAGCAATGTAGCACACGTTTTAAAACTACGGCATAAAGGTACGATTACAATCGGTGCGGATGCTGATATTCTCGTAATTAATAAAGAATTTCATTTAAAAGAAGTTTGGTGCAAAGGGCAGCATATGGTGGAAAACGGTAAGCCCATCGTTTTTGGTACCTTTGAGGCCAGTTCAAGCAACTCTTAATAAAAAGAACGGATGTTATAGAATAAACTTTCTACAACATCCGTTCTCTTTTTACTCCTATGACCTAAAAAAATAAATAACTAAAATTTTTCTAAATTTACACCGCAGTATTTCTTTCCCCAGAATATTCTGCTGCTTTTACATCTACTTTGGCATCATAAAAGGTACTGCCCTTTGCTTGATCGGTAAGTCGCTGAGAAGTAAGTGCATTGACAGAACGATTGCCATCGGTATTTTCTATTGACCATATCCCTTCAGTAACAACAACACCGCTCGGAACTTTTTCGGTAATTTTAAGCCTAAACCCTACCTCGCCCCGCTCATTATAAGCAAGAACCAACTGTGTATCGCTTAAATTTAATTTACTCGCATCCGCTGGGTTCATCTGCAATAACATTTTATTATTTTGGAGCAAATCAGCTCTCTCATTAAAGGATGAATTTAATAACCGAACATCGGGTGAATTGATCAGCCAAAAATCAGCAGAATCCCCATAAGGGTATTCATATTGGGGCAACGAACACGCTTCATTTTGATTTAGAATTTCGATTTTCCCAGAAGGTGTTTTAAACTGAACCTTATAGTCTACTGGCAAAGGTAACTCTATTGGTTTTCCTTCGATCAAGTCTTGCATCGAAGAATCCGCTATCCACGAAGAGCGATTTGCTAAGATATGATTGATTAAATCATCTGCTGACTGTTTGAAGAAAGGCTTATCTATCCCCATAGCTTCTGCTAATAGTCCAAATACTTCCCAATTCGATTTTGCTTGCCCTACGGAAGGAATGACACCATAGGCTCGCTGTATTCCATAATGACCATAAGCACGATATAAATCGCTATGCTCTAGTGAAGTGGTTGCGGGTAAAATGATATCTGCATACTTTGCCGTATCCGTCATAAAGCGTTCATGGACGACAGTAAACAGCTCTTCCCGCGCCAAACCTTCTACTACCTGATTTTGATCAGGTGCTACAGCCGCTGGATTTGAAGCATATACATATAGACTCATGATCGGTAACTCTATTTTCGTATTCAGTGCCTGACCCAATTGATTCATGTTAATCCTTCGTGTTGTTTTCTCTTGGAAGTCTTCACGCGTTACAAGAGACGTATCAAGCACCTCTCCAGTAGATGTTCCACAAAACAAACCACCACCAGCTTTAGCCCATGCCCCAACGAGTGCCGGTAAGCAAGTAATCGTGCGAACCGTCATTGCACCGTTTCCATACCGTGATAAACCGCTGCCTAAGCGAATGAAGGCACCTTTGGCTTTTGCGTATTGCCCAGCCAGCTCTTCAATGACCGCAGTTGAAATTCCTGTAATTTCACTCACTACCTCTGGTGCATACTTCGGCAAAACCGTTATTTTTAGTTCTTCATATCCTTGTACATATTGCCGGATAAACGCATGATCAACTAAATTTTCCCTAGCGATTACGTGCATCATACCTAAAGCTAACGCACCATCCGTACCTGGTTTAATGACGATAACTTGATCGGCGATTTTTGCTGTACTTGTCTCATACGTATCGATGAGCCATACTTTAGCGCCTTTTTTCTTCGCAATATTTATATCCTGTAAAATATGAATATTCGTTGCCATGGCATGAATACCCCATAGAATGATGAGATCACTGCTGTGCATCTCATTCGTATGCGGCGCCATGGTTTGACCCATTACTGCGTTCCAACCATATCCTTTCGCTGGCGAGCATATCGTCCGTTCTAGACGTGCTGCACCTAGACTATAAAAAAATGGATGCCCAGCATTGCGCTGGACAATGCCCATGGTTCCAGCGTAAGAATATGGCAATATTGCTTCGGCTCCATGTTGTTCAATAATTTCAGTCCATTTCCTGCGAATATGTTCAATGGCTTCCTCCCAAGAAATTGGCACAAACATACCACTTCCTTTTTTTCCCGTTCGAATCAATGGGGTTTCAATCCGCTTTTCAGAGTGAACGGTTCTCTCATAATGCGCCATTTTTGGACAAAGGCTTCCTCTAGTAAAATGATGCTTTGGATCGCCTTGTACTTTAACAGCTTTGCCATCTTCAACCGAAATAAGCAATCCACATGTATCAGGACAATCATAAGGACAAACAGATCGTAAAATTTCCATGCGGTTTCCTCCTAAACTATATATTCTTGATACATTTGCTATAAAAGATAAAACTCCTGCCAACATTTCTCGAGAAATGCTGGCAGGAGCTTTTATATGTAATTAAACGACATTCCCTGCAAAACCATGCGTGCAGTATGACTACTTTTTATAAGATTTTGCTAAAATGCTGATTGGATGCATCGTCTCTGTGTTTGTACCATGCGCAATTTGGGCGCGGCAAGTACCACAATCTGTGAGAACTGTCTCTACCTTGCTGGCTTTAATTGTATCAAATAAATTCTTACCTATTTTCATGGAACGATCATAGTTTTCGACTTTATAACCGTAGTTGCCAGATATACCACAGCAACCAGCGCCCGCATCAGTTACTTCAACACCTGGTACCAAACTAAGCAATTCCAACGCTGGCAATCCAATTCCTTGCGCTCTCAAATGACACGGTGCGTGATATATAAAGGTGTGGTTCACTTCACCAAAGTTTTCATTTAGCTCACCCTTTTGATAAAGAAATTCCAAAAATTCTGCTGCATCAAAAATATGTTTTGCATTTTTCTCCATGTGTGGTATTTCATCTTCAAATAACTCTTGATATTCTTGCTTGAGCATCAAACTGCAACTCGTGCAAACCGTGAGCACAGGATATCCTTTATCAACCCATTTTTTAATGAGGCTCGTATTTTTCTGTGCATTTTCTTTGGCTTCGGCCAAATACCCTGTTGTGAGGAGTGGTGAACCACAGCAAACAAAACCTTCCTCAACCAATACTTGATAGCCATTTTTATTCATTACATCAACAAAATCCAGTCCTACTTGTGGTTCATTATAATTGATGACGCAACCTGGGAAAAACACTATTTTCTTATCCGAAGCTGGCTGTTTTTTATTTTTAAACATAGAAATAAAGGTTTCGGATGCATACTTAGGCAGTGGTCTTTGATCAGCCATCCCCATTGCCTTTATGATTCCCATAGGACGCCCGATTTCCATACCCGTATTAGCAAAAAATGCACCAAACGGCAGTTTTGTAATCAGTTTTGCCAGTTTTTCTGGATGCCCCATCATTTCATCCCGCTGTGAGTGTGAATGCGTTTCATAATATTTGGCACGAGCCAACATATTCAAAGTTGAGATTGGCACCCCAGAAGGACATGCTATTTCGCAGTTCTTACAATTTGAACAATAATCCAAAGATGCTTCTGTATCATTTTCTGCAAATTGAAGTCTAGACTGTGCAGGACCAACGAGTTTGGGTCCACGAAATTCCTGAGTTGCTGCTGTTACTGGACAGGCTGTTATACAAGCTGTGCAAGCAATACAACAATCTGGTAAATTTATTTTTTGATCAGACATTTTGTTCTACCCCCACCACAGCAGTAGCGACCTGATGAGCAGATGCAAGTGCTACGCCATTTCCAGACTTCTCAAAAGCAAAATCATAACCACTTAAATTACGTCCAACAACAAAGACGTTCTTTAAGATTTGCTCGCCTTTATGATTAAGTGGATGCATTTTAGAATCTACTTGAATTCCAGCCATAGCAAAAGGTTGTTTTTCTTCCGAAAATAATTCTAAATTTCCCCATTTTTCTGTGTTTGTTGCAAAATTAATTGGCAAATCAAAAATAGGTTCATTTATTTTTTTCACCCCGAGAACGTCTAATCCAGAACCATAAAATCCGCCAGTTGCCAAAACGAATTGCTCACCATAGTACGTATGCTCTTTCCCTACACCGCTCACAACAACCGCTTCGCAAACATCATCTTCGACAATCGAATCTATTACTTTGGCATTTTCAATGATTTTTACACCATATTTTCTGGCACAATTATGCAACATTTCCGATAAACGCATACCAGCTGCCGATGGCGGTATACTAAGCGTTTCTGTAAGCTCACACTGCAATTCTGCTTTTAAAGTCTCATACACGGTATAGTCAGGTTTTGTCCCCAACACCTGTGGAAATACAATAGCTGCATTTGCTTTTACAAGGTGTTTCAGTTGTTTACTACACTCTGCAAGACCTTCTGGCGTATCCAGCCAACGGGCAATATCCATAATCATGATATCGCGACCGCCTACAGCTTCCTCCATATGAGGATCTACTGTAACAACTTTATATGCTTTATCTTCGCCAAAGATTTTTCTAAGATTCTTTTCTGTTAATTTTGCATAATAATCCTTCAATCCCTTAAAATCAACTAGATAAATCGTATCTGCATCTTTTAATATTTGACCATTAAAGGTTTTTGTATGAAGTCCAGTTGGTTTCATTGTACCAACCGCCGTTGGCACCCAATGCAGTTTTTCCGTGCTTCCTTCATAGGCAAAATTTTCTTCTTTGCTAAGCTCCAAAAAGAATTGTACCGCCTCTTCTATCGCTGGCAAACCAAGTTTACGATAAGGATGCTCTTCACCAATCTTATCCATGCTATGTTTGATGGTACTGCATACTTTTTTATCTTGCGGATGTGCCATAATATCAATTAAACCGCCACCAATTTCAAAAGCACCTAAACCATATCTAAGCAAGGTAACTTTTTTTCCTCGTTTCGCAGCAGCAATTGCGGATATCATACCAGATACTCCGCCACCAATTACAATCATGTCAGTTTTTTTCATCAAATATCTCTCCATCTAGATTTAATACGCCATCATAAATTCCTCGCATCAATTCCACTTCTCGGATTGTGCTCCCCCAAAGAACTGGTGAAATACCTTTGTACCGAGCTTGCAAGAAATCTTTCATTTCCTGCACTGTATCTTGATCTTTGATTAAATCAGACTGCGCTACCATACCCATACCACGGAAAGTACAAAAAGCCCCTTGGCAAGTCCCCATTCCCATTCGTGTCTTTCTGCGAATATCCCCCAGCGTATAACTTGTCGAAGCTTCCGCTGCTACTTCAACCTCTGCCATTGTAACATTTTCACATTCACAAACAAGTTCGGACTTTACTGGATTTTCTGCCATACGATCAATTACTTCTTTCAAGCGATCTTCACCCAATCTTGAAGCAGCCAAATTTACACCGAAATTAGGAAAATACTGACGTGCTTTTGCCAAAACCTGTGGTGAAATATCCTCAACAAGTGGTTCAATTGCCGTACGACAAGTTTTTTCATTATGTAATTTTTTGCAGACAAGATCAGTTAACTGCTCTGCCATCATGCGATACGTTGTAAACTTACCACCACAGATACTAACAAATCCTTTAAGTCCATCATATTCATGATCCAAGACAATAAAGCCGCGAGATGCCCCGCGTCCTTTGGCATTCGGATCGGCACTATAAAGCGGTCTAGCACCGCAAAATGCCCGCAAAATTCTAAAGTTACGCAAATTTTCAAAGGTAAGCTCGCCAATTCGTAGCAAATATTCTACTTCGGAGGTCAGCGGCTGTGTATCGTCTGGTGACTGAACGGCAGCGGATGTCGTTCCTAGTATTGTAATTGAGCCATGTGGCACAAAAATATCTCCATCAGAAGATTTATGCAAACGATTAATCACGCGGTTTGTCAAACGATGGTTAAATGCGATCAGCGTACCTCTATCCGGTTGCACATTTACCATAAGATCCGCACACCCTGCGACTTTCCCTGCCCAAGGCCCCGCTGCATTGACAACAAATTCACATTCAATGTCATATTTTTGTTTCGTAAAAAAGTCACGTACGGTAACACTTATGACTTGTCCATTGACGGAATTGATTCTGACAACTTCTGTATAAGTTTTCACTCTACCGCCATATTTCTTCGCTGAATCGACATTTTGCCAAGCCATGCGGAATCCATCAATCGCCGCATCTGGAACACGATATACCGACTGCGCACGATGTGTTAAGTTCGGTTCTAAATGCCAAGCTTCTGCCGGATCAATTTGAATCGCTGGAAGATTGATTGTTTTACAAGCTTGTACCCATTCTCGTTCATAAGCCGGATCATCTTCTGGTAAACGAACAAAAAATCCTTCTGTCGCTTCAACGCAATGTCTACCTATTTTACGTAAAACCATATTTTCTTCGATGCACTCACGTCCGGCATCGGAATCCTTTACCGCATAACGAGCACCACTATGCAGTAGTCCATGATAGCGTGAACTCGTACCGTGTACTAAATCGCGCATTTCAAGAAGCAACGCATCAACACCGCGCATCGCCAAATCACGCAGAATTCCTACGCCTGTAGCACCACCACCGATTACAATTACGGTCGCTTTTTCCATAATTCGTCCTCCTCATATCTTAGAATTAATATTTAAAACACTATAGTATACTACGTCATTTTATTAGAAAATTATGTTTTATGGCATACTCAACCAATTCACTTTTTTGTGTACAATTAAGTTTAATCATCAACCTTGTTTTATAAGTGCTGACAGTTTTTACACTAAGATAAAGCATCTCCGAAATATCACTTATGGAATATCCTCGCACAAAAAGCTCCAAAACTTCTTTTTCACGTTTACTGAGAAATACAGGTGGTTTCGCAGCTATTTCATCTGTAGACTTAAATAAATTATCCAACAAACGCTGTGCATCTTGTTGCCGTAAATAACGCTTTCCTTGTGCAACTGCACGTAACGCCTGAAACAATTCCGTGTCTAAAGAATTTTTTTCCAAATAACCACATGCCCCCAACTGCATGGCTTCTTTTATATATTGTTCATCTTGATACATTGTCAAAACAAGAATTTTAATACAATAGCCACGCTTTTTGATTTGGCGTAAGCATTCCAATCCACTCATTTCTGGCATAGAAAGATCTAGCAATAGAATATCAGCAGAAATAGTCTCCAGTAGTTGAAGAGCCTCTTGTCCACTAGCCGCTTCACCTGCAACAACAAAATCAGTTTCATTGTTTAAAAGTAATTTTAATCCAGCACGTAAAACAGCATGATCATCCGCTAGCAATATTTTAAGTTTTGCCATATTATTCGTCACTTCCTATCGGTAAAATTACCATAATCGTTGTACCTTGTCCCTTTATCGATTTAATTTGAAAAGTTCCTCCTAATAGTTCAACGCGTTCCTGCATTCCGAACAAACCCAATCGATTATTTTGCCGAGCAATTTCTAAAGCATCGTCATCCATCCCCTGACCGTCATCACAGATTTTCATACAAATGGATGTTTCATCTTGCGTTATCATAACCTCTGCATTTTTTGCTTTAGCATGCCGAACTATATTGGTTAAACTTTCTTGTAAAATACGATATAGAGATACCGCCAGATCATTTGAAATGATAAGTTTATTAGGAGGTGGTAAAAAGTGTACATCAACCGAATATTGTTGAACAAAATTCAAAATATATTTTTCCATAGCTGCCACAACGCCCAAATAATCAAGTGACGGTGGCCGCAGCTCAACCGCCATTTTCCGTATTCCTTCTAATACATTAACAGTAACACTACGTGCCTCAGCAAGTAATGTTTTTTGTTCTTCCGTTGTCATTTTACTGTGTAACACTTTTATATAGGCAAGTAACGATGCCATGCACTGTCCAGTCTCATCATGTAGTTCTCGCGATAAACGTCTCTGTTCATCCTCTTTCACTTTAAATAATTTTCTAATCAGAGATAAACGCAATACTTCTTTAGCTTTTAGTTCTCTTAAAAGACTACGGTTCTCTGCGTTTTTTTTGCGGAGACTGTGGGCCATGGCATTAAATGCTTTCGCTAAATTTCCTATTTCATCTTCACTATAAACATTAAGCCGAACATTATAATCACCCTTTTGGATTTGTCCAGTTGCCTCTAAAAGAACACGCACTGGCTGAACTAACAGATAAGACAAGCGAGTCGCACCAATCGCCGCCAACGCACAAACAATTAAAGCAGTAAGAAAAATCTCTTGCATTTTTTCTTCAAGTAAATTTCGAGTGATGTTCTCCGACATACCAATTCTTATAAAACCAATCGTACCATCTTCAATTGGAAATAAAATTTCACGAACAACGCCCTCATTACTATCAAAAAACTTAATCCAAGGCTGTGAATCCGTACTTTCGTGTATTGGCAATCGAATACTACTAAGACCTTCCGGTAAAGCATTATGAAACGTACTTACTAAAATATGACCAGTAGCATCTGTAACTAATATATAGCGCACTTCTTTATTATTGTTCTTTGTCTTACTTAAACGATCAGAAATAGAAAAATAGTCTTCGAGCAAAACATCATTACCGCTAAGTGAGGCAATCGAATTTGCAATTTCTATTCCTCTTTTATCTAATTGTGTTTCTAAAAGTTGCGATGTCGTCTGCAACACAATACCGCCACCCACTAAACCAGATACTAAAATCATGCCAATAACAAAAATATTAATCTTATAATACAAACTGATATTTCCTAGCTTTATTGCCATCTTTTTAAACATTATTTTCATAATCCATACTAATCCGATCATAAATTTTCTTCAGCGGAATATATAATTCCGGTTGAGGAGAAACAAAACGATCAATCATCAATTTTTGCATTGCTTTTGCAAGCTCTGGGTCCCGATTCATTTGTAAAAATATTTGTCTAAGCTGCTCTTTTTGCGCTGTCGGCAGATTTTTACGCACAACGACCGGTCCTGTTGGTGCTGGATTTAAAGCAGCGATAATGCGAATACGATCCGTCAGCTCAGGCGTATGGATCTCAGCATATTCATAAATCTGACTATCAATGCTAGCAGCATCAGCGACGTGATTTGCTACAGCCCATAAAGATTTATCATGATTATAAGTATAGAAATAACGTTTAAAATATCTTTCAGTCGTAGTATTCTCTTGATGTAAAATATCTGCAACGACTATATGTCCAGAAAAACTCAAAGGATCTGTAAAGGCAAATGTTCGCCCTTCTAAATCAGCGAAACTATAAATATCACTGTCTTTGTTCACAATAATATCCGTTTTATATAGAGACTCATTTCCAAGTTCAGCCATAGCAAGTAGCTCAATGTCGTTCACTCCCCGATAAGAACTATAAGACCCTGTAGATAGAAATGCCATATCTGCCTCGCCATTAGATAACAGCATATTAATTTCAGCGTAAGTTTTACGCTGAATCAATACGGTTGAATGTCCGGTAGCTTCCGATATATGCTGTGCTATAAGTCTATAACAATTAATGGTTTCTTTCGGAGAAATTACAGCGGCTACCGCAATAACCAAAGGTCGCTGCTCTTTTTCTTGATTTTCATCCATCGGCACTACAGCTTGAGTTTTATTAAAATCAATATAATCCGCTGACTTACTGCAACCTATAGTACTTATCAACACACATAACAAAGCAAAAATAACTACCACACGACTGAATAATATATTCATAAAATCCCCTTCCATTTTCAGCAAAAAATTTTATTAATTCGTTTTTTTTATATTTAAGAAACACCATCAGTATACAAAAAACATTTCTAAAAGTATATTTATTTTTTTTGCTAAAATAATTGTAAAAAGGGGACTTTACTATAGAATTTCGCCTCAGTTCATTATCCTAATTTGCCAAGAATTTTTTCATCCTCTTGCCTTATAAAAATCACCAGGTGAGCGTTTTTCTTTCAGGAACGTCTCCGCAAATACTAAACCCGGAAATGACTGACGGCTGTTTGAAGATTCTGTGCCAACTTAGCAAGACTCTGGCTGGATGAAGCAATTTCTTCCATGGAGGCCGACTGTTCTTCTGTAGCCGCCGACACTGCCTGCGCTTTTCCAACCGACATTTTACTATGCCCATCAATTTCTTTCACTGCTGCTACGATTTGCTGACTACCGCTGGCCATTTGCTGCATGGCAGCAGAGATTTCCCTCACTTGCCCTGAAACTTCCGTTACCAATGCCCTAATTTCCTTAAAGGCTTGACCTGCTTTAACGACAACCTCCGTCCCACCTTTGACATCGCGGGTACCTTCGTCCATGGCGACAACGGCTTTATCTGTATCACCCTGAACTTCACTAATCATGGCAGCAATTTGCTTTGCCGCCTCTTGTGACTGCTCCGCCAACTTTCGCACTTCTTCCGCTACAACGGCGAATCCTTTTCCCTGTTCTCCTGCTCTGGCAGCTTCAATCGCGGCATTAAGCGCCAGTAGATTGGTCTGCCCAGCGATTCCAGATATCGTATCAACAATCTGCCCGATTTCTTTAGACCTTTCGCCCAACTTAGCAACGACTTGTGCAGATTTATTGACATTTTGTTCAGTATGTTCCATTTGACTAACAGCCTGCTCCACCACCATATCGCCGTCTCTTGCCTTTTCTGCGGCTTGCGATGAAATACCGGCTACCTGGTTAGCACTAGCAGCGGCTTGCTGAATACCAGCTGACATCTGTTCTACCACTGCCGATGTTCCGTCTACTGCTTTCAATTGCTGCTCTGCTCCGTGTGCCACATCGCTAATTGCTCCGACTACCTGACTAATAGCTTGCGCCGACTGCTCTGCCCCGGCAGTTAGTTCCTCCGAAGATGCCGCCACCTGTTCAGCCGATTCATTGGCCTGCTTAAAAACCGTACGAATACTCCCCCGCATATTTACTAGAGCATCGGCTAATTGACCAATTTCATCTTCTCTCAGCATTTGGCGTGGTTTATCACGAAAATCACCGGCAGCAAGTTCGTCACAAACTTGCACCATTGTAACTAACGGTTTTGCAATTCGATTTGACAGTAAAAATGCAATGACTAATACAATGAGAATAGTAATAAACGTGGCAACTAGTATCACTTGTCGAAGTCTAGTCGACTGAGAAAACACCTCATTCTCATCGACCAAACAAAGGTATTTCCACCCCGTAGTTGGCGATACCACTACATTTGCAAGGTGTTTTACCCCATCAATTGTTACTTCGACAGACGTTCCAGCAGGACTATTGATATCATTAAAAGCATCAATCTGCATTTCTTTAATATCTTTGAAATTCATATCTGGTTTCTTTGGATTGGCGATTATTGTATCATGGGAATCAAGAAGAATTACATACCCAGTTTCTCCTATCTTCATATTGTTTATCATTTCTGTAATTACAGGCAAATCAATATTAAAGCCCAAAACACCTTTAATCGTATTGTCTTGATTTCGAACAGTTGTAAAAACACCGATTGTAGGGATGCCTTTAGATGTTAAAAAAGGATCGGTTAACAATAATTTATCCGGTTGCTTGACTGTATCCTTATACCAATCTCTAGCACGAGAATCGTAACCAGCTTTTCGTGGTATAGCCGGATATTGAAGGTATCCTCCGTCCGAAGTTCCCCAAGAAATTGTAGATACTTCTGGATGCGCCTTTATAACCTGCCCGAAAGTACTATAAAGATCCACTTCATACCCGCTTGCTTCTAAAGGCTTCATTGGAACCATACCATCGGCCACACCAGTCTTGTCCATATATAAGGTAAGCTTTCCATCTATCCGCCGGATGCTAGGACTTTCAGCCAACATTTTAGTATTCTTCTTCATTCCGTCGAAAAAAATAGAAATCGCATTATCAACTTGATTTACTTCACGCGTAGTCGCCGTAGTGAAATCTACTTGCGCACTGCTACGTATGTTGCGATCTATAAAAAAGCCCACTACGATCAAAGGGATAAAAGCAATTGCCAAAAATGTGACAATTAGTCGATTTCGTATACCCCAAAAACTTTTTGTCTCCGTTTTCATGTTGTTATCTATCCCAACACTTAATTTCAAACTATTTTTAAAAAAGTTCAATTTATTAAATTCCCCCTTTTTTTAAAATTGCCAAGTGCATACTAGGGATATATTAGGAAAAATTTCATTAGAATCTTTTTGTCAATTTAGATAGACTAAAATAAACTAAATAGATTTAGTAATATCATGTAACAATATATAATGGGAAATAATATTCGATATTCAAGCACAGCTGTTAATAAATATTTACAGAAATCAAGATATAGCTCACCTAGGCATATTCTACGCCTATCTAAAATCTGAGATAATGAAACTCCCGCTTTGGCTTGTGTAAATATCCAAGTATATAAATTTGACTTAATGTGTCTTTACGAGATCCAAAAGGACTTAGATGGCAGGGAGCAAAATTGAGTTTCACAAGATCAGTTATTTTCCCACGGATACCTCTTTGTGTCTGCACAGCGATAAAATCAGTAATATGCTGATTTACTGGTCGACAAACGTAGATAGGTAAATGCAATTTTGAAATAAAATTGTGGATTGTTGAAATAGATGTACGAGACATGGACTCACTTCCTGTGTTTGGATTTGAGTCCATGTCCCTGTTTTTATATGAGTATAAATATTGCCTTACCTAATTTTCACAACAAACTATCGATAAATTAGCTACGTTTAACGAACTTGCCACAGCATTACATTTTGCCATAAAAAGAAAGAAAATATGACTGCGATTGATTTCGCTCAAGCTTTCATAGTTTCCTTGACCTTTAGCAATAATTACGTCAGCTTTATAAAATACATCTTTAAAAGCCAAACTCGTTTTTTCGATTACCGTACCAAGTGAGCCATCGCCATTAGTAATTACTTCGGCCACTTCTTCCATTTTCACCATATCTGCATCTTCTATTGTAACGTCATTAACAATCGGCTCGCCTCTTACACCAAAATAAACTTTAATATTCGGAAATACCTTGTGTATGTATTCGATAAAAATCTTATCAAGAACAATTTCGCCACAGTTATCCCCCAAGTAAAGCAAAGTTTTTGCGGTTTTTAAACTTTCGAATAATTTTTCACTATCATCAATGGGCATAATTTGCTCATTAATGGAATTTATTTTTTCAAACAGTATTTTTTCATCAAAAGTATGGCTAGCAGCAAAGTCGATCAAGTTCGCTGTAATAGCAATTTTTAATGCCACCATAAACTTATCGTCCGAATCATTAATTATATTTCTTATCTTGTCAGCAATATTAATAATTTCACGATTATAGTAATTTTTGATTTCTCTGTAAGGATTAATATTTTTAATATGCTTCGTAATAATGTCCCACGTACCCTTTATAACTTCAGGGTTAGATCTTCTATAATTAGTTTCATGTAAATATCCAAGAACATCACGCATAATTATTTCTCTGCTAACACAATCAATTTTGACCAAATCTGTTACTGTTAAGACTTGCTTTAAATTGCAGAGTATACAATTAAGGTTAAGATTCATAATCCTATCTCCTTATATAATATATTTAGTTAGTAAAAGCAATCTAATTAGAGTTTCTTTAGTAGATGCACTCATAAAGCATAGTTTTATTTTAGCCACAAATTTTATTTGTTTGATACATAACAAATATATTTATTCTTCTTTAGGTTTTGCGTTCCATACCAATGTTGCCAATAAACAAGAAACGACCGCTGCACCTACCCAAAACTGACCGGCAAGCGTAAAATCATAAACCTTTTGACCGTTAACGATTGTCATATTGGCATTAATAAGATAACCACTAATAAGTTCTTGCAAGGCTGCCCCCGCATAACTTAAAAGACCTATCATCCCCATCGCAGCACCGGTTGCACGTTTAGGACAAATGTCAACTGCCATAAGCCCACCCAAGTAACACACAAGTGCCCCCATAGTAAAGCCATATAAGCACATGCTAAACATATCCATAGCTGTACTCGCTGGTGCCCAAAGGAAAAGTGCAATAGATATGGTATATAAAATGCCATACATCAGTGCTGGTTTATTGCGTTTATGATTAAAAAACTTGTCTGATACAAGCCCACAAGTCAAAGCGCCAAAAATTCCAGCAAATTGCATTACACCAAGAATACTACCTGCCCCCATGGTCGTATAACCTTTTTCCGCTGTTAAGTAAATAATACCCCAACTTTCAATTGCGTACCGTGTGATATAGCAGCTAAGACTTGATAAACCAAGAATCCACACTGCTGGATTTTTAACAACTTCCCATTGAAGTTGACCTACAGATTTAGAGCTTTTTTTAGTAGCAACAATTTGCTCTTCACCTTTATAAGCTTCTACGTTTGGCAAGCCCATCGTTTCAGGCCGATCATGCATACAGAAAAAGATAAGAGCTGTACCAATTAAGCAAACGATTCCTGGTATAATGAATCCCATCTGCCAACTATAACTACCAACAATTACCGCTGTTACTACATACGTAAAGGCAGCACCAAGATTATGACTTGTAAACCAAACGCCATAATAGGTACCGCGTTCTTTATTTGTAAACCATTGATTCAAAGCAACAATACAAGGACCAGCACCAAAAGACTGAAACCAGCCATTGATTGCCCATAAAACGATAAGCGGCGTAAATGAATTACAAAAGCCCATAAGCGTACTAACAATAGAAGACATAAATAAACCAAAAGCAAAAAATCGTTTATTATTCATTCTGTCCGCTAGAAAACTATTTGTAAATTTACCAAGTCCATATGCGATAAAAAAAGCCGATCCCATAATCCCCAATTGTTGTGCATCCAATATACCATTGGCCATCAGTGGTTTCTTAATCACAGAAAAATTAAGTCTCAATACATAAAATAAAGCATAACCAAATGTAATGGAACCAAACACTTGCCACCGACATTTATTAAATAGAGATTTAATTTTAGCTGGATCATTAAGTAACGCTATGTCTGCTCCAGTTTTGAAAAAGTTCCAAAGACTTCCCATAAATTTGTGTACCCCATTTCTTTAATTTCTTCTATTCGGTAGTTACAGCATTATGATTAAATGCTACGTGGGCTTACGCCTAATACCTCGCTAATAAATATAAACTCTCCCCTTCTAAAATTCTTATAATATAATAAATCCTATTAATATTATCTCACTAAAAAAAAAGTAAAAATAGCAGACTGAATCTGACTTTTTTGTAAGAATAAGAGGCCAGTGTTTGTAGGAATTGTTCCTACAAACACTGGCCTCTTATTGACTCATTCGAGCTCAGACAAACACATATTTGCGCTAAAAATGTACTTTTGTGATGATAACTCCCTTTCGCTCTAAATACTTTTTAACTCTTTAACTCCAGTTTTAAAACTATCTTATAGATCCAAGACTCTAGCGATATTTCCACCTAAAACTTGCTGCAAAACATGCGGATCTTTTACGAGTTGTCCGATGATCGTTCTCGCTACTAAAGGTGAGCAATAAGGAGCATCCGAACTAAAAAATGTTCTCTCAGGAAATTCTTTGATCGCAAAGGAAGGTGCTATCGTAGTATAGGTTGCCGATAAGTCTACATACGCATTGGGAATATCTCGAATTGCTTTGAGCGTATCTAGCCAGTGCATTCCACCCATATGCCCGATAATCGTTGGCACGCTAGCATATTGTTTTGCTAAATTAAGCAGTTCTTTGATATCTGCAAAATTCAAAGGAAAAAAAGTATGCACCCACAACGGCAGATTTCCAGCTTCCTGCGAAGCGCGAAACAATGGTTCAAGTTGGAGTACCTTTCCCGTCCCTGGAGCCAACTCCCCAATTCCACGAAACTCATTGGCTATAACATATTTTTCTATCCAAGCTAAGTTTTCATCATAAGATAAACCTAATGGAATAGAGCCAAAGCCAATATATTTTTCAGGATTGTTCCTAACCACCTTGGCAAGTTCCTCAATCGCATGAATTTTTTCATCTATCGGATTTTTTACGCCATTCAAAATATCGTACAATTTATTGAGTTCCATTTCAAATGTTTCAATACTATTTGCCGTTTCCGGGTGAATGGTCGAAGAAAAAAGAATCGTCCGATCAACACCAGCTTCTTTCATTAATTCTAGTTGACACTCCCCTGGAAGCATAACGTGAGCATGACTATCAATAACCATAACAAACTCTCCTCAATTTTTATTCTTCCATCTGCTCGATTCTTTCTCGCAGCTTAGATTGAATTGTATGCAGTATTTCTATTTGTTCATTCACTTCATCTAATCTAGCCTTATAGAGCTTATAAGCCTCCTTGCACATTGGTTTATTGTTCGTCTGTAGAATCGGGCAATCAATGATTTGAACAATATCATCAGTCGTAAGCCCTAAACCAAGATATAGCTGAATTGTTTTTACTCTGGCAATTGCACTATCATCATAATCACGATAGCCATTTGCTAAACACTCAGCGTGAATTAGCCCTTTTGCTTCGTAATATCTTACGGATCTTATACTCGCACCAGTTTGACACGATAATTCTTTAATAAACACGTTAAGCTCCTTTCCAAGTGCTATGAACATATTATAAAGTATGACATTGATGTTATAGTCAAGCATAATATCTAAAATAAATTATATTATTTTTATGAATAGTCGTTCCTAACTTAAAAACAAGCTTCAACTCTGCATGCTGCAAACGTTGAAGCTTGTTTTATATTAAATGAGTAAAGCACCACGCTCTTTATAACGTGTGATAAGAAATTCAGTTTCGACGCTAGTAATTCCATCGATATTGTGCAATTGCTGTGTGTAGCGGCTCGCATGCTCTTGGTTATCAAATAAGGCATGTACATGTAAATGAGGCTTACCACTCATTTGGTATACATTTGTAATCTCATCGGAATCTAAGAGCGCCTCAGCTATCTGATCGATTTTAGACCATTCGACGTCAATATTAAAATAAATAGAAAGATTTTTACCCGCCTTTAACGGGTTTACTACAATGGTAAAATTACTGATAATTCCATGTTCCACAAGCTGACTTACCCGTTCACGAACAGCAGCACGTGTTAGCCCCACGAGTCGTCCAAGTTCAGCATGGCTCAGACGTCCATTTGCCGATAATTGTTTTAGAATTTGCCTGTCGATTTCATCGAGATTTTTAAATTGCACGGTTATAACTCTTCCTTTCAGAAATACAATTTACATTGTAAAAAAAACAGAGAAAAATATTGAACGATTGTATATTTTATATTATACTTGTGAATGAAGATAAAGTACATATCATAGAGAAATATTATTGTATTGGTAAAATGAATATTTTACCAAATTCTATTGACAAACAAAACGATTGGAGTGATTAAATGTGGAAATTGTGGCTTTAAAGATCTTGCTCATTGCAATTTTAGCAGGCATTATGGGGTCAATTTTAGGACTTGGCGGAGGCATTATTATGACGCCAGCCTTAACTTTTTTATTTGGGGTAGATATTCAGTATGCGATTGGCGCTAGTTTGATTTCTGTCATTGCCACCTCAAGCGGCGCTGCTATTGCTTATATTCGTGATGGCATCACCAATATTCGTGTGGGAATGTTCCTTGAAATCGCGACAACAGTCGGTGCAATTACAGGTGCCATTATCGGCGGACTCATCGCACCAAATGTATTATATTTTATTTTTGGTGTATTTATTATCTATTCAGCGATATTGATGCTCAAAAAGGTTAAGCAAGAATTGCCGGGCGAAGTGATAGAGCACCCAATGGCAAAGACGCTTAACCTACAAGGCGAATATTATGATAAAGCACTAAATAAACAAGTTTCCTATAAAGCAGCCAATGTATTCAGCGGCTTTGGCGTTATGTATGGCGCAGGTGTTATCTCTGGTCTTTTGGGAATCGGCAGTGGAAGCTTTAAAGTAATGGCAATGGATGTTTTCATGAAACTTCCATTAAAAGTATCAAGCGCAACAAGCAATTTTATGATGGGTGTAACCGGCGCCGCTAGTGCTGCAATCTACATCTATAGAGGCGATATTAATCCTATAATCTCTGCACCTGTAGCACTAGGTGTTTTGATAGGATCAACCATTGGCGCACGACTTATGCAGAAACTAAAAAGTAAAACAATCCGTAAATTATTTATTCCGATTCTACTGTATGTTGGTATTCAAATGATACTAGAAGGATTGGGGGTAAAATTCTAATGGTAGAACAACAACAAACTAAGTTTCCTCAACATGCAGTTAACAAAGCAGAACTATTTGTAAGTTATGCTTTGCGTGTGGGGGTACTACTAAGTGCAACGGTCATTTTAATCGGTTTAATCAGTTTCTTCCTCACTGGCGAGAGCGGTTATACAGGGCATTCCTATCCAACGCAAATCAAGGATATCCTCGAAGGGGCTTTAGCGTTCAAACCTTTCGGTGTGATTATGCTGGGTCTTTTATTACTTATTTTAACTCCTGTTTTCCGCGTTGGAGTTTCTATCTGGGTATTTATCCTCGAGAAAGATTGGCTATACACAGGCATATCAACGATTGTTTTTCTGATTCTTTGCAGTAGTTTTTTCTTTGGGAAATAATCGAATAAAAAGCCACAGGCAATTCCTTTGCTACGCTAGCGAACAAAATTTTGTCAATGATTTCTTATTTTAAGACATAGGTAATAAGATAGATAGAATATGACTTTTTCAATTCACACTCTGCCTATAAAAATCCCCACAATTGTAGAATTATTATTCTACAATTGTGGGGATTTTTGCAATGTCCGTTTTAGTGGTTCAGTTCAAAATGCTCATTTTTCAAGTATCTTTATTATTATAAAGCACGAATGAAATACATTGAAAATTGAATTTTTCTAAACCTTAAATTTTCTAATAGATGTTTGCAATTCTTCAGCCATCGCTGATAATGCTTGACTAGAAGAAGCAATTTCTTCCATAGATGCCGACTGCTCTTCTGTGGCTGCGGACACTGTCTGTGATTGTTCAGCAGAATTTTTACTTTCCTTGTCAATCTCCCGTACAGCACTTACCACTCGTTGACTACCACTATTTATTTCTTCACTAGCAACGGATATCTCATGTATTTGTTCAGACATTTGCTGAATCATTTTCATTATTTCTCTGAAACTATCTCCAGCAAGGTTGACCACTTGCGTCCCCGTACTCACTTCAAATTTTCCTTGATCCATATAAACTACGGCATTATTGGTTTTTTGTTGTACTTCACCAATTAAATTTGCAATCTTCTTGGCTGCCTCTCCAGATTGTTCGGCAAGCTTACGGACTTCCTCCGCAACAACGGCAAAACCGCGTCCCTGCTCTCCAGCTCTAGCTGCTTCAATCGCCGCATTCAATGCTAACAGATTGGTTTGTCCAGCAATGCTAGCGATAACTTCCACGATTTGTCCAATTTCTTTTGATTTACCTTCGAGTTCGGCGATTACTGCAGCCGTTTCACTGGTTTTTTCCTCAATAACAGACATCTGTTCTACTGCTTTTTCTATTGCCATCTCACCATCGCGTGCCGCACTAGCTGTTTTTTCTGCCGTGCTAGACACTGTCTGCGCATGTTCAGCTACCTGCTCAATGCCTTGCGACATTTGCTCCACTACGTCCGTTGTAGAAGCAACCAAGTTCAGTTGTTTTTCTGCACCTTGCGCCACCTGCGTAATTGATCCTGCCACTTGATTGGCCGCTTGAGCTGACTGTTCTGCACTAGCTGTAAGCTCTTCTGAGGAAGCCGCTAGTTGTTCTGATGTACTCGATAATTGTTTTATTAAGTTTTGCATATTTATATTTAGTGATTCAAAGCATCTTCCAGCTACACCAAATTCATCCTTCCTTTGCATAAACTCACGTAGTATCGGCTTTGAAAATTCGCCTTGCGCCATTATTGTAAGACGGCTTGTCATTAAGTCAAAAGCTGCTGTCATATATCGAGTAATCAACCAACCGATTACCAGCACCAAGACTACTGACATTAACATAATAATAGCAAAAAGCCACATAGCTTTAATAAAGTTATCCTGACTTTCTTTATTAATTTTCTCGGCAGCCTTTGCATTATAGTCTGCAAGTTCTCCTAAGCCTTTATGAAAATTCTCGGCATGTGATCTTACTTTTTTATTATAAACCTCATAAGCTTCCGCATTTTTGTTTTGCATTGCAAGCTCAATTACTTCTTTTCTTGCTGTTCTATATTTACCTAGACTATCTTGTACCTTTTTTAACGTATCAACTTCAAAGGAATCCAACTTTGTTTTTTCATAATCAGCGAGATTTTTCCCAAATATCTCTACCCGCTTGTCCATATCTTGAATTATTCTTTTATTTTCATTATTATCCACAGTAAGCATTAGGTCAAAGAGATCAGACTCAATACCTTTAGCTTGATTGCGGCTATCATTAAGCCATTGAACTGGCAATAACCTATCTTTATACATACTATCCATATCCGCATTAGCTTTTGATAAGTAATGATATCCCGTAATGCCTACTGCTCCTAAAGAAATGATTGCTACTACAATAATCACCAATAATTTTCCAAACACTTTCATATTACTCAACCAACGCATACACACAATCCCCTTTTTTGCTTACAATATTATAAATTTTAAAGACCTGCTGAACTAGCATTTTAGCTATATATCAGTTATTCTTTTTGCGCAATTTACTTCTACAAATCCTTTATTTTTTTGGTAATAATATCTTTTTTTATTTATAGTCTACTAATGCGGATTTTTAAACTTTTTATAATTTTCAGTATATTTTCTTTTGTTTCTTAACCAACTCATAAACAAAAACTCCTTTTTTTGTTAGCAGATTATTAAATTTTTAATGACCTGTTGAAATAACATTTCAGTTATTTACCACTATTAAAGAGTACCATCTTATTAATGCATTTTTTGTCGAATAATGAGATTTAAGGGGATATTTTGTAATTTTAAAATATTTTTCACCTAACATTTATATCATTTATTTTCTAGACCGATCAATCTACACTAGCAATAGAAGCCCTACCTATAAGAATGTGATCTGGCTGTAAAAGGTATTACTGATTCCGCCCTTTACTATTAAAATTTTAAAGATTAATTCCTATTAGTACTGCAAACAATTAGTAATTTATTTCTACATTATTTGCAGTTGTCTTTTTTGGAAAACATCCTGAATGACCTGCGTTAAAAAGAGTCTAAAACCAATATCATATGATTTTAGACTCTTGCGTTTTCCCATTCTTTATTTACATATTGTTGCATAATATCTTAACTGTACCTAACCTCTAAGTTCTGACTACGAAATTGTAATTGCTTGTTTTTGTAGAAATCGTTGCTGAATAATCTGCATTAGATTGCTCACAACCCAATATAAACCTAGCCCAGCGGGGAAATTAAATGTCATATAGCCGATAAAAAGCGGCATAACAAACAGCATTGCTTTACTAGCAGGATTTCCGTCATTCGCGGATCCCATACTACTTTGTCTAGAGGAAAAATAGGTTGTCAACGCTGCGAGTATCGGCAGAATATAAAAATGATCGACGGCTGACAAATTTTTAATCCAAAGAAATCCAGGATGTGTCAAATATTTGTAACTTCTCAAAGCATAAAACATCCCACTCAAAATAGGCATCTGAAAAAGCAAAGGCAAACAGCCAGCCAATGGATTGATCCCAGATTCTTTATATAATTCAGCAACTGCTTTTTGTTGTGCAACTTTATCGTTTTTATATTTATCCTGTACAGCTTTTAATTGCGGGCCGATTTCTTTCATCGCTTTCATTGATTTCATTTGTTTCGCCGTTAAGGGAAATAATAAACTCTTAATAACAACGGTGAATAAAATAATAGCTATGCCATAGTTAGGGAATCCAAAATCTGCGGTAATATCATAAAAAAAAGTTACCATCGATTGCATAAATTCAATAAAATAATCGAACAAAGCCTTCACATCCTTTATCTTTTAAAATAGTTCACATATTCTTTTTATACAAAAAAAGACTTCTGAGTAAAAAAATCCTTCAGAAGTCTTTTCTTCTTACGAAACATATTAAATTTAGTCTAGCTAAAGAATACTCTCTCGATTGATACTTGTCAATATGTTTCGTTTTCCATTTCTTCACTCTTTTGTATGACAGCATTTCTTAGAAGCTCGCTTAGTTATGAATACACTTTTTATTCATAAAATACATAAAGAATCTTAATCTATGGAGGTATATAGATGAATAGACTAGATCCCAATAAACTATATGTTCGATTGCACCCCGGAGTCACACCGAGAAAGCCAATTATCTTTAGGCATTACACACTAACGCATTCAGATGATACCGGAAATTTATTTCTTTCCGTCGCGTTAGAATATGACTATAGTGAACTCACGCCAATGCGCGACGAAGTGTTAGCCGAATGGCTTTATCACGAAAACCAATATAGCTTTCTTGTCAATCTTCATGTTGATAGTCAGCCAGCAAAAGACCTTGCCGATTCGACCTTTCGTTATCATATTTTTAAAAGGGAGCTGCCCTTAGCACTAGAAGCAATCTACTATGGAGATCAAGTGCTATTTGACCTATATCCTTCACTAAATTCTACTCCTATTCTAATACACTTCGACTCCGTTTATTCAACTCTCTGCAAAACCGAATACTGGGGAACATTTGCTGATTATCGCTGATAATTGCAACCGCATTGCCAATTAAATCTTTCCGTATTACTGATACCAACGTACGAAGCTCTATCAAATCCATATGGTGACATAAAAAAAATTCACCGGCTTTCAAGCAGCTTTCATTTACTAAAGAATCTATTTAGATGTCACTTTGCTAAATCACAAATCCCCCAGTCCCAAAAGTAATAAAAAGAGTAATAGACAATATCCATCTATCACTCTTCATTTATTATGACTCAATTATATTCAATATTTTTTCGTTAATCATAGCAAATATTACATTTCTACATCAACAACGCTTCCAACAGATGTTTTATCCAACTGTCTCTTTAACGTTGTCATTCGATCATCACTTGCATTACTAGCTTGTGAAGTTCTCTGGTTGACTAGCACACTCATATCTGTTGTAGATGTTTTCGAGGTATCTCCTTCTGTGGATGCGTCAAGTGCTTTAAGCAGCTCACTCACAATTTCATTTTCTAAGTTTCCTTTCACCGTTGTTACTAGTGGTGTTGCCTTTGCTGCCCCTGACCAAAACTTATCTTCCGACGATTCGCCAAAGGTGTTTTCAAATGCTTTTCTTTTTTCATTTCCTTTTTCCATGACATTGTCAGAACTAAGATGACCAAACGAGCCATCAAATGCTTTTTGGAACGCGTTCACTTCGTCGTTATAGTCAATATCTTTTTCACTACTAGTAGATCTACTAACTAAATCTTTGATGTAGCTGACAATACTATTCTGGTGATCAGGATCTATGGAATCCAGCGTATCAGTCAATTTTTTATAATAACCATCATCGGTTCCAGCGTAACATTCATACATATTTAACTGGCCGATAAGCCCCTCAGCCGCCTCTCTAAAAAGATATTTAGGATCACCAAGACCGCTAAGTCCAGGATACTTCTCCAAACCTGCATTAAGCGCCTGCGCATATTCAGGATCACGAAGCTTACTAAGCGGATCTACCATATTTTTTATACAACTTTCTATACTACCCGCTATCCACTCTTTCATTGCATCAAACTCATGGCCAGGATCAATTCCACATTCTTTATAATCTTCATAATATTTATTTAATATTACCTCTTTATGGACTATTTCTTGATTCGATATGTGTACTATATACGCAGGTCCTTCCTGTGAAGCTTCTGTCTGACTGCTATCCTGTCCTTGTTTCGTATCGACTACCTGCTCGACTAAAGCCTGATTACTTTGGGTATTTTCCATTTGTGAAATCAAAAAAGCATTGCTATTTTGTGAATTCATCACACGCTGATCTGCAATTCCTTGCATTGTAATTCCTCCTTGAATTTTTAAAATATCCGTTTCCAATTGTCGTATGCAACAAAAATTTTACATCTTATCTGATACCAAACCATAATACGTAAGAGATAATAAAAACATCCCCTAGTAGTTATATCGAACATTTCCCATATTTTATAAGTAATTTTACAAAAATTTCTTGTATGAAGTAATTGTTGATTTTTACTATGTCTTAAATGAAATCATTGCCGTTGATTCAAAAAAAAGAGCAATAGACAACATTCATCTATTACTCTTCATCTATCATTGCTTATTCAAATCCCTTTTTTTCAACTTAGCAATACTACATTTCTACATCAACAAAGCTTCCAACAGATTTTTACCCTATCTTGTTTTAGTATAGTATACTCTAGAGGCTATACTATCTTTTTATCATTGGGACAATGAGCCTGTCACTTAGTATTGATTTTATATAGTTTTTTCTTTCCCAACAAATCAAATCCATTACTAGAAATTATATCCAATACAGGGTATAATCAATGTATGATATTATCTCATTTTCAAAAACCTTTTTGATCAGTTCCATACTAATGTTTGAACCGTATTAGGAATAACTAATTTACTTTTTCCACTAACTATAAAAAGCTTTTGCCATAGATGGTAAAAATATTCTTTCAAAACACAAGCTGCCGCTCCAAAGCTACAAAGCAACTGGAGTATACACAATTTGAAGATGGTATAAATAATGCAAAATTATAAATATATTCTTTTTTTTACAATTAATTTATTATTTCTCATTATTATCCTATTTTTTTATTTACAATTTTTATATAAAAATCTCTTTAACTAATAAAGGGGATTTTTATATGCCATTAAATTTATACCAACTTGTTTTGAAAGCAAAAGAGAAGGATGCTATTGCACTGAATAGAATTATTCAAGTTTTTTCAAAGCAAATGAATGCTTATAGTCGAAGACTAGACCAAGAAGATACTCTGCAGGATTTAACAATTTTTTTAATTGAACTTATCCCTAAACTATGCTTAGACAAAGAATATTTAAAGAATGATAAAATACTTTTAGCTTATATTTCTAAAAGCCTTAAACATAAATATTTTAGACTTGCTAAGAAAAGTGCAACCAAAATTTCTAAGGAAGTAGACTTACAAGAAACTTTACAAATTCCATACCATGATAATCCTGATCAAGAGTCTTTTATGCACGATTTATTCATGCATTTAAATTCAAAGGAAAGAGACATCTTAACTATGATATATATTTATGGATTTTCCGTAAAAGAAATTTCTTTTATAAATAATGTAACAAGGCAAGCTATCAATCAAACCAAAAATCGAGCTTTACACAAGTTAAAACTCGCCATATAAATTAGTACTATATCATTAACCAAACACAGACCATAAAAAAACTAAGAGCCAACTAGTCCAACTACTTTAGTTGGACTAGCTGGCTCTTAATCTTTAAAATCATATGCATATTTCTCGCGTTTTCTCATCAAATCAGTTACCAGCCAATCAAGCCTCCATTACATCGACTAATACCAATGTCACTAAACTAATAAGGATAACAAAACAAAGCTGTGCAACCTAAATTAGGTGCTAATGTGTTAATCTGGAAGCTTTAACCACCATCAAAAAAAAACGATGAAGAAGGTAATAGACACTATCTACCTTCTTCATCTATCATTGCTTATTCAAATTCCTTTTGTTAAACCTAGCAATACTACATTCCTATATCAACAACACTTCCAACAGATGTTTTATCCAACTGTCTCTTAAACGTCACCATCTCTTGGTTACTTTCGTCATTGGTGGCTTGTGATGTTTGCTGGTTTGCTAAGAGATCAAAATCTGCTGTTGATGATAATCTTGATACATTCGTTTTTGCCCCCCTGCACAAAAATTCCGAGTAAAAAATCCTTCAGAAGTCTTTTCTTCTTACGAAACCTATTTAATTTAGTCTAGCTAAAGAATACTCTTTCGAAGCATCCTTATCAATATGCTTCATTTCCCATTTCTTTTATTTCCTGTAGACAGTATTCTTCTGAACTATCTTTAGTTATAAATACGCTTTTTATTCATAAAATACACAAAGCATCCTGACCAATAGGAAGTTTCATTCTTATCGGGTAAGATGCTTTTATCAAAAATGTTTAGTTGTTAATTAGCAAAATTTTTTGAGCGCGATCTCTGAGTTTATGAATTTCCTCCTGACGCTTTTTTATAATTTTGGGATCTCTTAAAACCAATGGAGATTCTTCGGGATTTTCAGCCGGATGATGTATTGCGAAATTAAGTTCCCTTTTTTTTACGTCAGCCAGATTATTCATTTCACTCGCAGTAGTATGTAGCTTGTCTTCCTTCTTTAGAGCAGCATCTGTCGAAAGTAGCGCAGAAGTAGTTTTATTGAGGGCATCTTGAGTCGATACTTGATCCTCTTGCGGCGTCTCTTCGGTAGCTGTCGTTTTGTTTTGTTTATTTGCCGTTTGCGCACTCGTTGGTGTTTGTGCTTTTATATCTTGTGCGGGTGATGTGATATCTAAAGTATTTGATGTCTCAGATTTTAAAGTATCTTGCTCGTTTAGTTGTAATTTTAATGCATTGAGCATTTCATTCAAAGTACGAATTTGCTCTTTTTTATCAGGCTGGTTGATATTCTTATTGTTACCAATCTCTAAAATACGGTCTTGGATTTCCATGATACTTTTTTGCAGTGTATTTAACTTCGATTCATCATAATCGGAAGATTTTGAGTGCTTAAATATAGCTGCAGTAGCAGTATCCTTATCATCAGTTCCTCTTACGTGCATTTTAGTTGTTTTCGTTTGATTAGCTGAAAATATTGGTCGCATTGTATTATGAGTGTTTTTGTTAGCTACTCCTTGCATTGCATTTCCTCCTTGAAATGGGAATAATTATTATATTCCCAATTATACTCTTCCAAATTTTGATTTACAATATTTTTTTACAATTTATTACAATAAAAACAGGTAATCGAAATTGATCACCTGTCTTTATTGATTATTATTTTATAGACATCTTTTCACCATCGCAAGCAAACACATCACCCAAAAGTTTATTACCAGTAATTGCAAGGCGTGGACTTTCTTTTGAACCATATGCCCCATAAAGACTAAGATCATTAAATCCATAAAACCAATTTGTCCACAGCAAATCTGCTACTTCCCCCGTATCCAAATTGACAATGAATGTTAAAGCTGTAGGTTCAGGGTCGATCCAAGTCCAATACCCCTGATAATATGTTTGATGAAATTCATCTGTCCCTGTAATATAACTACTTGCACTTGCTAAATCACTTGGATTATAAGTACGAATGCAGTGATAAGAACTATAGTAGCCATACGCGGAAATTGCAAGTGCATTCTTCAAGCCATTAGAAAAGAGAGTTGAACCCGCATAGCGACCCATTGCAAGTCCAGCAATAAAGCTGTCACTGCTTGCTCTGCCACTACAGTTATGTGTACCCGTACCGATAGCCCGTCCAGTTTTGATATCCAATTTTGTATAAATATCAAAATGTTGTCTATCGATAAATAATACAGCAGTTTTTCCCTCAGGCTGCATACGTTCAACAAAGTGCGTTCCATCCTCTGTTACCCAAAACGTATATTCTTTTTGAATATTTGTAAGTTCCGCAGGAATGTCTACGATTACAAGCCCATATTCGGCGGTTGGATCTACTACACCATCTGGTGCTAAAACTCTAATGAAATATCCGCCCTTTGCAACATTGGTTAGTATTTGTTCGGTATTTTTCGGTATAGTTGTTAACAATTTCTGATCTGAAGATAGGATCTGTAATTGATAATTACACTTATCAGGCACACCGAAAAATTTAATGTAATAGTTTCCTGCAGTACTTACTCCCCAAACCGTACAATCCTCATCAATTGCATTATCTAATGTACGTTTCATAATCTTGCCTGTTACTTGTTGCTGAGCCGTCGACATGCTATCATCGGCTTCATAAGCATCCCATTTATCTGTCACCCTTGCCAATAAACCAAATGTATTGGCGGCAGTACCTGCATATGCTGAAACACAAACGTAGTAAATACCAGGATCCGCAATATAACTCAATAATTCATATACGCCAGCATTATTTTTAGATTGACTAACAGCTTCTAATTGATACGTAGTCGTATTCAGTTTAAATAAGTACAAGTCATTATCAACTGTGGCATCTGCGACTGGTGACATGTAGACGGTCAGTTTTTTCTTTTCAGTGATCTGGAAATTATACCAGCGCTGATCACCTTTTGTCGCAATAGAATCATTATAGTAGGTTTCAAACTTGATCGTATAAGCTCCATTTGGATCAGCATTTGGCACCGACTGAACCGCAGCCATTTGTGCAGCAAATAAAGCATCATTGCCACCTGCCTTAGCCTTTGGTGCTGACTGAGCCGCGGTAGTACTTAGAACTTCTTGTGAAGTACTTCCCTTTAACCCGGCTACCGGAAACATTGAAATTTCTTTTAACCCAGCACGATTTGCTTTTTCACTGAAATCTACCGTTACGAAATTATTGTCTTTTGCAGTATCGGTATTCACGAATGGTGATACTTCTACAGCATCTGCTAGATTTTTTAAAACATCTTCTCTTGCTTTCATTAAAGCAACTTCAGAATCAGTCATCTTAGACTTTAAAGTTTCGCCTGTTTGTTTTATGATTATGCCTTCTGGTACATAAATTACACGATTTCCCATTATTCTTACCTCTTTCATTTTTAGTTTCACACACACTTTTAACTTTTCTTTAGCAAATCAGAAACCTACACCACCGAATCATCCCCTCTCACTTATATACATTCTTTTACTTGTAAATTTTTAAACTCAAAATAAAAAAGAACATAAAAAATCCAGCTGAATTCTAAGTTCAGCTGGATTTTTTACTCTATTATAAATTTTTCATTATTTTATAACTGTCAGGCATATTTGCTATATTACTTTATTAAGATTCATATTTCCACCAAAACGCCACAGGCTGATATCATTTATTCCTTGTTCTTTGGCAATCTTAATCCAATAATTTAAGGTTTTTATATCCGCATACCAAACTTGATAGGAAGCACCATTCTCTTTATAATCAAAAATTACGCATTGGCTTTCTTCATCTCTTTGCATATCAGCGTGATATTTCGTGGCAAGATCTTTTGCTTCAACTTCAGTTAATAATTTTTTTTCTCCGTTATCTCCCCACAAGCAACCACCTGTTGCAAAGGCTACTGATTTTTCACCTGGCAAGCTTTGCATTTGTCCTATTATTTTTTCGATAAACTTCTTGTTCGCTTTTGGCCCAGGATCGCTATGCAATCCGTAAAGGTTGTAAAGCATGACAACATACTCTGGCCCTTCGAAAAATTCAGCAGAAGAAAACGGTGTACTCGGTTCTAAGACAATTCTTAGTTTTAAATCATGCTCCAGCGCTTTTACATAAAGTTTATTTGCAAAGCGCAGAAAAGCCTGACCTACCTTTTCATCTTTCCATATTCTTTCATAATCAAGTTCAATGCCATCATAGCCGCCCTGTAAAGTCAGTGCAATGATTTCATCAATATGTTTTTCCATCAGTGCATCATCAGACAATAGCCTGCGGAGAACTTCTATGTCTTTTATCGTAGATGACCCATCACTATTTTGTTTATCATTGACAATCGTAAGATAGGTTTCATAGCTCGTTTTTTTCTTTTTTAATTCATTTCTTTTATCGACAAGTTCTTGCGGAATGAAAACTTTGTCATTCTCATCAAAATATGCGCCGAAATAAGAAAGTTTATTAAGTTTGTCTCCGATATTTTTTAAATCTTTTTCGCCTGCGCCAATATCCCAATAAACCAACCACCCCGCTCTTTTCGTGGGTTCTTTTGCTCCTGCGTTGCCAGCATATTGACCATTATAAGTGCAGCCTAACAACATAAGAAAAACAGATGCATATATAGCCACTTTGCATGCTTTATAAACTTTTCCAGACATGTGCTTACTTCCTCCTTACTAATCCTACTAGCAAATACACCAATTTTCTTATATTTTTTCACTTTAGATACTTTCATTTGCTCATCTGACCCATTGATTATAAATTCGTGATAAACCAATGAATCATAGATTCCCATAACTGTTTCGCTTTAAATATTACAGCATCAAAGCCTTGTAAACTACTATCAAATAAAATCTTTTCCTTTTCGGCTCCCGTATTTTCTGTAATTGTTAACTTTTCAAATACCCCATCATACACATCGTCCGCCAAATTTCTTTGACTCGAGCCATAACCACCCCATGCCGCTTCCAGATAAACAGCACCCGCTTTTCGTCCCTCTACTTGTAAATCACGCACAGCCTCTTTGCCATCTATTGTGATGCTAATTGAATTTCCTTTGATAGATATGGATAGCATCCGGTCACCTTTCGCATGCACACTAAGGTCACCTATATATGGCTCTGCACCTTCGCTCACCGTAGCAACATCTTCTATATTTTTATCTTTCAACCGCTCTGCATAAAGCTTTACTTTTTGGGCAGAATTGGCGTATCTTGTAAAAGTTTCTAGCTCTTTCATTTCAGCCGCTTTTTTATCTTCAGGGATTGATATGGTTTCTTTACCATCATGTTGATCTAAATTTAATTTAAATACCTCTTTTTCACTATTGCCAAGCTTTTCTGTGACATATAAAACATTGTTGAAAATACCCACGGATAAAAATCTGTTTAAATTTTCATCAGAGCGGAGATATATTTTCTGCAAACCGAGCTTATTCCCCTTCAGTCTCACAGATAGTTTCATATCCTCAAAATCACTACTGTTCTTTAGACGCATTAACCCTTTATCTTTAGGCAAAGAGGTTAAAATGATTGTTTCCTCTTTAAACTCTGATGCCCCTTTTAGGGTTTCCCATGCTTTTTGTTTTTGCAAATCGCCTGTGACAAAATCTAAATCTTGATTGATATCATATTTTATGCGCATCAGCAAATGATTCGTATACCAATACGCCTGTGGCTGCATCCTCGTTAAGTCATACATACTACTGTTTCGCTGATTAAAAGAAAAACCCTCTCTATTGAAGTTCATTTTAAACAACTGTTTCATCCAATATTCATTTACCGCACTTACTTTATCATTATTGCCAAAACTTCCTGTATTGGAGTGCATTAATATATACAATTCTGGAACATACCCTAGCGAATTCGTATAACTATCTCGCAAAGTTTCATAATCATAACTGACCCGTTCCTTCATTTTTTTATAACTTTCTTTAGGCACACCATATTCATCACGAATATAATCCATCAAATAGTGATTGTATTTTCGTCCTAAATATGGCGCAACACTAGCATGTTCTAAAGGATCCAATTCCCCTAAATAATTGTTATACCGATCAAACACATTAATAAACGCAAGCCGATAGCCGTTTGTTCCCATTTCCCAAAATGTCGTTTTTTCAAGCTCGCGTAGTTCATCCGGCATCAAAAATTTCGGATCTTTCTTGTCAAACTTTTCTGGATAAGTCAGCATCGTTCCTTTGAAATTTAAATCTTCCATAATTTTTTGCGAGAAAATGGCCGTATCTCTTCTACCATCTTCAAACATCAAGAACAATGATTTTTCTGGCAGATCTTTGCCAGTCTGATAATAGTCTAAAATATCTTTCTGCGTTATCGTTACATAGCCCAAATCTTTTAGCGCTTGCAAATGCTCACGTAAACGCCCTACGCCGATTAAATTTTGATTTCCGTTTCGTTCTACCCCAAAATATGAAAGTGCAACAAACCCTTTATCCCCAGCAATTTTTGTAGTCTGATTTTTATAAGGTTCATAAGTTTTTAGTGTAAATAATGCGTTTATGCAAATAACACTCACTGCAAGGAGAATCATAATTTGCACTACAACACGTATCTTTTTCTTACGATCTTTTTGCGTAGTAAATTTTTCATTTGACATTATCATCATCTTACACCCGCTGCTGCTTTCCACGATTCTTCTTTTCCAACTCCGCAAGATCTGCTGGAGTCATGCGCGTTCCCCATGTAGTCTTCCAAAAAGTAACCCAAGCAATTGGCATTTGCCATAAAAGTACTGACTCATAATATAAACAAAACCATACCCCATAAATCCAAGTAGAACTTTTTCTAATAAATAATTGCGTCATACTCATTAATAATGCCATTAAACAAATACCAACAATAAACTGAAGCGGAAACACTCTGTGTATAATCGGAATATAAATGAGATTATAAATAACGATAACCGGTGCCAAAAGTGGCACGATTACCCCCATATAAAAAGACAATGCCATAAACGGTTCTTTTTTCCACATAAAACCAGCAGCAATCAAGGATTCTCTAAGCCACGATCTTTTCCAGCGCATCTGTTGTTTTAAAAACACATCATATTGGTTAGGAACAATCGTATTACAGATTGCCGTATCTTGATAAACAGTACGGTTATTTCTTAAGATAAAATTGGTCATGCTCCGGTCATCACCAAAGGTTGCTTTTTCACCCAAGAATTTCTGATTGAGCCATGCATCCATATACTTTAGAATTAGATCTTTTCTATAACATGAGAGCGGACCTGATAAACAAGTCACTGCATCAAAATAACTTTCTGCTGCCTTCATGATACGAAAAGCAATAAAATACCTCACTGCTTGCATTTTTGTAAGTGCATTGGTATATGTATTGGCCACATCCGTTCTACCAGAGACTCCGCCCATTTTTGCATCTTTAAATGGCTGCACGAGATTACGAATCGCAAAAGAATCTAAAAAACTGTCAGAATCAACAAACACAATCAGTTCATGCTTTGCCATAACAGCCCCTCTTGCCAAAGCCTCACGCTTACCAGCATTTTTTTCTTGACGAATAAAATGCAGCCGCGTATCTATTTCATAACGCTTTTCTTTGATTTTCAGCTCTTCCATAATCTCTTCAATTTTTTCTACCGATTGATCATTTGAGCAATCATCTACTACAATAACTTCTAATTTATCAATTGGATAATCCTGATTGACGCAACTCAAAATTGTCCTTTGTATCCATTCTTCTTCATTGAAACAAGGGATAATGATTGTAACACCCGGTGTAAACTCTTTATCAATTGGTACAGAACGATAAAAGGTACCAAATAGATACCTACTTAGCAAAAATGTAGCTGCAATAATGCTATACATATACAAAACTTTATTAAATCTAAAATAAAGGACACTTTCTGTTCGCATCAGCAATATACAGGCAGTAATAATGAAGAGAAAAAATGATGCCGCTGTCAGCATATACAGATTTTTTTTCTTCGCTTTATACTGCGCCAAGGATTCTAAAAATTCTACTGCACACAAGTTTTTGCCCTCTGGGGTTTTGATAAAACGGATATATTTAGCAGCAACATCAACTTTCATTTCATATCCTTCTGGCATACTGCCAGGAGTAATAGTAAAATTTATCTGAATTTTAGTTGCTTGACTCAAATCCTCAGCAACCTCTGGTAAAACTTCAAGAAGCATCCCCGTCGTCGATATATCAACACCTTTGGCGTGGCAGGCGACTTTTTTACCACCAGAAACATAGTGCATGGAGACATCGTAATCCACCAAATAACGTCTGCCCATTTTTTCATTTTCGATAAGCTTGGAGATATCATCAATATCATTCGGGTCCTTCACTCGACGCCGATCTAAATTTGTACGCACTCCTTCTTTATCAGGAACTTTCGACACCAGCCGACGGTCAGGTTTTGCAACAAGTAAAATATCTTTTTCTTTTTTTATTTCATGTCGTTGAAATAACTTATCTAGCATATACTTCACCGCCTTTTTATGCTGCACACTATAGCAGCATATAATAAACCATTCTCGCCAATTCATCATCGGTTATCGTTATTTTTGCATTTTATTATGACTAGTTAACTTCAATGATTCTTTACGATCGCTTTGAGAATAGCCGTCTATTAAATAATCTGATAATCTGCCGATTTTAAATTTTGATGGATCTGAATCCGCTTTCGCTTCATTGGCGGTTAACAATATATCCAAAGCAACTGGCGTATAGATACAACTATCTCCCATATGCATAGTCAAAATAGTACCTTTTTTGATTTCACCTTGTTTTGTATATATCCCATCTTTGATTGTGTCGACAAGCTCCGCAAAACTTTTTGCTTTATAATCATAGGTGCTGCACGAACCTGCGATGATATATTCATAGCCCGTTTCAAATAAGGTTTCAACACCCATCTTGCTGACCGCTAATGTTGGTGGACGGAAAAATCTAGTCAACGAAGGTTTCCCATTCACAGTTACATCGCCAGTAACTGCCCGTAACTTCGTATATGCCGCACTCAGATCCTTAAGATATTCTTCCTTACTCTGTGTTTTCACCAGCTTACCTGTTTTAGGATCACGAACTACCATCGGCTTATGTTCATCAGAATGACTCCCGATATCATTTCCTTGCATCGCAATACTTCGAAGTAGATTTGGATTATTGAGTACATTATGCGTAAGAACAAAGAAGGTTCCCTCCACATGATGTTTACGCAGAACATACAAGATTTTATTGACAGCGGCATCTGTTCCCCAGTCATCAAAGGTCAAGAAAATAACATTCTCGTCTGTGTGTACCACACCACTCGTATCAAGACGACGCGTATCCATTTTTGAAAAACCGAGCATCCGGTCTTCATACGTAACTTCGTAGTTTCCAATATAACGTTTAGAGGCCTCGTCTAAAAAGTTATGTTGATCAACCTTTACCACTGGTCCATCATTTCTTAACTGCACTGGAACCTTGCTCTGATCTACTGGATACTGATAAGTAAGGTTCGTATTCCGTAAAATTTCACCTACAGGTTTAATCATATATTGTGAATCATTTGCTAGATTGTCTGCAGGATTATCATAGAATGTCGCATAAGCAATATTATCTACCTTACGTTCTTTGATGACTTCCAACAAATCAACAACCAGTTGATCATTTGTATAGTAATCCATTCTAAAATGGATGATCTGACCGCGTGCTAAAGAAATCATAGATTTACGAAAAATTTCTGTCATCACTTGATCGGCAGAGGTATAATCTTTATGCTTACTTTGTACGATATTAAGCGTTTGACCGATCAAGGTGCAGTCCATTGCAAGAGCAGCTGATTTCGTTGTATCTGTGATAGCACCCCAAGGTTGTTTTACTAGCTGCGTCGACACACCAAACTGTTCTTGTAACATCGTGCGTGCCCTTAAGATATCCTTACAGGTATCATCAAAACTTTCCTCATTCTTGGGCCTTATTGCAATTCCTAGTTCATGACCATTATCGATGATACTTCGCAGTGTCTCTGGATACGATTTCATTTCTAGTTCCGAGACAAAAAATGTCGCTTTAATTCCCAACTGATTTAACCTCAGCAGTACATTATCTACTACAGCTTTCTTCGTTAACCCGGCAAACGTATAAGCAAGTGCTGGCTCTGTGGTTGCAATAACCTTAATTTCCGCGTTCTTATGCTCAGTGCTTTCTGCTGCATATGCGACACTGAAAGTAAATAAGGAGGCAATCTGCTCTTTGAGGAAATCAGTCATTGTTGTAAAAAATACTGGTTCACCCTTGGCTATTACAGTCTTTGTGTTATCGAAGAGCAAGGTTGTTGTTAACGACTTGCTTTGTCTATCACTTGCAGGGAAATCTTCCACATAACTCGTCGTATAATTTGCCTTTTTCAGAGCAATCAAAAGATTTTCCACCGCAGTAACGAGGTCTTTATCTTCTAAGTCAACTTGCTCGTGCAATTCTTTTAACCCTGGTTGTTTGTCTATAGCTGGCTTTAAATCCGTTTTGCCCGGTTCGTTTACAATGGACTCAGGATTGGTTTTTAGCTTAATCGAAACAATGCTTCCTGCCTTAAGCTTACCGACGAACTCTTCTGCCGCCTTAGGAGAGTTTACTTTTTTTACATTCAAAAAAGCATCACTTTTTACAACACTCCTAAAGCCACACGCTTTCGCCACTTGCAGCAAGGTTTCTGTGTAGTTTGTATCATTGCATTTCAAAAGATTAGATCCTTGATCGGTAGTCACTTTGATGATTTTTTGCGCACGACAAAAATCTTTAACCAACCTTTCTGCGGGAAATTTATCCATTTTGCCAAGACCAGATAATGTGTAATTTTCTATCTTCTGCCCAGCTTTTTTAATATTTACGACAGTCTCAGGATCTTCAGCAGTCTGCATACCATCAACAAAAAAGGTTGCCTTAGCATCATATTTTTTCAATAAGTCCAAAATTTGCTGTACTTTCGTGCGATCTTCTAGTCCATCAAAAGTTAAAGCAACGATATGAGCCCCATTACTATTACGCCCAATGATGGTTGCTTGCTCTTGATTATTTTTTAGTTGAACGAAAGCCTCGGCAATCTCCGCATCGGCCTGATAATCACTTTCTATATCGGTAATATTACGCGAGTAACCGCTGGTCTGCTCCGTAAAAAAACTTTTGAAAAAAAATCCTCCTAGAAGACAAATACCAATTAACCCCATCAGTAATGCTAGCGTTTTCTTATTCTTCACGTGTATCACCTCCTAGTTAAAGACTCCAATAGGAATATTGTTTTTTTTCTACATCACTTTTATTAAACATGCTTTTGATATCAATAAGGACATGTTGGGCTTGCTGATTTTGAGGTTTAAACATACGTTCTAAATCCGTTAATTGCAAATCTCTAAATTCTTGATGTGCTACTAAAAAAACTAAACAATCTGCGTTTTTGACATCATGAATATCCACCAGTTCCATATCAAATTCTTTTTGGAATTCCCTTTGATCGACAACTGGATCTACCACCTTGATTTCAATTCCATAGCCAGCAAGATATTTCAAGACTGCTCCAGCTTTTGAGTTACGCATATCAGGACAATTTTCTTTGAACGTAATACCCATAATATAAATATTTGCTTGCGTGATGTTTATATTAGATTGAATCATTTTTTTTATCACATTGTCCGCAGTAAAATTCACCATATAATCATTGACTTTTCTACCTGCAGCAATAATTTGCGAATGATATCCTAACACCTCTGCTTGGTAAATAAAGTAATATGGATCAATGCCAATACAATGCCCGCCAACCAAGCCTGGTAAAAATCCCAAAGCATTCCACTTGGTATTCATCGCATCAATAACATCTTTCGTATTAATTTCCATTCGATCAAATGCCATGGAAAGTTCATTCATAAAAGCAATGTTAATATCTCGCTGGGCATTTTCGGCTAGCTTTGCAGCCTCGGCTACTTTTATTCGTGGCGCTTTATAAACCCCAGCATCAATAATCAGTTCGTAAATCGCCGCAATCGTATCCAATGTTTCTTCGTCCATACCTGAAACAATTTTTCGAATGTTTTCTAGTTTATGAACTTTATCGCCTGGGTTAATTCTTTCTGGCGAGTAACCAACTTTGAAATCTTTTCCACATACCAGACCTGATTTTTTTTCTAAAATAGGGACACAAACATCTTCTGTAACGCCAGGATACACTGTCGATTCAAAAACAACAATACTACCTGCCACTAAGTTCTCTCCTACTATTTTACTCGCATTGATAACAGGTGCCAAATTCGGTGTTTTATCACCATTGACCGGCGTTGGAACAGCAACAATGATAACTTTTGCTTTTTTTAACCTTTTAGGATCATTAGTAAATTCCATTGTAGTATTTTTGACTTTTTCATCACCAATTTCATTGGTAGGATCGATTCCTTGCTTATAAATATCAATTTTTCCCTGATTAATATCAAATCCTATCGTTCTTACTTTTTCAGCAAATGCAACAGCAAGAGGTAACCCCACATAACCAAGGCCTACGACCGCCAAAGCATCTAGTCTTGTCCGAATTCTTTCAAACGTTTCCATTGACATCCTCGATCTCCTACTACGTTATTTTAAAAATAATAAGTTACATAACTCCACAAAGTATTACCATTTTGGCCAGTCACCTTATCTACTAAATTATAATGTTCGAGCCCTGCAACAAAGTTTTCAGCAAATGTATAGTTTGCACCTATGCCATAGCCTTTAAAGCCTTCCATTGAATTTCCTCTACCATTCATCCCATGAGAAATATACGTGCCAGCTGGTTGATTGTAGTATTTTACAAAAGCATCATATGTTCCTGGTCTGTATGTCTTCAAATCACCATATTTAAGACCAACTACATAGCCATTGCTATTTCCTTTACTATCTTTTAGACTAGAATGTAAAACCATCGCCCCTACACCAAAATTAGAAAAATTGTAGTCTCCACTCAAAGTTACAATCGTATTTTTCTTTTGCGCACTATCTTCCGCCTGATAATGGTAAACACCAGTTTCCAAATTATAATCATAATCATGATAGCTTGCAGTTGCTATCGATGTATTTTTAGTATAATCAGTTTTTCCAAGACTCATGGTGTATGTCACCGGCCCATTAAAGTCAGCTCTAACGCCTTTAAATGTGCTATCATAAATATTTCCATCTGCCATAAGGTAGCCAAAAGCGCCTGCCTTTACCATAGTTTCTTTATTTTTATGCGTTACATATAAATCTAAAAGTTTAAATTCATTATTATAATTTACTAAGTTTTGTTTACCCTCTAACATACCATAAGCATGCCAATCTCGATCAATCTCTGTATCAAAACCAAGCCTTGCACGAATTCCAGATGAATCCTTCTCCAATTGCTTAGCCCCACTATTAAATGCATAATGAAGACGAAGTTCTCCATCAATATTTATCTTTTGAGTAACCTGATGAGTACCATCATTTACATTCATCAATTCATCAATAAGCGCCTGATAAGTTGTTGGTGAAATGTCACTCGTAGGAACAATGTCCTTTTGACCAGTATCAGGATACTTATTCTCAGTAAGTGTTTGTTTTTGCTCAATATCCGCATTATTCCTAAGCAGCATTCCTTTTGACTTGTTATCTTCCGAATTTTCTTGACTGATGATTCTGTTATCTGTATTCATGATAATCTTTGTTGTAAGTTTTGCGATCTCATAGGCAAATTCATTTTTGGTCTTTTCAATATCGACCATTTGATCACTGATTATTTTGGTTGTAATCTGTGCCATTTCATAAGCAAAAACACTTCTTTGCGCATTAGGTACGATTGGCATTACCTTTGTTGTGATCTCTGAAGCGCTATAAGCAAACTCCATTTTAAATTTTTCTATATCTCCAGTTGATGCGGATACTATCTTTGCCGTAAACTGTGCCATTTCATAGGCAAATTCAGTCTTAAAGTTTGCTGTATTCCTATATTTCTCTTCATTATTAACCTGTTTTGAAGCATATACTGCATGTTCTACAGGATTATTTATAAAGATAACAAGTAGCAACTCTATTAAAAGCAACGATACAAAAATTTTTCTCACCAAAAAACCAACCTCCCTGTCCTTGCAAAAATCTTGTTTTAATAAGCATAATCGACTATCAGATTCATTCCTTCATTTGCTACCAGCTGGATACTCAATAACAAAAAAATTGCCAAGTTGCATTTTAAATATATTGTAAATGCAACTTGGCAATCATAGACTAAAATTATCCTTAGACCCATAGTTTTGCGTCCCTTATTTTCAAAAGGTTTGCCTGCTATATTCATTATTTATAAACAATTGTATAATTGTGCAATACTCATAAAATCCTGTATAAAATTTACAATTTAAATAAAATACTTGCAATAATTGATTAAAATTCACCATTAAATCCAAAACTCCTGCTGAGATATTCTGTATATTAACATTAGTTTCTTCTTTTTCTTCTTATTCTGACAAATCAACAATAAAAACTAATGTTATATTTAGGCATAAAAAGACTCCTACCAAAATTCAGAGAAAAATTTGATAGGAGTTCTATTATTTCACCATCACGATCAAATTGTTGGTAGCAAAAAATACTGAAATAACAACTCTAAATTATGATTGACTGGGTCTACTGACTTTTCAATTTTCATCCGTAGCAAGCTTCCCTGCCAACAATCCCAAACTAAATCAGCTAGAAGCTGGGCTGGCAAATCACTTCTAACTTTCCCCAACTGCTGCCCAATAAGCAATCTATCCGCCAAAATCTTTTTATATGCATTTACCGCTCCTTGTAACGCTATGCGACATTCGTCACTCGCTTCACTAATTTCAGCTGCAAGATTGCCTAGTAAACATCCTTTTTTTATATCAGCACAACGATATTTTTCAGTAATTGCCAAAAATGCTGTACTCAACGCTTGATAGGAATCTTCTTTTTGTGTTGCTTCATCTAGCATCTCTGTCCAATGCGCTGTATTGATCTCTGTATAATAACGAATCACGGCTACGCCAAAATCATCTTTACTGGCAAAATAATTATAGAAAGACCCTTTCGGAACGCCAGCCAATGTAGCGATTTCTTGGATTCCCGTAGCATTGAAACCTTTTTGTTCAAATAAGGATAAACCAACTTCCAATAACTTTTGTTTTGTTTGTTCTAAATCTGCACTTTTTTTTCTAGCCATTTCTTACAACCTCGTATCCTAATCATATCTTCTTATTTTAACTTAAGGGAATTCATTATACAAATACAAGAAGAGACAGCGACCGACTGCCTCTTCTTTTCCCCCTAAACAATGGATCGTATTTATAATTAAGACAATGTTTTTTCTGCTCCAAGTTCAAAAGGAATGAGTTCATCAACTCTGTTTTGTCGTGTTTTAGTCGCCCACGCTGGATCTGCAAGTAATGCTCTCCCCACTGCGACCAAATCAAACTCTTCTTTTTCCAATCTTTCAATAAGCGGTACTAGACTAGTAGCCTTCGCACCTTTTCCTTGCGCAAAGAAATCGATAAAGTTGGTATCAAGCCCTACAGACCCAACTGTAATCGTTGGCTTACCAGTTAATTTTTTAGTCCACCCCGCCAAGTTTAAATGTGAACCTTCAAACTCTGGTTCCCAATAACGACGCGTCGAGCAATGAAATATATCCACGCCAGCTTCAACTAGTGGTGCTAAAAATATAGCCAATTCTTCTGGCGTGTTTGCCAATTTTGCTTGATAGCTTCCCATTTTCCATTGAGAATAACGAAATACGATAGGAAACTCTGCCCCTACAGCCGCACGACAAGCCTTCACTATTTCAACAGCAAATTGTGAACGTGCCCTCATATCTTTGCCATATTTATCTTGGCGCTGATTTGTTCTTTCCCAGAAGAACTGGTCGATTAAGTAACCATGCGCACCATGAATTTCGATTCCATCAAAGCCTAATCGTTTTGCATCACTTGCAGCCTGCGCAAAAGCTTTGATAATCTGTTCAATTTCCTCCAATGTCATATCTGTCGTAACTTTTTCTCCAGACATTACATCAATCCCTGATGGACCAATTGGCAATACTTCTGGATTCGGGTTTTCACCATTGATTTTACGTGCCATCCCCACATGCCACAATTGTGGAATGATTTTCCCCCCTGCTTGATGAACAGCTTGAACAACATGAGCCCAACCTTTTAAAGCTGCTTGGCCATGAAAATTAGGGCGTCCTAGTCCTTCAGCAGCTGAAGGGTGATTCACCAAAGTCCCCTCCGTTATGATTAGGCCAACTTGATTTTCTGCACGCCTTTTATAATAGCCAGCTACATTTTCTCCCGGTATGCCATTTGGTGAAAAACCTCTTGTCATCGGCGCCATAGCAATACGATTTGCTAATTTTAAACTTCCAACCGTTACGGGCTCAAATAAAATTTTTAAGTTATCATTTTTTATTTCTGCATTATGTCTCATCATAAACTCTCCTCTTATAAGCTTAATTCTAATACTTTACGAACAATGTTCGGTGTAATTGCACCTTGCTCTCCAAGTTTAACCATCCCATGTGCTTCTAAGTTAGCAATAATTTTTTCAATCACGTCTTTTCCCAAACCATAGTCGGAGAAACGAGTTTTTACACCCATTATTTCAAAGAAGTTCCGTGTTTTTTCGATAGCTAACATCATTTTTTCCGAAGTTGGCAAATTACCAGTGATATTCCAAATTCGTTCACTGTATTGGAGAAGTTTTGCTGCTTTTTCTTCTTTCATTACTTCGAGCATTGACGGTAAAACAATCGCCAAGGTTTGTGCATGATCTAGACCATATAAAGCAGTAATCTCATGACCAACCATATGTGTAGACCAGTCCTGTGGTACGCCGCTACCAATTAAACCATTTAGTGCTAATGTCGCTGTCCACATGATATTTGCTCGTACATCATAATTTTCTTGATTTTCTAAAGCTTTTGGTCCTTCTTCAATTAGAGTTAACAATAGTCCTTCTGAGAAACGATCCTGCACTTTTCCTGCAACTGGATAAGTCATATATTGCTCCATCACATGAATGAACGCATCAACTACTCCGTTGGCAATCTGTTTTTCCGGCAAAGTATATGTATAAATTGGATCAAGAATAGAAAACTTCGGAAACACCGATGGATGCATGAACGGTAACTTCGCTTGTAATGCTTTTCTCGTGATTACTGCGCCGTTATTCATTTCTGACCCAGTTGCTGGTAGTGTCAATACCGTACCAAAAGGCAATGCTTGCTGTATCGGCAATCCCTCTACAATGATTTTCCAAGGATCATCTTGCGTAAATGGTACTGCTGCCGCAATAAATTTGGTGCCGTCGATCACAGAACCACCACCTACTGCTAGTAGAAAATTATAATTTTCCTTACGAATCACTTCTACAGCCCGCATCAATGTTTCATACGTTGGATTTGGTTCAATGCCGCCAAATTCTCCGAGCTCATACGCTTTTAAAACATCTTTGACAGCATCTAATAAACCAGATTTTTTAATACTGCCACCGCCATAAACCACTAAAACTTTGCTTCCAGTAGGGATTTCCTGTGGCAATTTCTCGATTTGCCCTTTGCCAAATATAATTTTTGTTGGATTCATAAATTGAAAATTATTCATGAAATTACACTCCTTTATTTTTTTGTATTGTTCATAATTTCTATTATTTTTATGTATCTATCATTTGCCTTTAGTATACGACTGGTCATTTTAATTGTCAAGAAAAATAACAAGATCTTTAATTACCTTATTATTTCTGTAAAATCAAGTATTGTATTTAAACAAGCGAGTAGCTGAATTTCACACCAAGCAATAAAAGAATTTGCTGCTTCTATTCAATTATCGTTTAATTTAAGTCTTATGGAACTGAATATTTAAGTGTATGGTCTTCAATTTAAAATAATCTGGCACCTATCACTTATACAAAATTGGCTCTTTTTCAATGGCACTTCCTATGCTTTAATAAAACTATCATGTGCACGTGATAAGTTTTGATTGATAGAGGAGTATGAAATGAACAATACCAGCTCAGCCAAAAAAATAGGAATACTGTTATTTGAGAATGCGTGTCCGATGGATTTTATTGGCCCCTATGAGGCTTTTTCCGTTGTAAATTACGGTGCAACTGATAATCATTATGAGATTTTTACAGTGAGTGAGAAAAAAGGAGATATAAATACATTTGACCTGACAGTAAAAGCAGCCTACGACTTTACGAATTGTCCTCAAGCAGATATCGTCATCATTCCTGGTGGAAATACACCAAAGCTGTTAGATAATGTGCAGATTATTGAGTGGATACAAAAGCAAAAACAGCAAGCAGCGATCGTCTTCTCCGTTTGCAATGGTGCTCTTCTGCTGGCTAAAGCCGGCTTACTCAAAGGATTATCAGCAACAACGCATCATAAATTTTATGATGCGCTACTGGAAATTGACCCTACAATTCATTTGAATAAACAGGATCGCTTCGTCGACAACGGCAATATTATAACAGCTGCTGGAATATCGGCGGGGATTGATGCTGCATTGCATATTATTTATAAAACTCTTGGCAAAGAAGCTTATCTTAAGTCGTGTGAAATATTGGAGTATGGTGATGCTTGGAAAGCAATGCAATCACAAAAGAAGTAAAACATGCTCCATCACAGCGTCAAATAAACAACTCCCCTTATCTTTCTGTTATTTTGAAAGATAGGGGGAGTTATCTATTTAACCTCAGACCAAATTTTTCGTAAACGGCTGATAGCTGGGAAAATATCATCCAATTCTATTGCGCTAAACCCTAACAAAACATACGTGGAAGGCTGAGGTCCAAAATGAACCCACAATTTATCGTTCTCGTAAATAGCAATTCCTGCTTTCGCAGCTTTTTCTATTAATTTGGACGACGAAAGACTATGGTTAATTTGTACCAAGAGATGAATCCCTGCATTCATACCGGAGATAGAAATATCATCACCGAAATTTTCTTTGAGTGCAGAAACAAGGGCATTATGTTTTTTCTTAAAATGATTTATCATTTTTCGTAAGTGACTCTCAAAATATCCCTCGCTCATGAAAAGCTCTAACGGCTTTTGAATAAGAAACGGCACTGAACAGGCATTGTAATCTGGCTGATGCTGTAATTTTTTTACTAAATTCTTCGGCAATACCATATAAGCCACCCTTAAAGAGGGCAATAGCACTTTGGAAAAACTTCCAATATAGATTACCCTTTCAGGAGCCAGTCCTTGCAACGAAGAAATCGGTTTTACATCATATCGAAGATGACTATTATAATCATCTTCAATAATATAGGCATCTCGTTCATAAGCCCATTCGATCAGATGAAGCCGTCTTGTTATAGACATTATACGACCAGTAGGAAATTGATGAGAAGGAGTTATGTATACAGCCTTGGCATTGGATGCATGCAGCGCTTTTACATTTATTCCATGATGATTTAGCCCAATAGGATCTACACTAAACCCTTGATTTAAAAATGTAAAATAAGCACCTCGATAGCCGGGATCTTCCATAGCTATAGCATCATCAGCAGTAGTACGAAGAATCTGGCAAGCAATCGTAAGACAATGTCTTGTTCCAGAAGTAATTAAAATTTGCTCAACGCTGCATTTGACATCTCGATACTCACGCAAATATTTTACAATTTCTTTACGAAGCCCAAGTTCCCCCATAAAAGAACTATAGTTCGATAATTCCTTTTTATATTTTCTAATACACACATTGGTTAGACGCTGCCATTTGGCAAAGGGAAATGTATTCAGCGGAAGACTACCGTAAGTGAAATCATATTTTATTTTTTCAGTAGATGGTTCACTAAGCGTTTCTGGCTCTGGCGTCTCTAGTAAAAAAGAAGCGCCAGCATGGTTGATTGTTTCAACATAATACCCACTTCTTGGCTTACCAACAATGTACCCTTCCGACAAAAGCTGTTGATAAGCTGTATCTACCGTGTTTCGGCTTACCTTGAGTTCCTTCGAAAGGCTTCGGCTTGAGGTAAGTCGTTTTTGCTGGCTGATCTCACCATTTAAAATTTTCACACGCAGCTGCTGATATAGTTGACGATAGAGCGGCGTTTTACTTTTTGAATCTAATATAAACATAGAAAACCTCATATATCGTTAATTTCAATGCTTATTTTTCTCCTTCTACCCCAAGTTAGGCATGATACAGTGAAAGTGGTTCAATCCTTCATAAACTCCAAAAACTTTGCGGTAATCGCAGGATCAAAATGAGTACCATTTTCACTGGAAATTTCCCTGAGTGCTTCTTGTTTCTCTAGTGCCAGCCGATAAGGGCGGTCGTGGGTTAAAACATCATACATATCAATTAAAGAAAACACCCGTACTGAAAATGGAATCTGGTCTGCCTTTAATCCATTAGGATATCCTGTTCCGTCCCACCATTCATGATGTAAAAGAATAGCCTCTGCCAAAGATGCTTCACCAATTGAGCTGGCTAAACGATACCCTACATCACTATGATTTTTCACAATATCCCATTCATCATCAGACAGCTCACCCCTGCGGCCCCAGATATCACTATTGATGGCCACCTTACCAATATCATGCAACCTTGCCAAGCGTAATAAAGTCTTTATTTGTGGCTGTTCCAATGACAAACCTAAAAAAGAAATAAATTCAGTCGCTAACCGCTCTACCCGCATGCCATGACCATCATTCTCATAGCACTGGCTATATAATAAAGCCTCCAAACTAGTAATAAAACTCTGATGCAGTACTCCTCTTTTAGCGAGCTTATCACTATACATCATATTCTCGGCCTCACTAAACATTTCTGAAAAACGAAAAGGACCCCTTGTTTTCGTTGTCCAACCAATCGCAGCACTAACCTGAATTGGATTATTTTTTGTTTGTACACAGGCATTTTGAAAGCTTTCACAAAATTGTCGACAAGCCGCCGCATCCGTCTGTGGCAATAATATCAAAAATTCATCCCCGCCCCAGCGGGCAATACGATCATTGGGACGGCAGCATTTCATCAGGATATTTGCCATCGTAATGATTAGTACATCGCCCTGTTGATGGCCAAAAACATCATTGATCAGTTTCAGTCCATTCATATCAATAATAATACAACTGATTGGCAATGCTTGAGCGGTCTCATATTCTGGTAAGACGGTTTCAATATAAGCACGATTATACAGCCCTGTCATTTTATCGTGATAGCTAAGATAGTGGATTTTTTCTTCCGCTAATATTTTTTCCGTAATATCCGTCAAAATCATCATAATTAAAGGCTCATGCCCCATCTCAGACCCGAGTAGTTTGCATTCTACTTGAATATCTCTGTCTTTAATACGAAACTGCGCTGGAAATTGCTTAAACAGCCCATCGGCAGAAGTCTCGCCTTCAGAAAAACACCGTGCTAAAACTTCCTCTAATTGGACTTTACTGGCTTCATTGCCTTGCGTCAAAAGCGAGGTAATTGACAAACCGGCTATTTTATGGCCAAACACTCTAATACATTCTACACTATATTGACGATCTACTTTCAAATCTTTAGCAAACGTCAAAAAGCCTTGATTGGCATTATCAAGCAAATTTTGAATCTCAGCTTGCTGCATCCGCAGAGCTTTTCCCTGGCGGTCACTAATATAAAATGCTTTTTTCGTAATACGCAAAAGCCTTTTATACTCGTTAGTCAAAAGCGAATAGGGTGCTAACATTTCTTGTTTTATATCTACAGCACGGGCAATCGTAGTCTGGGCTTCATCTAAAATCCGATCTTCACTTTCAAACAATTGCTTCCCCATATAGTTTTTCATCAAAACCTCACCTCACTTTCATCGGCCATAAAATTCTAATGGATAGAAAAACCTAATAAAGTAATATCATCACGTTGCGCTTCATCTGCCATATAATTTTCCAACGCCGCCTCAAATTGCTCCCCTTGACGAGATATTTCCTCTTGCTGTGCAAGAATCTCTGTCAAAAACTTTTTTCTGCCAAATGAATAATCTTTCTCCCCACCATTTTGGTCAAGATAACCATCGGTTGTTAAGTAGAACTGATCGCCAGCCTCAATATCCCAGCTATGACTCGTAAAGGTTAAATCCTCAGGCGATGCTTTATAGCCAATGCTCGTATGATTACCTCGCACGATATGAATCTCCTCACCTCTTCTAATATAGAGTGAAAGTTTAGCCCCGGCAAAATTCAGCTGTGAATCCCCTTCAATAGAGCAAATCGCAATATCTAGACCATCGTCACTAAAAGATTCTTGACGATTACGATGCAAAGTTTGTTTCACCTGTAAATTTAACTCTGCTAAAATCTCGGCCGGTTCAGTATAGTTTTGCTCAACAATATGTTTTAAAGCGGAGTTCACAGCCATTGTCATAAAGGCCCCAGGAACACCATGACCAGTACAATCTACAAGCGCAACTAAACTCTTTTCCTGGCTCAAACGTCTCACCCAAAAAAAGTCACCACCGACGATATCGCGCGGTCGCCAAAGAACAAAGTAAGAGCCAAGTATGTCCTTAAGCTCCTCTGAAGCTGGCAATATAGATTCTTGCAACATCCTAGCATATTCAATACTATCCATAATTTTTTCATTACTTTCAGCCAATTCCTTCGTCCGCTCTTTTACCTGCTGCTCCATTTTTTGCGTTAATATAAGGGCGCGTTTCAGCGGATTGGCAATGCGACGTGATACCAAATAAAAAACTAACGTAATCATAAGCACAGCAATAAGACTGGCTATTGCTGTATTTATTTTAATCGTTCTTAAAACCGCAATACTTTCACTGCGATTAATCTGAAGTACGACTTTCCAATCGGTGGACTTGGTTGTCTTATAAGCCAAATCAACAGTTTCCCCCGCCGCATTAACATATTCTAATATTTGCGGCTGTGTTTGTTCGCTGTTTGTGTCAGCAATAATCTGCTCGGCTACTGCTGCTGGCATAAAATCGTTTAAATATTTACCATTTTCTTCTACGCTATCCGCTAAATGAATCTTTCCCTTGCCATCCACTAGCCACAATGCACTATTTTCACCAAACTTATACTCTGTAAATTCCCTAGCAATATCCGCAAGACTCAAGCCAACGCCCGCTATGCCAATGGGGTGTTTTACATCTCCCATTAAAGCATTCAAGAAAACATATGTATTATTTCTGCCAATATTATAATCGATATTGAGGCTTACCATATTACCAGAGTTGAGCGTCTCATAAAACCAGCGATCAACCTCATTCTGTTCGGACATATTTTGTAGTAATTTTCCTTCTTCCGCCCAGTAATTTCCTGTTATTGCACTTACAATAAAGGAATTCACATAATCATAATTTTGCGCCATATCCGTCAGCTTATCTTTAGAATAGTTTCCCAGTTGTTCGTCCTTTTCAGCTGACAATACCCATGCGTTAACCGCGGAATCTCGCGCCAACAAAAGAGAGGTTTCACGGGCGCGGGCAATCCGCCCATCAATTTTCGCTGTTGCCGATTCAATGATATAAACGAGATCGCGTGATTTGAGCTTATCTACCACTGCGTTACGCGTAATAAAATAACTTATGCTACCAGTAAAAACAACAGCCAATATGATGATGAGACAAGCAAAAATCACAACCTTCATCGTACTGCCATCATACATAAAATTCTGGGGATTCGTTATTTTTTTGCCTTGCCCTTTATTCATCATCATTTAAAACAATAATCTCAAAAGGCACTAAAAGATCTTCCTTAAATTCTTCAGCACACTCCAACGCCGAATCATCTTCCTGATTATAGTACCAGCGAATTGCAACTTTTCGTCCTTCTTGATAAGCATTTTCCATTTTTTCTAGTAACATCATAATGCACTTAGAACTACTGGTATTTATATACGGCATATGAAAATATATTTCTAAGACAGGTTCGCTGTCTAGCTCTGCCAAATAATTGTCCAGCCAGTTAAAGATTGGTTCATAAAACTTAAAAGCATTTTCTGGATAAGACTGTCCTTCAATCCGCAACTTATTACTTACAGCATCAAACTGTATGGCTGGGGTTGATTTTGTCTGTTCTATGCGTAAACTTTCCATGTTGATCCTCCTACACTTGAACCTTAAGAGTAAAAAATGATACTTGTTCATCGATATCCTGTATAGAATAGTTGAGCGGTCCACTCGCGCGCCGTGCCATGTCAATAAAACCTAAGCCAGCACTGGTGGTTCCAGGCGGAAGCGTTTTTTTCATTTGTTCCTTATATAGCTTTTTTAGTCCAACTTTATCTAAAGGCACAATACTATCTAATTTTTCCTTAAGTGCCTCCACATCATTAGTAGCAAGCATATTTCCCGAAGACACGAAGTATCCTTCTTCATCTTTGCCAATTGCGACAATACCCGAATTGGCAATTTTTTCGCCATGAACGGATTCGCTTTGACAGTTAGCATAATTTTTAACATTCTGCGTTTGTTCAATAAAAACAGCAAACACATCACGGGTATTATTCAGCGTAGCCTCTGTCTCCATATATTTTTGCACTGCATCTCCAAGTTCCTCAATAATTTCTTGGGTAAAACGACCAGAAAAAGTGATTAGTACACCATTTTTTTGTAGTGCCCTCTGTAAGTCCAGCAAATTTAAATTCATCTAAATTATCCCCCTAGAAAATCTTTTTAGGACATTACTTAGATTTTACGCTATTTTTTCTTTTTTTCCAATTCTTTTTCCTTAAATATTTATGTGCTGTTATGATGTTTTATAGGAATGCGTTTAGAAATCCTATTTGTTAATTAAGAAAATAATTATTCCGTCCCTTATAAATCTCTTTTTTGGTTTTTTTTTACAATTAGCCTAATAACTCCATTCTTTATTACAAAAAAATTATTTATATGCCTCTCTAAGAATGCAAGAACTCCTGCTAAAATTATATAAATTTTAGCAGGAGTTCAATTTTTATCTTATCAATAATATTTCTATCCTAAATCTTAATACGAAACAAATCGTCAGTTTATATTGCCCCAGCGCTTTTCAATCCTCCAAGCCATTGCCCATAGAACCACTCCCAACGTAGCAGCAGTGATATCCACGCCAGCGGTCATCCACTCACCACGTAAGATTGTCTTAGGCAACCCGACCGAAGTCGTCATTGCATTGAGCAGCGGCAAACAAACACAGAGACCGGCGGCCAATTTTAGCTGTTCAATCCAAGCTTTTTCCTTCGAGCGCCAAAATGCATGAATAAACATGAGCAGCCAAATGAAAAAGAATGCAATGACCTCTGCGTCAGCTCTCTCTTTTAAAGAAATAGGCAATAGGCGATTTGCCCATAAATAGCTGATAGAAGCAATGATACAGCCAGTGATTACAGCTACATTAATGGCCTCAGCTGCACGAAAAAAATCACGCTTATTGCCCCATTCCTGCTCATACTTGAACCGTCTTTTTATCGTGAAAAACACCAATCCCGTAGCAATCATCACACAACCGATCAAGCCAAAAATAAAATAGCCCCACGCCATAGGATATCCGCCAAATTTGCCAATATGTAGTCCTACCAATGAGCGCATGATCGTTGCCTGCGTATCCCATTTGGTCTTGCTGACGAGCCACTCGCCAGTTATGCCATCAAAAGAAGCTCGATCTGTAATTGCTAGTATGCGGTCATCTACCCGCCGCATAAAGTTAATGAGAGCATTCCGCTTGTCTGGCTGTTGTATTTGAACAAATCCAATATCGCCTGCACCAAGTTCCTTTTCCGCAGCTGGAAGCAGCGCGGTCAAAGGATAAATTTGTACTGTTTCTTGACTCTTTGGCCTTTCTACTCCATCTAAAAATTCGTTCCAAAATCCAATGGGACTTTTATAAAACGTATTGAGCGAAACCGGCATAATATCTTTAAAGGTCATTACCAACCCTGAATAGGTAATCAAGACTACAAAAGGTAGAGCAAGGACGCCTGTCATCATATGCACACTTAGCCAATTTTTCCGCCAACGCAGACAAAAGAAATCTTTAATCACATTTCGTCGAATCAAAATACCAGAAATGAGCGCTCCTAGCATCCCCAAGCCTGCTATGCTTACCAGCCAAGCTCCCGCATGCTCATGATGAAGTTCATAATGAAAATGAGAAAAGAATTCACCGCCATCTGTACCTCTGCCTTGAATTACCCCCCCCGTCTTCGGATCAATATAGCGATCAAACGTCTGACCATTCTTTTTCCAAGAAATTTCTAACATCGACGATCGTCCTTGCGGAAGAATAACAAACCATACATCCGCGTCAGCGGCATTTTTGCGCAAAGCTTTTTCTGAGGCTGCAAGCGATTCGCTCGCAGCTACAGCTTGCACACGAACTTCTGGATTCATCCAATAACTGATTTCAGGCTCAAATACTGCGAGCGTACCTGTGAAAAACACAATAAATAATACCCAACCAAAAACAAGTCCCCCCCAAGTATGAAAATCTCGCATTCGCTGCACCACCGTATGATGCCCTGTAAAATTTTTCACGCGATTCCTCCTTTCACCGAAAACAGCTAGCTATCAATGCGATTGCTCCAATTATCAAAGTTCCACTCAACAATACTTTCCACGCATACTGTGCACTTGCAGCAGCAAAAGCCCAGATAATGGCTGCTAAGTAGACAAGCGGTAATAGCCATTCGCAAAAGCTTACCGTTTCGGTATGCTTTTGCCAAGGAAGCAGCAGTGAGATTGCTTTCATCAGGCTATAGGTCATACCATAGCCGCCAAAAATTGCTGCCATGAAACGAAGGATCCATTGCACTGCCGGATGCGTGCTTAAAAACAATTCTTTGACGATCTCCCATTCAGCAGTCATTGTAATCTTTTGCAAGCTTATGCCTCCTTACGTCTTAAAGATCTAGCGTCATGGATAATTTATAAGTGCGCCCACTACCTAATGTGAGATAACTATCATTAAATGTGCCAGACCAATAATTTTTATTCAATAAATTTTCTACATTGAAACGAAAAGTCGTTGGATTGCCTTGCATGGAAGTTTTATATTGCATACCGACATCATAACGAACCCAGCTAGGAATCTTCGCTAGATTTGTATCACTTACATACTGCGAGCCTGTATACACTGCACGAGTATTAAAGCTTAATCCTTGTACGCTGGTAGAATCGAACTCAAAACCAATATTAGCTTGCCATTTCGGCACACCATGCACTGTATTGCCCTCATTCTTCCCATTTTGAGTTTCTACCAGCTTCCCATGCATATAGGTCACCCCACCTAATAGGCGCACATTATCGCTGATTTTCCCAAAGGTATTCCATTCTACGCCCCGATTGCGCTGCAAGCCATTCGTATCGTAAATCTTCGTAGTGCTATCTAAATAAGCAGTAGGTTTTTTAATTTGAAATAGACTTAATGTATTTGCATACTGCCCAGCATCCCACTTTACACCAATTTCTGATTGTTTTGTCTTATAAGGCGCCAGTACTTCCCCATAATTTTTAGCACTTGTATTGCTTACCGTTTCCCCTGCACTTAGCCCTTCGATATAATTGGCATATAGCGACACAGATTTATCAGCCCATGGCTTTACGACAAAAGCAACCGCAGGCGTAACAGCATTTTTACTATAACTTTTAGTCAATGCGCCAGTCGTAGCACTGTAACTTTTTGAGTCAACCTGTTGATTGCGCACACCCAATATCAATTTGTATTTATCTTCATTAAAAGATAAAGTATCTGCCAAAGCAACACTGGTAAGCGTATTTTCAGATGTCTTAGGCGCTGCACCTGGGTCAGTTGCCAAAATTGGCGTTTTGGGATTATAAATATTTGAAGGATAGGTAGCCGATGCTTTATTTATCGTACCGCTTTCTATATCAACTTTAGTTGCACTCAATACCATCTGATGATCAACGGCTCCAGTCGTAAATTTTTGCCGTAATCCAACCTCTGAGGACACGGCATCCTTATAGCCCCTGAGATAAAACGTTTGACCAGTATAGTTCCCCAATGCATCTGTACTATTCGACCGGGTACCATTGATAAAACCTTTATAATTATTTTTTAAATAACCAATGTTTGCATATGCAGTCAGATTTTCATTGAGGTCATACTCACTGCGAAGCATTGCCCCCCTATTATTTACCTGGCTATTTGCTCCAGCAAATAAATTGGTATCTCCATCTGGCGCTTCAGGGATACTAGTCGCCGAACTCGAAAATCCAAACATTGCAGACGAACCACCTGTAAAATTCTCCTCATCACTAAATGCATCCAAATAAGCCCTAAATTTTTCGCCTTGATAATCTAAATTGATCGATCCAAAATTACGAGCTTTTTCCTGATTCTCTACACCTGTTGCACCATCGTTTCTGGCTACATTGATCCTCATGCCCCATTCTTTATTTTCACCGAAGCGACGACTGAGATCCAAATGAACTCCCTTATTCAAGGTGGACGTATATTCTGTCGTCACTCTCGTCAATGGCTCTCCATCTGCTGTTTTCGTTACAACATTTACCGTTCCGCCCAAGGCACCACCAGGCGACATTCCATATAAAAGCGCACTCGGACCTTTGAGCACCTCGACGCGTTCCAAAAATTCCGTCGGAACATGATTACCCGGCGCAAGACCATACATCCCATTTAAAGCAATCTCAGTCTCGTTTACCTCAAGTCCGCGAATCGAAAAGTTTTCACTCATGTGACCACTCGATGTCGTAAAACGAACCGAGGCATCATTCATTAGTACATCCGCAAGCGTATGTGCCTGCTGCTCTTCTATTGTTTTAGCGGTATAACTCGTAATATTAAACGGTGTATCAAAGATATCGGTATTGCCTAATATCCCTAACTTTGCACTTTTAGCCACTTGTCCGCCCGCATAAACTTCAACAATATCCGTTTTCTTCTTTTTCTCTCTTTCTGACAAAACCGTTAGCCCCTGAAAGGTGAATTCGTTTTCATTGGGTTTCGCCTCAGCACTCTCTGCTGCCTTTTCATCTGCTTTAGCCGATGTATTCTCGTTTTCTGCTTCTGCAGCATATCCCGTTAACGGTGACTGTAATATCAAGGCACTACCAATCAACGCATATAAAAGTTTCTTTTTGTGATAAGACATTGTATGAAACATCCCCAGCTCTCCTTTTTGATAATGGTTATCAATATTATTTATGTATCGGTAGTGTATCAAGCTCTCGTAAGAATGTAAATAGACCTTTTTATAAAAAAACCTGCACTTTTTCCCACTTGCCTTGTTAAATTGTTAAGAAAAAAAATACTTTAGGTATAAGTATTGACAAAGCTATTTTTTTCTGGTATTTTGATAACGATTATCATTTTCATATATATTGTGATTGAAAGGAGCTTATTGCAGCATGAAAATGGATATCCATGAACTGGTAAACTATTTTTCTATGTTAAAGTTCCATATTGTAAATGTTCGTCGTGGTGTAATTGCTCCCGGTGGTAAATGTTTTGGCATAACTACTCCACCCTTCTCTGGACTCGTATTTCCTCTGCACGGGCGAGCTCGTATGTTTTTTAACCAAGTTCCTTATGAAATGGAGCAAGGCAAAATCTTTCATTTTGGACCAAATATGTCTTTAGATAAAGAAGTTATAGGCGATGCGTATTGGGACTATATTGTAATTCAATATGAACTACAAGCAGAAAGTGATGCAACTCAATATTCCCTCTGTCATTATGAGGTAGATTCTCGTTTTAGCCCTCGGTTACACGAAATATTACTGCAAATGTATCTACAGTGCGCCATTCCTAAACAGTTTATCGAGCAAAAAGCGAAAAAAATTTTTTTTGACGTCTTAAATGAAAGTTTACCCGATACGAGCAGCCCTAACCACGAGAATGCACGTACACTCGTCGATCAAGCAATGAACTTTATCACAACGCACTATATGAATCCTGTAACCATTCCTAAACTAGCAGAGCATTATGGTCTAAAAACTAAACAGTTCGCCTATTTATTTCGCAAATATACAGGTGTAAGTCCTAATGAATATTTAATCGATTACAGAATTCACCGTGCCCATGAGCTTCTTTGCCACAGTAAGTGCTCAGTTGCAGAGGTCTCAGCCTGTGTAGGTTATAGCGATCCCTATTATTTTAGTCGATTATTTAAAAAGCGAACTGGCTTCTCACCCAGCCTTCTTAGAAATACCAAGCGCAATGCTATTTCTAAATGATATACCCCGTATATCAAAATACTTAGAACAAGAATTTTTGTTCTAAGTATAAATTTTAAATATTACATAAAAGGAGATTATTATGGAACTTATAAACCAAACCATTCATTTATTTTATCAAGGTGGACCAATCATGTACATTATGGCTGCCTGCTCTTTTTTTGCCGTAGCTATTGCGGTCGAAAGACTATTATACTTCAGAAACATTACACGAAACTTACCTGAATTTCAGCAAGAATTTAAACCATTATTAGAAAAAGGTCGTTTTCTAGAAGCGACCAAGCTTTGTGAACAAACTAGCCCTAATGTTTTGGCTGGCATTGCAATTGCTGGCCTGCAAGCATTTCAGCAAGGCAGTAAACTAGAAACTGCATTAGAAAGCGCAGCTTCATTGGCCGCAGCTCGTATGCGCGAAAGACTCGATGATTTGAGTATGATTGTTACCCTTTCTCCTCTCTTAGGTCTCTTGGGAACAGTCATTGGGATGATACAATCCTTTAGCGTTCTCCAAGTACAAACTGGTCAACCTATGGCAATTACTGGTGGTGTCGGAGAAGCGCTAGTCGCAACTGCGACAGGACTCAGCATTGCTACGCTGGCACTTCTGCTCCATAATACCTTTTCCCGCAAAGTCAATCGCCTAATCACTGAAATTGAGCAAACGGCAGCCTTCGTCGTAAGTAACGTTTCTGTAAAAAAAACCGGACGGAGAGATTCACATGAAATTGCGTAGTCTTCGCATAGAAAATCAGCCACAACTTATGGTTATTCCGATGATTGACATTATTTTCTTTCTGCTTGTATTTTTTATGATTAGCACTTTGTCCATGGTTCAGCAGCATACGCTGCCTGTGAATCTGCCGCAAGCCTCAACGGCTCAGCACGATACCACAAAAAGCATTTCTCTCACCGTACAATCTAATGGCAACATATTATTCGACAGTGAAGAAATACCTGCCAATATTCTAGCAAGACGTGTCGCCCTTGAACTTGGAAAAAATCCTGACCCTATTTTTGTTTTGCGTGGTGATAAAGACGTGGCGTATGGGCAAATCATCGCTGTCCTAGATTCTCTAAAACAAGCAGGCGCTCAAAAAGTGTCGGTTGCTGTAGAGAAGAGGTAAACGAATATGACCTATACAGTTAAGTGGCAGAAAGCCATGATCGTATCGCTTTTTCTCCATCTCTTGATACTACCAGCGCTTGGCTATCTCACTGCTGGATTAACAGCCACACCAGAAGAACCTGATGAAATTTTCATAGAGATGACCTTAGAATCTGATTCTGCTACCTCCGATTTCAAAGAGCAAAATACAAATCAAATAACTAGCGCCTCACAACCGATGGCAGCAGCTCACGCCCCTTCCACCGAACCTAACCAGGTAGAAACTACAATAAAACCAGCAGTCACGACCAGTACGTTAACCATGACAGATGCTGATATTTCAGAAGTTTCATCTGAGCAACGACCTAGCATAAGTAGGACTGGCGAAGGCGCAAGTCCCGCTTCTACGCCAGCTTCGAGCCAGAGTGGCTCAAATGCAGGGCCTTCGCTAAGCGGTATCGCTAAACCAAGCATACTTTCTAAAGTAAATCCAGCCTATCCACCTGCCGCTAGACAAGACAACTTAGAAGGTACAGTCGTAGTGAGAATCCAAATACTAACAAGTGGTAGAACTGGCGAAGTATCCATTGCCCGCTCTAGCGGTTATCCGATCTTAGATGACGCTGCTATCGCAGCTGTAGAGCAATGGCAATTTATTCCTGCCAAAAACCTAAGCAATGGCCAGCCCATTACCTGCACCATTGTCCAGCCAATATCATTTCAATTGCATTAATAAAGAAAAAAGGTACCCATAGATGGAGCACAAGAAACAGTGTTCCATCTATGGGTACCTTCCAGCTTGTAGACAAACTATGGACAGATAGGCCGCGGGTCGGCGATAAGCACCCATCTGCGTCGTTACAGTAAGGTGCTGCTCGTCGACGTACAAGAGTACGACTCCTTCACATCCCCTTACTGTGTCTAGCATCTGAGCACTTCTCACCAACCGGCGACTTATCTTCGTACTAGTTTATAAGTGGAACGGATTTAGCTATTTTTTAATCTATCGACATAAATATTTTATTTTGTCGACAATCTGAAAGTTACCCACAAATAGAACACAAGAAACAGTGTTCCATCTATGGGTAACTTCTTTATCATATTCTAAAATTAATATTCTTTAATTCATTAATTTTCCTCTAGAAAAGAAAAAATCATATTGAATTAAATAAAAATATCTACCTAATCAAATGTTTTTATCAATAAAGGTAAAAACCGTATCATAGTACTGCTCAGCGGCAACGTGCCTTGAATCTGCATGCCCTGCATTTGGGACTTTCAAGATTTTCTTTTCACCATTTGCAGCATTATATAATTGATCCACCATACGAACAGGCGCAAGCGTATCTTGCTCACCATGTATAAATAAAGTAGGAATGGTAATTTGATTTATCCTTTCAATTGGAGCAGCATTAGACACAAAATATCCTAATTTAAATCTGCTCACAACATCAACAAAATTCATGATTGGGAATGCTGGCAAATCAAATATTTTTTTCAGTTCCATTGAAAACATTGTATAGGCACTTGTATAGCCACAGTCCTCAATCAAAACCCTAACATTAGCAGGCACACCTTTTTCTGCTGTCATCATAACTGTTGCCGCGCCCATTGATACTCCATGCAGTACAATTTGTGCTTCTGGATTTTTCTTTACAATTTCATCAATCCATATTTTTATATCGTCACTTTCAAAATAACCCATACTCAGATATTTGCCTTCACTCTTACCACTCGCACGCAAATCAGGTGTGAGTACATTGTAACCACTTTTTAAATACCTTTCTGCAATATCCCATACACTATTTTGATCCCTACCATAGCCATGCACAACAATCGCCCATCTGTTACTTGATTCCTTTGGACTAAAGCTATGCGCGGACAACTTTAAACCCTCCGCAGAAAAAGAGGTGATTTCCTCATTCGTAAAGTGCGGTTCACTTTGCCTTTTTACCGTAGGATCCAATATTTGCACACAAGCAGCTGGAATCGCCTCCTGATCTTGTTCATTTTCACGCAGCAATGCAAAATTAATGAAATAATTACCTATATATACACCTACTAAAATTACCATTAAAAATAATGTGATAAATACAACAACTATTTTTTTGTTCTTCAAAATTCATCCCCACCATTATTATTTTACAGTTTATTCGTCAGTTAAATCTAATTTTACAATGTTGTAATTTCTAAAAAAGAAGACATAGCTAATATTGATTCATTTCATTATATTAGCTATGCCTTCTTCGCTTTCCTGCAACAGTAAATTGTTATAATTATCCACTATGCAAAATGCAATAATACCATATCTGTTAAGAAACAGCACTTCGTCACCACTGCATAGAATCAAGCGGAACTATTCATAAATTAAATTTCAAGCTATTTTCTGTCAGTATCAGTCTACTCATTTACGGACATAATAGCAACCGAAAACAAAAATTACGTCAACACATTAAATAGAGGTGAACGAACATGCATCATAACAATCGCGTTGTGTGCCCAGTTTGCAACGCTGAAAATCTTGAGTTAAAATACCAAGCTGCCTATGAATATTCTTATAAAATAGATGCAAATGCCCCTGGAGTTCATAATACCAAAGAACTTCTTCCCTATATGTATGATAGCCGAGAACAAATGGGTGCTAAGCAATATATAGAATGCCAAAGCTGTGGAACCAATTATCCAGTCTATTTTGATAAATGGACAAAAGGAATTACTTCCCACATGATACAAGAAGCTGTTGACTCGGCATATATGGCACAACAGTAAATTCTGAAAGAAATAACATACTTATTAGCTCAGTGTCATCTTTTTCAAATAACAATTGCTTTTATTTACAAATACTTTAAAATTCAGCTGACGGTACGATGATAGTGAAAAAACAGCTCCTTGTTCTATAAGATCCCTTCGTTCAAAAATACAATCTTAATTATCCTCTTGCCTATAAAAAAGGTACAAAACTGCATTTCTAAAATGCTGATTTTGTACCTTTTCATTTTATACAATCTTGATTAAAAGGTATGCCGCTGTCTTTGGTCGGATTTATTTTTATTAAGATTAGCCAATTATTTTTACATTATAATTTAAGGTTGTTCCTGTAACTCTATACACTGCAGTCAGCTGACATTTTCCATCATATATTAGCTTTAATGTCCCATCTTGTGATTTACCTAACACGGCATTAACGCGTGGCCAAACAATTGCTCCTTCCGGAATATCCGGAACATCAACTGCCAGATTACAAATTCTTTCCTGCCCTACAGGATAATTACCGGAATTCCATCTGGAAACTATGGTTTCCCCATTTTCATCAATATAACATACTGAAAAATTCATGACAAACGCAGCACTATTGACACACGAGATCTTTTGCACTTTTTTCATATCAACATCTCCTTCAAATTTAATTTCTTCACATGGCTTTATACTAAAGCTAAAATTCGATTGGTTTTACCTCCTGTCTTTTTTTAATAGTACATATAATCAACTCCTTTCTAAACCTAATATTCTCGCCATTTACTAAAAAGAAAGCAAAATTTTAATGAAATAAAAAAACTTATCCTTATCATACAAATACCAAAGATAAGCTGCATATAACAATTTACCTCATTTTAAAAATTGACAAAGAAATATCCTCATATATAGTTTTTCTACATATGAGGATATTTTTTGAATAATTAAACCAAGTACTTTTTATAGCCCAACAAATTGTTTGAACCTTTTTATATAGTTCCTGCTGACAGGTACTTCGGGAAAATTTCCTTCAAATTTTAGAACATAGGTATTATTAAAGTAAGGAACAATTTCTTTTACCTTTTCCATATTTACCAGAAAACTTTTATGGCATTGGAAAAAATTAAAGGAATTTAAGCGTTTTTCCCAATATTTCAAAGTTTGCTTAGATTTGTATTTTGAGTTTTGCTCCGTAATTATTTGTATTACACCATTCTCCGCATATAAAAACATAATATTACGTATGTTTACCAGGTACATCCGTTTATCTCTAAGAAGTGCTACTTTCGATAATACGCTATGATTTTCTTCAATCAGCAGCTTTTTTCTTTCGATGATTTCAGTTATTTTCTCTCTCATTAATGGCTTTAATATATAATCTATCGAAAATAAATCAAAAATATTTATTAAACAATTTTTTCGTCTTAATATAAAAATAATATTTACATTTGTACAGCTTTTTTTATATTTTATTAAAAAACCTAGATCTTGCTCTTCCCCAATATCCCAAAATAACAAATCTATATTTTTTCTTATTAACTGAGTAAAAGACTCTGGGCATTTATCAAAATTAATTGCTTTAATAGATATTCTTCCATTTAGCATTTCTTGCAACTCTTCCTTTAAAGATGCATCCTTACTAATAACAGTAATATTCACTCTCTTCACTCCTAAAAAACACAATAAGTTACTTCCCCTCTGCAAAAAACTTATTGATAGTAATTTATCTCCATATGTAAAAATAATAAATATGTACCAAAAATCACATAGTATAAGAAGATTTTTGGATAATGCTCCCCCATTTTTGCTATATCTTGTTTATATAGAGAACCATTTATATAAAAATGGTTCTCTATATGACTTTTTCTACTACTTATGCCAAATCGTAACTTTCCATGTACTACCGAATGCACTGAGTTCTGCACGTAAAGCCATGTTTTCCATGTCCTGCATGTCAAGTTCAATTTTTGCACTAAATCCATCAATAGAGCCATTGATGGAAGGCTTATTTCTATCAATGCAAGTATCGATAATTTTAATTTTTCCTATAACAGGAACCTTAGCATACACTCTTAAAAAAAACTGAGAGTCTAAAATGTTCTCCTGATCAATATGCAAATCGGCATCAATAGTGAATGGACCAAAATCAAGAATAGTTACTGTTGGAAGCTTACTCCAATCAACGCGAGAGGGATCCAGACTTGAAGATGCAACTGCTCCTGTCAGATTTAAAGATTCTGCTTCAGCTGTCTGATTAAATGCATATGGAATCGGCTGCTTTTCCGACTCAGTTGTATTTTCGGCATTGAAAGATTGTAATGCCTCTTGGTTGTTCTTAACATCCTGAACTGTAATCTGCATAAACAATAATCTCCTTTTTCGTCATTTTGACTTTTATTTTAGTAAATATCCGGCCAGATACTCCAAGCCTACTATGCAATGAATAACCGATCTGAATACTAATTTGCAAACATTATAAAAATATGAAAGTGTAACATGCATATTTACCAGCTAAAATGCTTTTTTACTTTCAATCAAATAAACACTAAATAATAAGTTTCTACGAAATAAAACCATAAAAAGTAAAACTGGCACCGTGTGAAAACAATGCCAGTTTGATTGATAATTTTCTACGCAGAAAAACGCCCGCTGAATATTGCGCCACTACTATGGATCAATAAGAATGTTTAAACCCGCATCTGTTATTTTGCAGTTTATTATTAATATTTTGCGCAAAACAACTTCTTTTTGCATGTTATTCTCAAAAGTGACTATTTAAATTGCTTTTTAACAAAATAACTATACCTGTCCGGGTAATAAAATATAAAGGACGTTGAAAACGAATATGCTCCAGAGCAAACTGTGCCTTCTAAAAAAATATGTGCTACCCTGATTATTGCAACATCAATTGACCAAAAGAATTAAACATTAAAATTTGGAGGTAACTTAATTATGAAAAAAACCACAAGTAAAGAAAAATTAGCGGGTAAACCTAAAGAACCTTGCAAGCAAACTGATGTTCAGGTAACCACAGACGATGAAGCATCAGCTGAAGTCAATATCTTAGTACCGCCTTCTAATTTGGGCGACTTAGTTGAGGGAAATGACTCGCTATCTGTACAACCATATCCGTCAAGAGGTTCTGGCTGTCCTACGAAATGTGTTGGTAAATGGCTCTGTCCAAACCGTAATTAGTGGCAGGAAAAAATGAAACCTTCTCACTACAACTTTATTTTTCCTACTGATCCCTCTAAAAAGTTGATAATATACAACAGTCTGACCTCTGCCTTAGCCGAGTTAGAAAGGCCATATATGCATTTGCTGAATACACCGCATTTTAATTACGATGCTTTGTCTGCAGATAAAAAACAGTTTATCGACAAGCTTTTGCAAGGAGGCTTCATCCTTGAGGATAGCATTGATGAATTAAAAATTCTAAAATTTGTTCATAATAGCAATAAATATGACAATGCAGACTTAGCTCTTACCATTGCTCCCACATTGCATTGTAATTTCAACTGCACCTATTGTTATGAACAAACCAACAGTAAACAGGTCAGTCGGAGTAATCAAGCTCCTTACATGCCGGAGAATATACAACTGGATTTGCTTCATTTCATTAAACAAAAAGCCAAAATACTAAAAAATCTATTTATAACCTGGTATGGTGGTGAACCGCTTCTCTGTAAGGATCTTATTTTTGACCTGTCTAAAAAAATTATCGCTATTGCCCAAGAGTACAAGGTTAACTATTTTGCCAATATAATTACTAATGGCTATCTTCTGACTGATGATCGGGATATGCTACAAAAACTTAAAAACAGCAAAATTGAGACATTCCAGATTACTCTTGATGGTCCGCCGGATGTGCATAATACCCGCCGAATGCTTAAAAACAATAACGGTCCAACTTTCGACCGGATACTAAAAGGCATTAAGTTACTCGCTGCTAATGATATGGAAGTGTCGCTTCGCATAAACATTGATAAGACTAACATGGCTGCTGCAGTAAAACTTCTTGATATATTGGCGGCTAGCAACTTAAGCGGGCTCATTATCTACCTTGGGCAGGTCAGCGCCGACACAGCAGGTTGCGCATCTATCAAAGATTCTTGTTTAACAACGAAAGAATTCAGCGTAATTAAACAAACCTTTTGCAAAATATTACAACAAAAAGGTTTTAAAACCAGCACATCTATAGACTATCCGCATATCGCCAGTCCCTGCGGTGCTACACGCATGAACACTTTTGTAGTAGATCCGGAAGGTACTATATATAAATGTTGGTCAGAAATTGGCAATAGAAATTCTCGCATTGGTACAATCTCGGATCTTTCACAGCGCAATGAAGGTGATTTGATGCGAGAAGTCAGATGGATAAACTGGAATCCTTTTGATTATGACGATTGCATATCTTGTAAGATATTGCCTATTTGTATGGGGAACTGTGGGTATAGAGCTATGTTCATTAACAATGGCCCAGATTGTACCGAGTGGAAATATAACCTGGAGCATTACGTCCATGCGCGGTTTAACTATGAAAAAAACAAAAAAATTCACAAAATTTATAAAAATAAATAGTAAACAGAACTCCTGCCAAATATACAAAATTCAGCAGGAGTTCTACTAGTTTCACTATTAGAGTCGACAGTCGGGGGTAGCAGACTGTGCGAACACAATAGATATATATACTCTGGATTCTTAATCCAATTTGTAAAACTTGAACTGCCACGACTGATTATATATTGTACTTTATTTATATCATCAAAAAGCAAGCAACTTTTTAGGGCATCCAAATTTTTAAGCACTGCAAACTATTCCTACTTACATTGTCGACATCTCATTGACACTTTCTACAAGAACTGATAAAATACTTTTTATGTTTTAATTTTCTCGTATAATTTTGGGAATAAGGCTCAAAAGGCTCTACCGGCAACCGTAAAATGCCTGTCTACGAGTGAAAATACCTATGGGATAATGATTGTAAGAGTTATCAGTAACGGTTCAAGTGTCATACACACTTTATCGCGGAGGTATCTAAGCAAGTCCTGACGGTGAAATTTCGCTCGAAGCAAACTTTCATTGTTAGGGCTTTTTTGTTTCCCGCATAAATCAAGGAGGTTTCATGGAGTTATTAAAGAATAAAATCCAGACTGAAGGACGAGTCTTCAATGATTCTTTACTCAAGGTTGATTCGTTTTTAAACCATCAGTTAGACCCACAGCTCATGCTCAAAATGGGAGAAGAATTCGCCAAACGCTTTCAGGGTGAAAAAATCACTAAAATTCTAACCATCGAATCATCGGGAATTGCCGTTTCAATTATGGCTGGTCTGACCATCAATGTACCTGTCGTATTTGCTAGAAAGAAAAAATCGACAGTAACAGACGATTTTTATCAAGCTAAAGCTTATTCCTTTACTAAACAGGAAACCAACAATATTACAGTAGATAAGAAGTTCCTTGGCCCAGCAGACAAAATCCTCATCATTGATGATTTTCTAGCCAACGGCGAAGCAGCTTTAGGCTTAGCTAATATTGTCAAACAATCAGGCGCCACTGTCGTAGGTATTGGCATTGTCATCGAAAAATCATTCCAGCCAGGAGCGCAAAAATTAAAAGACCTCGGCTATCGGGTAGAATCCTTAGCTCGCATTGCTTCTTTTGCGAACGGACAAGTTAATTTTTTATAATTTAAGGAGATATCATGAAAATTTTTCAAAGAAAAATTATGCTGCTTGGAGCACAACATGTATTAGCGATGTATGCTGGCGCTATCATTGTGCCGCTCATTGTCGGCGGTGCGCTTAAACTAAGTGCCGCCCAGCTTGGCTATATTATTGCCGCTGATTTATTAACCTGTGGGCTTGCAACTATTTTACAGGCATACCGCACCCCCTTCTTCGGCATCGGCTTACCTGTAGTTCTTGGCTGTACTTTTACTGCTGTCTTTCCGATGATCAGCATCGGCGGACAATATGGGCTCCCTGCCATATATGGCGCAATTATCTCTTCTGGTTTGTTTGTCGTACTAATTGCAAATTATTTTTCGAAGTTAATCAAATTCTTTCCGCCAGTCGTGACAGGCTCGGTTGTTACCATCATCGGCATTACCTTGGTACCTGTCGCCATCAATAATATGGCAGGTGGTCAAGGCAGTCCTGATTTTGGCTCGCTGTCCAATTTTGGTCTGGCCATCGGTGTCTTACTTTTTATTATCTTATTAAACCGTTTTACCACAGGTTTTATCCGTTCTATTTCAGTATTGTTAGGTCTTATCGTCGGCACAATTACCGCCGCAATGATGGGCTCTGTCTCTTTAGAGCATGTAGCACAAGCATCTTGGTTCAATATGCCAGCCCCCTTATACTTTGGCATGCCGACTTTTGAGCCTAGTGCCATCCTTACTATGATCATTGTTGCCATTGTCAGTATGATCGAATCCACAGGTGTCTTTATGGTGCTAGGTGAAATCTGTGATAAAAAGTTAACCGAAAAAGACTTAGCTCACGGTTATAGAGCCGAAGGATTGGCTGTTATTCTAGGTGGCGTATTTAATTCCTTTCCCTATACTACCTTTTCGCAAAATATTGGTCTGGTAATGCTCTCGAATTGCAAAAAAACAAATGTTACTATAACGGCCGGCTGCATGCTCATCCTGCTAGGGCTTATTCCTAAATTTGCAGCATTGGCCATGATCATTCCCACCGCTGTACTAGGCGGCGCCATGATTGCCATGTTTGGTATTGTGGTAGCATCCGGCATCAAAATGCTCAGTAAAGTAGACCTAGGTACCAATGAAAATCTATTGATCATTGCCTGTTCTGTAGCTTTAGGTCTAGGCGTAAGTGTAGTGCCCAACCTATTTGCAAATTTCCCACCCTTACTTAAAATTTTCTTAGAAAATGGCATTGTAACGGGTACGCTGACTGCCGTCATCTTAAATATCATTTTAAACATGACAGGCAAAACAAAAGCTGATACCGAGAAATAAGCTCTAATGTACAACCAAAAAGAACCGTCGCATAAAAAACAGAGCCAAACTTGATATATAAGTTTGGCTCTCAGATTTTAGACATACTATGGACAGATAGGCCGCAGGCAGGCGATAAGCCCCCATCTACGCCCTCCGACAAGGTGCTGCTCGTCGACGTACGAAAGCTCTGCTTAACAGAGAAACCAGCCTTCATTAAATATAGATGCAGAATTACAGTTATTGCACCGCCGAGAGAATGGCCTGTTAAATAAGTAGTATAATCAGTATTTAATTTTGATAAGATATTATCGTAGATTTCTCTAGCTGAATCTGCAAAGCCTCTATGAATATAAATTCCTGTCTTGCTATCTAATGTTTTTCTGTACTCTGCATCCTTAATCCAATTTGTCAAATTTGAACTTCCACGACTGACTATATACTGAACTTTATTGGTATCGTCAAAAAGCAAAGATGTTTAACTGGTCTAAAACCATATCCCAGTTTCGGCATCTTTGCGTCCATCTTTCGACGATTTTCTTTGATGCCAAATATAATATTTTTCTTAAGCTATCGTCATTGGGAAACGATGGCTTATTTTTTGTTATTTTCCTAAACTGCCGATTCAGTCCTTCAATTATGTTAGTCGTATATATTATTCTCCGTATCTCTGGTGGATATGCATAGAACGCCAATAATATATCCCAGTTTTCTTCCTAACTCTTTACGCACGATGGATATGCTTTTACCCACTTTTTCTTGAACTCCATTAAGTGATTTAATTCTTCAGTTACAGATTGATACACTTGCTTTAAATCAACCATTAATTCTTTGATATCTTTATAGCTTACATATCTTGTACTAGAACGTATTTGGTGAATAATACAGCGTTGTATTTGTGTTTTTGGATAGGCTGCATTAATTGCTTCTTAAAATCCTTTTAAACCATCTACGCAAAATAGGTAAACAATTCCATAACTTGCTGGATAAAGTCTTTAAACATATTTTTCATAGCCTGCAAGTACATTCATAAAATTTTGAGTGCACTTGCATTTAATGGTTTATTCACCGCAGAGATCCCCAATCATTTCTAAAATGACATGTCGATTGATAGGGCAGCCTTTGTATGAACCAGTCACTGCGCAAAGGCTTTGGCATCCTTGAGTCATTCCTCCATTGTGAGCAAATTCCGGCTCATCCAATAAAGCTGTCAATGTGATATCAAGTTTCTCCGCAGGGATGGAAATATGAATGTTGGCAGGATATTGATTACCGGTACGGCTGCTTGTCCAAATATGATCATATGTTATATCCGCAGTAACATTTATTTGGGTTCCATTTTTATTCAAAATGGTTGCAAAAGCATTTTTCTTTCCACCTGAATAAGTATCCCATAATGAAATGGCCCCGCATGCATCATCGTTAAGGGTCATACCGAGCCACATCCATGCTGGTTTAAGACTCTTGTCTGATGATTTTGCAAGAAGACCTTCCGCCGAGCCAAAACCCCATTGCCTATCAAACCATGCGGTTGCATGATTAACCTTATATTCTTTTCCTCTAATCGTAACTGTCCCATCAACATCCATATTGGGGAAGGAAAATTGATAAGAGTCGGTATTTAACAAATTAAGAAGACCCGTTGTTCCATTATAAAGTACATTGTTTTCTCTTGGCGTTAAAACTACATCAACACTTCCATTCTCTACTTCAAGTTTTAATGTCATTTTTCTGTAATCACCACGAAGACTTCCAAACTCTGAATAGACATTCAATTCTTTATCGGATGCGCCGTGAATTTCAGAGGTCGGTCCTGTTTTTGCATTGTCTATCCAAACCTTTTCAGTACCTTCCATTAATAGAAACTCTGTATTATTGACTTGAATTGTACCAGACCCCATAAACATTTGATGCCACTCAAACCCCACCTGTTTACCATCTGATTCAAAGTTGCAGATTACATACCATGAATCTGCAGTAGCTTTAGTCTTTGCAGGTAAATCTTCCTTGTAGTTTACAAATAAAGGGACACCGCTATTTATCATTAAATTTTTCTTTGACATAAAAAACTCTCCTTTTTTTTGCTTTTTAAAATTTTAGATACTATTTCTTTATAAAAAAAATATATAAGTTGAATTAAAGAATCATAATGATTAGAGTTCGAAACAGAGCCTTTGTATGACAGCTTGTGGCTTATTATTAATAGAATTCATAAACATCTCTACATTTTTCCTTATTTCAGGAACCGTTTTGTAAAATACATTGTAAATGACCTTTTCTTTCATCGACTTCCATAATCCTTCGATCAAATTTAAGTTAGGACTATACGGTGGCAGAAACATCAACGTGAGCTTTTCTCTATCTTCTTCTAAAAATGGCTGAATCAATTTTGCGTGATGAATTCTTGCATTATCCAAAATCATAACAGTTTTACCCGTTGGGTATTTTACCAGTACGTTCTTTAAAAAATCAAGAAATACCTCTGCATGATAGAATTGATGTTCTTCGTCCCATTTCATAGTTCAGGTAACCAACCAATTTGATACCTTGATACTTGCCGAAGATCTTGATAACCCGTTGTTTGCCACGCTCAAACCACGTTTGATGAATGGCTGATAGTCTCTGATCATGGATTCATCTTCAAAGAGAATTCGTTGGATATCATCATTCAAGAGTTTTTTTTACAGTTTCGAAATTTTGTACAAACTGCTCTTGTTTTTCCTTATCTGCTTTTGCAAGTACATAGGCTGGTCGGGTGTAAGAAAACCCCATACGCTTTAGCAGGCCAGTAATTCCGCGAATGGAATAATCATAACCATATTCTCTTTTTATATACTTGCCAATCAAACCTGCTGTCCAATTAAAATCTGTTGAAAATCCGACATCAGACGGTACACTGTTTAGAATAACTTGTTTTAATACATTTCGTTGTTCTTGAGTAAGTCGAACTGGCCTTCCCGGTATCGACTTGTCAGGAATTCCAGCAAGACCTTCTTTTTTATATGTTTTGTGAAGATTGCAAACTGTAATTGCTGTTATTCCTATAATGTCCGATATTTCGTTACAGGACTTTCCCGAAAAAAACAAATATAGGGCTTGATATCTTTTATAAACACGTGCTACTTTCTCTTTATCCATAGCAATTTTAATTGCGTTTAATTCTTCTTGCGTTGCTCTTATTTTCATGATTTGCCGCCATCCCTGTTAGTTTACTTTTTTATATTGGCAAATTCACTTAAAAACTTTAATTCATCTTATATAGGAGTAAATTAACTCATAATTATTATAAACAACCACCACCCCCTTGTAGAATCAAAGCTTTGCTCAGCTCCCAAACGATACAATTATCTGAAAGATTGTCTATTTCACCTTTTGGGGTGGATAAGCAGAACTAGCCTATATATTTACTAATCTAAATCTGTAGAATGCACGATATTAAGTATGGAGATCATTGCTGTGAATACCATTGTGAATAAAGAGACCATTGCCATAGATGAATATATTTCTACATTTTCAGCATGTGTAAATCCCTCTAGTACTACACCAAGGCCTAACGTTAAATACAATAAAACAGGCTGAAGCCAATAATTTTTCTTGGAAGTAATGTTGTCTGGGCTTATATCTGTATTTTTATTTGACATAAACAGTGTGAATATCTGCATAAAAATGTATATAACAAAAGCCCAACCAAAAAAGTTTGAAATTGGAACACCATAATAAGCGCCACCATTCTCCCAAATCCAAGTCCCTCCAATGGTGGAAGCCTGAGGATCAGTTACTAGGTCCCACATTGTCATTACAAGTGCAGTAATAAATGGAACAACGAATTTATACAAGCCTACAAATTTTTTACTAAAGTGAGTCGTCACAACTTGTGCTACACACCATGACATATATGCAAGTCCGAAGTAGGCTACCATAATTAGTAATGGTACTTCTAGAAACCTAGGTCCTGCTGCTGTGTAATGATAATTTCCAAAAGGAAAACCCATTTTTATACTTAATCCCTCAAAGCCATTGCTCACGATCCATGTTATTACAAACCAGATAAGCATATTTTTTATACCATAGCGCTGTGAGCCGTGAAAAAATGTGAATATAAATAATAGAATAAATATAATCGCTGTCAATACCGTCAGTTCGCTGTTAATATTTAATCTCATGAGAAATGTACAAACAGCTATGATCAATACACAAGCCCATTTAAAATAATCTAAAAATTTATTTTTACTTATATTGACCATATCATTTGTATTGGTACTAGTTTTTAAATCAAACATAGTAAGCCTCTCCTCTTCATAAAAAATTAAATGTACTTGCATTTAATTTTTTAGATATTATTTCATCGTAAGTATATGCCTAGAAGTAAATCAATTCACAGTGATTATAAATAAACACTGTGTTGATATTTAACTTTATATTTATTATAATATTGGTAATCAAAAAATGCACTAATCAATAATCTGATTTGTGTTTTATATTAAACAGAGTAACCCCCAAATGTTCATTATTATATTTTTACGTGAGAGGATATATATTTATATGGATAAACAAATTATAGATAGAAGAATTAGAAAAACTAAAAAATTGTTGAGAGATACCCTTATTGAATTAATGAATGAAAAATCTGTAGAAAACATTACCATTAAAGATTTAACAGAAAAAGCCGATCTAAATCGCGGTACTTTTTATTTACACTATCGTGACATATTTGACTTACTGGAGCAAAGCGAATTTGAAATGCTTCAGGAAATGAGTGAGCTTTTAAGCAAAATTGACCCTTCAGCATTCCTTGAATATAATTCAAAAAATAAATCATATCCTCCTTTAGTTGAACTATTTGAATGGTTTAAAAACAATTTAAATTTTGGTAAAGCATTAATGGGACCCAATGGGGGTATTTCATTTTTAGAAAAAATAAAAACCGTGGTTGAAAATGAACTTTACAAAAGAAAGTATAAACTTGACGAAAAAAATAGTAATTCAGCATTTAGTGAGTATTTTTATTCCTATATAATATTTGGATTCTTAGGGATTATTAAGCAATGGTTCGAAAATGATGCCTCCATTCCACCAAAGGAAATGGCACTGATTTTAACAAAAATCGCATTAAATAAAATTTAACCAAATGCCTAAATGGGTGTGGTTAGAACTCATGGGATATATAAAAATACCCATAATGTTATTTTTACTGTTGTAAACATTAGACTCTCTATTGAGAAGTTTGTATATGACAAAAGTTATAAAAGCTATTAAGAAGTACATTCCAATGTTTGCTTATAAATTTGTCATATAAAAAATTTAATAGATCGAATCTTAATCCCATAAAATATGCTTGGCTAAATGTCTGGAAAACAAAAAGAACAGCATATTTTAGTTATGTATGCCGGTACTTTCATTGTTCCGCTACATGACAAGTAAAACAATAACTGCTACCAAAAAAGCAATCTCCAGCTAAAAAATAACGTTAATACAAAAAAGTGTGAACACTAAATAAGAAATTTAGCATTCATACTTTTTTATAGCAACATTTACTTCTAATTTATAGTAAAATAAGCCCAAAACGCAAATAATACTTTTCGTAAAATTGCGATTTCAAATAGAAGCCAACAATAACGAAAGGAGCAACCCTGCGAAAAAATATGACGTAATCATAATTGGCTCCGGCTCTGGTAATATTGTCTTAGATACTGCACTCAAGCAAGGGCTGAAATGCGCTCAAATAGAAAAAGGCCGATTGGGAGGAACCTGCTTAGCGCGTGGCTGCATCCCTAAAGTCTCACATAAAGAAAAGTCAGGGCACTTGCCCTGACTTCAGATTGTCAACAAAAAAAATATTTATATTAATAATAGAAACAATCTAAATTCGTACCACTTATAAACTGGTACGAAGATAGGTTGCCAGTTGGCGAGAAGTGCTTAGATGCTAGGAACAGTAAGAGACTCTGAAGGAGTCGTACTTTCGTACGTCGACGAACATCACCTTGTCGGAGGGCGCAGATGAGTGCTTATCGCCGACCCGCGGGCTATCTGTCCATAGTGTGTCTACAATCTGTGTTCTTACTCAGCGATTATTACACGCTTCCATTCTCGAATTAAACTTTTTGGAAGTTTAAAATCCTTAATATTACTTGATTCCCCAGTGTGATTCCATTCAGTTCGCAAAATAACTGACACATTAGAATCTTTAAACATATCTACGACTTCAAGAGGAATTTCATATGTTCCTTTCAAATCTCCAAGATCACTAAATTCATGTTTATACTCTGAACCTATTAAATTTAGAGTATAAATCTTTTCACCAATTTTCAAATAAGCATTTTGTCCAAAAGCAGGAGTGTCAGTAGATGGATTGCCGTACATTTTCAAATCAATTTTTATTGTATATGGGGTATCATTTTGGTTTAATGATTTAATCAAAAAATATTGTGTTTCATTCATCCCCCAAAATCCATTATTTATAAATCCTTCATTTAGTGTATATTGACTATATATATCTACATTACCGGTAAAGTCATCCTTTGTTTTCTTGATTTGAGCCAAGCAGACTCCATCTATAATTACTAGTGAAAGTACAATTAATAAACAAACAATTTTTTTCATAGAATTACTCCCTATCTAGTATATTCGCTATGTTAATTTTATATCTAATTTCATACTTATTCAATAATACCCAAAAGTACTAGCAAAAAGCCCCCAGTCGAATAGATGACTGAGGGCTTTAGGTTGTAGGCAACCTATCTTCGTACTAGTTTACAAGTGGAACGGATTTTGTTATTTTCTGTTCATCAACATAAATATTTCTATTTTGTCTACAGTCTTAAGCCCCCAGTCGAATAGACGACTGAGGGCTTTAGGACGATTAACTTAAATAATCTGTACATTCACGATAACCAACCTTAGTAGTCTCACTTAGTTTTGATTTTATATTTGCAATATACAGATCATGAATATGATCAATCATACTTGTTTGTCCTGCAATTGTATTTGCCCAAAAATCTGATACAGAAATATCTTCTGCGCTAGTTTCGTCTAAATTACAGTAATAGCCATCCTTAAGCAAGATTGTTTCTTCGCCAAAATGACGATAAACTCCAGACTCGCTGCTAATATACGTTAAAGGTGGTAACAGCGGAACTAAATCTTTTTTATTTATCACTCGCAGCAAAGGAATACTATTGTATGTGGTTACCCCATCATAATTGGTAATCATTGGCTGTCCAAAAGTAACGCTATGTTTAACAGAAAAACCAGCCTTCATTAAATATAGATGCAAAATTACAGCTATTGCTCCACCGAGGGAATGGCCTGTTAAATAAGTAGTATAATCAGTATTTAATTTTGATAAGATATTATCGTAGATTTCTCTAGCTGAATCTGCAAAACCTCTATGAATATAAATTCCCGTCTTGCTATCTAATGTTTTTCTGTACTCTGCATCCTTAATCCAGTTTGTCAAATTTGAACTTCCACGACTGACTATATATTGAGCTTTATTTGTATCGTCAAAAAGCAAAATACACTGTCCCTCTGTTTTTTCCGATTCCACGACGATCACCCGGTATGTGCTGCTATACTTTGATTTAATACTTTTTTCTGAGTCATAGGCTGCACGTGCCATTTCCATAAATTTTAAAATTTGGTCGGCTGTAAATTTGGATGATAAATAATTACTCATTAAATAACCTCTCCCCTATAATTTAATATTTTCCGATATAGCCAACGGCCTCTTACACTTGATTGTGCTTGCCTTGTATATCGGTTCTTATCTATATACATTCTTACAGCTCAGAAAAATCAACGCATAAAATTAAGAATTTTCAGTCAAATAAACAATTGAAGATTTTTAATTTTACATTACTATTTAATTTAGGAAAAATAATACCTAAAAAAGGCAACAAAAAAAACACAAGCATGTACCATTTTATAGTACAAACTCTTGCGTTTTTTTCAGGAGGAAAGATTATATGAATAATCGTTACAATAAAATATAAGCTAAATAGATATAAAGACTTTTTGCAAAAACATTCTTCTACCTTATTTAGCATACTATTTAAAACTTAATTATTTTATTTTTTAGCATCAATTTACTATAATTATATAATAAGATGAGAAGATAAATAATTTTTTTCGTAAAATTGATGTTTCAAATAGAATCGAAGAGTAATGAAAGGAGCAACCCTGTGAAAAAATATGACGTAATCATAATTGGCTCCGGCTCTGGCAATATTGTCTTAGATGCTGCACTCAAGCAAGGGCTGAAATGCGCTCAAATAGAAAAAGGCCGATTTGGAGGAACCTGCTTAACGCGTGGCTGCATCCCTACCAAGGTAATGGTTACTGCTGCTGATTATTTGAGAGAGATGGATAAATTTGAAAAAATCGGAATAAATACTGGATCAGCGAGTATAAATTGGGAAACTGTTTCACAGCGTGTATGGGAAAAAATAAACGAAAGTAATGACGTTTTATCTTATTATCAGGCTGCAAAAAACTTGGATATATATCAAGGGATCGGTTACTTTACCAGAGAAAAAGTAATCCAGATCGCACTCAATGACGGAACTCTATCGGAAGAAATTACAGCGGATAAAATTTTTATTGCGGCAGGCGCACATACAAACGTACCACAAATCGACAACTTAGAATCCGTCGGCTATATAACTTCAGAATCTTTCTTCGGTGAAAAATATCCTAAAACTCCATACAAAAGTTTAGTCATCTTGGGCGGTGGCCCAATTGGTACTGAATTTTCTCATATATTTTCTGCAGCGGGCACCCAAGTAACATTAGTACAGCGCAACACTCGGCTGCTAGTGAAAGAAGACGATGAAATCTCAGCTCAAATTTTAAAAAGCCTCCGTAACCTTGGCACTATCGTATTATTAAATCACACGCTTTCTGCTGTAAGAGTTGAAAATGGAGAAAAAGTTTTAACTTTTATTGAAAAAACTACCAAAGAGTGCACCGAAATCCGCGCCGAAGAAATTATGCTGGCCGCTGGAATACAGCCTAACACAAATCTCTTACAGCTTGAAAATACTACAATTGAAACTGACGAACGCGGCTTTATACGTACGAATGAATTTCTTGAAACCACTGCCCCAAATATTTGGGCCTTTGGCGATGTAAACGGTAAAGCGCCATTTCGCCATAAAGCAAACTATGAAGCGGAAATTCTCGCCCACAATTTATTTAATAATCACAAGCCAGAAAATTGGCGCTGGGCACGTTATGACATCATCCCTGCGGTCACCTTTACGTATCCGCAAGTTGCTCATATTGGTTTGACAGAACCCCAAGCAATAAAAGAAGGATACGCCATCCACACAGCAAAGCATCACTATTCATCCACAGCAAAAGGCTTTGCCATGGGATTTGACCCAGGAGATGAAGATGACGGCTTTGTAAAAATTGTAGTTGATAAAAAAACAAATGCAATCTTGGGAATTCATATCATCGGTCCCCATGCCTCCATCTTACTCCAACCATTTATCAATCTCATGAATGCCGGCAAGGCTAGAGTTACCCCAATCAATAAAGATATTGGCTCTGATACTGTAAAAAAATTGCGCGCAGCCAAGCTCACTCGCAATTTAAACCCGCACTCCATCATTAGTATCAGCGAAACAATGACGCCTCACCCTTCTTTATCTGAAGTTGTAATGTGGATTCAATATTATTTAGAAAGCGAATAACAAAAAAGATTTCTACCCAATACATCATATAAATTAGGTAGAAATCTTTTTATTTACTTTCAATTATACTATCGATATTCTCTGATTTTTTGCAAGAAAGATATATTTACTCCTATTTTCAATAGATTTCTCTTGCTCAAAACCTCATCGAATTATCTAAATTTACTATACTTTAAATTTCCTTACAATCTTTTGTAACTCTTCTGCCATACTTGCTAAAGCTTGACTAGATGATGCAATTTCTTCCATAGAAGCAGATTGCTCCTCTGTAGCTGCCGAAATGCTTTGCGTTTCACTAGAAGAAACTTTTGCTATCTCATGAATTTGCTGCACTGCAACAACGATTTTCTCACGTCCAGCATTCATTTGCTGCGTAGAATTATGAATTTCCATCCCTTGCTTAGACAAAAGCTCTACTAGCCCCTCTATCTCTTCAAAAGATTTTCCTGCCGTATTTACAACTTGCGTACCTATATTTACCTCCTGGGTTCCATTGTTCATAGCGATTACTGCTTTGTTTGTCTCTTCTTGAATCTCATTGATCATCTCAGCAACTCGTTTTGCTGCCTCTTGTGATTGTTCTGCTAATACGCGTACCTCTTCTGCAACAACAGCAAAACCGCGGCCCTGTTCCCCAGCCCGTGCTGCCTCAATTGCCGCATTTAACGCCAATAGATTTGTCTGTCCGGCAATTCCCGAAATCGTATCTACAATTTGCCCTATTTCTTTTGACCGTTCACCTAACTTAGATACGACCTCAGCAGAACTCGAAACCGTTTGTTCAATTGTGTACATTTGCTTTACCGCTGTATTAACCGCCCTATTGCCTTCGCTGGCGGCTTCAGCGGTCTTTGTCGAAGTAGCTGCTACAGTTTCTGCATTTGCTACGACCAATTGAATCTTATTAGACATTTCTTGTACAACAGCAGCAGTATCACCAACGGCTTGTAATTGCTTTTCCGCTCCTTGTGCTACCTCAGTAACAGATTCTGCTGCCTGTGTAGATGCATGCGCAGATTGCTCAGCACTTGCAGTTAATTGTTCTGAAGAAGCAGCAACCTGCTCTGAAGTTTGTGCGATTTGCTTAATAAGCTCTCGTATACTATCAAGCATTGCATTGACAGCTGAAGCTAAATTACCCAATTCATCGTTGCTTTCTATTCTGATTTTCTGAGTCAAATCCCCACCATTATTCGCCATTTCATCTAGCTTCGACGTAACAGCTTCAAGAGGTTTAACTACCTTTTCGCGTGAAAACCAATATGTGAATATAAATGTTACGAGCAAAAGAGCTATATTTATCGCAGCAATTGTAAAAATCTGTTTTTGAATGACTTTTTCCACATCATCTATGTAAATACCAGTTCCAACAATCCAGCCCCACGGTTCGAAAAGCTTAACGTATCCCCGTTTTGATGCGGCAACGCTTTCCCCAGGTTTCGAAAACCAAAAATTACTATAGAATCCTTCTGATTTATTTTTTATTGCCCCTTCTACATATTCTTTGACAAAGAGTACGCTCTTTTCGTCCTTGGCTTCTGCTCTGTTTTTTCCTACATTTTCAGGCTTAGCTCCATGCACTACATTTACGCAGTTTGTATCATCAATCCAATAATAACCATCGCTGCCATAGCGCATCTTACTTAAGATTTCTTCCGCTTTCTCCTGCGCTTGCTTTTCCGTTAAAGTGCCACTTTGAGAGAGATTATAGTAGTAGGAAACTATAGAATAGGCATTTTCTACACTTGTTTTAATCTGAAGATCTCTTTCATCATAAATACTTCTTTTCGTTTCAGGTATAACATAGAAAAGACTAACCAATGTAAACAAAATGGTTGGAATAACTCCTAAAACAATCAATTTTTTACTTAATTTCATTGCATCACCTTCCTATTAGCTGCTGCATTATTGAGATACACAAAATATCTCATCAAACTTTTTCTAATTATGCAGATTTTCATTTGTTGCTTAAATCAGTGCTAAATTTAATAAATGAGACTTGATCCAGATGGGATTTTAACTCCACCTGAATCGTATAAATCTTTTCTAAAAATTATTTCCCGCCCTACAAAGCTTTTTGTATTCAAACCAGATTACTACAAAAAAATAATAGCCTCCATCTTATTCCTATTTTATTTTACTTCTATTTGGTATATTTTTCATCATCTATACAGGATAATTTGTCTGCTCTGATTTATCTCATCTTTACAAAGGTGAAGCATACAAAGTAAAATAAGCAATGAATACATCATGAAAATCATTCTATACATCTCAAAAAGATTCCTTATTGGAATATCCGTATTCTATTTGTATCAATCTTCTCAATGCTATGCGCAATGGTAGGACGGCTTCCCATATCTAATTTGAATAAGAAAAGACTTCTACTAAAATGCTTTACAAATTAGATAGAAGTCTCTTTTTATTTCACTTCAATTTATTCAAGGTATAGAAAAAAATCCTTACGGAGACTCATGGCATCTCAATACTTTGCTTTATTTCCTCTTAAAAATTTTTTCTCGTATCTTTTCTGGATCGGCTTTTGCTAAATCATCAACGACTTCGATAATGCCTTTAAACGAACGATCCTGATAAATAACATATGTCCCTACCGCTGGCTGATTAAAGGTAAATTCGTAAATTTTTTGCGTAAACATAAACTTTTTCACAACTTGTTTCTGCTGAAAATCTACAATTTCCCAAGTTCCTTCCACACGATCAAATCCAGTAAGATCAAAATTGATACGTGTTGGCATATTTTTATTAATTATCACAACCAAGGGCTCAAATTCAACACCCTTGCCTGTAAATGTTACACTTGCTGCATTGTCCGTAACTGAAGCTTTTTTGATAATTCTCGCTGTTGGCTCTTGAGTTATATCATTATTATAAATGCTTTCTGTTCCTTCTGAACTACAGCACGAGCTATTTGCTCCTCCACCACCACAGCAACCACTGCTCTGTGGAATACTTATGTTTTCTTTAGAAATATCTACCGCATTTACATCATCCACCACTCTGATAAGTCCTTTGATCATGCCCATCCAGCAGCTAAAATTCAGATCCTGCTCCTGCGGAGTAAATTCTATAATATTTTCGCCTGCCGTTAATTTATGCTTAAGGTTAAGTGCAGGAATAACAAGTTGATTATTACAGGAATTTATCTGTTCACCGTTAATGATCCATTTAACCGGCACACCTTTTTGTACATACAGTACATTAGGCGTATATCCTTGATTGTCAGCTTTCATTTTTATGATCTGATATCCGTCCTGCAATTCAGCTCTAGCAACCATTCCCACCTTTCCCGTACTATTTTCTGCTATACCAAATAGCGACGTATTGACTCCTGCTAAAGCGAGACCGCGATTGGTCATGATCAATCCTAGTACAACTACAAACACACCGCTCAACTTCATAAGGCGGTTGGTAGAACCTTTAGCAAACCAACCGGAAATTGCGCCAAAAGAAAGCATTAATGGCAATGTCCCTAAAGCAAAAATCAACATAGCCACTGCGCCGCTGAGTGCACTTCCTGATGCCAATGCATACAATTGCATAGTCTGCAATGGACCACAAGGCAATAAACCATTGAGTACACCTACCAGAAATGGCGTGTCAGCTCGCTTGAATAAGCGTTTACGCAGAGGTATAACAGGCAATTTTACATATTTTCTAAGTACATTCAGGCCTGCTATATTCAGTCCCATGATCACCATAAATACACCAGCAATCATAGCCATTGCAGCCATAAACTCAATGGATATTGACAATACAGAACCAATTGCGCCAACAATGCCGCCCAATACAGTGTACCCCAGCACACGCCCAACATTATATGTTATCGCTGCCAAGAAAGCACCTTTTTTAGTCGTATCCTCTTTCACACTTTGTGAAAGCATAATACCGCCACACATACCAACACAATGCAGTGAAGTAAATATGCCAATAAAAAACAGCGTCACATAGGTTACCTGCCCTTGCAGTTTCGAACTCATATCAAAATTACTAGTATATTCTCCCAGAAATAAAACAGTAAAAAAAATAACCGCTATACCTAACATCTTAAAGACGGACAAAGTGCTGCCTTGCTTGCCGCCCACAGTATATCCCGCTGCCACAATTGCCTGAATAAGCTCCTCTTGATGGCACCGCTGCGAATCATAGGTTACATGCACATTGTTATCGGAATAGCTGGCTGCCGCGGCCAAAACCCCCGGCAAAGCAAGCAAAGCCTTCTCGATTCGTCGCTCACACGAACGACAAGTCATCCCTTTGATTGCTATATTCTGTGTCTTCTCACTAATGATAATCACTCCCTGCTCATCTTATCAAAGCTTTTTTAGCAAATATATAGATTAGTATAGCAGGTAAATATGAAGAACTTATGAATTTTGGATAAAATTGAGATTTATAAAGTGGTTAGTACTACCAGCATGTCTGGCAGACTCCTGTGCTCGGCTGATAAGCTCGCCGGCGGTTTTGCAGCGATTCAAAAATTCGGATACTGTGCCCTATATGGAAAAATAATATTTTTTAATTGCCCCTTTACTTATACGGATTAGGGTCAGTATGACCTGCCAGCTTCATCGGATTGAACCATATGCCACCAACGCAAGTTTTCCCATTTTCCTGTACCAGTACTGTGCGGACCAGTAACGGATCTGTCGTTTGAGAAAACAAGCCTTCACAAAATAAAAATAGGCATGCTCCTATCGTATAAGAGACATGCCCGTTTCTTGCTATTCATTACGAGTAGCCCCTTGGTAAAGAAGCTCCACTTCATTTTCATCTTTTTTATCTTTTACATCTATATATTCTAAGTTAAGAAAAAGAATAGTTATCGCTACTGTAAATCCACCTTCAACAATATTGTCCACCACATCAATAGCAATCTTGAGAAATTTAGGCAATACGCTCGATAAATACCCTAACAACAAACTTATTACCATAATCATCAAAAATAGAACAAGGTTTATCCAGAAAATTTTCCACCAGCGTCCTTTAACTAAAGACTTACTGTATTTCAAAGCACTTTTAGTACGCAGTCCACGTAAAGCAACAACTTGCATAATGAAACTATAGTTTACAATCGGAATGATTGCTGGTATGACAAATAATAAACAAAATCCTAATATGATTAGGCCGGCCAACAGGCTAGTTATTGCACAACTACCGAATCTAGTTAAAGCCTTATTGATAGCTTCGCCCCACCTCATTTGAACAGATTCTTTCTTAAGCGCATTAGCAACAAGGAATATAATCCCTAGCTCTCCAATAATACTCAAAAATAGCTCTACAATGATTATCGAAGATTCTACATAATTTAATTTTGAAATATACTCAGGTACAGCGTAATTGATAATACTGATTGGCAAAGATGTGATTAATATCAATACTGCAATTGTTTTAAATTGTTGACAGAAAACTAACCAGCCATTTTTTATAACATCACTTAGTCCAAATTCTTTTTGACTAATATCATCTAACAATGATTTTCCTCCTCTTATCGTCCGTTGAACTCTTCCTTGAATATATTAAATAAGCAACATTCATATCTTTAAGTATATTTACCGACATACCGGAAAATCACTGCCAAATTTATACAATTATTTAGCAGGAGTTCTATATTTGACCAATGATATTTCTCTCTGCAGCATCCATAATAACAAAAAAAGAACAATGATTACCAATCTCATTGTCCTTAAAATCTCAAACTGATATTTTTACCGTCTATTCAGAATGGAAAAACCTAGGAATAGTCTCTTTTGTCACGATAGTGTTGTCAAAAAAAGAAACATTCACAAACTTCCTAGAAACCTTCTCCTTGGCTTGATTCCCATCTCTAATGCTTCCTTGTCTAACCTTTCATAGGTAATCTTTCTATACTCTTCGAATGAAACGTCGTCTACTATTTCAGTGACACGGCCAACCAGCGAGAGATTATATATCAAAACTCCCTCTTGCCGCTTGACCATCACATATTCTTTGTTATCTAAGTCTATCATCAAATTAAGTGTAAGATCAGCATTTTCTACTTCTTCAGCCATAATCGTGTCGCCTGTTGTTCGATATGTTCTATACATTTACAGAACCTCTATTTCCCAAGAAAATAAATCTTGTCCCTTGTAAATAGAACGAACTTCTCCCGTTGGTTGTGGCGAGGATGGCTCCCCGCCACGTGCTCATGCGCTGCCTTGACCACAATTTTTTACTAGCTTGTATTGATACCACTTTATATCCCCCTTCATCATTCTGCATGTGGTTTCTTCTACCTGGTGATGCGAAGATAGAAGAAACCAACACACAGTTTGTTTCAGGGGAAATCAAAAAAACCGCATGCGCGGGTTTTCCAACCTACACATGCGGTTTGCTATATCTTGCATGCAGACGCTAAGCCTTCTGCCAAAACTTCAATCGTATTATACCGAATGATAGACTATATCCCTTGTAATCAAAGGCAAAGCACGGTATAATAAATTGTCGTCGTAGACAGCTAGCTGTTACGTGTAGGTGCTTACTTCACCTGCTCGTGCCTGAGAGTGTTCCAGCACTCTCAGGACACGGCGACTTTTTTAATTTCCACCTTATTCCTTAATTATATTACATTTCTTGGGGATTGCAAGTAAAAGTAAACTGAAACATGATTTTTTATCGCAAAAATCATGTTTTTTATTGTATTTTTTCGATTTTAGAACATGAAAAAAGACAGCCTAACTTATGCTGTCAAAATTGGTAATATTCAGTTATAAGGACGTAGCACGAACTACGTCCTTATAACTGAATACAGGAGGTGATACCTTGAAGTTATGCATTTCTCTGGCAATTAGTGATGCGGCACTCATTAAGGTAATGGCACTTTTGGCTTTTATCCTTAAAATGCTGTTCACCTAATGTATCCAACCGAAACGTCCTGTATCAGCAGGGCGTTTTTGGTTTATATAGTATATGCTTATTATATTCAAAATATCTAACTGAGTCAACTACTCGTTATATTTTGTAAACATAAGTAGTTGACTTAGAATAGCAGCCTTACCATTTGATGTGACCGACAAAGTGACGGTTATTGTGAAAACAACTTCTATCTATGAAATTTATAACATAGATAGAAGTTGCTTTGTCTTATAGGCCTGCCCATAATTTTCATTCTTAACCATTAATCATCAAGGAATTCAGCAGTATGTCCGATAAGTCAGGATTTTAAAGATTATCACGGTTACAACTTATGTTGATACTGGGTGTTTGATTTTTACCTTTTTCTTCCCATATGCTAAAACACTTATTTTTAGATTCCTTATCCAAATGAGAACTACCAGGAAGAATAAGCTGAATTCTATCTACACTAATGGCACATACTTGACCTTTAGGAATTATAATGCCGCTTTGATTACTAAAAGGGCATGTTAATTGCACCTGTATAAATCTATTAAAGTTACGGCGCCGTCCATAACAATGGTGGTGATGTTTTTCTTTTACTTTACTAAGAAATCTCCCCGTTAGAACTTGGGAGTTGTCAAAAAATATAGTTATAACAGCACCACGAACGAGGTTAAATCCTTTGCAACTGGGAAACTTCAAAATAGTTACCCCCTTAAATCTACTACTTAATATAAGATATTCTTCAAAATCGAGTAACGTGATATGTTCCAATATTTAATTACATAAAAATTAAATAACCGTTTCCTTGGAAGGAAAGTATGAAAAATAAGCAGCTCTCATCTATGAAAATGATAACATAGGTAGGAGTTGCTTTATCTTATAAGTTCACCATTAATTTTTATTTTTAGGAAGAGACATTACCATTACTTATCAACTGATTCAGTAGAGAGATTCTTCCTAGTTTTTTTGCCATCACAAAAAATATTGATAATGCAATTGTCGCCTTCTTTCTTATAATCACTTTCACAATTTTGGCCTTTATCACAACAGAAAATATTGATTATACAGCCATGCTTTTTTTCTGGACAATAGTCATTCCAATCACGAACTTCTATGTTTTCGTTTTCCATTAGTGCACCTCCCTTCTGCTCTTTTACATTTTATGCGATATCAAATTTTCTGTGCCGATTGACCTGAATATTCAATAAGTAAAAGTTCACCGTTTTCTTTATATCAAAATATAGCCCATGAAAAAGTATGGCCTATACGTCAGAATTTTTAATACATTGAGGTAATCCCTTAAAGTTAGACTTTATCGCGAAGCAGATTTTGGAGATGGTATAATAATCTAGACACAAAGTTAAGCGCGAAAGATCGACCAGATTATGAAAAGGTCAGTATATGACAAGCAGTTTAAAATGGCAGCCGTCAAAATGTCACAAAGTACGGATAGATCTGTTCTTGAATCGGTTATCCAACACAAAGATTAGTTTTGAATTGCCCGCAAAAATATTGTTAATGAATAAAGCAGGAAACTTGATTCCACAACAAACGATCATCCTGCTAAATTTAAATATAAATTTGAAAGGTCTGATCTTACATGGAACAGTATCAAACAACAGGACAGGATTTATTTAACTCAATTGCACAAGGCTACAATTCAAATTCTGTTATGCAGTATATTCTTAAGTTAAAAGGAAAAATTGATTTTTATTTATTAGAAAAAGCAGTTAAGCTTTCCTTTTATCATGAGCCTATTTTGGGCTGCCGGCTTATAAAAACCTCTGGCACTCCTATCTGGGAATCAATCGACAACAAAAAAACGCTTTCCTTCTGCTATAAAGTCTCAGCAGAAGAATCACAGAAACCAATTAATACTTTTTTAGAAAGAGAATTGTCCCCAGAAACTGGAGCGCAAGTTTTGGTTTGCCTTATCCGTGGAAAAGCGAATGACACACTCTGCGTAAAAATTTGTCACGCTGCTTGTGATGGCTGTGGTTCTAAATATTACATAAAACTTTTAGCAGAACTATACACACGCATATCGCAGGATACAAACTACATGCCAAAAGCAATCATGTCAGAACGATCAACAAAATATCTTTATAAAAACCTAGGAATAGAAAATAAGCAACAATATTTTCAGCCTGAACTCGCTGAGCTAAAATCATCTTGGGGATTTCCAAGAGAATCTACGGCAGAGTCTTTTCCAAAATTTGAATATAAACTCCGAATCTTTGAAAAGGCTGAATTCGATGCCTTATATAAATCTGCGAAGGAACATGGTACAACCTTAAACAGCGTTATACTCGCAGCCTATTATTCCGGTTTATTGAAAACATTAAATATTACCAATGACGAAAAGACAAAAGAAATCCAAGTTATGATTGACCTCAGAAAATACCTTCCTTCGAATATACAACAGACTATCTGCAATTTGTCATCCGCTATAAATATCAAATTGCCCGTAGAGCATAAAAATGATTTAGAACATCTAATTGATTTTATTACTACTGAAATGGAACATATAAAGATCGAAAAACCGTTTATACATGGTGCTATCAGTGTCGATTTGGTTGCCGAAGATGGTTTTGATGCTATCCAAAACTTATATAAAGCTGAATGGGAACAGATAAAAGCAACCGGAAACTTCACGCCGATGTTTTCCAACTTAGGTGTACTATCTGAAAAACCAATATACTTTGCCAAAGTTGCGGTAGATGAGGTTGATTTTGTATCACCAGCGTTTTACGCACCTGCTATCATGCTGGGAACTTGCACCTACCGCTCTAGACTTTCTTTATGTATTAGCTATTATTCGCCCGAAGTTTCAGGACAAAAAGTAGACCATTTATTAGACAGTATAATCAATAACCTAAATTATCTTATTTAATGTTGATAAAGCAGGGGAATCCGCTACACTAAAGATGCTATTTTGACACACCTTATCAAATTTGCTAATACCTATCTTTTTTATTCAGTGTACTAAGAGTAGCAAAAAGTAAGGCCTCACTCCCTTACCTTACAAGGAGTGAGGCCACAGACTGTCGACAAAATAAAATATTTATGTCGATAGATTAAAAAATAGCTAAATCCGTTTCACTTATAAACTAGTACGAAGATAGGTTGCCGGTTGGTGTGAGAAGTGCTCAGATGCTAGGCACAGTAAGGGGATGTGAAGGAGTCGTACTCTTGTACGTCGACGAGCAGCACCTTACTATAACGACGCAGATGGGTGCTTATCGCCGACCCGCGGCCTATCTGTCCATAGTTTGTCTACAAGCTGAGGCCTCACCATCTGATGCGTAAAGGTCATCTTGGAAAAAGACAATTTTTCTTTCGCGGCTTTTCGGACTTCTGGGGAGAGACCGAAGGCGCCGCCTATGAGAAAAGTGATATGGCTTTGTCCTTGGAGGCCTAGATTGGCGATATTGGCGGCTAGGTCTTCGGAGGAGACGTTTTTACCAAATACATC
>Ga0316600_10000043_pt1 | contig 116779 bp, 93 predicted proteins | sample OWC_soil_day5_CT_FD_207652 | JGI IMG/M metagenome (GOLD analysis project Ga0316600, IMG submission 207652) | Wetland soil microbial communities from Old Woman Creek delta, Ohio, United States - OWC_soil_day5_CT | ecosystem: Environmental > Terrestrial > Soil > Wetlands | place: USA: Ohio... | reverse complement strand
AATTGTTTCGATGTAGATCTAAGCATACTAAACCCCACTTTCTCAATATATATAATATCTTTATTATACCAAAAATGGGGTATATTTGATATAGTTTGACTTTTTCAGTGGTTTCAACCTGTCCCCTTGTCCCACACCTATCCTATGCCTAAGCTTTATTTATTTTTTGCCTTCAAACCAACATTTTTTCTTTTTATATCCAAAACATCACTAATTCCGTTCTCATTTAATTTTTTCATTAGAAATTCATAGCCTCTTCTTAAGGCAATATTTCTTTCTTCTTTATAAATTGGCATAAGCGTATAGAAGTTTATTACTTTGCCTTCTGATGTTACAAGCCTTTCCAGATCAGCTTCTTTAGGTTTACATACCATAATACAAGAAAGCTTTGTATTCGATGCAAACGGCATCGGAGGTTCTCCATTTGGCAGAATGACCTCTTCTCCTAATACACCATCGTAGAGATGCGGTATATGAGCTGTTTGTCGCAACCACCCCAACGGCCAATAGTTTCTTTCATCGTTCATTTTATTTTGTTCCATTGGCCAGTCTGCTGGTAGTTTTATTAGTAATTCTGCATACGCTGTTTCAGCGGCTTCTTCTGCCTCATCCATTGGGTAATCACTCATGCCAGTGGTAACCAGCGTTATGAAGTTTCGATCTTTTGACGCTGGAATGATATGTAGATTAACTGCCACTCTGCTGCCAGGTACAATTTCACTTAAAGTCTGACTAACCTTACCGAAATTTCTTGACACATGTTTCAAAATTTCATCATACTGACCTTGTTTATCTGTTTTTGTATCAACATTTTGTCGTTTTTCTGCTAAACCCTGCCCCATAGCATTCCGTATTAAATCAGCGATTTCCGTCTGTCCTCTTTCAACAGCATAAGCAAGAGCGTCTCTATTGTTCTCATATTTTACATGAATATCAATTCCGCTATCTATTAATAATTTTGCAATTTCTACATGTCCATCAGTAATAGCATCAAACAAAGGGTTTCGTACGGGGTCACTTACATCCATCTTCGCACCGCAAGACAGTAAATATTTTACAACATCAATGTGTCCCCATGTAATCGCTTGATTTATTGCAAAACTATCAGATATACCTCCGCTCCTATTTACGTCCATTCCTGATTCTATAAGATACTTCACAATGTTAAGCTTTCCTCTTTTTGCCGCAACATGTAACCATGTACCAAATACACTCGTAGAAAAATTCAAACGTTCTTTATCTGAACCGATTAGTGCATCAACTTTTTCGCAATCTCCTGACTCAACAGCAGTAAGAATTTCCTTAGCTAATTGCATATCCATTTATGTTCCTCCCCTTTTTGCAGCTTGGTTACCTAGTTCTTTAAGTGTTTCGACAATGTGTTGTTTTGTACCACCAAACATATCGGCTTCTTTAAGCTTATTCACAACATTCTTAAGAGCATCAATACTATGCTGTCCTTTTACTGCGTTAGGTGCCCAACAAAGATTTTCAACACCATAAATTGGGTCTATACCGTGCTTTCTTAGTATTTCTTGACCTTCCTTAACAAGTTCCTTTTGAGCTTCTCCGAGGCCTTTCTTAAATAAGATATGGTGTGCATGAGGATTCTTCATGCCAATAGGTGGTCCACCGATTTTACTTTTTAAATATTTGCCAAAATTAAATTTACTTAGATCTTTACTTGCCTTCTTACCTCGCTTTAACGCTTCCCCTAGCTTGGCAAGCTCGGACTCTGTTTCCGCAGTTTTCTTTAATATCCTAGTGCCAACAACTACTTTTCCTAGCTTCTTTGCATTCTTAATAGCTTTAGCGAGTTTAGCAGCTCTTTTTGCTGCCTTTGCTGCTTTTGCTGCCCTTTTTACTCCTTTTGTTCCCTTTGCAATTCTCCCTAGATTCATGTCCGTATATCTCCACTTAATTTTACCAGATTATTGCTCTGGTCACAACATTTCTGCCTTTGTCTCATTCTCATCCTCTCCATCCTTTAGACTACCTGTTATCCACGTGCTATCATGGCTAGGGCAATTCCTCCTTCTGCTGCGGCTTTGACACCTGTTGTTACTACTTTTCCTCCAGGAACGAGACCAATAACAGCGGACGCTCCGTTGAGCAGGCCTCCTGCTATATCTCCTGATTTGAAGCATTTGTATGCATCGTAAGCATCTACTAGTGAACCAACTACTGGGATCATTCCGACAGCCGCCATGAGGATTGGGTGTTCTTCACTGAAATTGTCTATAGCATCTTCTACCGTTTCCTCTTCTTCCTGTTCGAGCGGCGGAAAATCGCTTTTAGCACTACCGTCCATTTTTATCTTGGCTGGACCGCTGATATCTACTTCCTCTTTGAGGATGATACTAGCATCACCGACGACTACGAAGGTTCCTAGGCCACCTTCTAGTTCTATGTTTTTTTCGGCATTAAGGTTTAGGTTTATATCGGCTCCTATGCCGATGTGTTGTTTGCTTTCTATGAATATGCCGTCTGGGTCGGTCATGCGAATGGTGATTTTGTCGCCAGCGCTTTCGTCTACTGTATAGGATACTGTATCTGGCGATAAGAAGAGTTCTTTATGTTCACTGTTGGTGAAATAGCGGTTGTTGTAGTCTGCTGTCTTTTTACAGCCTCCGCCGTTTTTCCGAGCTCCACTTATGGCTATGGCATTTGCTTCCCAGCCATCTCTAAAGTATAGATTTATATCTTCACCATTTTGGGGCATACAGTAAAAAAAATTATTGGTTGGCGCAGCATAAGGAAACCATATGGCGGTGCCTTCGTCTTGCTCTTCATCAATATCTAGATGGATTTTAGAGTGGATATTGCTGCTTGCTAGGACTTTGCCTGTGAGGGCTACGCTTTGAAGGTTTTGATTTTCGTTATGCTCCAATGCCATTTTTTCTGATAAGGCTAGGGTATAGGTGTTCCTTAAAAGCCCTCTTTCTATTTCGGTAATGATTTTTGTAATAATAAGTGTTCGTCCATTATAGTCAACTTTTTCTCCTAGTGTCAGAATTTCGTAGCTATAATCTTCATAACTAAAAAATTCAGTCTCATCGACATTTTCTAGCCGATTACTGACTAGATTTAGATATTTTTCAATATCTTTGCCGACTGTTTTCCTTGCTGTAGGGGTCAGCGGCTTGGCTGGAGCATTTGGCAGACCTAGCCAGAAGCGCGGTCTCTGTCCTTCATCGGAGTAGTCTGGTACTAGCACAGTGCCTTCCCTTGCCGCAATGCGTTTTAGAAATTCCCAGTCTGTTTCCCAGTATTGTACAGCAAAGGTTATGTAGTTTTTTTCTTCTGGTAAGTTAATCCTATAATCTTTTTCCGGATAGTCTTTGAGAACATCGTCGACCAGCTCATTATAGGGAATACCGAGCTTTTGATAGGAACGTGATTTTTTTGTGATATCAAGCTGTGCCGTCCAAGAACTTCCCTTTATCTCCACCGTTTTAACGTCAGCACGATACATCATACTGATACTTGTACATACTCCAGCAAAAAAAGGCTGGTCACGACCAAGAAGCTTGATTGTAATGGGCAAATCTGGTGGTACGTTTTCTATATCAGCGTCTTTCAGCGTATCTGGGACTGTGCCTGTCAGACACAGTTCTACATGTTTACCAATGGTTTGGATTAAGGTTAGCTCCGTGAGACTTTGCAGAGTTACGGGCAATGTACAGGTAATATCACTGTAGCTAAAGGCTTGCTTTTCTGTCTCCATCTCTTTACTCCTATTCCTGACCGTCGTCCGTAATTTTAATAACCCCGCCCTGCATGCAAAAGTTAATACTAGTGTTTAGCAGTGCCTGCTGGTCTTCAATGAGTACATTTTCTTTTCCATTTGTCCATGGGCCAGATATACTGGGTGTACAAGGCGGCATACCCGGCTTCATACAGGATCCAAATGGCATTATATTGGCGCCTGGCTGATAATCCATGATGTTTAGCTGTGGCTTATCTTGAATGTACACACCATGGCACCGTGGCAGGTCAAGCTGACTGGGTGACGTTCCTTTGGAGCAACTAGTTTTCGCCCCTCTCACTACATAGCTTTTACCTCCTGCTCCCCCCATTTCTATCAAACTTTTAATAGACTGCAATACATCCACACAAAATCACTCCTTTAACTCATTAATCAAAAGCAAATTCAGTCCGATTCCGTAAAAATCACGTCGCAAAAGACTCTCTGCAACGTCTAAGCGCACGATCACGTATTCCTCTAAGATACCACCAATTCTAAATATTGGAATATCTCTAATCTTCTTCTTATCAAGCACCAATTTTCTGATTGTACGATCTGCATTAAAAACACTTCCCTCTGCTAGACAATCCACCGGACATATTTCTGTCAGCCAATACAGATGCTGCTTCATTTTTTCTACGTCGTTGAACATAACGGGAGTAGACTTGATATTCCGATCATATTTTTCGAGGATATTTTTGACTCCAGTGTTAACAAGATAAACAGGGCGATCGATAATAGCACTATATTCCCACTCTTGGCTGTCATAGAGAGAAAAAGCCAAGGGTTCCGTTATTTGCTTATCCTTTTGCGTTGTAGTGATTTTTCTAGGAACTATGTCTATGAGTTCCTTGGGTAAACGTGGTCCATTTATCCGGCTGTCTTGGGTAAGAATGAAGTATTCCATATTTATCCCCCTACCAAAGAGATTTGCTGTTTTTGTAATTCATCTAGGCGTATCTCTTCAAGAGAGCCAGATGAAAAGCAGGCTTTTTGAAGATCAGCTTCATTAAATTTACAATTGGTAAAAACAGCATTTTGCATTTTGGCGCAACTTAAATCAGCACCACTAAAATCGCAACCAACTAAAACGGCATTCTGAAAATTCACTTCAGCCAAATATGCGTACGCAAAAGACACCTGCTCTAACTTAGCATCTGTGAAATCAGCCCCCTTGAGTTCGCTGTAAGAAAAGTCCGTTTGAGCGATCTCACTTTGACGAAAACTAGCTCCTGTGAGTATATCGATAAGCATTTCTTCTGTACCTTCTCCATGATACAAATCTGTTTGTGAGCCATCACTTTCTTGAAAGGTTGTCTCTTTGATAATCGCGTTATCAAAAATAGCTCCATTTATTTGACTGTAAGAAAAGTCACCATCTTGTATGATGCACTTACTAAAATCGCTACCATATAGTAAAGCATCACTAATGTTTACTTGTTTTAATCTACTGCCCGTCAGCCGCGCGTAACTTAATGTAGTTCCTTCATAATCACCATTGGATAAATCAAGGTCTGTCAAAATCGAGCCAAAGTATTCGTCTTCGATCCTTTTCTCCAGCCATCGCTTAATTTTTGCACTGTCTTTGACGGTTACATCATAGCAATACACGGTTTCACTAAGATCCTTATATTCCCCGACCCAAAAATTGACTCGTTCTTCTTTATGGAGAGCAGAAAATTCTTCACTATTCACGACCTGTTTTAAAGCCTCTCTCGCGCATAAAATCGCATAAGGAATATAGCGAAAAGCTTGTTGACGTTTAATGCTGTCAATATAACAAGGATTAATTTTCCCAGCGTATTTTCTTCGCTCCTGATTCAGTTTACAGCAACATTCCTGCAGAGGATCAAACAGCCAAGGGGTATCAAAGCAGATGGAACATTCTTGTTCATCGTTATAGGCATTTTTATCATAGGCATCCATTCGCCAGGCTGGTTGATCTCGCAAGAGTGCTGTATACAGCATAGAACAGCAGAAATAGCTCACTTTTCCTTTTTGCCCTTTGTCTTGCTTTTGGCGTACTTGACGAAAAAAGTTTGTAAACACTGCTGCAAACTCTTCTGCTAGGTTATCTCTATGCTGGCGGTAGTACTGATCAACCTGCTCTAGTGCCTGCTTACACATAGTTTGAGCATGACTTTGCCAAAAACGCTGCTGTGCTTCTTCTCTTGTCATACGCTCCTCCTCAATTCGTTTTCACTTTATCTCCTTGTATCGTAATGATATTTTCCTTATCCATCGAAATGGTGGAACTACGGCCTTTTAGGGTAAGACTCTCTCCTGCTGTAATTAGGAGTTCTTTGTCTGCTTTTAGATAAATGTTTTCTTTTGCATTGATGGTAACATCTTTTTCACTGACAATGGTAATACCATCGGCGTCCGTGAGATTAATAAAGATCGCTCCAGCCTTATCGGTAATATAGATGCCGTCTGGGGTAAACAGAACTTCTTTGCCGTATTTGTTGCTGAAGGATTTTTTATCTGGATCGGAACGGGGCTCGTCAGATTCTTTATTACGCTCTTGCCCCTGCGAGGATTGATCACTGTTGACTGAGCTTGCGGCTACCGAATCTTCTTCCTTGTGATTTGGAAAATGAATATGTACTGTATCACCAGGTTCAGGCATACAGTACCAGCCGCTGCCATCTGGTGAAGAAAACACTGTAGAATAAGGAAAATACCAGTCGGCAGCTCCATCCCATTCTGAATCAATTTCCACAATATGAGCCTGCACTTGGTCTTTGGTAATTACCTTGACCTCTGCCATTAACGATACGCCAATAAGGTTTTCATTAAAAAGGTCTTTTTGTACCAATCCTGGCTTACTAACCATGGTATAGCTATATTTAATAATCCCCTTTTCCAAAGCGGCCGCAATTTCACGCACATAAAGCGTATGATTAAGAAAGTTCACCGCATCACCTATAGCTAGGCGATCAAAACTTTCGACTTTGTAAGTAATGAAATCCGTATCGTCTAAGCTTGGATTAGAGTGAGTAACATCATTGGCCTGGACGGTCTGATATGTTACTAAACTCTTTTGTATACTATAGGCGGCGACTTTGATTTCTTTAGCCTCCTGCCCAATAGGTACACCAAAATACAACTGTGCTGTCTCAGAATTGGCTACTGGTACTAGCCCTGTGTTGAAATGAGATGCCAGACGTCTTAAAAATTCCCAGTCTGTTTCTTTGTATTGGACAATCAGCTTGCCTGTCTGTTTTTGATCTTCACAATTTTTAACATCAATTTGTCCATCAGTAACCAATTGGATAATATCATCATAACTAGCAGTAGTCTGCTGGAAAGAACGACTGTTTTTCTTAATATCCAAAACATAGCTTGCGCTAATAGCTTCGACTTCAATATATTTTACTTCGCTTTTCTGCGTTTGTTTGACATTTAAAATAATGCCTTGAAACAAACGCTCAATGTTTCCTTCTTCATCAACACTATAAAGAGCAGCGGCTTTTCCAGCATTTGTATCCTGAATGGTTTGATCCTCTGCAGCAGCTTGCTGTTCTCCCTCTTTAGGCTCGGTAGAAACAAGAACTCCCTTAACATACAATTTTGCATGTTGATTGATTGTTTGCATTATTTTAACTTCTACGATATCGCGCAGTTCATATGGTTCAAAGCGAATTTTATGACTGCTAATGGCCGGTCCGACAGAAGGTGGCGGGCCACTTTCTGTCTCTTGTTGTTCGCCTGTTGACAATAGCTTTTTAGGAAGTATCCCTTGTTTTTTAGCCTTTCCCATTATATTAGGTAAGTGGCTTGTTATATTGGCGGCATTCAAGCCGAGAGATTTAGCACTCGAAATCAGTTTTGCAGCTTTATTTACATCTGCTGTACTTTGCATAATTAATCCCGTGTTTACAGCACTAGTAAGACAGTCGGCTACCATTGCTGACGTAAGTTTGCTGCTAGTTAGTGCACCCGTATCGGCAGCAGTTTTTAAAAAGCTTGTTAAGGGAGCAGTATTTCCATCTTTCATGAGCCCTAGACCAGATGCCGATTGAGCAAAATCTGATATATTACACAGATCATTTCTCCCCATTGCTGTCATTTTACTGCCCAATGTTGTAGCAGTTTCAGATGTGGATAAACTTGAGGACATCAATGGTAGGTCTTGTTTTATACTCATATTTCTTCCTCCTTCATCTAACAATCTATTCAATTTCTCGACTGGCAACTTTAATAGTTTGCATAATTTCTAGAGCCACGGATTTCCAACGATTTTCTTGCCTTTCCAAACAGTTGAAGCTTAAAATAAGTGCTCTATTTTCCAAGGATGTACAGAAAACAAAGTTATAAATGTCTTCACCTAAACTTGGCACAAAAAAGTCATACCATGCTACCCAGAGGCCATTTATTTCTACAATTCCATCTTCTAAAAATCGGGCTTTTGTTGCTTTATTCGTCATTGTTATCATATCCCTAGCAAAACCAGCTATTTCTTCTTCATCTTGTCGTAATAAATTGACTGTATGGTTAATAGTAAAATTGATAGCTGTTGTAGGATCAGTTAAAATAATTGGCGGCCTGGCTTGATAAGGATATTTAAGTTTAGCTAACTCCTCCGGAAAATCACTCCAATTTTTCGGTAGAATAATTTCTAACCTATTATCTAAGAATTTTCGCGGAACAAAGGATACATTTTCGCCAAAAATAAGAGCTTGCCCATCTGTAATATTCTGATCTGCTATTTCTTTAGCGATAATAACCTCGGTAGCTTCTTCCATTGCCACATCTGCCTTTTGCTGACGGATTCTTAAAAGTTTTTCATCCAAATATTCGCGGGCCATGAATATACCTCCTCATTCTTAGTGTGTTACTATTTTTTGTGGCTCCTTTTCTAAATCACCATTCAACTCCATTGTTGCATTCCTATTTTTCTTGTTTAGATGATCTAAATTCAAAAATAAAATAGTTTGACCAATAATGAAAAAAACAAATACAACAGAATACATACAAATATTAAGAATAATTTTAAAAGCTTCAGGTAAGAAAAACGATATAACTCCTGTTCCTAAACATATTGCCATATATATTAACCCTACAACAAATAATATCCAAAATACTTTCCACCAGCGTCCTTTGACTAAAGACTTGCTGTAATCTAAGGCATCTTTTCCACCTATTCCACGTAAAAAGACAACTTGCGTAATAAAGACATAATATAAAGACCAAATTATCCCTGGGATTACAAGTAATAAAGAAAGTCCAAACAATATGAATGCTGCTAATATGTTTGTTCCTATATAACTTGGCAATTTTGAAAAAGCTTTACTAAAAATTGTCTTCCAATTGATTTTATTTCTATCATCTTTAACGGTGTCCTCTACAATCAAGATAATCCCCAAAAGCCCCACAAAATTTACAAGTGCTGCTACTATCATTACTATTACTATTGCTAATACCACCGTTACACTGCCTGTCAAGTGATTTAGTTTAGCAACATATTCAATCATAATATAATTGATAATAATGCTTGGTAAAGATACGATTAACATTAGCGTTGCAATTTCTTTAAACCGCTTGCAATAGACTAACCATGCTTTTGTTAGTACATCCCTTACACCAAACTCTTTTTCATATATATCTTTAAACATTTGAACACTCCTCATAATTCTTTCGCTTCCTGCCACGTCTTTAACCAAGTCTATACACTAGAGAAATTTAGTTTTATGTACGTTTTTTTGATTTTCTAGTTTAATTGTTTACTTATTTGAAGTTGAGTTTGACCTCTACTTTTTTCTGTTCTGCCAAAGCATTTATGTCATTTCTGTATTCTTTCATAAGTTTTATTGTATCTTGTTGCCCTTTCATGATGCTATTGAGCTTTTCTTTGGATGGGTTACTTTCGTTCATAAGTTTGGTCAGCTCATTTAGTGTATCAACGCTGTTATCCAGTACCTTGATACCTTTGTCATGAATATCTTGTACTTCTTTGGTCTTTGGTTTGTAGCTTTTTTGTTTGTTGACCAATGCCGTTAATTTTTCAGTTCCATCTTTAAATATTTTAAGTACCTCTTCTTTATTGGTAGCGCCGTAGGCATTTCCCATAAAATCTAAGGAAAAGTCCTGTGATTCTTGTTCGACACTCATTTCAAATTTTAGATAGTCTTCGAGGTCACTTTTCACTGGATCGCCAAAGCATCCTGCACATATTAGCATAAATGCTACTAAAAATATTGCTAAAAGTTTTTTCTTCATCTATTTCTGCCTCCATTTGTGCTAAATTCTCTAGTCTATAAACTTGGTTATATGTATAGAACTAATCCACCAATATCTTACGCCCGCTATTTCGACCTCTTGCAGTCGCCATATCTTTACCAAGGCGGATGTCACTTAAGATTTTGCTTAGGTGGCGGTGCATGTCTTGGTTGGTGCTTTCATTGGTGACGATGCCTAGCCGAGCGGCAGTATAGGCTGTGATTAAATTGCGCGCTACCGGCTCTCCCTTGGCGCATTGACTGATGAAGGCATAGTCAAAGGGATGGACTGGGCGGCCTGCTAAGGCTTCACTAGCAAAACGACGGGTTAGTATCGGGGAAAGTGTGCTTTCATAGGGTGCGGCAAAGGGTACACTGATGATGTTGACGGTATCGTACTCTGTCGCGAAATCAGTAAAGTCTTGATAGTCGTCTCGCAGCCTAGCACCTGCTTTTAACTTGAAACGGCATAATTCCAGTTCGCTTTCGGCGAGCTTGAGGCCAGGGGTGATCAGAATATCTCCACTGGCTAGAAGGTAGTCGCCGCTTTCTTTTTCTTTGTTAAAACTAACTTTGACTAAGGTATCCTGTCCGTTAGCCGTATAGTCTACCGAAGCAACCTGACTCAAAATATAAAGTTTTCCTTGGTGTCGTATGAGACCGGGGGCTATGCTGATCGACTCGCTGTTTACCTGCAGGGTGCAGCCTGCCAGAACACCATCACTGTAGCTGCTGTACAGTATATTGATATAGTCGCGGGGATAATCCCTCAGCGCACTCAGCATATCGTTTTTTAGCACCCGCCCAGCGGTGAATTTGGGGAATTTATCTAGAAACATGTTTTTATATACTCCTTCAGGCTTTTATTTCAATCCATCAAAGAAATTGGTTTCCCACTGATCATTTTCAAAGGTAAAGAGTTCTTCTCGACCTATGTACAGGCTGCCATTTTGTCTGAGTACAGGCAGAACAACAAACCCCCAGTAACTTTCTTTCGGCCAGACGAAGAATTTGACTTCGTTCTCGATGATGTTGTCCGTTTCGTCCTGTATGATCGTGGCTTGGTATTTTTCTGCAATTTCTTCATAGGTCACTTGCTTAAAATCACTATGCTGTGTTTCATAAACATAGGTAAATCTTTCTTGCCCCGTCAAATCTTTAAGCTGCAGTTTTAGGGCCACACCTTCTACGAAGCGTGATATATGCCCGCCAGTATTTTCGTCACCACATCTGGCAATGAGAACTTTTTCCTCGCCAGTGTGCGTATCAGCAGTAATGATATAGGGCAGAGCAGCCGGTCGATGGCTCATAGTCACTTCGGCGTAGCCGCCTTTTTTTGCCTTAAGATATTTGATTGCCCCCCTTAAGCAGGACAATTTGAGTTCTTGGCCATAGGTGCCTTCTTGGGCGCCAAATTCAATGATCCGCCCAGGGATAAATTCTTTGAGGGCATCTTTAAATAGCCCTATTTTACAGGATTGGCCGGTCATCTTTATGACATTGTAGTCCAGTAACAAACCTCGATTATAGGGTTCTTCAACAAATTTGCGGACGATTTCATAGATATCCGCTTTGAGAATGAGGTTGATATCCTTGGCAGTAAAGCTAATGAGGGGAATATCCCGAACGGTTTTCAAACTTTCTCCGTCTTGGATGGACATACGCCAGCGGCCAGTGTTGATGAGTTTATCGTATTTACGATTGATGCATATTCCCTGACTATCTAAGACAACCCTTTGAAAACGTTGACCGTCAAACATGTCGGTTTTGATTTGCTCCGCCAACTGAAATAGAAAATAAAAATTGTTTTTTATCTTAAAATATTCTTTGGAACTGCCGCTTTCGTAATTTTTAAATCGAGTGGGAATGAGTCGTTCCGCTTCTTCATAGGCTTCATCGAGTTCAGCATATACAGCAGCGATGCCTTCGCGATCTACTAGGCGGTAAAGATCTGTATCAAATGCATCGAGAATATCTTGCGCTTTATTGCTGCCGGTTTCTGACAAATTTTCTGCAATTGCTATTTTGATCAGCTGCATAATGCGAAAGGTCAGGTTATTTCCGCCAAAATCGGTATCACCGTTTTCGTAGGTGGTTTCAATATCGATTTTGTAGGATACTCTGCGGCTCTCGATACTAAATAAACATGAGGATAGATCAGTTGTACCGCCGCCACAATCAATTACCAAAGCCTGATATTCTTCCTTGTCGATATGTTTTCCCGGATTTTTTTCAATAAAAGTAGATATGGTATTAAAAAGTACCGCAGCGCCTTCATCTAGCATATTTTCTGTTTCTAGCTGCCAATTACCAAGAATTTCGCCAAACAAGGTCAGAAAACGATGTTTTTCTTTCACTGGTGATGACAAATGCAGGGTTTTAAAGCGACATTTAAATCGTTGCTCGGCAATAGCGATGACGTATTCCAAGTAAGATTTTATAATTTCTTTGCGTTTTTTATAGATACGCCTTCCAGTAAGATCAATCAGTTCTTCTTGGCGTTCGTAGTCCCTAATCCAGCGTTTGACATCGAAAAACACGCAGAAGCCTTCGTGAATATAGTTGGTTTGTGCCAGTTTGACGGCTTCATGACCAAAGATATATTCTACTTCCCCTTCATTTCCATCAGGAATATTCCATATCCCAGCTACTGTTGGAATGAGTGGTGTGAGAACTTCCCCGTTTTCAGTCTGATGAAATACTTCCACTAGGTTGATTTCTTCCGGCTTTAAGAAGTTTTCTTCTGCACCGCTCTTGTCAATGCTATTATAGAGTTCCCTATCCAGATAAAGTCCTGCCGTAGTATTGGCAGTGCCAAAGTCAATTGCCAAGGTCTGGGCGGTTTCGATGGGCTGGTGGATGGCAAAATTCAATAGAGGTAGTTTATAGCATTTAAGATTTTTGGGCAGGGGAACATTTTCATCTTGGTATATGTTATAAATGAGCTCTGATTCTACTTTACCAAAGTAGAGCAGGCTGTAGTGTTTATGTTTTGACTCCCGAGCTGGCAGCTTCCCTTTACGCGTAAGATAAAAACGTCCTGGAGTATTAGGGTCAGCAACTAGGTTAAAAACAGCACAGAGCTCCTTGGCACCACTAACCAATAGTACATTGGATTCTTCTAGCAGGCTATGAGCTGAAATGACATAACGGTCGTATTTATCAGTATCCAGCCCTTCATAAATAACGATGCGAGAAGGATTTTTTATCATCTTTTTATCGTCAATGTACTTATCAATTCGTCCGGCCAGTTGTTCTAGCCGTTCCTGTCCACCAGGTACATATTCGTTGATTAAGAGATTCTCGGCTAGGCCTCGATAGCGCATGATGAGTTCGACTAATTCATATCGTTCTAAGCTTCCGAGCATACTTTCTACCAGTTTTTCTTTAATACAGATTTCCCGCAGTTGATGCGTAGTCATCAGTTCCAATTCTTTGCGGACATATTGTTTGTTTAATGTGGTATCTATCTGATCGTTCTTGTATAGTTTGTAGGTATAACTTGACATTCTTCCTCACCCTTCGTTAATAAATCACAATGTTGTCAATCTCCATCGTCTGATCTGCGCCAATAATACCGAAATGTTTTTCCCAATACAGGCGAAAAGCAAACCCCAGCGGCAAAAAGAGTGCCAGCAGGGTGTCTATTTTCCGCCTAGTTATGTTGGTCTCTACCGTTCCTAGGTATATAAGTACCTCAGGAGTGTCTTCACTCCGATAATAAATGATGCCATTTACAAAGATCTGACGTACCACCTGTTTGAAAAGGTGTACCGATGCACTGGTACGATATAGCGAAATCAGACCGCTGAGAACGATATGTCGTTCATCAATACTAAAGACGTCCAGACTTTCTTTAACGCTCTGTCCGAAAACACCATTTTTTATATCTTCAAGGATAAATTTTCCGTAATATTCGCGTTTGCAAAGTCCTTGATGGTAATCAATAAAAAGTAAATAATGGGTAATAATATCAAAAAGAATCGCCTGAATCTCTTCATGATCCGTAAAATTGATATCCAGAAACTTTTTGAAGATATCACAAAAGCGGTAAAAAGGATTGATTTCTATCATTGGTTCTGGTTCGAGCGAAACGGTATTCAAATCTTCAAAGGCCATTTCCATATACGGGCTGCAGCTTTTACTTGGGACAAAAGTTATGGTTTCAGGTTCTATATCCTGACGGGTAGCTTTAATCGCCATATCCCAAATATAGTTCATCGTATGACTCCCTCACACTTGTAGTCTGGATAGTACAGTTGTACTTCGGATACAACAAAACTCATCAAATCTGAGATAAGAAAACTGTCTCTATCCGTGGTAGTAAAGTTTAGAATCAGCCGTTGCTGACAGTCCGCGCGGCGTATTTCATCTTGTATAAAATAGTTCATTTCATAGCTTGCTGCATTCTCTATCTCCTGACTACAAGGCTTTATGTCAATATGAGAAAGACTAAGATTAGCTGCAGCGGCAAAGGAGTTAATGAGTCGTCTAAGTTCAGCTTCTGTTCGAATCACCCGTAAGCTTTTTTGTGCTAGGATATCGCTAAAAGCCTGTCTTTTGGCATTAGACACCAAAGGATATGTATAAGCGTCAGTTTTTCCGTCTGCTGGATGAATAATCCTCATAATATCCCATACATCTTTCAATTCCGTTGGTGCTACAATCACTAATGCCTGCTTACTACGGCGCACATAGCTGATATTTTTATTTTGAAAAGCAGCCAAATAGCCATGCTCTACACCAATTCCTTCTAAAGCTACCATGTGTTCAAAATTAATTTTATCCTCACAAGGTAAGGGAAAACCCGTACTTTTGAGTTTCAGTATTTCTACATTCCATAAGGGAACCATATCATAGTGTACATATTGTCCGTATTCAGCAAAGTCCACTTTGACTTCCGTGATAGTTTCATCACTTTCTAGCGAGCGCTGACAACTTTCTAGCATGACTTCGGCAAAACGAAATGCATAAGGATTGTTGATGGTTTTCCAAGGTATATTATTATTTAAAAAAGTTTCATACAAATCTTTTATTTGATTGAGGTATTTTTTGTCCTCTCTCAGGATAAACGTTGCTGTAATACTGCCATTGCTAGTAGCAATGGTACCGGGAAAGCTCCTACGGCCGTTTACAATGGAAGCAAACAACTTGTAATCACAGCTGAAAAACACTTGAAGCAGCGGTGCCTCTACTCTATCAGCTGCTACAATATCCGCTAGATTATACTGTTTTTCTGCCAAATCATCAGCTTGCATCGGGCGCAGAAAATAATGCACCGGGTCAAAATTTTGTCGTGAAACTACAGTGGCATAAACATCATAAGCGTCAGATACTCCAGATTTTTCAGCAAAAACTCTGTCTTCTAGCTGCTGATACATCGTTTCACTGTGATCATAAAGATTGAGAAATACATCATTCAGAATGTCTTTCAAGAGCAGTCTGTCTTCCAGATTACTCATATTGCTCAGTTTTGCGGCGATTTGATCTTTCATGATAATTTTCTCCTCTAGCTATACTTTGCCTTTAGACAGCTTGCCAAGCACTCTCAGTTTTTCGTTCACTTTCGCTTCTTCTTCTTTTAAACTGAGTTTTCGATAAATATCATTGGCCAAAACATATAGATATTTCGCCTGCACATATTCGCCAGCTTCCACTCGGCTATTCGCTTCGTCTACATACCCAGAAGCTTTACTTTTTTGCTGTTCAAATGCTGTAGATTTTACATCCAGCAAATTAATTTTTTTCTGAACACTATCTACTTCCGCAGAAAATCCAGCCACGATGTAAAGTTGCTGTGCACAATCATAACTATATTTTGCATCATTAAATTGTAGTTGAGCGACTTGCATATCGCCCTCTCTTTCCGCTTCTACAGCACGACGTTGCAGATCAAGTTTTTCGGTGTTTTTCTTGCGTTCACTTACATTATCAATTTTCTTTTGTAATAACGCAGTTTTTTCGACTTTTCCACCTTCGTTATACAAGCCCATTGCCAGACCATACATATCTAGTCCACCTGCTAAATCTGATTCACTGACAAGTTGATCACCTTGTTGTTCATACCTGTTGGCTTCAGAAATTAAGTTATTCATCAAGTCAGCCTTTTCCGCAGCAGTCATACGATCTTCAATCGCACTAATTTTCTTTTGCACACCGGGAACTTTATCCGACTTGCCGCTCTGATCATACATCCCCTCAGCAATACTTAGCATTGTAATGGCACCTTGATAGTCACCTTTCTGCGCCATCCTATCCCCCTGCTGCTCATAGGTAGCCGCTTCTTGCTCTTTGGCCTTTTGCCCTTCATCTATTAATTTTTTTCCTTCTTCGCCTAATTGAGTGTCTATTTTGGCTAGTTTTTCCGTTGCTTCTTTACGGCCATCATTATAAAAAATCCGGTTCGAGATGACTTTGGCTTCTAGGTAGTCTTTGCGCGCTCCTTCATAATTTTTGCGTTCCAGTTTTTGATCCCCGCTCTGAAGCAGCTCAATAATCTCCATATAATCGTTGGTCAAACGCAACTGCTTCAGTATATAGTCTTCGCCTAGCTGATCGGCCAAATAAGAGTTTTCTAACGCTGCCCGATAGAAATCTGCTGCTTTGCCTAGGTCTTTTTGCTGCAGTGCCAGATCACCCGCCATAATCAAACCGGCAGTTTTATACCATTTTTCTATATCTTTTTGCTCATTTCCTAATTTCAATTTTTGAGCAATATCCAAAGCTGCCTTGTATTCGTCAGTAGCCCTAGCATAATTTCCTTGCTCACACAAGATTTGTGCTTGACTAATGTGTGCCCCCATATCAGCGAGTTGATCATTTCTGTTCGCCTGGCTCATATGAATGTAAATGAAGAGACCAATTATGATAATCAGTATTGGAATAGCCGCTATCAATATCTTTTTAATCAGCGCCTTACGTTTACCTGGATCAATATATACCTTATCAACGAAAATAGCCGCCAAAGTATAATTCTCCAAATTTTCAGGCTGCCGTGCCATCAGCAAATCTTCTACATTGTCGAGTGCCTCTTGAGGTTCTTTAGTGTCCTTAATCGCATCTGCCATTTCACCCTGATCTACATTTTCCCATATTCCTCTTGTCAGCAGGATGATGGTATCCCCATCTGCTAATTTAATCCGGGATGACACTTCTGGATTAAACCCATCGGGTTGTCCTAGATAACAATGTAGGTTATGTCGTTCCAGATGGGCAGATACTTTGTCTACTGAGATTTTGCCTTCGCTAGCAAGTTCTTCGCTCAGGGAGTGATCCACGCTCTTATGAATGAGGGTACCTTCACGATAAAGATACATCCTGGAATTTCCTGCTAAACCATATACAATACTGGCATAATCGCTAACTACTACCGTAATTGAAGCCTTTAGCCGCATAACCTTACTCTGCTCTAATAGTTCCCGGTTAGCTTCTTTAAACCAAGTTTTTATGTCGACTTTTCTCATTGATGGGTTATCGGTAAACTGCCTAATTATACTAGTAACCGCTATTTTAGCACTTTCCAATTCTTGATCATCATCAATTCCATCGGCAATGGCATAACAGGCAAAATCATCCAATTCCACAAAGGCAAAATAGTCTTTATTTTGTAGAAAACTACCTCCTTCAGATAAAAAGGCTGTTTTAAATTTAGCATTGATTTTTTTCATGAATACAGCTCCTCCGGAAATTATCTTCGGGCATATTTTAATACAAACAAACTGGCATTTTCTTTGCTTTGCACAGTTTTTTTGTTAAATTTCTCTATAATTCTTTCTGCTATTTTTTTACTGGGACTAGAACTAGCTAACTGATCTTCTAGCTCAACCCAAGAAAGGCAGTTATACAATCCCTGATTCATGACCACAATGATATCACCATGTACAAGCTTGATACCATCTGTACCCATTTCCACATTTTTAAAACCATCACGGCCAATATAGTTACTTCGCTTTTTTTTCCGACTAATCGCTAATGCCTGTTCTATATCTAAGCGCCCTTGGGCAAAACCTTTAGCTGCCGCAGTTTGCATGGTATGTCCGTCATTTATGGCAATCAGCTCACTACGCCGAAATACAGCAATTTTGATGTCACCTACTGCCGCATAGTACAAAATTCCTTTACTGACAAGGACAGCGGCTGCCACCGCTCCCCCTTTGTTTCCCTGTAAATATTCCAATATTTTTTTATTGCTAAGATTTAAAGCTTGCGTAAAAAAGTACTGCACATTGCTCATCACATCATAGCTAGTAAAAAGTTCTATACAAGTCTCTACCGTAACTTGAGCGGCCATCTTGCCCGCTCGGCCTTTTCCCATGCCGTCAGCTAGTACAGCCAAAGTTCCCCATTGGGTTTCTGCTACACCAGCAGCATCTTCTTGCGTTTCTTTATTGCCCATAGCACATTCTTCGGCAATATCAAGCGTAGAACCAGCAGCAAATTTATTTGCCCAGTAACGCTGGCAGATTAAGAGTATTACCAATACTAGAGGTACCATAATAATCAACAGATATTGATCAGATAGCTTTGTCCATTCCATTTTTATGCCTCTTACTCTTCATTGTTATCTTTCCATTCAAAATGTTCCCCACAAAAAGGAATAAACAAGAACTTACTCTTTCCTAGTTCAATGATATCGTAAGCCACCAACTCTTGTGGCACATATACCGCATCGCCATTCAAATAGGCAAGTCCAGAAGATTCGCCTGGCAACAGTACTGCGTTTCGTTTTTTTGGATCATAAACTAATATGGCATGATTTCGACGGGAAACGCTATTATCACCCAAGAGTTGAATATCCATATCATCGCCACGACCAATAAAATTTTTGCCTGTACGTATTTTGTAATCCAAGCCGCGCTGGGCACCATCAATGCACACCAACCAACCACATACAGGTTCAATTTCTTCATAATACAGATCCTCTTCTACCTCGGCATCTTTTATCTGTATATTTTGTCTAGCCTTAGTAGCTGTTTCAATATTGCAGTAAGGACAAACACTTCCATACCGTCTGAAACTAAACATATGTCCATTTTGGCATCTAATGAGACTCACTCTTTCTTCACTCCCTGCTTCTATTTGATCATCAGACGTGTATTCGCAATATAAATCATATCGCCCACCGCCACCTTGCACGGTCTATTGCCAGTAAGCCGATAACGCATCTGACCACCATTTTTTTTGAGGCTTACACTACTTGGCACATGTAGCCCTTCTAAATACCAATAATTTGCAGCAAAATTGAGAAGGGCATGTTCGTCATAAATTAAAGCGTCATACATACTTTCACTCAAGTCAATATCGACATCTTTATTTTTTTTGTTTTTACCAATAAGCAAGGATACTTTTCCTTGAATATCCCATTGTTTAATTACATTTCCATTATCATTCAGCATAAGAATTGTACTAATGTTACTATTGTACGCAGCGATTGGCTGGTAGCATCTTCTCCATAATTTTGCAGAGTAATACAAGGCGATAACGACAAATATACCTGCTACAATATATTTTTCAATCATGTCCTGATTAAAATACTGATAAGTAAAGATACATAGAACAATTGCCAAGAAAGCAATAATTCCATCCAAATACTGCAGGTATTTTCTCGATAACAAGATTTGCTCTCGGAGCAAATCGAATAATCTTATTATGTTGTTCTGTCTCAAAAAACCAACCCCATCATTTCTTTTTCGGCCTAAAAAAGCCTTCGAAAATATGTGATGCATCTAAAGGGCCTTTCTTATTTTCCTGGTTTGCACTCGCAAATGTTTGATTTCTTTCACCTGTTTTGGGATCAAAACCAAAAAACTTTTCAAACTGTCTCCCCACATCACCAATATTAAATTCCTCCGAGGAATATTGGGGGCGATCAGCTTTGGACATCTCAGGCTTTTGAAAATCTTTATTGCCATCCGCAGCTTGTAGTTTTGTGTTATATTTTGTCCGCGCTTCCGGGCTTCCTAGCACTGCATAGGCTTCGGTAATTTCTCTAAATCGAATCTCAGCCTCTTTATTATTGGGATTTAAATCTGGATGATATTGTTTGGACAATTTGCGATAACTTTTTTTTATTTCCTCCTGACTTGCGTCTTGCCTTACCGCCAGGATGTCATAGTAATTTTTCATTTTCAAATTCCTTTATGGAAATATTAGATACTTTTTAAGGAAGGGGGAGATCCCCCCTTCCTACTATTGGTCCTATTGGTTACGAATTGTAACCGCCTTCAATTTTTACATCGGGTAATTTGTCTTTTTTCTGTTTGAGAACCAATTCAAAGGTACCTGTACCTTCTGTATGTCCATAGTCCTCTGTATAATCGACCACAAAAGCATTAGGAAAACTAAATTTCCTCACCATTTGATCTGCAGCGATTACTTCTACCGTCAATTTGCGGTAACAATCCGCTTTTTCAGCAGGAACTAAGGACCAAGTGGACATTTTCATCGTATCATCAGCATTTCCGCCATCAACAGCCGCTAATATTTTCCCGCTAATCGTAATCGTTGATCCTAAATCTGTAGACCGAGCATTCGAATCATCGGGTGTATCTGTTTTGAATTGTACTGTTTTAATACTAGCCTTTTGCAAATCAATTGTTTCATTGCCTTCAATTTTCACGTTAAAACCCATTATTATCAATCCTTCCTAGTAGTATCATTTTACCTCTACGCAGAGTATCCACCTTCAATTTTAACATCCGGCATCTTGTCTTTCTTTTGTTTCATATGCAGGTAGAAGGTTCCCACGCCCTCTTCGTCTCCAAATGTCTCTGTATAATCCACTACAAATGCATTTGGAAAAGAGACCTTGCGTACTACCTGATCGGCAGCAATCATCTCAACCGTAAGTTTCCGGTAACAATCCGCTTTCTCTGCCGGCACTAGCGACCAAGTTGCAATTTTCATAGTCCCATCCGCTTCTTCACCATCTACGGCTGCCAATATTTTACCAGTTGCAATAATAGATGTACCCAAGTCCGTTGACCGAGCATTGGAGTCATTAGGAGTATCTGTTAAGAATTTTACAGTTTCAATACTTTTAACTCCTAAGTCAATGGTTTCCTGTCCTTCAATTTTAATTTTAAATCCCATAAAAATGCCTCCTGTTTTTTAGATTTAGGTATTATTTATATCAGCCTCAAAGCTGTATGATTTGAGGCCGAATACCCCAAAATTCAGCTATCTTGTAGAATTATGCTTTGCTTGCTACACTCTTTGTAATCTCCACTTCGAGGTTTTTGATATTACCATTAAACGTAAGGTCAATATTGCATAATCCATTTTTATCATCAATGGTGTAGTTAATATCATCGCCCTCTTGCACAATCGAGTTGATATATCCGCGACCAGACAGCCACGCACTTTTTTGGCTGCTAGGATTTTTGCTGAAGAAATATACAATATTATCTTGTTTAAAGTCATTACTGTTAAAACGAAGAATTCTTTCAATGTAGGTACTGACCGTTGTTTTATAAATCGCATCAAAGTCATCCCCATCGCTTGCCAAGCTCCTAGCTTTATAAACCGTAATTTTTTTAATATCTTTCCCCTGCACTTGGGCATTTTCTGAGGAAAATATAAAACCAAAATTTCTTCTGTTAATGGCGTTTTTAATATTATTCGTAAACCCAGATATTTCTTTAGCCAGTGTAGTCGTTACCCTGAGCGCATTATCAGCAGATTCAAGGTCAAATCGCACACCTGGATAGGCTTTATTGACGTTTTTAAAAGACTCTTGTAAAAACGCAGGGCATTGGCACGCTGCTACAAGTCCAGCAGCAATATAGGAGCTTCCGATATATACACCATCAATCCAAAGCTTCATAATATTTTCTTTGTCTTTTGACAACTCGGCAGCTCCAACTTCATTGACTGTCATTTTATTATCAAGAACAACGCCTGACTTATCTTTCGGTATAATTGTAAAATTCGGTATGCAAGCAATGGCATATTCACTATAATCCTTGCGCAATAGACCTGAGCATTTATCAATAAATTGATCAATTCCTGCCGTGGCAACGTAATTAAAAGTGGTTTCTTCCCGACACTCAAAGTTGAAGAAAGTCTGAATTTTATAGTCTTTTATTGCATCTAAGAGCAATACCAATGATTCCATGGTATTGACTTCCTGCCGATCGTTTGCATTCTCATTTCCCTTGAACCTTGCCCGGCTTAATTTGGCTTTAGCAGCCACTTCCATACTTACGGAAGGCACAATGCCAAACCAGATCGTATTGGTGAAATCATTCTTGGCATTTACAGTATTAAGAAAGGTATCTAGACGAGGAAGGTTATTACTTTTAACCGTCATATCCAATTTTGCATTGGTAATGAGCAAACTAGGCTGCATCCCCTTATTTTTCACGGCATATTGGTCAAAGAACATTTTAACCCCGATAATTTTTTCCACAAGAGGTTTAACTGTTTTAATAAAATCATCTTTCGCATTCTTATAAAATTCTAAATAGGTATTGTAATTTTGCACTTCAGTCGGTACATCAACTTCACTTTGAATCGTTGATGGCAACGGACAGAAAGTCCTGACAACTAGGCTTTTCACATAACTGGAAGGTCCTTCTGTAACAGCCTCGTAGTCTTCCTCAAAGGTTTTAATCAGTCCAGTATTGGCTTTATCATCCAATACTGCTAAAGCTGTACTTTCGTTTTTCGGAGCTTCAATGATTTTTAGTTCACCATTTTCCCCCATACTGAGTACACCAATTTGTAGTAACTCATTATTGTCTTTACCATCACCAGCACCTAATAATAACCGTGTTTTAATATCTTCAATAGCCAAGGGCAACATCGCCATAACATTGTTATAATTTTGACTAGCTTCTTCAAACATATAGTTCAGTTTGTCACCAATATCCAATTTTTTTGGATCGCCTTCGTCTACTGCCTCATATTGATTGAACAGGTAATGTATTTCTTTTCTAGATTGACGAATGTCATCCATAACTTTTTTGGGTGAAATCATGTCTAGCAGATTTTCAAATTTGAAATCTACATTTGGAGTTCCCTGTGCGCTTTTTGCATCAATAAGCGTTAGTAACATTTTTAAAAAATCATTTTGTTTGGTAATAAGAATTTCAGTAATACAGTTTTCCGGAATATTTTCTGGCTTTTTTAATGTATATAATACTTTCTGATTTGCTGCGTTGTAAAAAGAATAAATGACTGGTGAAAACTTATCCAAAAATTCATCAAAACTCTTAACCAGCAGCGACTCATTTATTTCTTTGATTTTCTCATCACTCAGGCTTTCCAAGCCCTTTGTATCACCAATCATGGTGATAAGATCCAGTTTTTCTGGGTTAAATTCCTCAAATAAGATTGTTCGGTTTGTCTGCTCAATTGTTTCCATTTTGCTAATCATCTCTCTTCCAGTAATTTTACTTATATGAAAACGCTAATTATTACACGTTTCAGTTGACTTAACGCCTTTATAATGCAGCTCAATTTCTGCAATATTGTCAGGATAAGTCACATAGATTTTATCGCCATAGTGCAGAACATATTTTTCATTTTTACAGACCAATGTTTGTCCCACCATAATGGTACACGACGATTTATGAGACAATACAATCGTCTTGTCAATACCTGACGTAAACCATACATTTTTCCCTTCGGTCAAGCCTTGGTCGGCATTTAGTTCATGGAGTATATCAAATAAATTTATCTTCTCTTGCTGCTTATAATTCTGCAGTAGTATAGTTAACGGTGGAATTTCTTCTTCCTCACACTGCTTCAATTTTAAATAATAGGCATTGATTTTTCCCGTAAATGCAGGTTTAGGCCGTCTTTCGCGATAGTAGATCAGTGCCAACATTACAAGGATAAGAACAATGATTGCAACTTTATCCCATTCAACAGCATCACCGACATTCACTTCGATACTTTTTGTAGTCTCATTATAAAATTTATTATCAATCTCGACGCTATAGGAATATCGCCCTTTATCATGAAAAACATATTGCGCTTCCCAACCATTGTCGGTAGGTTGCAGCACTATTTTTGTTTCTTCTTGCGTATCCAAATTTCTAATAGTCGCATTTACTACAAACGTATTATAAAAATTTTTATCCATGATGGGCTGTCCATTATTACTGTCTACAAAATTAGCTTGCAGTTTCACCGATTGACCGCTTTTGGGCTCACCGTCTACTTTTAATTCGCCTTTTATGTCGTAACGTAAAAGCATACTTACTTTCACGACATCATCAGGGCTGCTTTTAAAGCGTATTTTTACGTCTTGCTGCTCTGGATTCGGTATTTTCACCGTAGAATAATATTGTGTATTATAAAAGCTAATATTTTTAGAATTATGGAATACTTGGGTATCTTTTAGCGCTGACGATGATAAAAAGACGATATTTCCTTCGGCAACATGACTATAGGGTAGTATTACATTCAATTCTTGTGTTTCGCCTGTCGCCATAACAGTTGCGATCGGAACAAATCTTGCTTTAGAGCCAGCAGCAAAGATATGATTAAAGATTTCCATCAAATCCTGAGGAATATCGGCGATATAATTCGCAGCACCTGTCTTATCAGCAATGCCTTGCAATAACGCCACATCAACACCATTACGCCCCATGGCTACAGTATAAATCGGAATTTTTTGAATAGCAGCTTGGGCAACAACATCATTGATATCATTTATAGAATCGTTAGCAGTGCGTTGACTTTTTGATGAGTCTATGTCAATCTCACCATCTGTAAGCAATACGATAAAGGATTGTCTGCCATGATCAGCTTTATCAATAAGTTCCCAGCCCTTTTTTAACCCAAGACCGATATCAGTCCTCCCAAAGCGTTCAATTGAATCAAGGCTTTTTTTAAAGTCTTCTTTTGCTTTGTTACTGGTAATCTCAGTCAGAGGTCTAACCCCTTCAAGAATATCGTTGTACGCTACAAAGCCAATGCGAGTTCGTTTAGAATAGCTAATATCGGTAAAAAGTTTTAGCATTTCCATGCTGATTTTATCTTTGTCTGTCTCATTCATGGAATAACTTGTATCTATAATAAACACAACATCCATATCGTCAGAAACATCCCATTCCTGTGCTGAAGTAACATTACCGAAAAAAGCGGAGTAGCATATTAACATCACCAGAATAATAATAGACCGACTTTTAAACCAAATTTTTTTAAAAATCACATCTCCTCCCTTTTGCAAAAAACGCCCCCCCTTTCCTGCTAATTTATTCTTTCATTTATAACTATGGGAGCATAATAACATATTTGGTCGTTTTTTGTCCTTATTATTTTTCATTTTTTTACAAATTTAGAACTATAGGCCCATTTTTACAAAATTAAAACTATCGTCCTATTTTTCCCAAATTCGACAATTCTCAACATTATTAGTTAAAATACTACAAAACAAATATACCATCACTGAGTACAACTTCGAATTGTACGTTACAATAGATCAATATATACAAACTAAAAAGCTCCATCAAAAGAAAACCCCACAATAAAAGAAGTAGACATAAAGTCTACTCTATTTATTGTGGGGTCAGACTGTCGACAAAATAAAATATTTATGTCGATAAATTAGAAAATAGCTAAATCCGTTCCACTTATACACTAGTACGAAGATATGTTGCCGGTTGGTGAGAAGTGCCCAGATACTAGGCTCAGTAAGGGGATTTGAAGGAATGGTACTCTTGTACGTCGACGAGCAGCACCTTGTCGGAGCGCGCAGATGGGTGCTTATCGCCGACCCGCGGCCTATCTGCCCATAGTTTGTCTACAATAAAAGAGTAGGCATAAAGCCTACTCTTTTATTGTGATTTTGAATTATATCATCTGCATCTACTATAAATTTATCCTTATTTCAAGCTATCGTATTCATATTGGTCTGTCTTTTACCAAGACTTTTCAATCAGCTTTCTTCCAGTTCGTCGAGTCCTTCAAATTGCATCTTATAATATTTAGCGTAAAGACCATCTTTAGATAATAATGCATCATGGGAACCACGTTCTTGGATTCCGTTATGATTGATTACAATGATTTCATCCGCATTACGAATAGTGCTGAGCCTATGGGCAACGACAATGGTCGTACGGTCTTTTGATAAACGTTCCAAGGACGTCTGAATATAACGTTCACTTTCGTTATCCAGTGCTGAAGTCGCTTCATCTAGAATTAGAATTTGAGGATTCTTCAGAAACACACGTGCAATGGCAATTCTTTGCTTTTGTCCACCAGAAAGTCGTGTTCCCCGCTCGCCGACATAGCTATCATAACCATGATCAAGACTCATGATAAATTCGTGAATATTGGCATTTCTAGCCGCTTCCATAATTTCGCTATCCTTGGCATCTGGTTTGCCATAAGCAATATTCTCCCGAATACTGCCAGCAAAAATATAAACATCCTGTTGAACAATCCCAATTGCACTTCGCAAAGATTTGAGCGTAACATCACGCACATCTTTGCCATCAATCGTAATTGCCCCTTCAGTCACATCATAAAAACGAGGCAATAGTGAACATAACGTTGTCTTACCACCGCCCGAAGGTCCAACCAAAGCTACGGTTTGCCCAGCCTGAATTGCGATATTGACTTTATCGAGCACGCCTGCATTTTTATCATAATTAAACGAAACATTTTGATACATGATATTTCCAGCAACATTACTTAACGTTACTGCATCTTTTTTGTCCAAAATTTCTGGCGTTGTACCGACTACTTCCGTGAACCGTTTGAAGCCAGAATAGCCTTTTTGAAACTGCTCGGTAAAATTAATGAGCACGTCAATCGGATTCAGAAAGATACCGATATACAAGGCATATACCGCTAAATCTGCAACTTTCAAACTGCCATTGGCAATAAAAAAACCACCACTAACGAGCACTGCTGTATAGAGTAACCCTTGAAAAAAAGCATTGCCCGCATGAAAACTGCCCATAATTTTATAGCTGTCTTCTTTGGTATCTAAGAATTCTAGATTACTGTAACTAAACTTTTCTCGTTCTAATTCCTCATTGGCGAAAGACTTGACAACCCGAATGCCAGAAAGACTATCCTGCACCCTTGAATTCACACCCGCAATCTTTTTCCGATTATTCATAAAGACCGCTTTCATCTTTCTATTCTTATAAATGCTGAAAATAATCATGAACAAAGTAATAGCAAAAAGAATCAACGTCATCTTAACATTGATCATAAGTAAAAGTGCAAAAGAACCTAAAATCTTAATGGATGATATAAATATATTTTCTGGTCCATGATGCGCGAGTTCTGAGATATCAAACAAATCTGATACTAACTTCGACATCATCTCGCCAGTGTTATTACGATCATAGTAAGAAAAGGATAATCTCTGATAGTGATTAAACAAATCTTGCCGCATATCACTTTCCATTCGCGCTCCCATGATATGTCCCCAAGTCGTAATATAATATTGGCAAACAAAACGAATGCTGTACATAAGAAGCATACCGACACCAACGATACCAAGTACCTGCATGATAGCCGTAGGATCACCATTAAAAATCCCATGGGTAAGAAAATAAAGAATCTGTGGAAATGCCAGATCGATGATTGAGACAACAAGTGCACAAAATAAATCAAAATAAAATAACCGCTGATACGGTTTATAGTATTGAATAAACTTCATATAAATTGACATATATATTCCTCCGCTTATCATAAAACTAAGTTAAACAACTTCTCCCTTACGAATGACTTTTCCTGCAAAGATGAAAAACATTTGGTTTGATCATTTGTACTTTAGGTCACCCCATAAAAATCATACATTCTTTAACTCATCGTCAGACACCAATGCGTGATATTTTTATAATTAATTACGGTTTAAAAGATAAAAATCGTAAATAATTGTACTTTGTATATTGACAATAGTATTGTAACAAATTATAATCGTTACAATACTATATCGTATATTGGTGATGACGGAAAAAAGTAATTTTGTTTTTTCATCCAGAGAGCTAGTGTTTGGTGCAAACTAGTTGAAAAAGCGCAATGAAGTTCCTTCCCGAACTGCGGACTGAAATTTACAGTAGGTTTTGCCGTATCGTCTACGTTACAGACATCGAGCTAATCTTATGATTAAACTAGGGTGGTACCGCGACGATTCGTCCCTTATACGGTATCACTTTTTATTTTTGTCTTAAGGTTAAAATTGGGTGGTACCACGGTCATATCGTCCCTCTTCATGAGGGGCGTTTTTTCTTTTATAACCAATATAAAGTAGATAAAAAAACACTTAGGAGGCTAATTTATGAATATTCCATTTCTTATTGTATGTATTTATATCCTGCTACTCTTTGTTATTAGCTATTATGCCCAACGTCGCTCTGCGGGCAGTGCGACAAATTATATCTTAGCAGGTAGAAAGCTTACAACCCCACTCATTACTGTATCTATTGTCGGCCTTGCCGTTGGCGGAGCGTCAACGATCGGTGTGGCTGAGCAAGCTTATAAAGTAGGACTGTCGGCAGGCTGGTATACAACCGCTTGGGGGGTTGGAGCGATTACTATGGGTATGCTCGTGGCAAAAAAATATCGTGAGCTAAACATCACTACCATTCCTGAGCTACTAGGCAGATATTATGATAAAAAAGGGATGATTGCTGGCATATCCTGCCAAATATTAATTCAACTCGTTATTATGTCTCTTCAATATCTCGCAGGTGGTAGTATCCTATCTGCTTTAATGCCTGAAATATTCACACTAATCACTGGTATGCTTACAAGTGCTGTCGTGTTTATCAGTGTTACGATGATTGGTGGCATGTGGTCAGCGAGTCTTTCCAATATTTTAAATGTTTCATTAAAGTACATCGGTATTATTTTAGCTACAATTGTCAGCGTCACCCATGCAGGAGGCCTATCGAACATTGAAGCGAAGCTTCCTACAGGTGCACCGTTTCTTAGCTTTTTTGATGGCGTTGGCATCGTCGGTATTTTGACTTGGATGCTTGTACTCGTAACTGTTAACCTGTCTCTACAGAGCATTATCCAAATTTCTTTAGGCGCTAAAGACGTACAAACCGCGCGCCGTGGCTTTGTTGTTGGTGGCTTGATGATGCTGCCGATTGGCTTCGTGAGTGCTTTACTTGGCGTCATTGCAAAAACGATGTTTCCTGATGTAAGCCCTGCGATGGCGCTGCCGATGACGATCATGTCACTGAATCCAATTTTAGCTGGTATTACGTTGGCAGCTTTATGGGCAGCAGATGTATCAACAGCTTGCAATCTCCTCCTTAGTTCAGCAACCTTATTTTCTCAAGACATTTACAAAAAGTTTATCGATCCTGATATGACAGATAAAAAATTCCTAATCGTAACAAAAACATCGGTACTCTTCTTAGGATTATTAACACTCATTTTTGCGATGACGATTAGCGGTATTATCAATACACTGATGATCGGTCTCAGCTTAACCGCTTCTTTTAGTGTTATTGTACTTTTCACTCTATTTCTTCCATCTCTTTGCCGAAAAAATGCTGCTTTTTATACGATTTTAACAAGTTTGGCCGTTTTAATTCTCTGGCAAACCTTTCCCGCTACCCATATCGTTCCTCACGTGATCTACCTCGAATGGACTGCTTGCATTGGGACCTTTTTGCTAACTTATCTACTTGACTCAAAAACAATTACTACCTCTGAATACGCCTAATATAGAATAAAGCGCTAAGAAGAATCTCATTTTGATTCTCCCTAGCGCTTTATTTATTATAAAATTTCAACTACAGCTATATGATGAGTATTGACATATTTAATTTTGCTATTATAATAAAATAATGTCATGTTTACAACTTTACATATTATCGAAAAGAATACACATTAGGTTTATTTTTTTCTTATTACAAAGTGACGTTCTTGGCATACACTTTTTACCTACTAAAACACGGAGGCTACTATAATGAAAACAATTGAAAAACTTAGCAACAATATTACACACTATTTTCCTTTATGGGTTGTCTTTTTTGCCGCAGCCGCGTTCTTTACACCAACTCCTTTTAAAACCATCGGGCCTTATATTCCTTACCTATTAGGTCTTATTATGCTCGGCATGGGGCTCACTATGTCCATCAATGATTTTAAGTTGGTACTTACTCGGCCTAAAGATGTACTTTGTGGAATCCTTTTACGCTATACAATTATGCCGGTTGTTGCCTTTTTAGTAGCTAAACTACTAGATCTTCCACCGGCATTAGCTGCTGGTCTTATTCTCGTAGGAGCCTGTCCGAGTGGCACAGCTTCGAATGTTATGACCTTTATTTCCAAAGGAGATACCGCGTTATCAGTCACTGTATCTAGCTTCAATACGATCTTGGCCCCTATTATTACACCTTTTATCTTCTTATATCTTGCTGGAACAATGATTCCTATTCAGTCCGATGCTCTACTTATTGACATATTGAAAATTGTTTTACTACCAGTTTTTATGGGGATTATCTTGCGCATGCTTGCATCCACACTCGTCGATAAATTTATCAAAATTATTCCTGCAATCTCTGTCATTGCTATTATTATGATTATTACTGCGGTAGTCGCTGTGAGCGCTACAAAGCTTATCACCGTAGCTGGCATGGCCTTTTTAGCAGTCATTCTCCACAATTCGATTGGTCTTTTTCTTGGCTACACTTCCTCCCGTGTTGTGGGCATGAGTGAAAGTAAGGCACGTGCTATTTCCTTTGAAATCGGCATGGAAAATTCCGGTTTAGCTGTTGCTTTGGCCATGGCTCATCTTGACCCTATGGCGGCCATTCCAGGGGCAATTTTCAGTGTATGGCACAATTTCAGCGGAAGCCTGCTTGCTGGCTTCTGGAGTAATCGCAAACTAAACCCCAAAAGCCTATAATTCAATATTATTTCACTACAAAGATTAAAAGGTCCTGTTTGGCAAGAAAGCCCCAACAGGACCTTTTAATCTTTGCAGCCTCGTCATTATATAGGTCTATTTTCCCATTTTACTTGGAAGGATTTTGCTATTTCCTAGCGAAGTAATAAACATAAATAAGGAATTTTTTATATTAATAGGTTAATATGCCGTTAATTGTAAGACACTGCATGGTAGCAATGCACGAATAAAAAAGCAATATATGGCCATCGATTAGAAAGGCGTAAAACAATGACAGATTGTAATATAACAACAAGATTGAATATAAAGATAATCGGCGTTGTTTTTTTATTAATGCTAACAACTACAGCATATAATCATTGGCTCGCCTTACACGAGGAGACTAAGGAAAACATCCAATCTCTTATGTCTATTACTGACTTTCTACTAAAAAAGATGCCACCAGAAGTCTTCTCTGCTCCCCCTACCAACTATGCTGCAAATACAAATTCGAATCAAGATCAAATATTAGCACTCAATGAAAAGCTCCAGCCAATCTTAAACGATATCTTCACCCCTATGAATACAATTAAATTTGGTTTTTATTCACAAAAATATGAAAGTATTGTCGCCATTGGGCCACAACCTGATAAATCACTACTCGCTGACATTGACCCCACTCGAATGAGTGCAATCAACGCTCCCCCTACAAATCAAGCATTTATCGAACAAAATTCAATCGTATGGCATGGAGCAAATGCAATCACCTACAGTAGAGCAATTGAAGAGAACGGAGTCGTCGTTGGTCATGTATTTGCTACCATCAACCAAGATGCTGTTTCTTCAGCAATCTGGCGACGTACCGCAAATACCTTCTTCGGAGCATTTCTGATGCTGTTAATATGCATTATCATTTTCCGTGAGCTTTTCGTTAAATTAAAAAAAGATTTGCAGTCATTTGCTGAATCCATACTCCCAGGAAGTTCCTATACTTATAGTAGTAAAATATCCGAACTCAACCCTATTCTTAACTATATTAGTGAACAAACTGAACATATGACGCGTATGGATCGATTGAATATTATTGGTGAAATGGCCGCTGGCTTTGCCCATGAAATACGAAATCCGATGACAACCGTAAGAGGTTTATTACAGTTTATCGGCAAAAAGCAACAATTTACAGAACAAAAAGAAAATTTTTCTCTGATGATCCACGAACTAGATCGAGCCAATAGTATTATTACAGAATTTTTATCTTTGGCAAAAAATAGAGCGATGGATTTTAAAAAAATGAATCTGAATACGATTATACAAAGTATTTATCCTTTACTAAAGGCTGACGCGTTATGCAACGCTTGTGAGATTCACCTTTGCTTGAATTCGATTCCGAATATTTATTTAGACCAGAGCAGTATCAAGCAGCTTCTTTTTAATATGATAAGGAACGCTTTAGACGCCATGCCACGGGGTGGCATCATTAACATTCGCACTGAATTTATTGACTCAAAAGTACTTTTATCTATAGAAGATTCAGGAATAGGTATTTCTTTAGATATCAAAGATAAACTTGGAACGCCATTTTTCACCACCAAAGAAACCGGTACTGGTCTAGGACTCGCTATTTGTTATCGAATTGTGCAACGTCATGCTGCAATTCTAACATTTCATAGCGAAGTAGGAAAAGGAACAACCTTTACCATCAAGTTTGACCCCAAATTACCTGGAATTAATTCATCAGATGTTAAAAAATAACTGAGGTAGTAGAGGTATTTAATTATGACTGAAAAAATAATAACAGGCCTTTTTTTATTAGGAAGCGTTGCTTATTTATACTTTGCAGGGCAACTTACTTTCGGCAGTCTCCAGTCGCCTCACTCTGGTTTTTTACCAATCCTGGTGGGAATCATTGCTCTCGTAGTCTCGATTTTAATTATGTTCAAACAATTGCAAACAAAGACATCGTCATCATCCAATAGTGTTGACTGGACAAAATTTATCTTTATCCTCATTGGGTTGCTTTTTTATATTACCGTTTTCAATATTATCGGCTATCTTACTACGACATTTATCTTTCTATTTTATTTGTTTAAAATTGCTGATACGACAGGTTGGTTCCTGCCATTTACAATGGCGGCATGTAGTTCTACAGCATTTTATTTATTATTCAAATACTATTTAGCTGTTACATTACCATAATGCCACCTTTACTTGCACCACGACTACACTGTCTTACTTAAGCTTAGCAAATACGATACTTTCTAATGCTCTAAAAATGGGGAGATGAAATTTTGGAAACATTGAATATGCTGTTACACGGATTTTCTATCAGTATCCTGCCTGGGAATTTACTCGCCTGTACTTTTGGCGTCTTACTTGGCACACTGGTGGGTGTACTGCCAGGTATCGATACAATTAGCGCTATCGCATTATTATTACCCTTTAGTTATAACATGGATAGTACCGCAGCATTGATTATGTTTGCTGGAATATATTACGGTTCAAAATATGGTGGTTCAACTACTTCTATTTTAATGAATGTTCCAGGAGAAGCCGCCTCTGTCATCACCTGTTTAGACGGCTACGCAATGGCACAACGCGGACGAGGCGGAGCTGCACTAACAGTTTCAGCTATCGGTTCCTTCATCGCCGGCACAATCGGCGTGATTGGACTAACCATATTTGCTCCACCCTTGGCTGAGGCCGCGCTTGCCTTCGGCCCGCCCGAGTATTTTGCTCTTGCCTTGGTAGGTTTAGTCGTACTGATAAAATTAACCGGCACTTCCGCTCTCAAATCTATTTTAATGGCAGCCATCGGTATCATGTTAGGAACTGTTGGTCTCGACAGCATGTCTGGCATCAGTCGTTTCACTTTTGGCATTGACGAACTAGACCGAGGGTTTGATTTGTCACTCTTAGCGATGGGAGTATTTGGAATCGGAGAAATCCTTACCGTAATGACAGCATCACATGCACAAACGAAGGTACAATCAATACGTTTTCGCGATTTATACCCTACTCGTGAAGAATATCAACGTTCTACAGTGCCAATCCTCCGGGGCAGTATTTTAGGTTTTTTGGTCGGATTATTGCCAGGTCCGTCAGGAACAACCTCCAGTTTTGTTTCTTATGCGCTAGAAAAATATTGTAGTAAAAAGCCAGCTGAGTTTGGCCATGGCGCTATTGAAGGAGTTGCTGGCCCGGAGTCAGCCAATAACTCTGCAAATTCAGCCACAATGATTCCACTCTTAACCTTAGGGCTCCCCTTTTGCGGTGGCACAGCTATTTTACTAAGTGGGTTTATGATTCACGGCATTATTCCTGGACCAGCACTCATTACTCAGCAACCTGATTTATTTTGGGGTCTTATCGCCAGTATGTATGTCGGTAATCTACTGCTACTGATTATTAATTTTCCCCTCATCGGTATTTTTGTACAACTCCTGAAAACACCAATTCATATTTTGATGCCACTCGTAGCTGTCCTAACGTTAACTGGTGCCTATACCATTAACAATAGCGTTTTAGATTTAATGTGGATCATTCTTTTCGGTATACTAGGTTTTTTTCTGCGCCGTACAGGATTTGATCCAGTACCACTGATTATCGGTATCGTCATTGGCCCTGAGTTAGAACAGGGTTTAATCCAAAGTTTGATTATTTGTAACGGTAACATTTGGGGATTATTTACTAGGCCGATTTCTGGAACCATTTTAGCAATAGGGTCTCTCTTCATTCTCTATCATGTAATTCACCGGCTTATGAAGCTTAAACAACGTCAAAAAGAGACGATTCCTTCATAGCAATTGCCAGCCTGTAGACAAATTATGGACAGACAGGTCGCGGGTCGGCGATAAACACTCATCTGCACCTTCCGACAAGGTACTGCTCGTCGACGTACGAAAGTACGACTCCTTCGCACCCCCTTACTATGCCTAGCATCTGAGTACATCTCACCAACCGACAGCCTATCTTTGTACTAGTTTATAAGTTAAACGGATTTAGATATTTTCTACATTATCGACACAAATATTTTATTTTGTCGATAGCCTGACAATTGCTTCGTACTTAATACTATACAAGGAGATGTTGTAATGAAAAAAAAATCATTTATATCGTCAACTGTATGCTTATTACTTATTTCAATAATATTAGGAGGTTGCATCAGCATGCAAAGTAAAGCAACAACGATCACAAAAAATAATTATCCCAATAAACCAATTACCGTCATTGTACCCTTCAGTGCCGGTGGAGGATTGGATCTTGTAGCTCGTACATTGGAAAAGCTAGCGCCTAAATATCTAGGACAGCCTTTAGTAGTTCTCAATAAACCAGGCGGAGCTGGTACAGTTGGTTGGAATGAATTGGTGAATGCCAGTCCCGATGGGTATACACTTGGTGTGAGTGCCATTGATTTACTAATACAGCCCTTGTATGGATCAACGAAATATCATTATCCAACTGCCTTAGAACCAATTGCACAAGCTACAACTTCTCCATGGATAATGGTAGTTCCAGCCGAACAACCTTGGAAAGACACTAATGACCTAATTCAATATGCTAAGCAGCATCCTGGACAATTGAAATTCGGTACAACAGGGATAGGTTCCGTATCACATATTTTGGCCGGTACATTTGCTAGAAATGCTGCCATTACTCTTGAACAAGTTCCCTTTCATGGCGCTAATGATGTAACTGTTGCTTTATTAGGTAACCATATTCAAATTGGTTTTATTAATCCAGCAACAATTAAAGAGCAAATAAAAAGCGGTACGCTAAGAGCATTAGCAACGACAGGCCAGCAAAGACTTACTGACCCAGACTTAGCCCAGATACCAACCTTTAAGGAACTAGGTTTTGATATTGTATTAACAAATTGGCTAGGAATAGCAACACCAAAAGAGTTACCACCTGAAGTCAAAACTAAGCTTGAAGAAGGGTTCAAAGCAATGATCGCAGATCCTGAATTTAAAACCAATATAGAAAATTTAGGTTTGCAAGTGGAGTATTTAAATTCCAACGATTCCAAAGAAAGCTGGCGCTCAGATGGGGATAAATTAGCTAAGAATATACAAAAAACTGGTATTTTAGAACAAATTAAAGCGCAGAAAAATTAATACGAACAAAAAAGGAAAGCCGCTACTATTGATTGCCTTAATATTATACAAGGAGATGTTCTAGTGAAAAGAAAATCATTCCTATTATCAACTATATGCTTATTACTTATTTCAATAGTTTTAGGAGGTTGCATCGATATGCAGAGTAAAACAACAACGATCAATTACCCTAATAAGCCAATTACCGTCATTGTCCCCTTCAGTGCTGGTGGAGGACTGGATCTTGTAGCTCGTACATTGGAAAAGTTAGCGCCTAAATATCTAGGACAGCCTTTGGTAGTTCTCAATAAACCAGGCGGAGCAGGTACGATCGGTTGGAATGAGTTGGTGAATGCCAGTCCCGATGGGTATACACTTGGTATTAGTGCAGTTGATGTACTCATTCAACCACTATATGGCTCAACGAAATACCATTATCCAACTGCCTTAGAGCCTATTGCGCAAGCTACAACTTCGCAATGGATAATGGTAGTCTCCGCAGAACAACCTTGGCAAAATGTAAATGACATAATTAACTATGCAAAACAACATCCAGGGCAATTAAAATTAGGCAATACGGGAATAGGTTCACCACCACATATTATTGGTGAAGCCTTTGCCAAAGTGACTGGTGTCACCCTTGAACAAGTTCCCTTTCGTGGCGCTAGTGATGCAACCGCGGCTTTGTTAGGTAAACATATTCAAATTGTTTTCACTACCCCAGCAATAGTCAAAGAACAAATTAAAAATGGTACACTCAGAGCATTAGCAACAACAGGCAAGCAGCGATTAACTGACCCATACTTAGCACAAATCCCAACATTGAAGGAATTAGGCGTTGATATTGCATTAACAAATTGGTATGGAATAGCAGCACCAAAAGAGCTACCACCAGAAATTAAAGCTAAACTTGAAGAAGGGTTCAAAGCAATGATCGCAGATCCTGAATTTAAAACCAATATAGAAAATTTAGGTTTACAAGTGGAATATTTAAATTCCGACGATTCCAAAGAAAGATGGCACTTAGATGGGGACAAATTAACTAAGAATATACAAGAAACTGGCATTCTTGAACAAATCAAAGCACAGAAAAATTAATGCTGATGAAGCCACCAGATTATATTTTGTTAAATTTACTTGCATTTAACAAATAAGTTGTAAAAAAATCCTGCAAAAGTCTTGAAAGACCCTTGCAGGATTTTTTATACTACCTATACTCTATGGTTTTACAGTTTCTTTGTAAACTTGCTTGCCATCTTTCATTTCAATAATAACGACACCGCGAATGGCATCGTGCGTAGGACTCAAATCCATAGTCCCGCTTACACTTTTAAAGTCTTTCGTAGCCGATAATGCCTCACGTATTTTGCTTGGATCTACACTATTGGCCCGTTTGATCGCATCAACTAGCAAATAAGCAGCGTCATACCCCATAGCTGCCATGGAATCTGGCAATTGACCATATTCTTTCTTGTATGCTTCAACAAAAGCTTGTGATGCTGGATTGGTATCTTGTACGGAATAAAAATTGGTGAAATACGTATTATTCAATACTTGTGGGCTACCGATTTCAACCAGCTTAGGTGAATCCCAAGCATCACCGCCAAGGATCGGTATAATAATGCCTAATTCCCGCGCCTGTTTGACAATTTTACCTACATCTTCGTAATAGCCAGGAAGATATATTATATCTGGATTTTGTGCTTTGATCTTCGTTAAGATAGACATATAATCTTGATCTTTCTGGAGGTATGCCTCTTCAGCAATGACTTGCCCCCCTCCTTTTGTAAACACATCTTTAAATACCTGTGCCAAGCCTTTGCTATAATCACTGGAATTATCAATCATAATCGCACTCTTTGACGTTTTTAGGCTATTCAATGCAAAATTAGCACTTACTGTACCTTGAAAAGAGTCAATAAAGCAAGCACGGAAGGTATAGTCTTTTACCTTACCATTCTTCTCGTCAACGGTCACTCTTGGATTGACGGTAGCTGCAGCTACTAGGGGAATTTTTGTGTCCTCTGCAACAGCTGAACCGGCAATTCCACAGGAACTCACCGTGAAACCAGTAACAGCGATTACCCTGTCCTGTGTAATCAATTTCGTCATTGCATTTGCTGATTCAGAAGGTTCGCCTTTATTATCAGCAGTAACGATTTTAATCTGTTTTCCTAAGACACCACCGTTAGCATTGATTTCTTTAAATGCTAACTTTGCCCCATCAGCAGCTGACGTACCATAAGACGCGGTATTTCCAGTTAATTCATATACCATCCCAATTTTAACTTCGTTGCTCGCGCTATCTGCACAACCAGAAAGTAATCCAGTCATCAACATAAGCGCAAATAATAAACAATACTTTTTTAATAATACCATCAATCTATCCTCCTATTTACTTACTTTTTCATTACGAAGCATCTCACATTTTTTATTTTCTCATTGTGATATATTTTATTGTAAGAATTCCATATTAGCAAGTTTTTTAATATACAAAAAATCCTGCAAAAATCTTTAAAAGCATTTTGCAGGATTTTTATATTACTTTCTAAAATGAAATATTAAGGTTTTACATAGGAATAACCTTCTGCCTGTCTGATAATAATTCTTGTTATTCCCGCAGGAACGACCGTTACAAAATCAGGCAACAATTCTTCACTGATTGAATTTGCTTTTAAAGCATTTCTACAGGCAGTTATTATAACATTATGATTTGATAGTTCTTTCATTTGTTCAAGTAATTCGAGTCTTTCGTTATCAATTTTTTCCTCTTTGGAAGTAAATATTTGAACCGCGGCACCATTGGCTACGATCTCTACCATAACCGCCTCTAAACCAGCGTCCTGAATAAAATTTTTCGTATTCGCTAAGGTTATCTGCCATTTCACAAGTTCATCAATATGGAGTAATGCTTTTAATTTTTCCATTGTACAAATTCTCCAATTCTGCAATGCAATTGTTACTTGAGTTCAAGGGATCGTTTAAATTATAGTTTAAAATGGCTAACGCTGTTTTTTAGCGTGCTAGACATAGCTGCTGTTTCTTCTGCGCAGCTAGAAACATTCTGCATTGCTGCGGTTTGCTGTTGCGTAGCAGCTGAAATTTGTTCGGTATGATGTTCCACCGCTTCCACGATACTAGCTAATTTATCAATAAGTTTCACGATCTGATCAGAATTCGCCACTTCTTCGGCAGCAATATTGGTAATTTCATTAATTTCAGCAGCGGTATGTTTTACTGCCTGCAAAATAGTATCTAAAGCACTACCAGTTTTCGTTACCGCAGTTACCCCTTCTTCTACTTGCGTGCTATTTTCAGCCATAGCAGTTACTACTTGCGCCGTTTTTTGCGATACATTTTCAATCAAGTGCGTAATTTCTTGCGTTCCTTGATTGGATTGTTCTGCGAGTTTACGAACTTCTTCAGCTACTACAGAAAAACCTCTGCCATGTTCACCAGCGCGCGCAGCTTCGATAGCGGCATTTAAAGCAAGCAAGTTTGTTTGTTTAGAAATTGATGTAATGGTGTCAATAATTTGACCAATCTGCTGAGAATAACTATTTAAATCAGCAATCATATCCGAAGTAACTTGCGTTTGACTTTTAATTTTCGTCATCGTTTCAATAGTTTCTTGAACATTATTTAACCCTCTTTGGGCAGCGTTTTGAGTATCGACGGAGTCTTTCTCCGTGGTCGTAGCTTTAAGCTTAGCCATTTGAATAAGTGATGACAATTGCACCAAAGCTTGTGATGCTTCTAATACCGCCTGATTTCCTTTTTCTGTTTCACCAGTTAGGGATTGCATACTAGCCGCGATTTCTTCAAAAGAAGCCGTTACTTCTTGGGAGGAAGCTGACATTTCCTCCGATGCTGCCGATAGCTGGTCACTGGCAGTCGATACTTGGCGCACAATGCGATCCTGACTATCAATCATACTATTAAAGGAATCTGCCAGTGCACCAAATTCATCATTTGTCTGCATCTGGCTATGTACGGTAAGGTCACCTTTTCCAGCCATGTTCATTGTTTGCCGCAGTGCATTGATCGATGTGAGAATGGAGCGTTCCAAAATAAAAACGATAAAAATAGCAACTGCTATTTCAATGATAAGTAAAACGATATTTTCGCCAATCAATTGACTAAGCAAAATCTGCGAACCTTGTTTCGCATTGGCTATCATGTACATCTGCCCTATTAGCGTCAATAAAAGCAGTGAGAAAAATCCAGCTAGGAGTTTCAATCGTAAAGTAAGTTTCATGTATCATCATTCCAATCTTTAAAGGACTTATTTAATGTGTAAACATAATGCAGAAACATCATCACGACGCTTAGGACTGCGTGCCGCTCGGAAAAGCCAGCGATATCCTTCAGCGTAACTGCGAGGACAAAATTCTGTTGGCACATCAAGAAGTTCAAATAGCCCATCCGTCATAAAACAAAAGATATCCCCAGAACGGAAAGGCATAATATGACGCTCATATTCAGCTTTTTTATCTAACCCAATAAAGATACCAGGCTTTTTGATAACGCTAGGGTGTCTTTCTTTAAATGTGAGAAAATGATTAATTCCGGCCATACTATAGGTTAGCTCTTGCTTTTCAAAATCAAGCGAAAAACCAATAAGGGCAGCAAAGGAATCCTCCGCTAAAAAAGGAATTGCCTGCTGATTAAACCAAGCAAGCTTTTCATTTAATGGTAACTGCTTTGTAAACGCCTGTGACAACAATACTCTAAGAGCTGACATCATCAATGATGTAGCGAGACCATGCCCCATAATATCAAGAACATAACCATGTAAAATTCGATTATTTTCCCAAGAAAAATCAAAAAAGTCACCACTTACGTAATTATACGGACGATAAATAGAACGAATCTCAATATAGGAACTTTTATAATGAGGTGGCAACATATTCTTTTGAATACGACTGGCAAACTCAAACTCTTGCCTAAGTTGACGTTCTAATGAAATATCTTTTATGACCAGCGCAAAGATGTTCTTGCTTGGCACCCTAATATAACGGGCATGAATTTGTATCTGAACAAGTTCATTATTCTTTTTTTTGTGCGTGGATAGGAAAATATAGCCATCATCGCCTGATCGACGAATTGTATGCAAATACCTAGCCGCAACAGTTATATTTAAATCTAAATTGGTAATATGTAAGTGCTGGGCTTCTTCCATAGAATGCCCGTAAAATTTGCGTGCTTTTTCATTCATGAATAAAATCATGCCAGACTCATCAAGTAACAATAAAGGGTCATTCAGCATGTCAAAAATCCAATAACTGTAATCAGGAAAAAACTCAGTAATATTTGTGATGAGTTTCTCTACTGGCAAGTCATTCATTATTAAGATCTCCCAATGGATTTTTTCGTATTATTAATAACATAAAAATAAGGCATCAAGACTTTCAATAGCAGCGTGCTTTTATCATAAAAGCAAACTACTGCATTATACGATTTCAAATATTTTATTCAAACGAGTAAGTTCAAATAACTCTTGTACAACACCGGTCAAGCCATGCAACTTAAGTGCACCATGGTGCTCTAAGGCGCGCTTTTGCAAAGCTACCAAAGCTCCTAGTCCCGAACTATCAATATAGTCCACCTGCGATAAATCAATCAAAAAATTATTGTGTCCTTTTTGAAAATATTCCAAGGCTTTTGTTCTAAGTAGCAACGCGTCTTCAACATACAGACTGCCTTCTAACTTGATTACAACTTTATGATCTATAACTGTAATATTTACCTTCATAATAATACCTCCTTACATGGATGAAATGCTTAAATTTTTGTGCATCGTAACCTTGCGTCCACAGGCGCTAAATTCCAAAGAATCTACATAATGTCTAATGATATCAATACCACGTCCGCTATCATTATATACCTCATTTTCATCAGTACAGTCGATGTACTGGGGGGTAAAACCTTCCCCATTATGCTTTATGATAATGCACAAATCTTGTTTATTTCGAATAATATCAATCGTTACTTGCGTACCTTTATGATCATTTATCCCATGGAAAAAGGCGTTATTCACTGCTTCATTGATGGCGACAAATAGTTGCATCGAATATTCAGGACAAATCTTATTGAGGTTTTCTCGAATAGCCTCTCTGGCTAGGCGAAATTCCTCAAGGGAAGCACAGGCACAGTTGAATTTTTCTATCAGAAATAATCCCTCCTTGTTTTTAAACGCCAAACATATAAGCATTCTACAGAGTTTGGAAAAATCCTCCTCCATCGCAAAATTCATAGGACAAATATACTAATTTGTCTCAACTTGTAAACATACTATGGACAGACAGGCCGCGGGTAGGCGATAAGCACTCATCTGCGTCGTTACAGCAAGGTACTGCTCGTCGACGTACAAAAGTACGACTCCTTCGCAATCCCTTACTGCGCCTAGCATCTGAGTACTTCTCACCAACCGGCAGCCTATCTTCGTACTAGTTTATAAGTGGAACGATTTAGATATTTTATAAATCATCGATATAAATATTTTATTTTGTCTACACTCTGGGACAAATATGCTAATTTGTCTTTTTGTTAGCTTTCATCAATCAATTTATTGATATTTATACTTGTGATGCTGCTACCTTTTTTCTTGGTATAAAAAATTTATGGCATCAACAAAAAGAGAATTTATAACTAAAACAGGCTCCCCTTACTTTATTAAATAATTTAATAAAGTTTTTTAAAAAAAGAGGATAAGCCTTCTGCATTGTTGAACAACAGGAATATGATGGTAATTATCTGCACATCTGAAAAAAAGCTTTAAAACCATATAATTAGGAATGGAGAGAACAACAATGAATTATCAAGACAATTGTTTTTACTGTACCAAAAATGAGGACCTTACAGACATTATGATTGAAATTTGTGAATTGGAAGCATCTATTCTATACTTATTTAAAGAACAAACTTATAAAGGAAGATGTGTTGTTGCTTTTAAAGAACATAAAAGTGAGATTTTTCATCTATCAGATGAGGAAAGAAATTTATTTATGGAAGATGTAGCTAAAGTTGCTGCGGCCCTAGATAAAAGTTTTTCACCAAATAAAATCAACTACGGCGCTTATGCTGATAAAATGACACATTTACATTATCATATTGTTCCTAAATATATGAATGGTCCAAGCTGGGGCGGTACTTTTGAAATGATGCCAAAAGAAAAAGTCCTATTAAGCGATGAAGCTTACCAAGAATTAATCAGTAAAATTAAAGAAAATCTTTAATTTTGTGTATTATTTAATAGATTTTTTCAGCACTTGAATGATAGTTTCAGCAGATTTTATCTTCTCATACGGATATTCAAAATGCCTCAATCTCGCATTTATGCGAGAGTTGAGGCATTTTTGTATTCTAACCTTAGATCAAGCTTAGTCTATTAATAAATCATGAAATGTTAACAAATCATCTCTATATTTTACTATTTAAATTAAAACTTACCTGAGTGAATTTAATTTTCACTTACCGCCCAACTTACGCAAATATGATTTAATTCATTTTCTACGTATTCAAGCGAAACACTCATATTATAGAAATTACCGATCTTATTTAATAATACACACGCTATTTTTAAATGATTTTCAACCTCCAGACTAAGTCGATTCGACTTTAAGTCTATATCAAAGATTAACTGTAATGCTTCGCCCATTTGTTTATTCTGAGTCAATTTACAATTAATTTTTTTGTATTCCTCTGGTACCGCATGCATTAATATTTTAAATATCATTACCAAAAATGCGTGATTGCCTTGCGTTTTCATTTCAATTTTTGAAGTGTTGTAAATTGCTAAACGTTCATCACAAGCTGTAGTGATTTCACTGATTAGGTTGGACGAAGTCCGACTATCAACTACAATCGGTAATTGGTCCAAGTATGTTAAATAAATCTTCTCTACTATATTAACCATTTCAACTTGATTGGTAACATTCTTTCGCCACAAAGAAAATAACAACTCGCTAATTTTATATAAATTATGCAGCTCTTCTTTTTCCTGTGCTTTTTTTTGCTCCATTCCTCGAAATATATTTTGATACGCTTCATTTTTCTTCGCCAAGTTCTCTTTTAACGTATCTCTTTCAACTTGAAGATTATAATAGTCAATTGATTGCTTAATACCAGGGAGCAAGTCATGTTCTGAAGTCCAAGGTTTCGTAATAAATTTAAAAATTTCTCCTTGATTTATTGTCGCAAGCAGCTGGGACAACTGCGTAAATCCAGACAAGACAACACGTACCGTTTTGGGGTATTTTTCTTTTACAATCTTTAATAAAGTTAACCCATCCATAACTGGCATACGCATATCGGTTACAATCACGCTAATCTCATTTTTCTCCATAATAGCGAGTGCTTCCGAACCACTTCCAGCAAAAAAAGTGATATAGTCTTCTTCAATAACTGCTCTTTTGATTGCACTTAAAACATTACTTTCATCATCTACGAACAATACTTTATTTTGACTCATATGCTCACTCCCAAACCTAAAATAGTTTTTCTAGATTCTGTGTATCGCGAAGAATATCTTTACTTTTATTCAAAAATTCGACATCTTCTTTAAGTATCCTTTTCCCTATTTAATTTATTTTTCTGAAGTGTAATAAATCTCATCGTGTATGGCAGGATTTAACAACGCAGTACCGAATTTGTAGCAATATATTATATTGTTAGATTATGAGGAATTATCTGTAACATCGTCAGACTAAAAAACACCGAATCCTTTTTAATAATGGAGGAATGTGTCATGCAAATTGAACAGTTACTATATGATAGCGCCGGAAATAGACACCCCCAAGGGAGCCCTGCTTTAGGAAATAAAGCACAATTTGTTCTAATTTTTGGTGCAAAAAATCTTCTGTTAGACAATCTGATTTATGATGAATTACGAACCTTATATCCGAAGGCCTACTTAATTGGTGGAACAACCGCTGGAGAAATTTATAACAATACAGCCACTGAAAATACCGTATCTGCTACAGCAGTTTACATGGAAAAAGCCAAAGTACGTTTTGCCTCCATTACCATTGAAAACGACAAATATTTTGAATCCGCTGCTGATTTAGTTGCAAAATTTCCTATTGATGATTTAAAACATGTTTTTATTATTTCAGAGGGAATCAATATTAACGGCAGCAAACTTGTTGAAGGATTCATCAAAACTCTGCCTGCTGGTGTTACTTTGTCAGGTGGTCTTGCCGGTGACGGAAATCTTTATAAAGAAACATTCATTATTGCAAACGATTCCCCAAAACAAAATCGCCTTGTTGCAATTGGCTTTTATGGTGAAAACGCACATTTTGGCTACGCTTCCATAGGAGGTTGGTCTCCTTTTGGGATTGAACGTGTAATTACAAAGTCTAAAAATAACGTTTTATATGAACTTGATGGAAAACCCGCGCTCGATTTATATAAAGAATATTTAGGAGAATATGCAGAGGGACTTCCAGCCGCTGGCTTGTATTTTCCACTTATGGTACGGTCAAAAGATTATCATCGCACCTTCGTCCGTACCATTCAGCGAGTCGATGAACACAAAAAAACTCTAATATTTTCTGGCGATGTACCAGAGGGATATTATTCAAAGTTAATGAGAGCCAATTTGGACAATCTTATTGATGGTTCGAGGCAGGCCGCCGAAATAAGTCTTTCATCGCTTAGTGCAAATAAAGCGAGTCTTGCTGTCTTAGTAAGCTGTGTTGGGCGAAAGCTAGTACTAAATCAAATCGTAAGCGAAGAAATTGAAGCTGCTCGCAATATTTTAGGCACTGATACCATCTTCACAGGCTTTTATTCTTATGGTGAAATTTCTTCACCCGATAAAGATACAGTTTGTGAACTGCATAACCAAACGATGACGATTACTTTAATTGCGGAGGTTTAATATGATGGATAATTTACACCGTCTTTTGAAACGGCAAGTCGAAAGTCATTTAGCCAGTACTGAACTAACAAAAGAACTTCAATCTTTTATTTTAGCTATAAATGAGGCTTATATAAGTCAAGATAAAGATCGCTCACTACTGGAACGCAGTATTGATATTAGCTCTAGGGAATATAACGAAAACATGGAAAAAATACGAATGCTGCAAAGTCAGCTTGTCCAACAAGAAAAAATGGCAGGGATTGGACAACTCTCCGCAGGCATCGCCCATGAAATTAACAATCCTCTTGGCTATACACAAAGCAACTTGGATACGTTAAAAAAATACTTAGATAAAATCAAAGATTTTCTTGAAACACTCAAAAATATAGAAAGCACACAACCTACTGAATGCAGCGATGAAATGCGTATGCTGCTAGAAAGTATCAAAGATACTAGAAAGAAAAATAAAATCGACCTAATATCTGCAGATATTGAAGATCTAATTGGCGAGTCTATCGTCGGGTTAAACAGAATAGAAAAAATCGTCAAGAGTCTTCTTGGGTTTGCCAGAAGCAGCAGTTCAAAATTTGAGGACTATGACTTGAACAAAGGCATCAAAGATACGCTTGCCGTTGCCAATAATGAAATTAAGTATTTCGCAAAAGTAGTGGAAGACTTAGGGGAAATTCCTTATATCAAAGCCGCTGGTGGATCAATCAATCAAGTATTACTGAACCTTATCGTAAATGCGGTTCATGCCATAAAAGAAACTTCCCATGAAGGAATCCTCACCATAAAAACTTTTGCAGGAAATGATTTTGTGTATTGTTCAATCACGGACAATGGCAGTGGAATATCAAAGGCAAATCTTGATCATATATTTACGCCCTTCTTTACGACAAAACCAGTTGGGACCGGGACTGGGCTTGGCTTAAGTATTGCCTATGATATTATCGTAAATAAGCATGCCGGCCAAATTGATATTGAAAGTGAACTAGGGAAAGGAACTACATTTACTATTACCTTGCCAATCCATCATGAAAATGAGGTGTAGCTATGAATATATTAGTTGTAGACGATGAAAAGTTTAATCTAAAGATGGCGCAAGACCTCATCGAAGCAAATATCCATGATAGTAAAGTGTTTTTATGCAACTTACCTGAAGAAGTAATTCAGAAATTAGACGAACATGATATCGGCATTGTTTTACTGGATATTGTTATGCCAAACGTAACGGGAATAGACGTGTTAAAAAGCATTAGAAGTCAGGAAAAGTATAACGATATCCAAATTATTATGTTTACAGGAATGACGGATAAGGAAAGTTTTAAGACATGCTTTGAAAACGGTGCAAATGATTATATCAATAAACCGATTAATTTCACTGAATTTATCGCAAGAATGAAGGCCTCTGTAAGGGCAAGAAAAAACATCCTTGCCTTAAAAGAAATGAACGCTACCATCACGACGCAATACAAGAAACTTCAAGCAGTAACGCAACAATTGAAAGATACACAATTTAATTTAATTCAGAAAGAAAAGCTTGCTGCGCTTGGAGAAATTGCTGCTGGAATTGCTCATGAAATTAATAACCCGATGGGGTTTATCTCTAGCAACCTAGATACAATGAGCCGCTATTTTGAAAAGATCAATACATTAATATTTGCTTATAAAAATTTTATGCAACTGGCCAGCATTGAAACGATCAATCATGAAAAGCTTTTTCAAAGAAAAGCCGAAATTGCGGAGCTCGAACGAAAACAAAAAATTGATTTTATCATGGATGATTTAACTACGCTTATTCAAGAATCTAGTGATGGCGCAAATCGAGTGACAAAAATAGTACAAAGCTTACGAAATCTGGCGAAAACTGGTACGGAAAATGAAATGGCATACAATGATTTAAGTCAACTTGCGGAGGAAGCACTTTTAATCGTAAAACATGAAACAGAATTTGTCGCTACGATAGACAAGCAAATGGAAAGTCCATTGTATCTACTCTGCAATAAGGGACAAATTGGGCAAGTCATGTTAAATATTTTACTCAATGCGATCTATGCAGTGAAAAGTCGCAATACGAATGCGCTAGGAAAAATTTCAATTAAAACATATAGTGCTGAAGAAAATGTAATTTGTGAAATAAGCGATGATGGACCTGGTATCCAAGAGGAACATCTCAGCCGAATTTTTGATCCCTTTTTTACAACAAAAGATGTTGGCAGTGGTGTTGGACTTGGTCTTAGTGTTGCTTATGATATCGTTGTCAAAAAACACGGTGGTGAACTGGACGTAACAAGCGAGCTCGACAAGGGAACATCGTTTATCATTAAATTGCCTACAAATGGAGGTAAAGCTTATCATGCAGAACAATAACGATCATGCCGGTAAAAAAATACTATTTGTCGATGATGAGTTGCAGATTCTTAAGTCTCTGAATCGTCTTTTTATGGATACCGAATACGAAATTTTTACTGCCGGCAGTGGCGAAGAGGCTTTAGAGATTCTTGCAAATGAAACAATTGATTTGGTCATCACAGACATGAGAATGCCCGTAATGGATGGCTTTCAACTATTGCAAAAAATCAAAGAACTTTATCCTAATGTATTAAAAATTATTTTAAGCGGTTATTCAGAGAAAAATACCATCCTTGAGGCACTGCAAAAAAACCTTGCAAAACTTTATGTTTTAAAACCTTGGGACAATGATAAACTCATCCTATTAGTTGATCAAATATTTGAAACAGAGAACATTCTATGTGATGTTAATCTTATTCATTTAATTAATAATACTGATGAATTACCTACCATAGAAAAAAGTTATCTTAAAATCATGGACTTAATTGACAGCAATGTTGATTTAAGCATCATTGCACGCGCCATTGAAAAAGATCATGCAATCGCAACAAAAATTCTTCATATCATAAATTCGGCTTTCTATGAAGTCAAAACAGGCAGTGTAAAACAGGCCATTGCCCTTCTCGGATTATCAACGACAAGAAATATCGTCTTGGCAACATCGATTGTTGATTCTTTTGCTACGCATAAACTCTATGGACCAAGGATAGAAAAATTATGGAATCACGCCTTTATCTGCAGCAAAATTTTGAATATTATTTATGAGAAATTGTTAAACAAAAAATTGTCTGAGCTAGAATCCTCGGCTGGCTTGCTGCATAACATCGGCACTGTACTTTTCCTAAAAATTTTTCCAGAAAAATATATTGAAGTCTTTTGCAGAACAGAAAAAGAGAAAAGCAATTTATTGCAAATAGAACTAGAATCCTTAAATGTCACACACCAACAAGCAGGCGGCTACTTATTAAAATGGTGGGAATTTCCCTATCCGATTGTCGAGGCAGCTTTATACCATCATACACCTTTCGCGAGCGGAATCATCAATCGTGAATTAATTTATGCCGTGAATATAGCGCAACATTATGCAAGCATAATCCTAAGCTTACAAGTATTAGATAGCTTTAACCCCCAAGTTTTCGAGGCTTTAGGAATCAACCAAAGTCAGCTAGAAAAGGCAATAGAATGTTGTCAGCCAATTGAACGGTATCTCGACTGTAGACAAACTATGGACAGATAGGCCGCAGGATGGCGATAAGCACTCATCTGCGTCGTTACAGTAAGGAACTGCTTGTCGACGTACGAAAGTACGACTCCTTCGCACCTCCTTACTGTGACTAGCATCTAAGTACTTCTCCCCAACCGGCAGCCTATCTTCGTACTAGTGTCTTGGCATATTGAAATTTAGTTTTTTATTTTCTTGCCTCACTTTATATCCTGCCGATATATGAAAACTTAATTTATTAAATATCAATGTGTCATAACACTAGTTTATAATTGGAATGGATTTAGATATTTTCTAAATCATCGACACAAATATTTTATTTTGTCGACAACCTAAATGCCCTATATCACTTTAAAATGATATAGGGCACTCTCTTTATCTGCTGTTTTTTTCGATTCGCATACCAACCTTAACAATTCGGCAAAGCCGCGCTGCAGCCTGTTCAATCAAACCCGCTCCGCTGGCAAAGCAATCCTCTAAAGTCATCGGGCCAGGCACGGTACTCATGAGTCCGTCAATGCCTTCTTTTAAAACAGTCTCATGACCTTGCCCCAAGCATCCAGCCATACAGATTGTTGGAACTTTATACGCTTGAGCAATTTTCGCTACCCCAACTGGAGCTTTGCCAAAAGCAGTCTGAAAATCAGTTCGCCCTTCCCCTGTAATCACGAGGTGTGCGGAACTAACCAAAGATGCAAAATCAGTAGCTTCCAAAACAATTTCTACACCAGGACGTAATTTCGCATTGGTAAAGAATAAGAATCCCGCACCAATGCCTCCGCCAGCACCAGCACCAGCCTTAGTTGCTACTGCTCTCCGAGTAACTGCTTCAGCTTTCTGCGCAAAATGCAAAAGTGCTTGGTCTAATTCAGTAACAATTTCTGGTGTTGCTCCTTTTTGCGGCCCATAGACCGCCGATGCGCCTTTCGGCCCACATAAAGGATTATCGACATCGCAAGCAACAATGATCGTTGTATCATTAAGCCTTACATCAAAATCTGATAGATCAATCGAAGCTAAATTTACCAAGGCTGCCCCACCATAAGGAAGATCTTGTCCATCAGCCGCTAAAAACCGCCCACCTAACGCTTGGATCATACCGCAGCCACCATCATTCGTCGCGCTACCGCCAATACCCACAATAATTTTTTTCATACCCATATCAAGGGCAGATTTAATCAATTCACCCGTTCCATAGGTTGTTGTAATCCGTGGATCTTTCTGATCCACTGGGACAAGCGGTAAACCTGAAGCAGCAGCCATCTCAATAACTGCGGTTTCTCCATCTCCTAGAATACCCCAAAATGATTTCACTACATTTCCAAGTGGCCCAACCACGTTTTGGTAGATTAATTTTCCATTCGTAGCTGTAACAAGCGCTTCTACCGTACCCTCTCCACCATCGCCAATTGGTACCTTGATTACCTCTGCCTCTGGAAATACAGTTTTAATCCCTTTTTCTATCGCATTTGCTGTTTCCACCGCCGAGACACTTCCCTTAAAAGAATCTGGCGCAACCACGATACGCATATCTATCCCTCATTTCGATTACGTTTTGGGTACTATAATGTTGTTTCTATTTTAAGAAAAAACAATTGGTATTACAATATTCACAACTTCTAATTTTTACCACTTTATGTTATTGAATATTATGCAAAATAACTAATGAGTAGCAAACAATACTTTGTTATAATTGTAAATAAACAAATCTATTTATACAATTTAACCAATGGAGATGATTTTTTTTGCTTTTAACCCACACCTTAGCCCAGCAAATTGTCGATAGCATTTTACCGATTGCTCAACAAAACATTAACATTATGGATAGTCATGGCATTATTATCGGCTCCGGTCAGCCAGATAGGATAAATATCCTGCATAAAGGAGCTCAAGATGTAATCAAAACTATTCAAACAGTTGAGATTTATCCTACTGACTTAGAACAATATAGAGGATCACTTCCTGGTCTCAATATGCCTATTATCGTAAATCATCAGGTGATTGGCGTAGTCGGTGTCTCAGGGCATCCCGACCAAGTAAGAGCGATTGCCAAAATGGTTAAAATGATCGCCGAGTTAATCTTAGAACAAGAAATCCTGCAAGAGGAAGCCCATTCTCAATCTCAATTACGAGAAAATTTTATTGCATTACTCTTATCTGATAATACAAATGTAAATCACGACAAAATAGTAAAGACCGCAAAACTACTGAAATATGACTTAACACTTCCACGTCTCGTACTAGTCGTCGACATTCAACCATTGTTAGAGCTGACTTTGGACAAATTCGGTTTAAATGAACTAATATCATATCGCACAAAAGAAACTTTACTCAATGCGTTATTGCCATCTTCCGAAATAACCCCAACAGACTTTGTTGTTTTTTTAGAAAATCGCTTAATTATTCTTAAACATTTCTCTAAAGACACCCCAACAGATACTTATACAACATGGGCACTAGCAATTTTAACGCTTATTAATGCTGAAAACAATGTACATTTACGACTGGGATTAGGCAGTCTAGTCGATAATTATGCCTCACTAGAGCAATGTTACCAAGAAGCCTTATTTGCTTTAACTAGGGCGGACGCATCAAACTCTGCCTCCAACATTCATGATTTTAATATCTTAGCCGCTTATTTATTGGAAAAAATAAATACAAATGATCCCCAACCGATAGTAATGATTAAAGAAAAGTTAGATGGTTTAACTAGAAAATATGACATGAAAAGCACCGTGATAACTTTGTTAGACCATAATCTAAATCTTACCAATACAGCCAAAAGTTTATATATCCACCGCAATACTTTGTTGTTCCGCTTAAAAAAGCTCAAAGAATCCACGGGGCTTGATCCCTGCCGTTTTCTCAATCATGCTATCCTTTGTAAAATAATATTAAAAAAATAGTGACTTTCCAAAAAAGAAAAGTAATCGCCATATTAGCAAATTACTTTCCTTTTTTTCATTATCCAACTACATTCGAAAGTAACAATACTCCGACTAACCCAACTGCTGAAGCAACGGTTGTCGCCATGGTGTAAGTTTTAAACATATCCATAAGCGGCATACCGAAGTACTCCTTAACAATCCAAAAACCAGAATCATTTACATGGGACATTCCGATAGCACCAGCGCCAATCGCAATGGCAATCAAGGCAGGGTCTAATCCCGGATACGATTCTAAAACAGGGGCAATAATGCCTGCCGCCGTCATCATCCCCACAGTTGCAGATCCTACGGAGAAACGCATTACAAGGGCAACCAGCCAAGCCATCACAATAGGACTCATATGAAGGCTTGTCAAAACTTTAGCAATTTCTGTACCTAAGCCACTATCGATTAGCACCTTATTAAAAGCACCACCACCACCAATAACTAGTAAAATACCTGCTACTGGACCAAAACATTGCTCAGTGAAACCGTTTAACTGCTTCATAGAAAAACCACGAGCAAAGCCAAGCGTCCAATAGGATAAAAATACTGAAATTAGGAGAGCTGTAATTGGGTTACCCAAAAAAGCAATCACAGGTAAATACGCTGCATCTTTCGGAACATTGAGTTCAATGATCGTTTTCGCTACCATAATAAGAAGTGGGAGTAAAATAGTAAAAAGAGTAACGCCAAAAGGCGGTAGCTTTTCATCTGGAGTCCGCTCACTTTTTACCAAATGAGCTGGCGGTTTAAAATTAGATTTATAACGTAAAAGGTTAATAAAGATAGGTCCACCAATTGCCGCCGCTGGCAAACCAATTAGCAAACCATACATAATCACTCGACCAACATCTGCTTTAAGCGATAAAGCAATCGCCATTGCCGCAGGATGTGGTGGAATCATACAGTGCACGGTCATAAGCGTAGCCGCTAGCGGAACACCTATCGCAATCAGAGACAAACCGGTCTCTAAAGCTACACTAAAAACCAACGGAATTAATAGTACAAAACCAACTTGGAAGAACACCGGTATTCCCGCTACGAAGGCTACAAGCATCATAGCCCACTGTGCATTTTTTTTCCCCAAAACCTCTATCATCGTTCTAGCTAAGCGCTCAGCACCGCCAGAGATTTCAAGCATTTTCCCGAGTATCGTACCAAGTCCCAAGATCGTGGCTAAAAACCCAAGTGTACTCCCCATCCCAGCCTCAATCGAAGCACTTATTTTAGTAAGTGGCATACCTGTAGCTAAGCCCACAAACATACAAGCTATGATAAGAGATATAAATGCATGTAACCTAGCTTTCATAATTAATAAAACAATTAAGCCAATTGCCGCAAATAATACAAGTAATAAATACATACTACTTTCCATAATACTCCTCCTTATACTACAATCAAAATATTGTTAGATCTAGTTTTGCCTTCCTCTCTTAAATTTTCAACATAGATTATCTGTAATAATTACACTGTAATTGTATCGTTTTTAAATAATTCAGACAATTAGGAAAATTTACAGTTGTTTTCCGTTTTATTTTTAATCTATTGTATAGATTGTCTAATGTAGACTTCTCTTCTATACATTCTACAACTTGTACACGCAAACAAATGAACTGGTCGTTGCTTTCTATACAACAAAGGACAGAAATTTGCTTGATAAAAGCAATACCTCTGCCCTCATTTTTTTAATTATGCCTTTTTAACAAATTCAGATTTTAACTGCATAGCACCAAAGCCTTCGATTTGACAATCAATATTATGATCTCCTTCTGGGACTAGGCGAATTTTCTTTACCTTAGTACCAGCCTTTAATGCTGACGAAGCACCTTTTACTTTAAGGTCTTTCACGATGATCACAGTATCCCCATCTTGCAAAATATTACCATTGGTATCTTTTACTACATTCTCGTCAACTTGTCCATCTGCATCGCTTACGTTCCACTCATGAGCACATTCTGGGCAAACTAAAAAGTTTCCATCCTCGTAAGTATACTCAGAATTACATTTAGGGCAATTTGGCATATCACTCATTTATTTTTCTCCATTCTATTACTAATTTAAATATATTATCATAGTTCTCTTTTCTTGACAATTAAAGCCTTAATATCTTTTTACTTATTATTTCATATATTGAAAAATTTTCTTAAAACAAAATAGAAAATATATGTTAAAATAACAGTATTAAGCTGAAAAGGAGAATTCAATGAATAAGAAATTCATTTTACTGTGTACACTGGTATTGATGTTTCTAACCAACGTTACCGTCCACGCTGCCTCCATACTAGAACTAGAAATACATAACGATTTTCAACAGTTTAACGGAGAAGTCGGTGTTTTCGCTAAAAATTTAAAAACAGGAAAAACGATTCAGATTAACCAAGATAACATCTTCCCTACTGCTTCAACAAGTAAACTAATTGTAGCATTAGCCACCTACAAATATCTTTATCCCAAAGCCTCTCCAGACAAACAAGCTGAATACGATCAAGATATTGACCGCATGATTAAAGTCAGTGATAACTCTTCATTTGAATCTTTACTTAATGAGTTTGATGAAAATAAAAATAATTTTTTAGACAAAGTTCAACGAGATCTGCATCTGAGAGTGACCAAAATTCACAATGAACAAGCCTTTAAAAAATACGATTATCATAGCGTAACAACCCCTTATGAAATGAGTAAAGTGATGGAGGCAATCTATAAAGAAAAATATCTTGATAAAAAACAAGTCCGCCAACTAAAAGATGACTTGTCTAACACTATTTTTACCGACGAAATTCCTCGCTATATGCAAGTTCCAGTGTTCCATAAGGTTGGTGAACTGGATGACGTGCTTTGCGATGTAGGGGTAATTCAGGACGGACATGATCCGATTTTAATTAGTTTTTATACGCGTACAGGCGACCACAATTATTCTAGTGATTTTATTGCTACTGAGTCTGCTAAGTTATATAATGCATTACGTAGAAAATAAGCTACAAAATCAAGTTATACAATTGCAATTCAATTGACAAACCACAAAGAGCCACACATATCCTTTTGGTTTTAGGATATGTATGGCTCTTTATTTTTCTTCGTTATAAATGATACAGTTTTCCATTGCCATTTATAATTATTAACATTTTATTTCTAAATTTAGAAGGTATTCTTTTTTGTTACCATAACGACTGTGCTGCAGCATTTGCTAGCTCTACTAACGGACTTGGATATATTCCAATAAATAAAGTAGCAATTAAACTGATCAACGCTACAATCCTTAGGGCTCCACTTGTAGTAAATTCCTGCTGTTCCTTTGCCGATTTTCCGTACATTGACTTGACCACCAGCATATAGTAATACACCGAGACCATCGATAGTATAAGCCCAAAGAGAGCAAGCCAGAAATATCCTTTGTCTGTAATCGCCATAAAGATGTACATCTTACCGACAAAACCTGCCATCGGTGGAAGACCCGCCATAGACAACAAAGATACTGTCATTACCACCGCCAATAATGGTGCTTTTTGCGACAGCCCAGCAAGATCTTCAATATCATCTGAACCAAATTGATTACGTACGGCAACAGTTACAGCAAAAGCACCAACATTGGCTACCATGTACAGTACAACGTAAATCAACATTCCCTTGATTCCTGCTGTATCAGCTGCCAAAACCCCTGATAAAATATAACCGGCTTGCGCTATGGAAGAATAGGCAAGCATACGTTTAAGATTTGTCTGCCATATCGCAACTACAATGCCGACAAGCATGCTGATCCCAGCCAAAAAGCTGATAATTGGCAGCCAATATGCTTGCAAATCTACAAATGCTACCAAGAAAACCCTGAGTAGTACCGCAAAGCCAGCAGCTTTTGATGCCATCGCCAGCATTGCTGTAATCGGAATCGGCGCACCTTCATATACATCAGGGGCCCACATATGAAAAGGGACAATGGATAATTTAAAACAGAAACCGGCAATCATAAGTGACAATCCTAATAATATTGCAGGGCTAGCAATAAGATGCGCAGCGATTTGATGAAGCATAATCGTGCCAGTAAAACCATAGATCCAACTCATCCCATACAACAAAACAGCACTTGAGGCTGCACCGAGAATCAAATACTTTATCCCCGCTTCACTTGACTTAACACTTTCTAAATCAAAGCCAACTAGAATATAAAAAACGATCGTCATCAGCTCAAGCCCAACAAAAACTGTTAGCAAATCATTGGCGGATGCCATAACCATCATTCCCACTAAACCTAGCAATAACAACGCATAAAATTCCCCAGTGTTATGGGTCAGTTTTTCTACATAATCAAAAGAAAATAAAAGTGTTAAAATCGTCGCCACGATGAATAGTTGCTTGAAAAATACAGCGAAGTTATCTACCACAAAAAATCCATGATATACCGTAGCTGAAGTTCCGTACTGATGAAAAGTATAGACTAAAATCCCCAATAAGCCACAAACCGCAAAATACCCTAAACTACGGCGTGTCTCTTGCCGTGGCATCAGTAAATCAAAGATGATGACCAGTAAAGCGAGAATTACAACTGCTATTTCGTTCGTGAGTAATGCAATATTCATTGAAACACACCTCCCAACAAAGTCGGCGCAGCGTGCAAATTAACTAAAATCGTCATTACCGGCTCCATACCACTGTTGACCATTCCCATTAATACTTGCGGGAAAATACCAACAACAACTAAAACGGTCCCCAAAAGTACAAGTGATACCAGTTCAACACCCGAAGCATCGCGGCAAGCATCAAATTCTTTACGCCGTGGTCCAAAGAGAACATTTGCGAGCACACGCAATATATAAAGCGCAGTAAAAACAATCCCGGAAATCGCTAGAAGTGTATACATCGGGTATACCTTAAATGCGCCGACAAAAGTCGTGAATTCAGGAACGAATCCAGCTAATCCTGGCAGTCCCAGTGAACTCATACCAGCTAACATAAAACCGATTGCTACGCGCGGCATTTGATGCGCTAAACCACCAAGTTCAGGAATCTGTCGCGTATTGGTTTTGTCATGGACTAAACCAACCATCGCAAAAAATAAAGCGCTCATGATCCCATGCGCAAACATATTGGCAATCGCGCCATCCATGCTAATGATATTTAGCGCCGCAAAACCAAGCAGTATATACCCCATATGGGATATTGATGAATAACCAACAATATATTTTAAATCTTTCTGCGCGATAGCGACAAATGCACCATACAAGACATTTACCACCGCAAGAAGTGCAATCATCGGCGCCCAAAATTTAACTCCCATCGGCAACACCAATAGCCCAATACGAATCAAACCATAGCCACCAATTTTCTTTAATACGCCAGCGTGAAGCATTGCTACGCCAGTTGGCGCTGCGGCATAACCATCTGGCGCCCAACTGTAGAATGGCCACATCGCTAACGTAGAACCAAAACCAAGCAATAGTAGGAAAAACACGATAATTTGAACCGATTCCGATAAATTTCCTATCATATGTGCCTGTGCCAAAGCTTGCAGGCTAAACGTCCGCATTCCTGCCGGGAAAGCATTTACATATAATGCAATAATGCCAGCGAGCATGAAAGCGGAACCTATTAGCAAGTAAATAGTTAACTTCATCGCTGCATACTCTTTACTCACACGCTCGGCTGAACCCCAAACCACCACCATAATATAACTTGGAATGATCCCTACTTCGTAAAACAATAAGAATAAGAATAAATCTTGCGATACAAACGTTCCAATCGCACCAACAACTAAGAGTAGCAGTTGAATAAAGAACTCCTTAGAACGCTTATCGACATTCCAAGAAACAAAAACCGTAGAAAAACCTACCAGTATCGTCAAAAGGAGCAGCGGCAAGGAGATTCCGTCCACACCTAATGCATAAGATACACCTAAATCGCTAAGCCAAGGCATATTTTCTATATATTGCAGCCCGCCCACGCTGACATCATAGGCCCAATACGCATACAAGGTTAGACCAAGCGCGATGGTCATTGTTACCGCAGATATCATCTTTATTGTTTTGTCAGCTTCCCGCGGCATAAAAGATAATACCAATATTCCCCAGATAGGCGTTAATAAAATTGTCGTTAATAAAGGAAAATTAACCATTTTAATAAGCACCTCCTGATAAAACAGCTTTGCACAGCGGATTGAGCAGCACTAGCCATACTACAATCAACAGCATTGCACCAAACATTACTAAACCATAGCGCTGCAAGTTACCAGTTTGAGTTTTACGCACCATATTGCCAAGCCCAACTGGTAAACCGGCTACCTCCTTGACTATCCCTTCAACAAAGTGAAGCTCCAGCCAATACAAAAACTTGCCTACACCATCAACTAAAGTATGATTGAGCCATAAGTAAAGCTCATCTATATAATATTTGTGAAAACTCAGCTTATATAAAGTGCCAAAACGCTTGGATAACTTGTCCGCTGAAACCTGTCCTATACCGTATATAAACCAAGCCAAACAAATCGCCGCGATAGAGATCACTGTCGAGACGACCGCGATACTCCAATTTATACCCTCATGTGACGGGGAACCGAAGCGAACCCATTCACCAAAATGACTCGCATAGGATATGTATCCACCAATCACAGCAAGAATTCCGAGGACGATCAATGGGATTCGCATCGACATTGGCGCCTCATGCGGATGATTATCCGCTTTTTCCGGTCCACAAAAGACAACAATCAAGAGTCTTGCCATATAAAACGCCGTCATAAACGAAGTCACTACAGCGATGATATATAATGGCAAACTCACCTGAGAAACCGCCAGTAGAATTTCATCCTTGGAAAAGAATCCAGCAAACGGTGGAATTCCCGATATAGCGAGTACACCAATCGCCATTGCTGCAAACGTAACGGGCATTTTATGACGCAGACCGCCCATCGTAAAAATATCATTTTTATCTGGCAAAGCGTGCAGTACCGCCCCAGCTGCCAAGAACATTAAGGCTTTAAAAAAGGCATGCGTCATCAGATGAAACATGGAAGCTGTAACACTGCCTACACCGAGTGCTAACATCATATACCCCAGCTGACTAACCGTAGAATATGCTAAAATCCGTTTCATATCCCTCTGGGTAAATGCAATACTAGCAGCAAAGCAAGCAGTAAACGCACCAACCCAAGCAATTACCTCCATCGCATTCGGCAGAACACTAAATAAGAAGAAAGCCCTAGCTACCAAGTACACGCCCGCCACGACCATGGTCGCAGCATGAATCAACGCAGATACTGGCGTTGGCCCTTCCATCGCATCAGGCAGCCATACATGCAGTGGAAACTGTCCCGATTTGCCAATAGGTCCAAGGAATATGAGCAAAGCTACGACAGTGAGTAATGCTGTACCATGCAGCGCAACGTAGCTAGGCACCTGTACTGCTAGCTGCTGAAAATCCAGTGTACCGAATAAAATCTGTAAAAACAAGATGCCGATCAGCAAACCAAAATCACCAATCCGTGTAGTAATAAACGCTTTTTTCGCAGCTTCCCGCGCGGAAATTTTGTGGAAATAGTAGCCAATTAAAAGATAGGAACACAAGCCAACCAATTCCCAAAAAACAAATAGCTGTACAAAATTAACCGCAATCACTAAACCTAACATTGCAGCTGCAAATAAAGACAAATATGCAAAAAAGCGTCCAAAGCCAGCATCTCCGTGCATATATCCAATAGAATAAATTTGTACCATCAAAGCTACCAAGGTAACGACAACCAACATCATCGCTGATATGGGATCAATATATACCCCCATATCAACTGTGAGTCCCGTTATCACAAACCAAGGAACTCTCTGAATCAATGGAGTATCCACCGTGATATTACCAGCGATCACACCAGCTCCCACCCCTAAGGCCAAGACAAAACTGAGCAAGCTCATACAAACAGATACCGCCGCTGCTACTGCCGGAAAACGACGCAGAAAAAATCCTACTAAGACAAAGCCCACTGCTGGTAACAACGGAATAAGCCAAGCATGATGTAGTGCATATTGGCTAAACAAAATTCTCACCTACTCTCCAATGAAATCTCACCCGTGCATCTTATCGAGTCTCGCAGCATGCACTGTGTTCCGATCATAATATACGCGAAAGACCATTGCCAGCCCGACTGCAACTTCGGCAGCCGCTACCGTAATCGTAAAAATAGCAAATATTTGGCCAGTTAGAGCTTCCGGTGTGATAAAACGCGAAAAAGCAATTAAGTTGATATTTACAGCATTCAACATCAATTCAATGCTCATCAAAATGCCGATGATCGTCCGTTTGGTCAATACCCCATATAAGCCAATCGCAAATACCATCGCTGCAACGGTTAAAAAATGTACCAATCCAATCATTCTTCCACTCCCTTTGCCAAAACAATTGCACCAATCATCGCTGCCAATAAGAGCACTGCCGCGACTTCCATTACCACCATATAATCGGTTAAGATAAACTGCGCAAGCAATGCTGGAGTATCTTCCACAGGTCCCTTATCAGAATAAACCCAAGGAGTAGTTGCAATCACGCCCAAGGTAACAACGACAAACAAGCCGCTAATCATGCTAACCAAACGGGTGGGAATATTCACTTCCGTATCGTTTGTCCCGTGATGGGTGCTGCGCCTAGTAAGCATCGTCCCCAAAACAAACACAATCGCAATTGCTCCATTATAGATTAAAATCTGAACTGCCGCTAAAAAATCCGCCTGCAAAAGCACGTACAATCCACTTACGCCGATAAAACATAACGCCAAAAGTAATGCACTATGCACAAGATTGCTTCTTGTCACGACCCCAACGGCAGCTGCTACCGTAATTGCCGCAAATATAAAAAATGCAGCGGTATAAGCAAGCTCACTCATTGATCATCCCTCCCAGGATTTGGCTTTTCAGTTTGGGCTGTATCTGCTGCTAGCGCTGCCGACTTTTTCTCTGCAATCGCTAAACAATCTACATCCAAATCGCCTCGAAAATATCTGGAATTTTCGTAATTTTTATCCCAACAAATCGCTTTTGTCGGACAAGCTTCCATACAAAAATTACAATACATACACAAACCAGAATGGTATACATAGGATTTTAAGTATCGCTTTTTTTCTTCGTTCGTGCCTGTAGTTAGCTCAATCACATGATTCGGACAGGCCATTGCACAGAGTCCGCAGGCAATACATTTTTTAGTGCTTAGCTCTATTTCACCACCACGAAACCGCTCCGGCATGGCTAATTTTTTTTCGGGATACTGCAACGTTTCTTTTTTGTCCAAAAAAGACTTTAAAGTTACGCGCATCCCTTCTAATAACCCTTTACCAAGCATTTCTTATCCCTCCTAACTGAAAAACTCGTAAACATACATGCCAATTCCAGTAACAATGACATTGACCAAAGCCAACGGCAAAAGTATTTTCCAGCCAAATGCCATAAGCTGATCAATACGTAGTCTAGGAAAAGTCCAGCGAAACCACATAAATAAAAAAATCATGCCACCAATCTTAAGAAAAAACCATACCCAGCCTGGAAACCAAGGTCCGTTCCACCCACCCAAAAACAAGGTAGTTGCAATCGCTGACACAGCCAACAAATTCGCATATTCAGCCAAAAAAAACAGTGCCCAGCGCATGCCCGTATATTCGGTAAATGGTCCAGCAACTAACTCTGACTCCCCTTCGACTAAATCAAACGGTGCCCGATTAATTTCAGCAGTTGCCGTAATCACATAAACGACAAAAGCAACGGGTTGTAGAACAACGAACCAAATCTGATCTTGTGCTGCTACGATCGTACTCATTCGCATCGATCCTGCTAGCATCACGATCCCTAAAATCGAAAGTACCATCGGTACCTCATAACTGAGCATTTGGGCAACTGTCCGCATACCGCCCACCAAGGAATATTTATTATTAGAAGCCCACCCCGCCATCAGAAATGGCAGAACTGACTGCGCCGACATCGCAATAAAATAAAAAATACCAATATTGAGATCTGCAAAAATGGCCTTGTTATCGAAAGGAAAAACAACAAAAACTGCAGCCGCGGGAATAAAAAGCAGCATCGGCGCTAACACCCACATCCATTTGTCCGCACCATCGGGCATGATATCCTCTTTCGCCATTAACTTAATCATATCTGCTACTGATTGCAGTGTTCCTCTAGGGCCAACACGATTAGGCCCTGATCTTCTTTGCATAAAGGCGCTTACCTTTCGTTCAGTGTAAACGAGTACAACTGCCGTCAACGAAATAATCGTAAAAATAGCACCAATGTTAATGAAACTCATGCAAAGATCTACAAGCTGCGGATCAGAGATAAAGTTTCCTAATAGTTCTCTTAGCATTTTTGCAATGTTAAATAAACCAATTATCTCTTGCATACTTCATGACTCCTCTTCATCAAGTTTAGCAATCTACTTCTCCCATCAATGAATCTAAGGTTGCCAGTACCGCTACAACATCACCGATCAGTAACCCTTGACAGGTTTCGTTTAATACCTGCAGATTAATAAAAGAAGGACGGCGCACATGAAGACGATAAGGTTTCGTTGCGCCATTGCTAACAATATAATACCCCAGCTCGCCACGTGGGTTTTCAATAGAATGATATACCTCACCAACTGGTGGTTTCAACACTTTGGGAACCGTCGCCATAACCGCCCCTTCAGGAAGTTGCTCTAGTGCCTGCTGAACGATGCTGGCACTTTGTTTCATTTCTTCCATTCTGATAATATATCGATCCCAGCAGTCGCCAACTTTTCCTAGTGGTACAGTAAAATCAAAACGGTCATAAATACCATAAGGCTCTACTTTACGAATATCATAGTCGACGCCTGATGCCCGCAAAGCGGGTCCAGTCAAGCCAATTTCTAAGGCTCTTTCACCCTGAATCACACCCGTATTTTTTAAACGGTGATACAAAATTTCATTGCCAGTCAACAAATTATGATATTCTGCCAACATAGTAGGAAAATCCGCCAAGAAACGTTGTAGTGCTGGGATAAAATCTGACGGTATATCGGCTGAAACACCGCCAAATCGTATATAACTATAAGTTTGTCTAGCACCACAAGCCATATCAAATAAATCTAAAATCCGTTCACGACTGCGAAAACCAAACATCATCCCAGTTGAAGCGCCAAGGTCAATTGCCAATGACCCCATAAAAATTAGATGACTGGCAATTCGGTTCAGTTCCGTCATGATGATGCGCAAATACTCTGCACGTTCAGGCACAGTAATATTCATCAGTTTTTCAACCGTTTGACAATACCCCAAATTATTCCCCATAGAGGATACATAATCTAACCGATCCGTATAGGGGATAAATTGCGCATACGTCCGACTTTCTGCCAGCTTTTCAATGCCACGATGCAGATATCCCATATGTGGTACAGCTTGTACGACCAATTCGCCATCCAATTCCAGCACAACTTGCAATACTCCATGCGTACTTGGATGCTGTGGACCCATATTCAACGTATAGGTTTCTGTCTTTACCATGAACTAATTACCTCTTTTCCTCCGTATTGCCAACATTATATGTTTTACGCAATGGATGCCCTGAAAACTCTTCTGGCATTAAAATACGCCTTAGATCAGGATGATCGGTAAATTTTACACCTAACAAATCGTAAATTTCTCGTTCCTGAAAATTTGCCGAAGGCCAAATTTCTGTAATGGATGGAACCTCTGAATTTTCCATACCACAGCGGGTCTTTACCGTAATCATCTGACGAAGTGGCAAAGAATATAGATGATACACAATTTCCATATACTCTAAGTAATCAACCGCGGTCAAATTACGCAGCATGTTAAATTGATAAAACTCATTCGTTTTCAGTTCCTTAAGTAGCTCTAGCAGACGATGGGACTCAACCAATAAAGCAGTCTGCATTTCCTCACCAATAATTTTTACATCTACTCCATACTGCGCTTGTAGCTTAGCTAGCACACTATTTATCTCTTGATTGCTCATGATTTTTTCCTCGCAACCTCTGGATTGTTAATCTTGCGTTTTAATTCCAACATTCCATGAATCAACGCCTCTGGACGTGGCGGGCAGCCGGGAATATAGACATCAACTGGCAAAATCTTGTCCACACCGGGAACAACTGAATAAGATTCGGCAAAAGGTCCACCACAATTCGCGCAACTCCCCATGGCAATCACATATTTAGGCTCAGGCATCTGCTCGTACAAACGCTTTAATGGGCCAGCCATTGCCCAAGTCAAAGTACCCGCTACAATCAAGAGATCTGCTTGTCTTGGTGAGGCGCGAAAAACCTCATATCCGAACCTCGACAAATCAAAGCGAGCAGCGGCAGCCGACATCATTTCGATCGCACAACAAGCCAGCCCTGACGACAGTGGCCACAAAGAATTACTGCGCGCCCATTTTAATACTGTATCAAAACTTGTTAAAATGATATTTTTCTGTAATAATTCATTGTCTTGTTCCTCTTGTGTTTGTAATTTTGTTATTTCCATTCCAATGCTCCTTTCTTCCAGGCATAGCCTAGTCCTACTACTAAAATGCTAAGAAAAATAAACATTTCAATAAACGCAAAGGTCCCCAGCGCTTGAAATTTAATCGCCCAAAGATATAAAAAAACCGTTTCAATATCAAAAGCGACAAATACCAAAGCATACAAAAAATAACTGGCTCTAAACTGCACCCACGTTTCGCCAACCGTATCAACGCCACATTCGTATGGCAAAGATTTTTCCGCACCGCTTTGACGAGGGCGGGGACGAATGATAAACGCAGTCCCTAATGCTAATAAAGGAAATACCAAGGCAACGACCAGCAATAATCCAACATTTCCAAACTCTTGCAGCATATCATTTTCTCCTCTAGGCACGCCCAGCATCCAGCCTTTATGCCGACGTGTTTTTTTTATATATTAAAAGCACCTAAAAATCCAGCGGCTAGCGCTGTCTCTTCGTTTATCCATTGTTTCCATAAGCACATCCTATTATTCTTCCAGCCGCGTATCCAGCATCTGCGCAAGATTTTCATATACAATACACAATATATAATATACAATCGTCTACAAAAAAAACACAAAGCGCGACTCAGACGCAAAGGAATATATATGATATACCTGTTGTGTACTTCGTGTTCTTTGTGTTAAATCAAGCTTTGCCAAATACTTCTCGTTCGACATAATCAGTGGATAAATTGCAGTGCTTTAAATATTACATATATGGAAAATTCATTGAAATTAATATAATTTTCATTTATTATTTGTATAGCTAAATATTTTTTTCATTTATTTCATGATACTATTTTTTCCATGTAAAATCAACTAAATCTGATATTTTTTTTTGGAAATATACACCTATTGTCGTAGCGGTTTTTGCTTGTTGCGACCAATAGTTGCAGTAACAGCTTCAGCGATTCAATACAGAGACTGGAAATTTCCGCCTTATTATCTCTTGGTCACCGCCATATATTTTAACCTAGGCTTTATTTATCATCTCTGGCATCCTGTGCTTGGGTTTTATTTTTAACAATCCTCCTATATTATTCTCTTATCAGCTATTTCCGCAAAAAAAAATACGCTGAATGATTGATAGATTTTCTGACACTTAACAAAGACTCCGTTAGGCACTTAATCGCCTAACGGAGTTTTTTAATAAGACTTTAAAACGTACTTAGTTCTATTTTGCCAGCATTAACATATTGGTCTTTTCGTCATAACGATAATCAAAATTCCACAAACGCTTCACATCATCCGCAGCAATCATCGCCGTATCTTTGGTAAGAGACAGGGGATACGCCAAAGAAATAGTTGCATTATTATGAATTGATTGTTTTGACTCTAAAGTAAAGCTAATTTCATCAGCTTTGTATTTTGTAACAACCAGTCCGTTACTCTCTGCCACAACTTCACCACCGATAAATTCCACAAAGCTACGCAATGGTAGATGCCAAACATCAGATATTTTTTGTGGCGGTACATTGACGAGTGGACTTTGTAGCATATTACCCCAAATAACCAAACGAGTATCATTAGAACGTTCTGGTAAGATGGTTCGAGGTGAGTCAATTTTGTTTAATTTATCAATACTATATGTATCAATTAAACCTCCATTTTGCCTATAAGCTCTAATAGTCAAAACATCACCAGTAATCTCAATGACAATATAGTTAGGCTCAGCCTGAGGATCATGGAAAAAAGCATCCCAAACTTTATCTGATAAGTCAGTATAATATTTATTCCCACTTCTACCAGCTACAAGATAAATGGTGCCTTGATCTGGTGTGCTAACAAATGAATCCTGATAAATAGGATATGTTCTAGAATAGCCATGATCATGACCATTAATAACTAAATCAACATGATATTTATCCATAATTGGTGTTAAAACGGCTTTTAATTTTTCATTAGAACGAAATGCTTTATTATAGTATGGGGTTTTATGAAATAAAACAATCTTCCATTTCTTATTCGTTGCCGATAAATCTTTATCCAACCATTCTACTTCAAGAGCTAGCATATTAGGAACATATTGCCCTTCTTCCTGTTCTTGACTGTCAATAACAGCAAAATGTGTATTTCCATAGTCAAAGGAATAAACTTGTCCTTTTAACGCATCCGGTCCATTATTGGGTAGGTGTAACTGTTTTTTAAAGTAAAGCGGTAATACGGAATGATTTTCTTCTGGTACATCATAGGTCTCATGATTTCCCAGCACAGCCATGTTAGGAATTTTCTCTATTACATCTTGAGCTGCTTTATACCAGTTTTTCCAATGCGCCTGATCCTGCCCCACTTCAACTAAGTCGCCAACCATCATAAAAAATGCTGCATCTGGATTCGCAGCATATGCATTATGAATTGTTTTACGCCAAGGCTCGTATTCTGGATTTTTCGGCAAACCGCTTTGCGAGTCACCAAACACTAAAAATTTGAAGGCTTTATCATCATACTCTGTTGTAAAATTAGACTCCGAACTCCAATTGTTTTCACTGCCGACACGATAAGTATACTGCACCCCTGGCTTTAACCCTTCGAGCGTTGCATAATGAATATTAAAGTCACCTTTATTTGTACTAAACAGTTCTAATTTTGCCTCTAAATTTTGTACATGCTCCCAGCCACTCTTGCGATATTTCGTAGTTTTTACAGTTTGAATACTTCCTCTAGTAACACTGATATCCGTGCACCAAGCAATCGTTTGGGTTGTTTTAGGATCAAGTCCCCAAGTCAACGTGATATTGCTTACATCAGAATGACTATTAGCAGCAAAAACTTGTGTGAAATTAAACGGAATTCCTGCAAGCAGAATTGATGCTCCACAACTTTTAAGGAACAATCTACGGCTAAGTTCCACATCTTTTTCAGTAAATAAATCAAACAAACATTTATTTTCTTTCATCGTGACTCCCCCTACCTAATGTTTCAGCCAAATTACTTATTCTATCTATTTAAATTCTAGCTCTATTAAGTAAAAAATTGGTTAAGATTGCGTTAACATTTTCTTAACAATACTGAATTTTTCATTCTGCCTAAGGCATCAGTAATATTTCATGGTCAACGACAATATTTGGCATCTTACTTGGTTATCCTTCCTGCTTATTCCTTTAAGCAGCGGCATCACTTCTGCCATTCAACATAAAGCTTCGAACTACCTTATCCTATTCTTGTCACCGCTATACATCTCAGCCTAGACTTTCTTTAAACCTCTTGGCCCCTAGCCTAGATTTTATTTTTAACGATACCTCTATATTATTCTCTTATCATCTATTTCCGTCAAAGAAAAATCAAACCGAATACTTGATTTCTAAAAAAGTCCTCCACCCCGGCAATCCAAGCCAGAAATAGAGGGTTTCTACCTTATTAAGATAGCCGTTCTATACGAAACGAGAAAACAAAAACTGTTATAATCCATCCGGAGCATAAACAGCATAACCCCTCGGCGGCGCATACACTGTGACATTTCCATTACTATCGCAAGATCTGCTATCCGGACAATTATTTTGTCCACTTACTGACGAAGACCATGCATACGCTTTTAATGTTTTTCCTTTCAAATAACTATTGCTTGTTTGTACCGAATAGCCTGCCCAATTATTAGGATTAGAATTGATTATAACAATATATCCAGGACTGGCTGAAGAATATCCGTAACTTCCGTAAATAATGCATTGACTATTATCACTCTTTAAGACCTGAATATTCGGCGATCCATTTGCCAATTTTTCACGTGTCCAAACTAATTGTTTAATTCCATTGCCCCATTTTGCAGTCCCTGCCCCCCCCTCAGAAGCCAATCCGTAAGTATAATAATCTTTCCAGAAAATGCAGGGATAGCCTTGATAGGTCAGGATAAAAGCATATGCCATCATTTTATCAGTAACAATTTCATCGGTATCATGATTGGCTGTAAAAGTAACAGCTCTCCCAGAATTTTTAGCTGCATAGGATTTTAATTTGTCAAAAACATTAGTAAGTGATTGACTACCGGTATTATCGTTGCAAATATCCCGCAACGTATAATATAGTGGAAAATCAAAAGCCGACGCATTGGCAGAACTAGTCCACGTCTCAAGATTACTCGTGCTGCTGTCCCAGTATTCCCCAACACTAAAGGTAGAACTTGTTGCTGTTATCATATCTTTAACAACACTTGAATGATATCCCTTTACATAATCAAACCTCCAACTATCAAACCCAGCATTCGCGGAATCTTTTAACCAATTCATCCATGTCTTAATATCATTATTCGCCGAACCTGATGAATAGCAGACATCCGGCATACCGGAAAATGTTCCTTCATCGCTTTGTTCAGTAGCATTTGGGTGAAAAGATTCATAATTCCACTGTGCTTTACCACTAGCCACATTGCTAAAATCCGTATAAGTATTAGTGTTAGCATATGGATTCCACTCACTCTTGCCACCCGACCGATGATTTAAAACAATATCTTCCATACATGAAATTCCATATGACTTATAAGTAGCAATAGCTGCTTTTAAATTGGCTTGAGAACCAAACCGAGTAATGGTTGTCCCATCCTGATTATAAGTTCCTAGGTCATAATAATCTTGGGGATCATATCCCATCGAGCTTGTTCCAGTTTGCCCTTTGCAAGCCGACGGAAACCACATTCGGTCAATCCCATAGCCTCCAGCCATGTTTCTTAACTCTGAGGCTTTAGATTTCATCGTATTCCACCAAGTTCCATCGCTAGGAACATTCCAGTAAAAGCCTTGCATCATTACTCCCGCAGAGGCGTAATTGTAGTTCATTGCTAAAACAAGCACCATACATACCAAAATGCGGAACAATTTTTTTAACATAATATTTCCCCCGTTCTTTCTTTACAGTTTACCTTCATTTTAAACACACTCCTTATAAATTTTAATCTGCACCATCCTAACCATCCTAAATTTAATGTTCTTACTGAGAATCACTATCAATGAAAAATTTAAAACCTCCTTTACTTATATAAATTCTCTGAATATTTAAAAAACAACTATTAGGTATATAAATATATTTGAATTAGATAGATGAGTTTCTGGCAGATAAATGTATATATTTTCGAAAACGATAGTTCACATGAATACTAGCTACGAGTCGTATATGAATACAACTCTTTCTTGGACTGAAAGCTTCAGCAATTTGTGTTATGTTTTTCAGATTGTAGTTCATTTGTTGCAATTGAAAATATACAATTTTTATAACACAAGAATATTATAGAAAAACTAAAAGGTCTGATTTTGATAGAATATCGAAATCAGACCTTAGTTGCATAAAATTTTATTTTTTCACCTGTCTACTTGACATAGGCAGTTCAAATTTGGCAGGTCTTCTTTTTCGCCGTTACTAGTGATAAGGTTCTCCACATCACTAGCAACGGACAGTGCACTAACAGACACATAGAGTAGAGTAAACTTTTTTGCACATACGTTATAAGTTAAGCAAAAAATTTTTATAAAAACACAACCCTGTTTCGCCCTGACGATTTTGCTTGGTATAACGCTTTATCAGCACGCTGAAATAAGTCTTCCTCCGTATCATTAGATTTTAAAATTGAAAAACCAACGCTCACGGTGACATGTACTGAAGTATTTGCAATTGGGGTAAAAGCCTTGGCTTCAAAATCGCTGCGAATTCTTTCCGCAATTGCAGCGGCATCATCGCAATTGGTATCAGGCAGCAGGATTACAAATTCCTCACCACCAAATCGAAACGCCATTTGCCTATCATCCAAAGTATTTAATAAACTCTCACTGAAACGTCTTAAGACCTGATCGCCTTGCCAATGGCCATAGGTATCGTTATATTTTTTGAAAAAATCAATATCCATGATAATCAATGCTAAACTTTGTTCTTTTTCAAGCGCCCTAGTCATTTCCTGCCGCATTTTATTTTCCAAATAACGTCGATTGTACAAACCAGTTAATTCATCTGTTATGCTTAAATCTCGATAATAATGCACATTGCGCGTAAGGGTTAATTCTTTTAACCGCAAAATTCTAAACCGATCGGATAGAGCCAGTGAAAGTAATACTGCTTCCGCCGCGGTTGCAAACATAAGTATATTCTCAGCCATAATTCTATAGGGTGATAGAATCCATACAAAAACGCCCAAGGAAAGTATCCCCCAAGCGAGCAAATAGTATATCGCTGGATGAAAGCCCTGCTGATAACGAGATATAGCTAACGCCATAAAAAGTAAGGGTTCGATAAAACCTAGGCAATTGGCAATTTGATTTGCCCAAATAGAATAACCTAAAACACCCAAAATACCTTGCATTATCGCCGCGGTCAATAGTGACTTTATGATGTTTGACCAAGCGACTTCATCTTCATGAATCTGCAGAAAGCTAGCAGTAAATAAAATCGGAAAAATAAATCCAGCTGCTAAACAAATCCAAAAGAAGGCATTATACAGCGGGTAGGAAATATTCACCCACAATTTAAAATGCCCGTGCACATTGAATTGATAAAGAAACATAAATAGAATATATAAAATGTAAAATAAATACGTTTTATCACGCAACGCAAAAGCGATAAATAAATTGTAAAAAAACATTGCAATGAGAACACCATAAAAAACCCCAAAACCAATATTTTTTATAAAAGACGCCTTGAGAAAAGCATTTTCCTGCCAAACAACAACAGGTAAACGCATCGTAGAAACACTTTCAAGTCTCATATATGTATATTGACTTCGTGTATACAGGCTGGGCACTGCAAAAGTCCAGTCATTATCCCAAATATCACGATTCGTTGAAGGGCGTTCTACACCTACATGCTTTTCAATATAAGAAAAATTTGCTTCAGCACTGTCATTGATCACAGGAATATATAAATCAATCTTGCCAATATTCGGATTACTCAGCTGTAACAATTGTTTCATATCAAGCTTCGGTGCATCATTGGGAGGCACTACAAAACGTATCCAAAAAACTGATTTCGAGATACCAAGCGAAATCGTGTCTTGTTGATACTGCTGAAACTTTTTCTCAAATTCGATAGAACGTACTGTATCAAAATCATACCCACCGTTTACATCCTCAAAAAATTCAAAATTCGTTATAGCGCAGCGCTCATCCGTTCCTTGCTTTTCCCCTGCCCAAGCTGAATGCAGATTAAAAATAAAACACAATAAAAAAAACGTAATTATTTTTTTAAAATATATTTTCACAATTCAACGCACCAACTAACTAGAATTTTTATCTTATAAAAAACTTATTAATTTATAATCAAGTATATAATATTCAGACAAAAATCACCATAAGAAAGCTGCATTCAAGCAGTTCATATGGTGATTTATCGCTGAATTTCTATATTTTATTTAAAAGCAGACTGTACGTATACTCCTAATTTTTATCATCCTGCCTACTCTTTACATTGATTTTTAAGTGAACCTAAAGCGCTTACTACTTCTTTTGAGCAAATATCCATTTTTGCTAATGCCGCCTCAGCACTCTTCATATCTTTCTTCACATAAGCAACAGCAGCTTCTTTCGCAAAATTATGTAAATCAGCATGATACTTTTCCATTCCAGTAAAAATGCTGTTATCATGGAACGCTTGTTTCCCAGCTGTATAATACCATTTCCCAAGCCGGCAGTCATGATGTGTTCCCATCGTATGAATATCAATTTTTTCATACCCTAATAACATATTATAAACGCGCCAGCGCCACAAAAGATGATCCGCTATACTAAGCTCTAGCAGCTCTTTGTCCCCTAAACATAAATTACTTCTCAGCAGACTCACCCGTACTTTATTAATCTCTTGGCTCAATGCAAAAACGCCTTTACCGGTATGGTTACATTCACGCAACAGCTTTTCAGCCCCAGCAGCTACAGTACTAACCTCCGAGGCAATTTCTTGGGAGGTCGCAGTTTGTTCTTCGTTGTTAGCGGCAATCTGCAGCATATCATCATTAATAGAAACAATTGCCTGCCGCATACTTTCAATCGTACCTAATGCTCCATCCACTAAGTTTTTCCCTGATGTCAGCTTTTGTGATGCAGCTTCAATATTGGTCACGGCTCCCTGCGTATCACTTTGTAGTTTTTCAATATTTCCCTGTATCTCCATTACAGATATCTTGGTATGCTCCGCCAGCTTCCGAACCTCATCCGCTACAACGGCAAAGCCTTTCCCCTGTTCGCCCGCTCTAGCTGCTTCGATGGCTGCATTGAGCGCCAATAGATTGGTTTGATCGGCAATCCCTTTAATAATGCCAACAATCTCGCCAGTCTTTTTGGTATTATTGAGCACGCCGTTCATCTGCGTATTAATAGAATCCATTGAGGTAAATGAATCTTCTACAAAAGTAAACGCTTCAGCGATGGTTTTTGATCCCTCTGTTGCTACCAATACTGCCTTGTCGGCATTTGTAGCTGCTGCCTGTGCACGATTCGATACTTCATCGACTGTGGATGCCATCTCTTCACTACTCGCTGCGATAGAATTCATCGATTGGCTTTGCTGTGAAACATCGCCAACCATCCCCTTTATAAAATCCATTTTTGTCACTTCTCCTAGGAGGTTATTCACCCCTATAACAGCATTTTTTCGTTCTGTACAAAGTAAATCGACCATTTTGTTCCACTCGCGCACAATCTCTCTGCAGCCAAACGTCGTTTCATCTAAATATGTTTTCTGTCCCTCTTGAATACCCTTGATTGCTTCTATTAGTTTATTCTTGCATATAGCGGCATCACCGTCGCTTTTTTTCGTCATAGTCACTACAGTATCTTTCTTGAACATTTCAAACACACCCTCAACCCCTTTTAAATTAATTTATGTATATTAAATCTTTTCAAACTTTTTTAATTCTTACCTTTTACTGTCAATTATTGTTTCATTTTAACCTATTTGGGAATAATCTGTCAAATTTTTCGATTTTTGATATACAACAATCCGCAATTTTTTACTGAATTATTGCGAATACTGTAATTACTCATATCACGTATAGCAACGAAAAAACAGACAATTCCTTCACACTGCAAACGAAAATCCTCATTTTTTGACTGTTTTTGTATACTTTTAGATAATAATTCACTCTAGAGCGTGGCATTCTAAGGCTGTAATGTAGTATAATAGGCATATATTTTTGATGGCAAATTGATAGCTGCTATTAATTTTGAAAGAATGATGAGGTATAAAAATGAGTATTAAATCACTTACACCGTTAGAAGGGCGGTATGGTCACATTACTGAGCCTTTGGGTGACTATTTTTCAGAATGGGCTTTAATAAAATATCGTATTCATGTAGAAGTAGAATGGCTTATCGCCATGGCAAGCAATTCCGATTTTGCTGAAATTCGCCCATTCACTACAGATGAAATTAATTTTTTACACGACATTGTTAAAAATTTTGACGACACTGCCGCTCTACGCATCAAAGAAATTGAACGCACTACCAATCATGATGTAAAAGCAATCGAATATTTCCTTCGTGAAACATTAGGTAGCATGACTCTTTCTGATGTACTAGAATTCATCCATTTCTCTTGCACTTCAGAAGATATTAACAATCTTTCCTACGCGTTAATGCTTAAACATGGCATCGAAGATGTCTGGTTACCAGCAATGGAAAGTCTGATAGAAACCGTTACAACGATGGCAGACGAAGAAAAAGATATCCCAATGCTAGCACATACACATGGGCAATCCGCTTCTCCTACAACTGTAGGTAAAGAATTGGCTGTGTTTGTCTACCGTTGGAACCGCCAATTAAAACAACTTCGCGCCCAAGAATATCTAGGTAAATTCAATGGTGCTGTTGGCAATTTCAACGCGCATAGCATTGCTTATCCAGAACTAGATTGGGAAGCTGTTTCTCGCTTATTTGTCGAAGGACTAGGATTGACTTACAATCCATTGACAACACAAATCGAATCGCATGATTATGTTGCTGAAACATTCCATACACTTGCACGTTTTAATAATATTCTTCTAGATTTTGATCGCGATATGTGGCTTTATATCTCCCTTGGCTACTTCAAGCAAAAAACAATTGCTGGCGAAGTAGGTTCTTCTACTATGCCGCATAAAGTAAACCCGATCGACTTTGAAAACTCGGAAGCAAACTTAGGTCTAAGCAATGCTGTATTTGACCATTTAGCAAACAAATTGCCTATTTCCCGTCTGCAACGTGATCTTAGCGATTCTTCCGCCCAACGCAACATTGGTACAGGTATTGCCCATTCCTTCATTGCTATTACTTATACGTTAAAAGGTCTTAGAAAAACAATCGTCAATAAAGAAGCCCTCGCTGCCCATCTAGACCATGCTTGGGAAGTCCTCGCCGAAGCAGTACAAACTGTAATGCGCAAACACGGTCATGCCAATTCTTATGATAAGCTAAAAGCCATTACCCGTGGCAAAGGCATCACTGAAGAAGACATCAAAACCTTTATTGAAAGTCTGGAATTGCCAGAAGCAGATAAAAAACGCTTATTGGCTCTAACACCTTCACAATACGTTGGTATCGCAGCTTCTTTAATCAAACATATCAAATAAAACCTGTTTTTACTAATCATCAAAACGCCAGTCAAATTTAAACAATTTGACTGGCGTTTTTTATGATTACAACATTTTGCCATCCGTATCGTGTATAACAGCGAACTTTGACTATACTATTTAGATAAATCCTATCATTATGCTAAAAATCTCGCTACTTCTCCTATACTCTACGGTTCGTTTATTGCTCATAGGTTCAATATACTCTAAACTTAGATTGTGAGGTGATACAGATGAATTGTGAAAAAATCGGCAAATTAATATACAATCTGCGCAAAGAAAAAGATATGACGCAAAAACAACTCGCTGATTTAATGAACATCAGCGACAAAGCAATCAGCAAATGGGAACGCGGGCTTGGCTGCCCAGATGTATCGTTGCTCCCAGAACTATCACAAATACTTGGCGTCAATATTGAAGAACTCCTGTTAGGTAAAATCGAGTTAAACGAAGCAATTGGAGGAAATATGAAAAAAATTAAATTTTATGTCTGCCCGAACTGTCATAATCTTATGACCGCAACAGGCGATGCCATTATCTCCTGCTGTGGTAAAAGATTAGAAGCTTTAGTGGCAACAAAAGCAATTGAAGAATCTCATCTATTAAACATAGAGCCTGTCGAAGATGAACTGTATGTCTCATCATCCCATGAGATGAAAAAAGACCATTTTATCTCCTTTGTTGCCTATGTAACAGGCGATAGAGTCTTCATTGTAAAACAATATCCCGAATGGAATATGCAATTTCGCTTTCATAAGTTTGGCCATGGAAAACTATATTTTAATTGTTCAAACCACGGACTATTTTATCAGTTGATTTAAGGGATGTAAAACAAGAAAGGGAACGAAGTTCATGACACCTTTCCGTGTTATAACCTTCGTCCCCTTTTTCTATTAAATTAACTAATTCGCATGGCTATAAGATAATTACTAAATTGAAAACTATTCTCTAATGACTCAGCAAGCCTTTCCAGGCAGTAATTTAATCGCTTCTGCTTCCGATACTGGGCGACTGAATATATATCCTTGGATAAAGTCACAGCCGTTATCGGCCAGATATTCGAGTTGCCGCTGTGTTTCGACCCCTTCAGCAACAACATTCATATGAATCGTGTGCGCCATATTGATAATGGAACCGATGATTTTTGCGCCTTGGGTATCAGCTGTTATCATATCAATAAAAGACTTATCGATTTTAAGTGTTTCAACTGGTAATCTACGTAAATAGGTCAAGGACGAAAAGCCTGTACCAAAATCATCTAAAGATAAATGCACCCCCAACTCTCTTAGTTCCAAAAGTTTACTCGTAGCATCTTCAATCGACGTCATTAGCAAGCTCTCCGTAATTTCTAGTTCCAGCTGATTGGGCTGAATACCAGCCTCTTTAATGGCACTACAGACAAGAGCAATAAAATTATCAGCAGCTATTTGCTTTGATGATATATTTACTGCGACATGAACCTCGCTCCAGCCTAACTCGGCTAAACGCCGAGCAAATTGGCAAGCCTGACGCAGAACCCATTGCCCAATGCTGTGAATAAGACCAGATTGCTCAGCGACTGGTATAAAATGCATTGGCGATACAACCCCATATTCAAGGCTATTCCAACGCAAAAGCGCCTCAAAGCCAGTTACAAATCTTTCTGTGGTAACAATCTGCGGTTGATATACAATCGAAAGTTCACCGCGCTCCAACGCATATCGTAAACTGCTAGTCAATCTCATTTTTTGGTATGCCTCTGTTTGCATCGCTTCAGTATAGAAGCGCCAGCAATTCTTACCATCTTTTTTGGCTGCATACATAGCATTATCGGCGTTTTTAATAATCTCTTCTGTTGTATCGCCATCGGTGGGATAAAAGGCAATACCAATACTTGCTGTCATATGAAAACTAACTCCTAAATTTTCCTGCTTCATTCCTAACGACTTACTTATTTTATGAGCAATTTCGCCAATTTGCACTCGATCATACATGCCAGACAGGATCACAACAAACTCATCTCCGCCAACCCGAGCCACAAAAGCCTTTTTGCCCACTTCCTCGACAATTCTGGCTCCGGCTTCACAAATAATCGCGTCTCCGCAAGTATGCCCATATGTATCATTGACCATCTTTAGATCATCTAAATCAATAAACACAACAGCACCTGACGCATCTTCTCGACGGGCTCGCTCTATTTCGCTATTTAACCATTCGTTCAGATAATATCGGTTTGCAAGGCCAGTCAAGGAATCAAAGTAAGCCATATGTTTGATAGTTTCCGCCTGCTTCCGGCGCTCTTCCTCTACCTGCATTCGCTCGGTAATATCCTGATTCGTCCCATATTTTTTGATAATCTTTCCATCGGCATCTCTAACAACGCTTCGCCTTACAAGGACAGTCCTTACCTCGCCGTCGCGGCGAATAATTCTATGCCACATATCGCTAGCATTGAATCGTTTCTCCTGCGAAATAAAATTATTTTCTTTGTTAAACATCCAAACATCTTCCGGATGCACGAATTCTTTGGTATAAGTATCCAAAGACATAAACCGTCCTTCTTTTGCTACATCTGTACCATAGATAGCGTAAAACCCATCACCAAAGTCATAAAGCTCAGTCTCTGGATTATATTCCCACGGTGCCAAGTTCGCCAAATCTGCCGCCATAGCTAGTTTATTTTTACTGGCAATTAAGGCTTCTTCCTGCTGACGCCGCGCCTCTTCTGCTTGTTTACGTTCTTTAATTTCATTATGTAAAGAATCTACCAATAAAGCATTCCCTAAAGCAAGCGACGCGAGATCTGCAAATCTCTGTAACAAAAAAAGTTCGTCTTTAGAAAGCTTCCGCTCCGCTTCACAAAAACCAAGTCCAACCGCACCAATCATTTTATCTTGGTGTTTTAACGGAACAAGGACACAATACTGTACCTCATCAAAAATCGAATTTGGTAAGCGATCTTCCCATTCTCCATAATTATTCACAGTGGCAATTTTTCCGGTTCTATATGCCAGTCCAATAAGACCTTCTGTAATTTCCCCCTCGCTGGTAATCTTGCTAAAAACACCCGTTCCTATTTTTAATGTATATGTCCCTTTTTCTTCATTTACTAAATAGACAAAACTATTTTGAGCATTGAAAAGTTCAACAACTCTATAAATAATTTTTTTAAATACATCGTCATGATTAAGATCAGCAATGAGTCCTATAGCTGTATCATGTAACAAATTAAGCACTGTATTTTGACGATAGATTTTTCCTTCTTGCGCCAATAGTTCATCAAATTGCTGACGCAATTCTTCTTCCGAAGCGGTGAGTTCCTCATATGCGGCCAAAAGTTTTTCATTCGACAATTGATATTCTCTTTCGTTACTTATTAGAAGCGTATCGTGATTTCTCCCTTCTTTATCCTTCATATCACGCACTGTCATCACTCCTCACTAGGTCATATAATTCTCCTCATATTCTTCAACGACTGCTGTATGCTTTTGTTATTTAGTATTATAAATAGTATAAAATAACTGAATATAGCTAAATAGTACCTTTACTGTAATCAATTGTCAACTTGTAATATAAATTGGCAGCTATAAAAAAGATAACAACAAACACCATATTTATCTCTTCCAAGCAAATCACATAAACTTTTTTAGACAAAACAAATCAACCCGAAGAGTTTCCTCTTCGGGTTGACTGTTTATGGCACATTTCCTTTGCTAATCCATTTCCTAGACTAAACCTTTCTCCCATGGAATCGACCACGAATACTAGTTTAACCGTTCTACAAAATACCGTTTCCATACATGGATTAGGACGCCATCTGTGCGTTTCTTCACTATCCTTCGCTAGGGTCATAGCCTTTTGCTACTGCAGGATGCGAATCTGGATAGTCTCAGAGGAACTATTCAATCTTCCTCTCTGCGGACTTTCAAGATACCCTCATGGTATCCTTACCAAACAGTCCCTTCTGTTAAGTTAAATATACCATAGAAGTACTGCTTCGACAAGCTATTTTCAGAAAATATTTTATTTTCTGAAAAACTTTTTATAGTTCTTGATTGATTGTGCGAGGCAAGGAGGGATTGCTAACATCTGCTTTTCTTCTCTTCTTCATCAAATCATCTAACAACGTATAAACTACAGGTACAACCACTAGCGTCAAAATAGTTGAAGTAATCAATCCACCAATAATCGCATGAGCCATAGGAGCACGCGCCTCCGCTCCTGGTCCGATTCCTAATGCTAAGGGAAGCATACCAAAGATCATAGCTGTTGTCGTCATAAGAATTGGACGCATTCTGACAACAGCGGCTTCCACCAATGCTCGATTACGCTCTACCCCTTCGCCTATACGCTGCTTCGCAAAATCAATTAACAAAATCGCATTTTTGGTCACGAGTCCCATCAGCATAATAATACCAATCAACGACATCATACTGAGCATGCTATGAGCGATTAAAAGGCCTAGTATTGCCCCTATAATTGCTAACGGCAACGCCAGCATAATAGCAAATGGTTCAATATAACTTTCAAATTGGGCAGCAAGCACGAAGAAGATAAATAGCACCGCCGCAGCCAGTGCCATTGCAATGCCTTGAAAAGCATCCGCCATCTGCTGTGATTGGCCTGTAGTAACAAATTTATAGCCTTGCGGCAATCTTACATCCGACAACTTTTTGTTTAGCGCGGTATTAAAATCACCAAGAGAAACTCCATTTAAATTTGCCGAAATAGTGATTTGCTCTTGACGATCATAACGTTGGATTTGCGTCGGACTTGTTGCATAGACCATCTTTGTAACCTGCGATAAAGGAACCATGACCGCCTGGCCGTCTTTATCTCGATTAGAGCTTGGTGCATATATATTGTTTACATTTGCTAAACTTTTGCGATCACCTGGTGCTAAGATTAGTCTCACGTCATAAGAATCCTCTTCATCTCTATACTGGGTTACAACAGTTCCGTTAAACATGGTCTGAAGAGTACTGGCAATATTGGAAGTGGAAACACCGAGATCCGAAGCCTTGTCACGGTCTATCACAAGTTGGGCATCCGGTTTACCAGCTTCATAGCTTGAAGAAACATCCGTTGAGCCAGGTACGTTAGCCACTATTTCCTCGACTTGCTGGGCTATCTCAGCTAATTTATCTAGGGATGTACCCTGAATAACAAGAGAGATCGGCTTACCGCTAGACACACCTGATTTTTTTGAAACACTGACTTGTACTCCCGCAATGCCACTTAATTTTTCACGAAGGCTTGTAATGATTTGATTATCACTCACCTTACGTTCGCTTTTCGCAGTTAGTTTTGTAAAAATATTAATATTGTTAATATCTGCAGAGCTATAGGTCAAAGTCACTTCTGGTATTGAGCGAATAATTTGAGACATATTGTCGGCAATTTCGCCTACGACTTCTGGACTTTTCCCAGGATCAACACTTGCAGACACTGTAATTTCACCAGCATCTGAATCTGGAACAAAGGTTGAACCAAGTGAAGGCAGGAGCATCAAACTTGCCATAAAAAGAGCACCAGCGATAGCCATTACTTTTTTTCGATGTCCTAGTGCATAGTTTAAAAATTCTCCATAGCGCCCTGTCCAGTAATCAAACTTTGCATTCCACTCACGCCATTTTTTTTGCAATTTGCTAGTCGGCTCCGTATGTTCATCCGATAAATACTTAGCAGACAACATGGGTGTCAGTGTAAATGCAACAAATAAAGAAACCAGAACACTAACGGCTACAGTTATACCAAATTGTTTAAAGTACTGTCCTACTATACCTGTCATCATACCTACTGGCAAAAATACTGCAACCAACGTAAGGGTCGTTGCAGTAACAGCCAGGCCAATTTCCGCCGTTCCTTCGGCAGCAGCCTTAAATTTATCCTTTCCCATTTCAAGATGACGGACTACATTTTCAATGACAACAATCGCATCATCAATCAATAGACCTACTGCTAAAGATAGGGCTAATAAGGACATTGTATTTAGCGTAAAGTTTAACATTTTCATCGCTAAAAATGAGGTAATAATAGAGGTTGGAATAGCAATGGCGGCGATCATTGTACTGCGCCAATTACCTAAAAACAGAAATACGATTGCAACAGCCAATAGACCACCAATAACCAAATTAAACAATACGTCGTGAATAGAATCCTTAATGTTTTTAGAATTATCTCGTACCAATACCAATTCAACACCGGCTGGTAATTCTTTTTTAATATTTTCTAATTCCTTCTTGGCATTTTCAACTACTTGAACTGTATTACTGCCAGACTGTTTCATGATATCCAGACCAACAGAGGTTTTATCATTTAGTTTTGTGATAGTAGTTACATCCTTAGCTGAGTCCTTTACGTCAGCAATATTTTTCACATACAACTGTACTCCGTTTTTCTGACCAACCGGAAGATTTAATAGCTGATTTGGAGAGGTAAGATTCCCCACAGACCGTAAGCTAGTCTCCCTTTTGCCATCTGTTACCTTACCACCAGGAGTATCCATATTTTCACTGCGGATACTGTTCATTATTTCTGAAACAGTCAGATTATAGGCAGCAATTTTATCACTATCCATATTAATTTTTATTTCCCGATCGATACCGCCCTTTACATTTACCGCTGCAACTCCATTGATTGCTTCTAATCTTTTTACGACGATATCATTTGCAGCAATAGTTAACTCTCTTGGACTAAGATTACCTGTTACCGCAATAGAAGCGACGGCTGTATCAGAGGGGTCATACCGTGTTACAATAGGCGCATCTGCTTCATCAGGTAGGATACCTTGCATTCTGCCGACTTTATCGCGAACATCCTGCGCAGCAGTCGCTGCTGAAGTTTCTATGGTAAACTGGATAACTGTTGTTGATACTCCTTCTTTTACCGTAGATGTTACATGTTCTATCCCGGGTACAACGCTAATGGTTTCTTCCACCTTTTGTGTAATTTTGGATTCAACCTGCTCTGGTGATGCCCCTGGATAGTTGACTGTTACGGCAACAACCGGAATTTCAACGTTTGGATATTCATCTACATTTAAAGAAATGTAGCTAAATAATCCTAAAACGACAAGTGCCAAAATGGTTACTGTTGCAAAAACTGGTCGTTTCAAGCTTATATCAGTTAGTATCATGGCTATCCCCTCTACTCTACTATAGTAACTACATCACCATCTTTAAGTTGGCTAACGTTGCTTACAGCTAACTTATCTCCGGATTGTAGACCAGATTTTATCTCAATAAGATCACCAGTAGTCGCACCAACTTCAACTTGATGACGAGTGACTTTATCATTTACTACCGTAAATACATAGTAAATCCCCTGTTTTTGGATGATTGCTGCTTGCGGTATCGTTAAAATTTGCACAGCATCCCCGATAGAAAGCTGCACTTTACTAAACATACCCGATTTTAATTCCCCAGAATTATTATCAATCTTCACTTTTGTACGAAACATTCGATTGGCGGAACCAGCTTCAGGATTGATTGTATCAACAGTACCCATAAATACTTTGTTCGCATAGGTGTCAACTGTTATTTCTGCAGGTTGCCCTTTTTTTACCATTCCTAAATCTTTTTGTTCAACATTAACGATTGCATACACTTGATCAATATCTTCAACAATCATCAGTGCGGCTCCAGGAGAAACAACCTGACCGACAGTAGCTGTAACATTGGCCACCACACCATCAACTGGTGCTGTAATCACGCCATTAGCATATTGCTGCTGTGCATCACTTAGACCGCTGTTTGCAGTGGATAAATCTGCCTGAGCAATTTGTTTTTTAGCCTCAGCAGTATCTAACGTCTGCTGGGGTATAGCGCCTTGCGCTGCTAGTGTCAAATAACGATTGTAGTCCAGCATTGCTAGGTCGTAGTTTATCTTAGCTTTGGTTACGGCGTCCTGTGCAGTGCGCACAGAGTTTTGCAACTCTACATTTTCCAATTTAGCCAATGCCTCTCCAGCTTTTACATGCTGGCCTTCTTGCACCATAACTTCTTGAATGCGTCCTGCAAGTTTAGCACTAACAGTTGCTGATGTTTTACCTTCAATTGAAGCATTTAACATTAATTTTGGTATTGTATCTATCAATTGTGCATTTGCAATCTGCACATTTACCCCTGTAGCGTTAGCTTGCAATTGGGTCTTTCCACTGGAAAATACACCACTACGGAATCCTACAAGTACTACAATAATTATTACCATTGGAATAATCCAATATTTTAGTCTAAAGCCTTTCATTAAGTATCCTCCTAAGTTCTTACATATTTATTCAAACTTCCTTGTTTGCCAGTTACATACCGACCAGTCGGTATGTAACTGGCAAACAAGGAATTAATCGATTTATTCCTTGTAATCATTAATTCCAATAAATTTCCAAATATTATCTATTAGCTGCCGATGCATATCAGCGGTATTTATCTGTTTGCCCAAGATGTTCAATCCGCTGGAAACAGAAAGTATCATTGTCGCAACTACCTGAGGGTCAAAGTCTCTCCTAGCTTCTCCTGTTTCTTGCGCTAACTGTAATTTTTCTTCTATTCTATTTCTTAATTCTAACTGCCCCCGATCAATGCGCTGTTGAATCTCAGGGAAATTATGTATTACCTCTAATGCAATGCTTGCATTATTTGCACGATAATCGCCTTGCTCAACATTGATTAAACGCTTAAAATAAGCATCTTGCTCCTCACTTAATAAAAAGTTTAAAATTCCTCGAAATGTTTTTTCCTCGTTGAATACTCTTGCATACTTTTCTCCAAAATGATCATATAAATAGCATATACATGCATGAAACAATTGTTCTTTGCTCTCAAAGTAATGATATATCCCACCTTTGGTAATACCAATTTCCTTTGCTACATCAACGAGAGACACATTCCTGTACCCACGCAATAAAAATAGTCGTAAAGCAGACAACATGATATTTTCTTTTGTCAAAATTTCTCCCCCTTTAGCCATACCTACCAGTCGGTATGTTTAATTATCTAACAATGAGTGGTTGATGTCAAGATTTTATTACGAAAGTTATTTTGAAAATCCTGCAAAATATAAAAGTCCGCGAAACTCGCGGACTTTTATCCGATGACTAACCCGCTCTAATACTTCCGCTTCTGTAAGCGGTGAGTAAAGAGCGGCTAATTCCCTGAATTAAGTCTCCATTTATATTTATATACGGACGCTTACACAGGTAATTGTCCTGTTAAAATAGCTGTTATAATAAAAATGAAAAACAGTGGTATGGACCATTTGAAAAATTCCTTTTGATATTCACCAAAACTCATTTCTGTTCTATCCATCAGCAAAAACAGCCATGCAACAGTCGGACTTGCATAACGAATGGCCTGCCCCATGAAGGACGCCATGCCAATTTCAGTAGGCGTAATGCCATACTGATAAGCAATAGGAGCAACAACAGGCAGTATGCCAAAATAATAAGCATCCACAGGCAGAGCATAGCAAGCAAACGACCCTAGGAAAGCAAAAATCAAAGCTGTATGGCTGCCTAAAGACGGCGGTATCAAACTCGCCATATGATTCGCGATAGCTGCTGCCATGCCACTGCCATTTAAGATACCTAAAAAACAACCTGCCGCAATAATGATTGAGGTTACGGCAATGGCGTCGCCGCCATTTGCGGTAATACGCTCACGTTGTTCTTTATCATTGTAGTTAATGGCCAAAGCAATACCTGTACCAAGCAGAAATACGATAGCGCCGCTAACCCATCCTAAAATTAAAATTGTCAGCATAACTATTGTCAATATAAGATTAAACCAAAAGCGTTTGGGTCTCTTAAGCTCTTTATCATTATTTTCGATAATCGCCACCATTTCTTCTATCTGGTCTTGCGAAATTACCGTATTTCCCCCAGAAATATAACCAAGTCTTTTTCTCTCCTTTTTCCCCATCATATAAGCTACGATGAACACATAAATAAATGATACGCCAAGAATTGGTAAAATAGCTACAAATAAATCGTTTACTTCTAGATTGAGCACTGCTGCTGCCCGTGCAAGCGGTCCGCCCCAAGGCAGGCAATTCCCCAATCCACAGGGAAGAATAATCAGCATCGCCAAGTTGGATAACTTTAAACCCATTTGTTTAAATAAAGGCACAAAAGCTGCGGTAATAATTAATATAGTAGTTGTCCCATCTCCGTCTAGGGTAACAACAGATGCAGTAAATGCTGTCACCATAATAATTTTCAGTGGATCACCTTTGGCTTTTCTTATCAGGTAGGTACAAAGAGGATCGAACAATCCGACATTCATCATAAGGCTGAAGTAAAGAATGGCAAATAATATCATGATGGTTGGATTAATTGTGCCTAACTTCACCTTGCCTTTTGTATCAACAGTATAAAATAATCCATCTCTAATCCAGATAAGTATTTTTTCTAGAGGAATACCATTGAGCAAACAGGCAAGAAATGCTGCTGCCAACGATACTACAATTAAGCCGGTAAATGGAGATAGTTTTTTGCGGATAACGAGCACTAAAAACACAATAATCAATAAATAGCCCAAAATTGTTAACATTTCGCTCTCTCCTTTGCCACATATCATTTTTTGTGAATTCTAATCAGCGGGTTCATTTCTAACCTATTTATTGTTATTTAGCATTTCTATTACCCACGCTGGAGCTAACTGGGGAAGTGGTTCATTATTTTCTCTGCATCTAGCATATTCTGCTATAGCTTCTCTGCGTTTTACTTCATAAGCCTCTTTCTTTTCAGCGGCTTCTAGCACTTCTTCAATACGTTCACGCGGAATAACGCTAACACCATCTGCGTCTCCCAAAATCAAATCTCCTGGACTTACTTTGACCCCTGCGCAAGTTACAACCGTATTAATTTCACCCGGCCCCTTTTTTGACGGACTTCGCTGCATAATCCCCTTGGCATAGATCGGAATCGAAAGCTGTGATAATCCAACTTTATCCCGCACATATCCATCAACGATAATCCCGTTTAGTCCGATTGCTTCTGCTGAAGCGCCCATCAAATCCCCCATATAAGTTCTTTCGGTATATCCCTTTCCAGCAACCACCAATACATAGCCTGGCTTACCTTGATAAATTGCAATATGAATCGGAAAATTATCACCATCTTCCGTATCCACCGTACAGGCAGTTCCGATCAAAATCTTATCGCTATCTAAAGGCATCAAACTAGCATCCATACAACCATTACGTTCAATCCCTAGTTTCTCCATACCATCACAAAGCTGTGCCGGACTCAATTTCTTTACTCTCTCTATTAAATTCTGTGGAATTAATTCAGGAAGTTCGTTATAGTTAATTTTACTCATGAAAAAACACTCCTTTTTATATCATTTTATCGTTCTATAAAATGTTTCATCGCTTCTTTATAATCCATCTTATCGCCGCCTGCACCGAGCTTATTTACCCAGTTTTGCTCAGCCATATGGTCTAATTTGTGGACAGTCGCCTTTGACATCGAGGCATCAACCCCTAAGCTTTCCAAGGTTGCTACCACATCTTTCATTTCTGCGCTACGGCGTGATGCATGAATCATTGTGCGGGCAATAAAGGTATCGGCTAATTGCTCCACAGTTTTACCATTAATGGAGCTAGAAAGAGACTTTACCAGTGTATCTAATACACCATAATTCTGTGCTGCTTCAAAGGATTCAAACATAAGCTGTGGAATCCCTTTCATGACTACGCTTTTGAACATCTTAATCGCGGAAGCCCCGCCCGCTTCTGCATCCAACACAGTTAATTTCATGCCATATTGTGAAAATTCTCTTTCAAAATCTTTAGCACCCTCTCCTGCCAAAAACATAGGTACTTTATGTTTATTGCCAGGAACTGTGCCCATAACAGCGGCATCACAAAATTTAACACCCTCGGCATGTGGAATTCTTGCAATATCTGCTTTTATCGTAGGTGCAGCAGAATTCATATCGACATAAACTTGTTTTTCCTTCAGATGCGGAATAATGGATTCCGCTACATTTACTGCGACCTTCGCACTCGTGAGAGATGCAATAAATTTGCCAGATCGATAAGCGCTTTCTAAACTATCAAACAACTTAACGTCAGCTTCTTTGGCTCTTTTTTGAATCATTTCACCTAATTGAGGATTCGTTGCATTTACATCGTAAGCACCAATATCCGTTAATCCTTCTGATTTTAGCCCGATAGCGATATTATAGGCAGCTTCGCCAAACCCAATGAGTACCAATTGCATGACTGTTCCCCCTTTTTATTGTTTATGCCTATTTTAAATGCAAGAAGTGTGCCAGCCTTACTAAGTAAGAAAAGCTGATTCTGTGCAAGAATCAGCTTTTCTTTGATTAACACTCTAATAAATCTCTGATACAAATTCAATTCATATTTTATAAAAAAATTATATATTGATTGAATTTTTGCAATATACGGAAAATATGCGTGATAATTTACTTTTCAGAACATTGCGATTCTTTGCATATTATTTCATTATTGAAATCAATTGCAAGGCTCATTTCGTAATTTTTTAAGACAATCTTTTATCTGTTATATTTTATTAAATCAAAGCAATGGGAATCTTCTTTCATATATTTCTTCATTTTTCGCCATAGTGTTGTTATGCTAATTCCTAACCGTTTTGCTGCCTTTGTTCTGTTTCCATTCACTTCACATAATATTTGATAAATAAATTCCTTTTCGGTCAGAGTTCCCTTCGGGGTGGATGTAATTAACGCAGCAGGAACAAAATCTTCGTCGTTCTTAAAAGATATATCATCTGTAACTTCTTGCACCAAATTTTTATTGACGATGCCATCGTCGCACATTACAGCTAAACGTTCAACAATATTACCGAGTTGACGGATATTTCCGCGCCACTCACACATGGATAGCTGCTTTAAAGCTTCATCTGTAATATCACAAGTAGGTAAGTGAGGATTTTTTAGAAAATATCGTATAAGTTCTGGAATATCTTCACGGCGTTCATTTAGCGATGGAAGACACAATTTTAATACACATATCCTGTAGAAAAAATCTTCACGAAACAGTCCTTTTTTTACTAAGTTATTCAAATCTTTGTTGCTTGAGGTAATAATACGTATATCAACTGGCGTTACTTTGTCGTCACCAATGCGAATGACTTTTCTTTCTTGGATAACTCGTAAAAGTTTTAACTGTACATCCAATGAGGTCTCACTAATTTCATCCAAAAAAATGGTCCCCATATGGGCAAGTTCGAACACGCCTGGTTTTCCTTCATTAAGAGCTCCCGTAAAGGCTCCTTTAACATAGCCAAACAACTCACTTTCCAGGACACTTGGCGGAAATGCAGCACAGTTTATCGCCACAAATGGGGCGTGACGTCGGTTAGAAGCATTGTGAATACTTTGCGCAAATAATTCTTTTCCTGTTCCTGTGTTACCAACAATCATGGTTGTACTGTCTACTGCCGCATATTTAATTGCCAATTTCTTTGCTGCTTGAATTGCTGGGCTTGAACCAATAATATCGGCAAACGTTTTATCAGCAACATGCTTTTGGACGAGCAAGCGGCGCATTTTATGTTCTATATTTTGAATTTCCGCTTGTTTTTGCAAAGTTGCAACAGCACCGAACACTTGTTGATTTAATTTGATGGGATCAATATTTAGGATAAGCGAATGCTTTTTTATCGTAAGTAAAGCGCCACGAACAGATTCTCCCTTCTTTAGCACATCAGAAAAATAACCTTTTTTTATAACATGATCAATATGTTGTCCACAATGTAACGGTTCCAAGAATCTACTGGCATTTCCGTTTATATTTGTAACAAGCCCATCACGATCAATACTGACAATGCCTTCTGATACACAGTTCAAAATAGCCCGTATCAATTCATAACGGCTTTGCAATTCTAAACTTTTTCGTGTCTTTTCGTGTTCAACTTTTAATAAATGAAGCGCTGCATTAATAGCATCGTTTATTGAATCTTCATCAGCCGTTGTCATGATATAGCGAATGCCGTGTTTTATTACTTCTTTTTCAAGAGAAAGTCCCCCAATTGCCACTTTTATTCCCATAGATATTAATTCATCTATCTTTTTCTGCGTAGCATCTTTACCTAATAATGGATTGATAGGATATATTAATACATCTTCTAAAAACGGTTTGGATTTATTTAGAATTTTTATATAACCTTCTGAGGTTGCTAAAAAAGCAATTTTATCAGAAATAAGACGAGCTTTTTGATAAGAAAAATAACAATCAAAAAATGTATGCTGCACTTCAACAATTGGAACATCTACGTGACTACGTAACATCTGTGCGGTATTTCCACGACTTATGATTACAGTTATCCCCTCATCAATAAGATTTTGAGCAATGCTTAAAGCATCCTCTTGTGAAGCCTGTTTAATTATAAAAGATAAATTTCTTTGATCTACAATTTTTTGTATTAACTGCGTTAAGGTGCTAGATGGTGAAATTACTCCAATTTTAGGTTTCATAATCTTTCTCCTAAATTATTTATATATTAGTTAAATGTAAAGTCAACTATAAATCTTTTCTACATCCAAAAAGCTTTAACTTTTAATATTTACTATAAAATTCGAAATTCCTGCAAAACGAGAAAGAGAGCAAAGTAATCTTATGCGTTACTTTGCTCTCTCTTATTACTTATTTTTATCGAAACATTCTCTGTTAAGATATCAGCCTATGATAAATCAAAAGCCAGTACCCCAACATCATTAAATCAACAACGGCAATTCTATATTAAAATACCTTAACTTACTTTTGACTCTGTCCGTATTTTAACACAAATTTAAATACCAAAATATAGATACTGCAGAAAATTTATAAACAACACATAACACTAGCAAGCAATACTTACACAGCGAAAAAGGCTTTGCAATATGTGCAAAGCCTCAGCTTGTAGACAAACTATGGACAGATAGGCCGCGGGTCGGCGATAAGCACCCATCTGCGTCGTTACAGTAAGGTGCTGCTCGTCGACGTACAAGAGTACGACTCCTTCACATCCCCTTACTGCGCCTAGCGTCTGAGCACTTCTCACCAACCGGCAACCTATCTTCGTACTAGTTTATAAGTGGAACGGATTTAGCTATTTTTTAATCTATCGACATAAATATTTTATTTTGTCGACAGTCTGAGGCTTTGCAATATGCAAAGCCTCATATTTTTTTCTTGGAGCATATTTCCCTACAGCTTTTCAACGCACCGGAATCGCTCCTGCTACTTTACAAGGTTGACCGTGGAAATGAAAACTCCGGTTGCGATGGCAGTTACGATAACCCCGCTGATGTTTGCTCCTAGTGCCAATGGCAAAATCATGGCTATTGGATTGGCCTCTTTTGCAGCGTGCTGCGCTAATTTTGCCGTCGAAGGTACACAAGATACGCCAGCAATGCCAATCACTGGATTATAATTGGTGCTAAACCAGTACACCAGCCATCCGCCGAATAGACCACCAATGCCTGAAAGCAATAATGCTAGACAACCGAGAAGTACAAGAATACCAACTTTGGGATCCATGATCGTTTTTGCATCACAAAGTATTCCTAGCAGTAATCCCAGAGAAAGCGTGGAACCATAGAGAACCGTACTATCAAGAAATTGTCGAAACGGTTCGATTTCCGCCTCTCTGATAGCAACTCCAAGAAAGAAACACATGATAAGCGGAGCGGCTACTGGCAATAAGAGGCATAATACAAAGCACATGATAACAGTAAAAAGGAATCTTTGCTTTTTCGGAATATCAGCCTGCTTTAGCTGAACCGCTAAACCACGATATTTTTCTGGCACCAATAGTTTAATTAGGTAAGGGTATCCGGCATAAGTTAGACTCAAATATAGATAAGCGATAATCGAAATAGGAACAAACAATTTGGGCGCCAGCATGAGTGAGGTGAATAGCACCATGGGACCATCTGCGCCCCCAATGATACCGACTGCCGCCGCATCTCCGATGGGCAATCCCATTTTATAGCCAATGACAAGGGTAGCGAATGAACCAAACTCTGCAAATACCGCGACCGTCATGCTAGCCCAAGGTCGCGACAAAACAAAACCGATGTCACTCATCGCTCCAATTCCCAAAAAGACTAAACAAGCGATGAGTCCATTGCTAAAGGTAAGATTGTAAATGGGTTGCAGAAAATTAACCTGCATGATATTCACGAGTGCAGCAGGATCTGCTACCAATGGATCAAGAAAAATGTTCCCAATCCCTCCACCTTGCATAAATAACACCCCAGAATTAATCGCAATCATACCTACTCCCATGGGAACCATAATCAATGGTTCGAGGGTACGCTTAAACCCAAGATAAGCAAGAATAAAACCAAAGGTAATTAGAAAGATTCTAGCGAGTACAATTCCATAATCTTGTACAAAAAAAGTGAAAATTCCAGGAAACAAATTGTATAACACTTCAACCATACTATTCCATCTCCTATTTTTGCTATAAATTATTTACCAACCGAGCCTTGCAACCTATGCAAAAGTTTATCGACCAACAGTATGATTCCAACTGTAGAAAATGCAATGATTGCTGTGAGGCCATAGGAAAAGAAAAAATAAGTGTAAATATCCATCTGCAGCCCCTCCTTTCCCATACAATCTTTCTGAAACAATAATAATCATCCCAATGAGTCGTCCTAAGGTTTTGAGTAGTAACCCATTGCCTTTTAGCGTCATGGGAAGTGGCGATTGCATCTTCAATATAAACTATGGAAGTAATGGGCAAGATATTCTTATTTTTCTCCTTACTCAAAGCAAGTTACATTCAAGAGATTTCATTGAAACTAAGAAATCTCTACTATTAATCTAAATTTTCCTATTATCCTGTTCTCTGATTATTAAACTTGATACTCAGATTTTAATAAAGAATAGCAATATTGATCAACAAATTTACCACGATTAAACTCATATTCTCTAAGTAAACCATCTAGCTTAAAACCATTTTTTTCTAGTATTTTTTGCGATTTTATATTCCCAAAATTAACAAACGCTTCAATTCGATTGTATTTCATCGTAGCAAAACCGTAACGAATAATCGCCTGCAGCGCTTCCGTCATGATGCCTTGTCTCCAGTATTCTTTGCCTAACTCATATCCGATTTCAATTCTACAGTGCTCACTTTTTAAATTGTGAAAGCCACAAGTACCTAGGACCTTGCCACTATCTTTTGCTGTAATCACCCATCTGGCACCTTGATTATCGCCATATAACTTCTTTAAGATATCAATCATATCCATGCTTTCTTGTATGTTAGCAAACGGTTCAAGAGAAAGGTATTCCAGAACCTCTGGATCTGACCAATATGTATGTAACACGGCAGCATCTTCAATTGTTAACTCTCGAAGAACTAATCGACTTGTTTTTATAACAGGAAATATGCGCATTTTATTATTGTCTTCCAATTTAGCAAAACCTCTTTATCTCTTATCATTTTTCTATAAAACGTAAAATTATCTATAAATCTTCTTTAAAGTTAAAATTTTTAATTCTAACTATTTACCATAAAATTCAAAACTCCTGCAAAGACGAAGAAGAGAGCAAAGTAATCTCATGCACTACTTAACTCTCTTTTAATTTTACTTATTTTTTATCAAGACATTCTATATGCAAAACCGTAAGAATACCATTTCCCACTGTGAAACGAATATCGAAATCGGCAAAGGGAAGTCCGAAAATGCGGGCAGGATCTTGCACATACGCTGGGCGAGGGTCTTGTTCTAACACCTTATACAAGCCCTGCCTTAACTGCTCTGGTATGAGCGCCAGCCATCTTTCTGGAAAAGCAACTTGCAGCTTGTAATCTACGCGAGCAGCAGCAAAGCCCGCCATTGCATCTGGATGACTATCCGTAAACGGTAGATATGGTTTAATATCAAAAATCGGCGTTTGATCGATCATATCGGCACCTGATACATGCAAAATTGGACCCAAATCTGAATGTTTCTCAATTCGTTCCAATTTCACGGAAGAAAGACCTAAGTGGTTTGGTCTAAATGGAGAACGCGTAGCAAATACCCCCATTCGCGTATTACCACCCAACCGCGGCGGACGAACAGTAGGTGAAAACTTACTGCCTACCGCCTCTGAAAATTGCCAGATCAGCCATATATGCGAAAATCCTTCCAACCCTCGAACCGCACTAAAATCACGATATGGTGGTTCAAATATAATCGTCGCTTCCAAAGGCACAAGACCACTTTGCCGTGGAACACCAAACTTCGTCGGAAACCTCGTGTGAATACGAGCAATATTCGTTATTGCTCCCGATATACCTGCTTTTTTCATAACTCATCTTTCCTTTTTCCTACTCAACCCAAGTCACACTCAATGGCTGTCTATCGACTAACCGTTTAAATGTATATTTCGGATACCCGAGCATCATTGCGCCGACTGCGGTAAATTCTTCTGGAATTTGAAGTGCTTCTAAGAGGGGCTTATATTGGCTAGCTGCAGCTATTTCTACGAAGCCAGCCCAACAGGTTCCTAGGCCCATCGAGATTGCATATAGTTCTACATATTCAAGGGAAAAACGTGCGTTGTCGTGTGCCATTGAAAAGCCTTGCGGGGCAATGGCTACGATGATAGAAGGCGCATTGCGCAAAACAACATCAATACCCTGTTTACGATAGACTTCTGGCAAACCAGCAAATGGTTTTACCCATTCAACATTGTCAGCAAGCTGCTTTTCCAGCCATTCTATGGTAGCTTCAGTTACTCTTTTCAATTTTTCATCATTTTCAATTACAATATAAGATAAGCCTTGTGAATTACAGCCTGTCGGTGCAAATCTAGCAATGTCTAATAGCTTCATCACTGTTTCTTTGGCTATTTTCTCTTTTTTATATTGGCGTATCGAACGGCGTGACCGCAAGAACGTAGCAGCAGTTTCTGCATCAATTACTGGATATTTATCTAACGGTACTTGCTGATCAAGTGGTGCTTTCTCATGATCTAAGGCAACGGTCGGACAAATTGCCGTGCAGTGTCCACAAACTATACAATCAGGTGAAACCGTTTGCGGTCCTTCCGCCGACATACCAATAACGCCATTCGGACATACCTCAGCGCAAAGCCCACATTTTATACAAAGCTCTTGATTAACTTTCAATAACTCCACAAAATCGCCCCCAAAATTATTTTTATCACTAGCTGTCAATGATTTACTCTTTTCGATACCAATAACTGGTTCGTTACGTAAATTCTATTTTACTTACCTGCAAAAGTCAACGATAAGCCTATGCTTCTGCAAGCAAAGTCAACATTACTTTTACAATGTATCTACGCAAAAAAGCTCGCGAGATTCGCGAGCTTTTTTATTATAACATTCAACCATTCAAATTTAAATGCTGGGCAAGAAGTTCAACCTGCCTTCTCTTTAACCATTCACCAATTTCTTTACCCTGCAAATGTCTTGGTACGGCTTCACCTTTTGGCAAGGTCATTACCGCTTTCAGTGAAGATAATTGAGGAACCTTTAGGCCTGTAGCTTTCGTGATAAGGTCAAATTCCTCTAGGTTAAGGCATCCACGCCTTAATTTGTTCATGATATCGACAATTTTATCTGGAGTCAGCCGTTCTAAAGGCGCTATGGTTTGACTGATCGTAATTGCCGCATCTAGCCAGTCACTAGGCAAGGTCATACGTGCATTCCATGAAGTTAGCACGTCCTTCGCCATCACCGTCCCCAAGGCAGCAAAGCGAAGTTTGGCATCTCTCGTAACATTTGCTACTGCATCTAAGCGCTCCATACCCTTAGTAAATACATCTAAGGGTAAATCCGCCAACTCTTTAAAACTAACTGACAATAGATCCGCCTCTGCTAGCACTCGAAAAAAGCGTCCCGGTGATTCTGCTTCTGGCAGTACTTTTCCTAGTTCCGCAATCATGCGTTCCAGAGGCTCCTCTGCCAATTCTTCTTTTGTCGCCGTCATCATTGGCAAGGTCGCTGGATCAATTGCAAATCTAAAGCGCGCAGCATGTCCTGCAATTCTCAATGCACGCATCGGATCATCGGAAAAATGTTCGCTCGTCGCTCTGAGCACTTTAGCTTCGATATCAGCTCGTCCACCAAAAGGATCGATAATCTCGCCAGTTAAACTATCCTGCGCCATGGAATTGATTGTGGTATCACGGCGAAAGAGGTCTTCTTCGATGGTAATTTTCGGTTTAGCGGATACCCTGAATCCTTTGTAGCCAAGGCCTATTTTCTTCTCGATTCTTGCAAAGGCAACTTCGCGCTTTACGCCATCTATTTTTAATAGAAAAACTGGAAAGGACTTACCGATCTCCTGCGCGTCAGGAAACAGTACTTTAAAATTCTTCTTTACCATTCCCACTACGCTAAAATCAATGTCCTTTGGCACTGCTCCCATAAACTGATCTCGGACTGAGCCGCCGACTCTAAAAACCCGCCCGCCATTTTCGGCAATGATTTCGGCAAAACCTTGTTCTGTTAATACATCCATATTCTATCTTTTTCTCCTCTATAAACGCTCCCTGTTGTTTCTCCATTAACGATTAGAAAATCCTACTTCTTTAATCGTATGTATCTTTCCTTTTATTTTGGTAGATTGCAAAGCCTCTTTGACAACGCTGCCTTTATTCCCTAGGATTTCAACATAGGAACAGGTATCTTGAATATCAATAATGCCGATATCCTCCCCACGAATGCCATCAATTGCTGTAATCGCACCTAAGATATCACCCGGTCTCATCTTTGTTTTCTTCCCAGCATTGATCCGAATTCTAGTAATCTGTTTATTTAATTGTGTACTTTTATCGATTTTTAACTTTGGCTTAAAAGTATCGTTGTCTGTAAACGTCAACTTTGCTCTTTCAACTTCTTCCTCACTTGGTTGACTTTGTTTCGGTATTTTATACTGAATAAACTCCTCAATCTCCCGTAAAGCCCGATATTCATTCTTCGTAACTAGCGTAACCGCTGCCCCGATACTACCAGCCCGTCCTGTCCTGCCAATTCTATGCACATAGCTTTCATTATCGAGCGGCATATCATAATTGATGACCAGCGATATATTGTCGATATGAATGCCCCGTGCTGCCACATCGGTTGCAATCAAAAATTGAAATTTTCCTCTTTTAAAGTCCTGAATGGAATTTAACCGATCTTTTTGATCCATTCCGCCATGCAAGATTACACAAGCGTAACCTTTTTGTTTCATCTTGACAAAAACAGATTCCACCTTATCTCTGGTATTGCAAAAAATAATACAGCTCTCTGGTCTTTCCATATAAATGATTTTTGTGATGAGAGGAAACTTATCACTTTCATCGATTTCATAATACGCTTGCCAAATGTTTTCCAAAGTAGAAGTTTCCGCATCAACTTCTATTTTTACTGGACTCTTCATATAGCGTTCGCATATTCTTGCAATTTTGTCCGCCATCGTAGCCGAAAACAGCAGTGTTACCCTGTTTTCTGGCAGTCCTTTGACAATTGCCTCCACCTGCTCAATAAAACCCATATCTAGCATTTTATCGGCTTCATCAATAATTAAATACTTGATTTCTGCCAGATTGATATTTTCTCTTTCAATATGATCTAAGGTTCGCCCAGGTGTACCAACAATCACATGTACTCTTTGCTTTAATTCGTTTTTTTGCAATTCCATACGTTGTCTACCAAAAACGGCGGCACATCTTACTTTTTTAAATCTCCCGATGTTGGAAATTTCCTGTTTTAATTGCAGTGCCAATTCTCTAGTTGGCGTAAGCACCAATACTTGGGGATTTCTTTGTTCTATTTCAATTTTTTCGCAAATTGGGATAGCAAAGGCCGCTGTCTTACCACTACCCGTCTCAGATTGAACAATGACATCTTGTTTATTAAAAACTAACGGAATTACCTCTTGCTGTACTTGGGTAAGCGTCTCATAGCCCAAATCCTTTAATGCTTTGGCGATTTCTTTACTAAAAACATACTGCTCCATATGATTATAAACCTCATTTTTTCTTGATTTAGCTTATCCCTAGGTTACTATAATTTATCTATCGTTATACCTGCTACTAGTATAGCATGAAGTCGCCTAGCAGAGAAATTTACATAGCGAGCAAAAAGCTCCTGCTAAATTCATACTGAACTTTCGCAGGAGCTTTTTCATCTCACGGGCAGCCACAATATGTATTGCTACTCCCTTAGCTTTTGTTTGAATAACCAATCTCTCATTTCTGTGGTTTGGTAAGCCAATACCCAAGAATAATGGGCCATTGGCTTAATAAACATCTCTTTTGGGAACTCTGAATACATCGGTTTTCCACCATCATTTCTGATCGCCTCGATAATATCCCTACTATATTTTACCGGGACGACAGGGTCTCCCTCGGCATGGAATGCCCAGATTGGTTTATCTACTAGCCTTGAAGCAAATTGTAAATTACCGCCACCGCAAACTGGAACGATCGCCGCAAATAATTTAGGATATGCTTCATTGGCATTCCATACCCCAAATCCACCTTGTGACACGCCTGTTGCGTAAAGACGTCTTTTATCTATCGTATACTTTGCGCTGACTTGATCCACAATCTTTAATGCCACCGTAAGGTCTTCTGAAATTTCTAACTCACTGCCACCCTCATCTTCTCTTAAGTCAAACCCGGCACCGCTATGCGCTTGCGGTGCTAAGACGAAGCACGGGTGTTTTGCTTGTTCATTCGGCTTTGCCCAGATTGTCGCCCCTTGGTTAGCAGTTAGCTGTTCTTCATTATCATTGCCACGTTCTCCTGATCCATGTAAAAACAATACCAATGGATACGCTTTACTAGGATCATATTTTTCAGGGACAAACAGACGATAGGGCATCGTTTCACCTGTAACAGGATCGGTATAGGTTAGTTTCAAAAATTTATCAATCACCGGTTTTATATTTTCCCGCTGAACATAAATCGTATATGTATTTGTTACGCCATCCGCGGCTATCACTGCTACCTCAAATTTATTCTTTCCTACTGCTAATTTTGCATTATAATCTGCACCTGGCTTTACTTTTGCACCATTAATTTGTATCGTGTCTGATTCTACCGTAGGTATTGCCCTAATCACCAGATTTGTGATATCACTGTTAACGCTTACTCTGTATTTTGTTTTTTCAGCAGAAAATTCTGGGGTCAGCTTAACCCCACCAGTTCCATACAAAGTAATATCAGCAAGTGTCGTATGGTTGACAACCTCTGCCCATGATGTACTCATCGAAAACAAACTGATTAAGGAAACTACAACAGTCATCACGAAATAAATATGTATGCTTCTTTTAATAATTGGATTCATTTATACAACTCCTAGCTATTCATCGCATCCTGCAACGCCTCTCTGATAATGTAAACTTTTTCCCACTACAATTAGAATACAAAAATAAGTTCTATATGACAACAACTTTATTTCTGCCACTTTCTTTTCCCTTGTACAACGCCTGATCAGCTCTACTGATTACTTGCTGCTCCGTATCATCTTGGCTGGCTATAGCAACACCAAATGTCATATGAATCGGTATGTCTACCCCTTCCCAGACGAAATTTTTACTAGCAATTAGACTTCTCATTCTTTCGGCAATCATTATTGCGGTATTGGCATCTGTTTCTGGCAGCAAGCACAGAAATTCTTCGCCGCCCCATCTAGCAACAGTATCGTAGTCACGTACTGCATTACAAAGTTCATTTGCCACAACTCGCAATAAAAAATCTCCGCCATTATGGCCATACGTGTCATTTACTTGCTTAAAATGATCAACATCTCCAATGATGACTGCAAAACTTCGTCCTGTGCGCTGAAACCTTTTCAGCTCATCTTGGATTTTCTCCTTTATATGCCTTCTATTAAAAAGACCTGTCAATGTATCTGTTCTAGAGTTTAAATCCAATTGTTTGTTTAATTGGCTTAAGATCATAATTAGCTCTTCCTGACGTTCTTTCGCCACCCTCAATTCTTTGTTTGCAGTCTCCAATTCATGTGTTCGTTCGATAACCATAGCTTCTAAATTGGTATTCATCTCAGCCAAGCTAATCTCGGCTTTCTTGCGCCGCATACGATTGGTTAATAGAGTAAAAATCAATATTGCCTGCAATGCCAATATAACGATTGCACCAATCACGTATCCTTTATAACGACTCCACAAACCCGGTTCCCTAAACAACACCTTACTACCTTGTGGCAAATTGTTGGGATCAATATCCCACCGTTTCAACTCCCGCCAATCAAACAGGTACTCCGCCGCTGGAAATACTTCAACCCCTGCTGTGACTAGTTTCTCCCCTTGCAGAATATCGAGACCCAACTCAGCGACTCTTTTTCCTAATAATTTTCCATTGTATAAATAACCACCGACTATACCACTGCCGAAGTAACTGCCCGCAGTTGTATAAATGGGAACCTTGGCACGGCTATAAATGTCTTTCATTAATTCTTTTGGCTGATAGTTCGTTCCCTCTACATCTTTGAACGCAAAGAAATACATAATAGCCGCATCACCAGTAATTGAACTTACCTTGTCGAGCATTTCGGGAACTGTAAGGTTATCTAAATAGACAATCTCCACTTGCCCTAAAAATTCAGCTAAATTTTCATGTAAGTTTTCCATTGTTTCTTTTTTCAGCTTTGATGTACCCATTAAAACATAAATTTTTTTAGTTGTTGGTCTTGTCTTCATCAGCACACGAAATGTTTCAGCAATATCTACATTGCCTAATACTTGCACAAAATTTGGTGGTAATACTTTATTATTATACTTTTCTCTTGTATCTCCGGCACAAATGACAGGCACGCCAGGAAAGATGACCTCCGCATTTTCCAGCATAAACTCAAAAGCAGTGGATCTGTGCACGATGATTAAGTCTGGTTTTATCTTTACATACTTTTCTCCCAAATATTCAGGCAAGTGCTGTAAATTCTTCTGATCAAGGTATTCATAGTAATACTTTATTTTTAAGTTTTCTTGCTGTGCAAAACACTCCTGTATCCCTTGTAAAAAGATTTTACTAATTGGTAAATCCTGATTAAACGAGTCTATAATCAAAATGTTCTTCTGCGCACGGCCGCCCTGCTCAGCACAATAGCCAACTTGTACCACGCTGATCATCAGAAAAAACACCATGATAATCAAAACAGCTCTCGCTGCAACATTTAAACTTGAACCATCGATGTTCTTTATAAGAATTCTAGGAATATCTATGATTTTTCGGTTAATCATTCTTTCTATACTGCCACCATTCTTTTATCGCAAGTATTGTCTAAAAATAAACAGCATGGTTATAGTCTAGTCTTCCATCTCTGTATTGTAACCATGCTTTAACTAGTAATATTTTTAGTTCAGAAGCCTTTATCTTTTAGAAAATTATATCATTTCTTTTTTAAAATACAACGACTTTCTTATATTTTGTTTGGTTGGTAAATTAACAACTTATACTATGCTCCCCTAGCGTCTTTCTTGGATTTCCAAAATAGATTTCTTATATTGCGGTTGAGTATTTTTTAATTCTAAGGAAATACTATACAATAACTTTTCAAAGGGTGCTTATTAAACGAGGTAAATAATGGTAAAAAAATTACGTTCTCAACATCAAAAAAGATCAGCGGACAAACCGCCAGACTCTCGTTTAGAAAACAATTCTATATTGGAATCATTGAAAAAAATAATTACAAGCATTACGGGTACTACGGAAAATAACACCTCTGATCGTGAGCAATCAGATTCATCAGAAAATAAAACAAAACCCATATCATATAAAGTAAAAGATAACGAACAATATCTAAAAAAGATATTTGTTAACTGCTCAGATCTTGTAGTAAGAGAAATCAAAATTGCCAGCAATCAAGACTATGGTGCAATGTTTGTATACCTGGCTGGAATGGTAAAGCAAGACCTCCTTGAAGAAGCCATTGTAAAAAAATTAGTTAGTCAACCTGCCGATACTACGCATCTGCCTAATATCAAGGACTATGTGCAATATTTACTTGGAATACGCCCTGAGGATATCTACGAAAAAATGGATGAGGCACTTAACGCGATATTAGAGAGTAAAGTGGTCATATTTGTCAATGGTGTCAATGCTGCCTTGACAATTGATTTTAAAAGTCCGCCTTCAAGAAGTGTCAATACTCCGGAAACTGAAACTTCTCTACGTGGTCCGCGAGAAGCATTTATTGAATCCAAACAGACAAATATCAGCTTAATCAGAAAAAGAATTAAAAATATTAACTTGAAAGTTGAACCTTTTCAGATTGGCAGGCAAACCAAAACAGATGTTAATGTTTGCTATATCAAAGGCATTGCCAATGATAAAATCGTCAACGAGGTAAGAGAACGGCTGAATAAAATTGATATCGATGGAGTACTAGCGAATACCTACATTGAAGAATATATAGAAGACAGTCCTTTTTTTATTTTTCCTACCATATTTCGCACAGAGAGACCAGATATTGTAGTTGGAAAACTCTTAGAAGGATATATTGCCATTATCACTGATGGAACACCTATTGCATTAGTTGTTCCCTATCTTTTTGTAGATTCTCTGAAAGCGACTGATGATTATTACTTGAAATATATTTCCGGCACACTAACTCGCTGGATTCGTTCTATAGCATTTTTTCTGACACTCACACTTCCTGGGTTTTACGTAGCGTTATTAACCTTTCATCAGGAACTTATTCCCTATGATTTAGTCACTACCCTAATAAAATCTCGGGCTGGAGTTCCCCTTCCTGTAATGTGGGAATGCATTTCCATGTTATTTGCCTATGCAATATTGAAAGAAGCGGGTATTAGAATGCCAAGAGTAGTAGGGCCGGCTATAAGTATCGTTGGTGCACTAGTGTTAGGTCAAGCTGCTGTTGAGGCAGGCTTAGTAAGCACTCTTACCGTTGTTGTCGTTGCTCTCTCAGCGATAGCTGCTTTAACAACCCCCACCCCGGAGATGAATATTTATCTTATGCCTCCTCGCTTTATTCTACTATTCTTAGGTGGAACTTTGGGTATGCTAGGTCTTATCGGCGGTATTATGATCTTGTTTGTGAATATGATATCTGCCCGATCATTCGGCGTCCCCTATATGGCTCCATTGGCGCCTCTTATGAAAAATGAGCTTTCCGATGTCGTGGTAAGAGGCCCCTTTTGGTCTATGCTGAAACGCTCAAAACTTATTACTAGAAATCAATCCACACGCAAGAAGCCAAGGTAAACCATCTAGGAAAATAAGAAAGGGAATCCTACATGAAAAAAATAATTGCATTTTGTATCATTCCTATGATGATGTTTTTATCCGTAGGTTGTATGTCAAAAAATGAGATTGAAGATTTAGCTATAGCAACAACCTTTGGTGTTGATATTACAAATGATGGTAAATATATGGTATCTACGCAGATATTAAAAACAAGCAAACAGTCTTCAGGGGAAGGTAAGGGAGATAAACAGCAAACCGATGTACTGGTATTAACCAGTACAGGTAATACTGTACCTGATGCCTTAGAACATTTGTCGAAACAATTAGGCAAGAAGTTAATATTAGCTCATGTAAAATTTATCATCATTGGTGAAGATATGGCAAAAGCAGGTGTTGCTGAACTTATTGATTTTGTTGCAAGAAGCTATGAAGTTCACTCGAATATAGCCATCCTCGTTACAAATGGCAAGGCGGCTGAAATAATAAAAGCAACAACGCCAGAAGATTCGGTTCCTGCGAATGCCATTAATGGCATATTGAAATTACAATCAAGCTTTGGCTATGTACCCGTCATTAGTAGTCTAGAATTTTTCACTTCATTAGGCAGCGAAACGGCATCACCCATGGCAGGAGTTATTAGTCTGCATGAAAATGAAGAACTGGGTAAAGTATTTAAAATGATAGGAATTGCGGTATTTAAAAAAGATAAATTTGCGGGATATATCATGGGTGAAGAAGAAATACGGGGCGTTCAGTGGATACGTGATAAGGTTAGAACGAGGAATATTATAATCCCGGTATCTAATAAAGATAAGATAACAATAAAGCTCGTTTCTGCACATAGTACGGTAAAGCCTATCATGAAAGATAATAAGCCCCTAATACAGATAACCATCCACAATACAGGGAATATATTGGATATGACGGGAGAATTCGATCCTATGAAAAATCCCGAAATACTAACAGAGTTTGAACAAATGGAGAATGAAATAATTAAGAATGAAATTGAAAAAGCCTTATATGCAGCGCAAAGCACCTTCAATACAGATATCTTTGACTTTGGTGAAACAATACATAGTGACTACCCTAAGGAATGGAAAAGCTTAGAGGAAAATTGGAGTGAAGCTTTTCCTGAACTTGAGGTAGAAATCGAAGTGCATTCGAGTATAAAAAGGATAGGTGTAATATCTAAACCGACCTATTAATCGGAGGTTAACTATGGAAACAAAAATATCCCCCTATCAGTTCTTTGCAGCTATGGTATTATTTTCATTTGGCAGTTCTGTACTTTTTTTTCTCACTCCTGATGCAAAACAGGATGCATGGCTGGTACTACTTTTTTATATACCAGTAGGTATGATAGAACAACTTATGTATATAAAACTATTTCATCAATACCCTAATGATACAATCGTTACTTATATGCCTAAAATTTTCGGTACATATATAGGTTCTCTTGTAAGTGTCCTATATATCCTATATTTTACCTATCAAGCAGGGAGAATCATAAGGGACTTTACAGAACTCATACTGATAAGCTCAATGCCTGATATGCTCCCACTTGTAATCGCCATAACATTGTCCGTAATTTTTGTCTATGGGGCATTTTCTGGTGTGGAAAATATTTCACGAGCAGCTGAGCTCATACTACCACTATGGATTGTTATCTTTATTGTATTATTTCTATCACTATATGCAACACCCGATGTGGTAAAATTTCAAAAATTAAAACCTTTTCTTGAAAGAGACATCCCCTCTCTCATAAAAGATGGCTGGTTGCTTGTTACCTTTCCTTACGGTGAGACCATTATTTTCACCATGTTCTATTCCTCTGTTAATAAACCCGCCAAAGTACGAAAAATTTCGCTACTTGCCGTCCTATTTTTTGGGATATTTCTTTCCCTAAATACAATTATGTTTATTGTTAGCTTAGGCATAATAGGTGCAACTTCGACCTTATTTCCTTTTTTTGATTCCACACGTCTTATACAACTAGGTTTTTTGAGTAAATTGGACATATTCGTAATTATCACTATGATAATGGGCGGTTTCTTTAAAGTAAGTCTTCTTACCTATGCAGCCATGTCGGGGACATCTCAACTGATAAAGTTAAAAGACCCGAAATATCTGGCAATACCTTTTGGTATAGCAATTGTCATCATTTCCATGCTCATCGCAAAAAATTACCCAGAACACAATATCATCGGGCTAAAGGTAAATCCTCTCCGTATTAATTTCCCGATACAAATCATCGTGCCCTTCATTGCATTGATCGTCTGTTATCTAAGGAAGCTGATGAAAAATCCAAAGAAACATAATTTCCGCAGTTGTAAAAACAAGTGATATTCTGTTCATCACATTTCTGCCGAAATTAAAAAGCGTCATGTGATCAATACTATTTGCTAAACCTTTTCCTAAAACCGCATTTTCTACAAAGTTCTTCGACTACGGTATGATTACAAAATCCCTGTCTGATGCGCTCTGCTCTTTCTCCATGGATAATATCAGAAAACTTCTCCTGATGAATATTTCCTAAATCAATGATGCCTTCGCCATCAAGGCAGCAAGGTACGACTGTGCCATCCACTAAAATAGCGACTTGATTTCTTAAACCATAGCAAGAGCCTTTTGCAAAATCCTCTTCTGCCTTTAAGTCTGGCCATTGAAACTCATAATCTTGGTTCAAATACACACGATTTCCTAGCTTTAATGCCTTAGCTTCCGACAAATTCCCTTGTATTTGATAAGGCAGCTGAAAGTTCTCTTCAATTTTATGAATAATGGCTAAATTCCTCTTTCTTTGATCCTCCGTTAATAAATCTTCATCCAAATTCCATAATCGTAAGGATAGAATAAGATTTGACTCTAAAGCGGCTCTGCGAGAAAAGTTTAAAACACTATCAATATAGTCATCTTTTGATAACTCCTGCTGATTGCCATCAAAACTATGCAAGGAAAAATTGATCTGCCTAAGTGCAGGTTTTACGAGTAAAGTATCAATGACTCTATCAATCAAGGTACCATTTGTCGTAATGTTTACTTTAAACCCTTTTACAGCACTGATATCTAAAAATTTGTCTAAAGCAGGGTGCAACAATGGCTCACCCTTTACATGTAAGTAAATATAATCTGTAAAAGGTTTGATTTGATCTAGAATGTATCTAAATGCATCTTCCGCCATAAATTCAGCTTTCCGCTTGGTCTTTGGACAAAACTCACATTTTAAATTACATACATTGGTTATTTCCAAATAAACTTTTTTATACTTTTTCAAATATGCTAAACTCCTACTCTTTATACGCTATATAGATACCAGCAATGTATGTTCCTTAACCGTCCCAAGACCCAAAATTCTATCCAATAATCATTTGCTTTCTTAACGTATTTGCCACTTCTGCACCCTTCAACACTTCTACGATTGTGAAAGCAAAATGTAGTGAAGTACCAGGCCCACGTGAAGTAATAATCTTGCCATCAACGATTGAACTATCTGGCAAACTTACATCTGCGCCTTCTAAAGCCTGCTCACAGCCTGGGTAGCAAGTAGCTTTCTTCCCTTTAAGAATACCTAATCTGCCCAAAACAGTTGGTGCTGCGCAGATCGCCGAAACCCATTTTCCCTGCTTTACAGCCAATAATAACTGTTCATTTAAACCAGTATGTTTATCTAGGTTTTGCGTTCCCACACCACCGCCTGGCAATATAATCATATCCGCACCTGCATAATCAACATCTTCATATAAAACGTCTGCTATCACTGTAATATTATGCGCACCTAGCACTTCTTTTTTCCCCATGATTGAAACTGTTTTTACCTCAATTTCTGCTCTGCGTAAAACATCTATCACACTAATTGCCTCTATTTCTTCAAAACCATCTGCTAAATGAATCAATACCATGTTTCATCCATCCTCTCATTATTTTAATAACACAATCCATAGTTACTACCATGATCAACGATTTACAATTTGCGGATACTTTCTTTCTGCCAGCTTGATATCATTGGTAAGCGGCAAGTCAGTCGCATCGATACTTCCATCTAATATTTCTTGGCCGATTCCCTGAAAAACTTCCAAACCTTTGATAAACTCACAGCCAAGTTCTGTAAGAAAATATTCTACCTTTAACGGATAACCTTCATACACTTTTTTATTAACAATTCCACAGTCAATTAACTCACTTAAATGTTGTATCAGCATTTTCTGATTGATTCCGTGAATATCTCTATGTAATGTAGAAAGCTGCTGATGACCGAGCCGAAGTCGCCACATGATAATCGGCTTCCATTTTCCCGCAATCATATCCAGCGTTAATTCTAGTGGACAAGTATATTTATTCCGTATTTTCAAAATATCCTCCCTCGCAAAACTTATCTTGTTATCAGTTTATCCAATTTTCTACTGCTTTATCTTTGACTATAATCTTATTATAATACCACGATTAGCCCTAGACAATTACCTACTTTTTTGTAAGTAGGTAATTTTGAGGTGAAGTTAAATTTAGATTTTATTCTGCATTAGGACTTTAACCAAAAATGTCTGCTCCGTTATTATAATTTATTGTAATCAAAATAGCTCAACTTTCACAAAATGGAAAAGTTGAGCTATGAGTTTAGCTATATATAACAGACTACATACAACTAAACAACTATTTGTTTAGTACAAAAGTATTAAATGAATTAGGTTTCAATTCTACAGAAAACTCTTGATTTTGTCCTTTAAAATTAAAAGTTCTAGGGGAATTTACTGCGTTATTAACTACTATTACAATCTCTCCATTAGGATTTTCAAATGCCAGTGCTGAACCGTTCCAATGTCCTTTGATGCCAATTCTCGTAGCACCTGGAGAAATAAAATGGGAGAAATGTTTCAATAAATAGAATTCTGGATTATAAATAATCGTATTCGTATCAGGTTCAACCGTAATTAATGAATTTTGTGGCCACCCCCAAGTACTAACGCCATGTGGTTCCAAAACCATATTCCAAAATGTATAATTGTTAGCACCGTTAGTAAAGTAATGTCTCATCAACCCAAAAACATATTGTGCATATTCCCAAGTATTTGTTGAATCGCCACATTCACTTTCAGTTTGCATTAATTTTAATTCTGGAAAACTGTCATGTGTTCTTTGAATGACGTTTTGTCCTGCCCACTGATACCCAACACCTTTGATGTATTTTCTAGCCTCTTTGTCAAAAAGTACTCGATCAACATATTCATCATAACTATCTAAAGTAATTGCTCCAGTCGATGAAAAGCTCATTAAAGTTGGTCCATTTAAGGTACCCAACCATATTTCTGCTGGAACGTGTTCTTTTTCAAACAACGGACCTAAATAATCTTTAATGAATACTCTAAATTGTTCACCTGACCATAAACATGAAGGAAATTTTTGATTCGCAAAAGGTTCATTTTGAACATGAATTTGGTTTATATCAATTCCTTCCGTTTTATATGCATCAACATATTTTTTTAAGTATAATGCATAAGCATCCAATATTTCATTATCCATTTTCAAACGTCCATTATTATATGCTTTAGAAGTTTTCATCCACGTTGGAGGACTCCATGGAGAAGCAAAAAACTTCATGTCCGACCTTAATATTTGTGCTTCTTTTACGTATGGGATTAGATAGCGTTTGTCACGTTCTATTGAAAAATTCTCCATGGCATAATCGCCATCAGTTTCATCATAGCTATACCAATCTTGAGCGTAATCATTGGCACCAATAGGTAGACGATTAAAATTAAGTTTTAATCCATCATCACTAAATAATGCTGAAATAACTTCATTTCTTTTCGTTTCTTTTAATTTTGAAAGAGCAATTCCTCCCAATTCGTTAAAACAGCCTCCGAATCCGTTAATAATTTGATATTTTTCTCCAGTAAGTTCCAGGGTATCTCCTGTTGCTTCTGTAAATTTAGGCTTAACCTCTGTCCATACTTCATTAGATGTACTAGAAACCCATTTAATATTATTGGGGCTTTGAACATTTTCCATAGCAGAAGCATTAGAAACATTAACAAAAGAAATACAACCTAGTAGACCTATTAGGCCTAGTAATTTTTTCTTCATATGATATTCCTCCAAATTTAAATTCTAAATAAAGCCCTTTATTCACCAATAGTAACAATACCGTGTCATCGGTGGTACACCATCATCGGTTACCTCAAGAATCTATTTATCCATTAATGGACCATGAGCAAACTTGATATTTTCCGCCATCCATTTACCTTGTAAAATTTTTTCACCATTTATTCTCCCCTTTATGTAAAACTTTAATAGCCTGCACTTATGGCTGCGTGAGAATCGGCACATTGTATTTCTTCGTACGGCTGCCCTTGATGACACCATTCCAGTTAAGCCCATAAGCAAAATCATAGGTGTGTCCGTCACTGTCAACATAGCACTGCATGTCACGCGGCACATCCTCAGCACTTTCATATCATTCTTTTATTTCAAACTGATACTTTCCAGATTCCAAACGATAGATCGCCTGTCCATTTTCGTATTTCACAAACACAACACCCTTAGTTTCTATCAGCGGTTTACCACTTTCGAGAACGGTTGCATTCTTATCTATTGGCAAACAGAGTGTTGCCGTAGTATTGGCTGGAACTGTTGCATTGTAAAACCATTTGTTGTCATCAATTTTCCAGGCACTTTCAATTCTGCCATAACTGCTGTCATAGTAGCCACTGGCATTTTTCAAACTACCATTGAAGTCTGGCTGCGGCTGCAAGATAAAATGTTTAAACCCTGGATTTACCGGATCACGTTGAATCCCCAGAGAATAGTTGTAAAGCCATGCCCCCACAGCACCGAACGAATAGTGATTAAACGAGTTCATGCTGTTATTCCCGCCGAAGCCGCGCTCTTTCGTATACGAATCTAGACGTTCCCAAATCGTCGTCGCCCCTTGATTTACAGGATAGAGCCATGACGGATACTCCGTATTTTCAAGCATCCTATAGGCAATATCCGTATAACCGTTATCAGACAGAGCCTTGTTGATCCATGCCGTACCAATAAAGCCAGTCATAAGCGCATACGGTTCATGTTCAATTTTATTATCGTCCGTATTTTTACGTGTGCAGGCATCAGCAAGATACTTCGCTGCATATGGAATATTTTCCTCACTAAATACACCTAGAGCTAAAGGTACTGCATACGATGTCTGTGTATCCATTAGCGTTCCATCGGTCTTCATCGTTTTATGCGTAATAGCGTTTACAAAGCTCTTGTTGAAGTAATTTTTTCTTTCGGTATATTTCTGCCAATACATTGCGGCAGCATCACTCTGACCTAAAACCTCGGCTACATTAGCCATAATCCAGAGATCGTATACATGGTAGGCTGTCCACAAAAATACCGGTTCATTTTTACTGTATTCCGGTCCGAGCCAATCCCCTAAACTCAATACTGTTGCTTCATCTAAAAGTCCTTTACTATTCACCTTGGTATCAAGATATGAGATATAGCTCTTCATCGCATTATAATGATCTGCCAAAATAGCTTTATCACCATATTGTTGATAAAGTTCCCAAGGTACAGTGATGCCCGCGCTGCCCCAAAGAAATCCGCCGAAACCATTTCCAATTGGCGCGATGTCACCGAAACGACCGTCTTTATCCTGCAAATCACGAAGCGCCTGTAAATGACGAGCTAGGAACTGATCAACATCGCCGACATAACTTGCCGTACGCGAGAACACAGAGAGATCACCAGACCAGCCCATACGTTCATTACGCTGCGGGCAATCGGTTGGAATCGACAGAAAGTTCGCCCGGCTAGACCAGACGATATTCTGCCAGAGTCTATTAATGTCAGGATTAGATGACTCGTAATCAGCTGTGATTTTGGAAATTGAGCTCAAAACTACCCCTTGCACAGCTCCAAGTGGCAGAGCCTTGTCAATACCCGTAATTTCAATATACCGATAACCATGATACGTAAAATGAGGTGCGATTACTTCCTCTCCGCCCTTAAGAATATACGTATCCTGTGCAAGGGCACCACGGATATTTTCGATCATGATCATACCCTTATTTTCGCCTGCTTTTCCATTGTCGGGATACGTCATTTCAGCATAGCGCAAAATGATTTTTGTACCTGCTTCGCCGTTCTTAATCGTGATTTTCGGCACACCAGCCATATTCTGCCCCATATCATAGATGAACACCCCCGGACGTATTTCCCTAACAGCTTTAGCTGTAAGCATCAAAACATCGGTAACGCTCGGCCCCGTCTGACCGACCAGAGTAAAACGATCATAGTTATGATCTGTAACCGTTCCCGTCATACAGTGCGCCCACTGACCAATAAAAGCCGTACGTGTATCGACTGGGACAACGCTCACACTCTGCCATCCAAGGTCACTGTACGATGCAGTAGCCCAGGATTCTACTGTATCTTCTTTTCGTGCATCATAAACTTCTCCTTGGAAGAAACTGCCGAGAACCACTGGACTCTGTCCGTAGAATTTCCAGCTTTCTGGATTCGTTGTAATAACATCTTTTGTGCCGTCTGTATAGGTAATAACCATCTTGGCAAGAAGGGATTGACGATCGCCAAAGTAATTCCAGTTTTCACCCTGGAACGTGATTGCACCACTCCACCAACCCTCGGAGAGTTGCGCACCCATAGCATTCTTCTTTCCTTTTTGCAAAAGTTTCGTAACATCATAGGTCTGATAAAGTTGCGTAAGATTGTATTGCGTAAGTCCTGGTGCAAAATAATCGTCACCGACGCGTTTACCGTTGATATAAAACTCATAAATTCCGCGCGCTGTAGCATAGAGACGAGCGCTAGCAATCTTTTTATTTTTTACGGCAAAGTTTGAACGAAGAAGCGGCATTGAACCATGTGATGGATCGGCTGTGATAAAGGCGCCATCCGTGCCACCACTCAAGCGATATACGCCATCTTTTACCGCAAGTCCACTTGATGGCTTATGTGAGAAGATGCCTGTATATGGCTCTGTACCCAACTTTTCCGCAAACACCGCATTTTGAGGCGCTCGGTAATTTAAAATCTGCACATCTGAAAAATCCGCCTGCTCACCTTTATCAACTGAAAAACCTATATCGGCGACCATCGGAAACGCGATATAGTCACCACCTGGACCGACCGGATTTACATTAGAGCCCGTCGTCCAGAAGTTTACACGCGGCAACTCAATCTGCGTCCCATCAATCCAAAAGTTAAAAATACCAAAATTACTGCTTATTTCAATTGTATGCTTTGCATTTTGATTTTCTGCATTTACCAGCATCGTCGGAATCGTAATCGACGTAAGCGGATTGAGCGAATCATTTTTGCTGTAGCCTTGACGATAGATATTAATGCAAGCCTCACCGCCCGCACTCACCTTCGCTGTATCAAGTTCAAGCTTGATAAAACTTTGATCTTGTCCGCTTTGTAGATTGTAAAGATTCTTATTTTTATCCATGAGTCGGCTGTCATTCGCCCCGAGGATAAAACTTGCTTTCGTCGAACCCGGCAAAATTTTCAGTGCATATTTCACGCGAAATACAGCTAAACTCTGCGAATACAACGGCAAATCCTTATCTTCTCCGCCGATCCAGCTCGCATTGTCCCAATTTCCTGAACCGCTGCGCTGTATATTTAGTCCTGTCTCAAACCAAGAACTTTTCTCCTGTATTTCACCTTTCTTATCCCAAACCTTTACCATCCAGTTATATCGGCTTTCCGGTTCAAGTGCTATGCCGTCATATTTTAGACCGATAGCATCACTACTTTTAACTTTTCCGGTATCCCAAATAACTTCGCCCAGAGTATCCTTGACAATAATCTGGTAAGCTACCTGAGAAATACCTCGTTTTTCTTTGTCCGCTTTCAACTTCCAACTGAATTGCGGTTCTTTTACATCCAAACCCAGAGGCTGTACCATGTGCTCCACCTCTAGATCATCCAGTGAAAAATCTGCGGCTGAAGCAATCGCTGTGCTGGAAAAACCAAGTCCACTGTAAATAAAAAAAGACATAAGCATGATATACATACATTTCTCTATAATCGACTTCAAACTCATCCTCTCTCTCCTCATGACATTAATTTCTTTTTAGATGAACACATTCAATTTACTGCGCACGCCATTACGTTTATCATGTGTATCAATTCTCCAATACTAATGTTGAACCATTCCGCTGCCCTTTTACGCTCAATCGTACAGTTCTTCGTAGCTAAAATATGAAAAATGCTTTTTTTAAGTTTGTAGGCAAATTGGAGGTGAGGAATAACCTCACCCTATCTTTAATCAACATCAAGTTTTGCTCCATCGCTTGCAATAATATCTTTGTACCAGAAAAACCTACCGTCAAATAATTTTTCGATAATAATCTTTCTTTCATCCACAGGAACTTTCGTTTCCATGTCTTGAATAATTTCTTGCTTATCCATGTATTCACTTGACATCCTTATTAATGCTTTATCACTATCAGCATCTAATCTTAAAATTCTATCTTTACCCTTTTCAAGCTGCCACGTTTCCCATTTTGGTAGACCAATATGATTAGGGTTTCCTGTATATAGAAAATTTGCAACATAAGCCATCATATCATTTCTCAATTCAGTTCTTCCCTGCCGATTTTGCTCCGTATAATACGCTTTAGGGTAAGCTTTATCCAGCCAAAAATCATCCCGGCCAGTTAAGAAGTCAATATCACTGCCATGCCATGCATTCAATAAAGAAGTATATTTTTGATCAAATATTCCCGGTTGCGTTCCCCACGCAAAACGGTATGCAAAGACTTGGGTTTGCCTTCCATCCTTTACTAAGAGATCAGCAACTTTTTCAGCATTAAATCCTGCGTAAATCTTACTACCAAAATAAACAGCATCCTCATACACTTTTCGTTGTTGTTCTTGTTTCAAAATACCTAAATTAAATACTGATTTTCCAAAGTATGGATCTGTAGCAGCAAAAAGAGCAAATTCATTTGCTGTACTACCAAGAATAACTGGAACCTTATTATATTTTCCTTTCTTGATCACATCAAAACCTTCACACGGAATAACGTATCCATCTTTATAAAGATGAGGAAATGGTGCCATTTTAATAGCTACTGCACCATAAGCATTTACAAACTCCTTTACATCTTTTGATCTTAAATACTTTGCCACTTCTTCACTAGACTTTTGTGCCATTTCATCACTAGGAGCAAGCCCATCTTTTTCAAGAAGTTGCATTATTTTTTGTGTTGAAAACTCCTGTCCCTGTTCTGGTTCAGTCAAAGTCATGCCACCGCTCATAATAACAGCCTTATGGAAAAGCCCTTTTGATAAAGGTGAAATCAACGCTGCCAAAACATCTCTGGCACCTGCTGACTGGCCACCAAGTGTAACATTATTGGCATCTCCGCCAAAGCTGTCAATATTTTTTTGTACCCATTCCAGCGCTTTAAAGGCATCTAACAATCCATAATTCCCCGAATCATCCAGTTTATTTCCTGTTTTGATTGCATCGTTATAAAAATACCCCATAGCACCTAAACGATAATTCACTGAAATTATAATACTATTTGTTTCTTCTGCCATCCGATCACCTTGAAACCATTCTCCTGAGCCAGTTATATTACCACCTCCATGAAGAAATACAAAAACCGGTAATTTTTCCTGTTTGGTATTTGGCCGCCAAATATTTAAATATAGACAATCTTCACTGCCAACAACATTTTCCCCAGCTAATTGTGCACTGATATTTTGAAATTGCTTGGTTTCTAATACTCCATCCCACTTGACCGGATCCTTGGGCGCATGCCATCTGAGTTCACCAATCGGTGGTTGTGCATACGGAATTCCTAACCAAGCTAATGAATTAGTACCATCAGCCTTTTTTCCCTCTATCATTCCATACTTTGTATTTTGTAATTCTGTATTTTGATACGCATAATTGCCAGATAATACCACCGCACATAGAGCCTGATGATGTCCATAAACCCCAAAATTAAGGACTATCATCGCAACACAAATAAAATATTTCCATCTTATTACACTTTTCATTACGCCACTCCTTAACTTTTAAAGTTTACATGAATAATCATAACGTGTCATTGACAGAGTGCCATTATAATGATCATCATGATGTTGGTAATAACACCTTGATTCGCCAATTTAGTCAAAGAATCATACGCCCAATGATCTGATAACATCACTAACCGGACTAACCTCAGCAATAACATTACAAGATAATCCCAATAAACACGATACAACCAAAGTAGCAATTCTTTTTTTCTTTATTTTGTTATCAAAAAAATATAAAATAAACCTTTATTTTATATTTCAAACAAAAATAAGTTATCAATTTTTCTTCTGTTCAAACAACCAATTTCTCATTTCAGCATTTTGGAAAGCCAAGACCCATGAAAAATGTTCAAATGGCTTAATATATAAACCAGCTGGATATTCCGTATAAATAGGTTTACCTTTATGAGCCTGTAGCGCTTTTACCATGTCTTGTGTATAACTTACTGGCACGATCGGATCATTTACTGCATGAAATGTCCAAATCGGTTTTTTAGCAATTTTATAAGCTTGCTCTACATCCGCTCCACCACAAACCGGAACCATCGCTGCGAATAACTCTGGATATTGCTCATTTAAATTCCATGTACCAAAGCCCCCGATGGATAATCCTGTCGAATAAAGTCTTTTATTGTCTAAGTTGTATTTACCTTGTAATTCCTGAATAATATTTACGACCATCTGCAATTCATTGGTAAACTCAGCATGTTTTGCAAAACGTACTGCCGGATCATAGGAACTGCTATCAATATGTATCCAACCGCCATCTTTTGGTGCTTGCGGTGCTAATACAAAAGCAGGATGCTTCGATTGTTCTTCTGGTTTAGCCCAAATTGTAGCACCTTGATTGGCCAGTAATTGAGCTTCATTATCATTTCCTCGTTCGCCGGATCCATGTAAAAAAAGTACCAATGGATATGATTTTTTCGGATCATACTGATCAGGTACAAATAAACGATACGGCATAATTTTACCAGTAACCGGATCTGTATAACTCAATTTTAAAAATTTATCAGCAATCGGTTTTATATCCTCACGATGAATGACAATCGTATACATTTTCTCTGTTCCGTCTTTGGCTGTATCCACTATGTGAATCGTATTCTCACCGACTACCAAAGCAACATTTTGCTCGGCAGCAAAACCTACCGCTTTATCATTAATGGTTACCGAACTTGTCGTAGATGATGCTAAAGCCCTCACAACAACATTACTTATATCGCTATTCACGTTTGCTGTATACTCAGTAATATCGGAACGAAATCCAGGTTTTAGCTGAATGCCTCCCGTAGCTGTTAACGTTACACTGCCAATTGTTGCATCCGTATTTGCTTCAGCAGAAACTGAATGCATTGTAAAAATCATAATAAAATTAAATACCAGTAAAGCTAAAATTTTGTGCTTTGAAAACAATTAAACCACTCCCCCATCTTTTTTCAACCTATAAACACTACATAAATTCATTCTTTCCTATACACCTCCTATTAAAAACAAAAACCTAGATTTATGCTGACCGAATAAAGAATTAATCAGCCAACGTAAATCTAGGTTTTGCCTGCACTACCAGTCACAATCCTTCATTAATCTATTCAAATTTTAATAAATAATATAATAATAATAATGTATCAATAAAAGCCAGAAAATTTTAACCAAACCATTATCATTGTTCGAATACAGATTATCCCTAAAAAATAAGCCAAAATTATACTGATTATGAAATAGCTGTGATAAGATTTTCCAGCTCTATAATAAATGGCGATTTACAATCCAGCAACTGCGAACCGCCAAAATTGAATACCAGAAATCAACCTTTATTTTGCTTTGAGCACCGGCACATTATATTTTGCAGTTCTTGCATCATTGATGACACCCTTCCAATCCATGCCGTAAGCAAAGTCATAGCTGTGACCTTCGCTGTCTTTATAGCATACCATGTCCCGTGGTACATCCTCCAGTTGTGTTTCTACGGTGATCATATCCTTCGGCTGCTGCATTGGCAAAAGCCCCTGCGCCTCGGTCTTTCCGGTAAGGATATCAAAGTACGCCTGATCACTGACACTGAATCCCATAAGAATGGCATCCGAAAGCGGCTCAATCTCACTGAAGATCATCGGCTTCATTGCTTTCACCATCGTTATGATCGGCATCTTTTTACCAGACTTTATAGCACAATCACGACCATAAACTACACCATCGAGATCATGTGAATTGATGGTACGTGCGGTTCTTCCATAATAGGACCGATTTTCGCCCGGATCTCCTGCAATAGAAGTCTTGCGTACAGCAGCGGAGTCTGCCGTATATTTACCATATTGCAAAGAGATTGGAATATAGCCCTCATCATCGGCATAACC